>Ga0224500_10000778_pt1 | contig 20626 bp, 21 predicted proteins | sample SF_Oct11_sed_USG_FD_168126 | JGI IMG/M metagenome (GOLD analysis project Ga0224500, IMG submission 168126) | Sediment microbial communities from San Francisco Bay, California, United States - SF_Oct11_sed_USGS_4_1 | ecosystem: Environmental > Aquatic > Marine > Sediment | place: USA: California... | reverse complement strand
GGCGACGTGCGCGACGTCCATCAGCGGCTCGACCGCGATCTGCCCGCTGGCCTGCGGCACGCCCTTCGCCATGCGCGCGGCCATCTCGGTGGCGGCGTTGCCGATGTCGATCTGGCCGCAGGCGATGTCGTGCTTGCGCCCGTCGAGCGACAGCGACTTCGTGAGCCCGGTGATCGCGTGCTTCGTGGCGGTGTAGGGCGCGGAGTTGGGGCGCGGCGCGTGCGCCGAGATCGAGCCGTTGTTGATGATGCGCCCGCCGCGCGGCGTCTGCGCCTTCATCCGGCGGTAGGCGGCCTGCGCGCAGAGGAAGGAGCCGGTGAGGTTGATCGCCACGACCTTCGACCAGTCGTCGTGGGCGATGTCCTCGATCGGGCCGCCGAGGGAGATGCCGGCATTGTTGAACAGCAGGTCCACGCGGCCGAAGGCAGCGACGGTGCGCTCGAACAGCGCGTCGACCGAGCGCGGATCGGACACGTCCGCAGGCACGGCCAGCGCCCGGCCGGCGCCGGCGCCCGAGGCCGCGACTGCCTCGGCGAGCGGCTCCGGGCGGCGTCCCGCCAGCACGACCCGCCATCCCGCCGCCAGCAGCGCCAGGGCGCACGCCCTGCCGATCCCGCTGCCCGCGCCCGTCACGACCGCCACGCCATCCTTCATCGCCTGCTCCGGAGGAATCTGCCGACCGTCGATTCTACGGGGACGACGGGCGGCGGCCTTGCCGCGCTGCGCCTTGCGCTCCCGACGAACGTCGTGGTCCGGCCGCGCCCGCTATGCTAATGTCATAGCGCCACCGGGACTTCCGCCGCCGGGAGGGTCGAGCAAGCCCAGCGCCATGCACTGCCCGAACTGCCGCTCCGACAACGCCGCGACGACGCGCTTCTGCACGTCCTGCGGCGCCGTGCTGGTCGAGGAGGCGCCCGGAGGCGGGCGGCGGCGCATCCTCCGGCCCTGGGGCCTCAGCAGCAGCGCGCCGCGCACCGTCTCCCCGGACTTTCCGGACCTCGCGGTTTCGCCGATCCTCGCCGAGCGACGGGCCTGGCGCGTGGATGCCGGTCTCGCCGGCGCCGTCGCCGCCATCGTCGTTCTGGTCGCCGCGTTGCACCCATGGCTGCAACGGGCGGGGGCCGAGCCGTCCTCGCGCGTCGACGAACGGACCGTTGCACCCCCAGCGCCCGTGGCCGCCCCGGCCGTGGCCATCGCGCAGGAGGCCAGGTTGTCCGCGCCCGCGCTGGTCGAGCGCGTGCCGCCGAGGGCCAGGGCGGAGACCGGCGCACCGCGCGCTGCGGATTCTTCGTCCACGGGCGCCCCGTCGCGCCCGGTCGCTGCGCGCGCCATGCCGGCGACGCCGGCGAGCTACGCGATGCCGTCGCGCGAGGGGATCATCGCGGACGGGCAGGGCGCGGAAGCGCCGCCGACGCCCGCGCCGCCCCCCGCCGCCCCCTCCGTCGAGCCGGACCGCTGGCAGGTGCTGCGTGCCGAGCTCGACCGCTGCCAGCCGCTCGGCGTTTTCGAACGCGCAACCTGCGAGCAGCAGGCGCGGCTCGTCCACTGCGACAGCTACTGGGGCCACGTGGCCCTGTGCCCGCCGCTGCTGGCGGACTCGCGCCGCTGACGCTAGGTCCTCGCCGTCGCCCGCAGCGACGGCCGGACCCGTCATCCGCGCGTCATGCGCCGGTGCCCCGCCCGGCGTCGCGCGACGACAGCAGCAGGTTGAGCAGGATCGCGCCGAACGTCGCGGTGCCGATGCCGCCGAGCGTGAACGCGCCGACCTTGAGCGCGAAGTCCCCGGCGCCGAGCACGAGCGTGACCGCCGCGACGATCAGGTTGCGGTTCTGCGTGAAGTCGACCTTGTTGTCGACCCAGATCTTCGCCCCGGCCACGGCGATCAGGCCGAACACGACGATCGACACGCCGCCCAGCACGGGTCCCGGGATCGTCTGGATCAGCGCGCCGAACTTCGGCGAGAAGCCGAGCACGATGGCGATCAGCGCGGCGACGACGAACACCAGCGTCGAGTAGATCTTCGTCACCGCCATCACGCCGATGTTCTCCGCGTAGGTGGTGACGCCGGTGCCGCCCGCGTAGCCGGCGACCACCGTGGCGACGCCGTCGCCGACGAAGGCGCGGCCCATGTAGCGGTCGAGGTCGCGGCCGGTCATCGCCGCCACCGCCTTCACGTGCCCGAGGTTCTCCGCGACGAGGATGATCGCGACCGGCGCGATCAGCGCGATCGCCTCCGCCTTGAAGTTCGGCGCCGCGAACTGCGGCAGTCCCAGCCACGGCGCGGCCGCGACGGCGGCGAAGCTCACCGGCTTGCCGAGCCCCATGCCGTTGGCGAGCGCGAGGTAGACCGCGTAGGCGAGCGCCAGCCCGACCAGGATCAGCAGCCGCTGCACCATGCCGCGGGTGAACACGGCCACGCCGCCGACCAGCACGATGGTCACCACGGCCATCCACGCGTCGAAAGGCGTGGCGGTCGCGCCCTTGACGGCGATCGGCGCGAGGTTGAGCCCGATGACGGCGACGACCGCGCCGGTCACGATCGGCGGCATCAGCTTCTCGATCCAGCGCGTGCCCGAGGCCATGACCACGACGCCGATCAGCGTGTACAGCGCTCCGCAGGCGATGATGCCGCCCAGCGCCGTGCCGAGGTTGGGGTTCGGCCCGCTGCCGGCGTAGCCCGTCGCGGCGATCACCACCCCGATGAACGCGAAGCTCGAGCCGAGGTAGCTCGGCACCCGCCCGCCGACGACCAGGAAGAAGATCAGCGTGCCCACGCCCGACATCAGGATCGCGACGTTCGGGTCGAAGCCCATCAGCAGCGGCGCCAGCACCGTGGCGCCGAACATCGCGACGACGTGCTGCGCGCCCATGGCGACCGTCTGCGGCCAAGGCAGCCGCTCCTCGGACGCCACCACCCCCTCGGTGCGCACGGTCCACTGCGGGAAGTAGCCCATCGCGATCCCCTTTGTTGTTGTCGGCGACCGCGATTATCGCCGTTTCCGGGGAGGGGACCGCACAGGCCCCCCGGCTCGATGCAAGAGGCGCAACGTCGGCGGCGCGGCAATCACCGCCCGCCCGAACGCCTGTTGCGTCGACCGGCTAGGTCGGGAGCATGCAGGCGGTGCGCACGCGCTCGTACTCCTCGGACGTGTCGATGCGCGCCTGGCGCTCCGCCAGCGTGCGCTGCGCCTCGCGCATGAAGCCGTCGAGCGTGTGCGCGAGCTTGCGGTCGAGCAGGCGCTGCGCCTCGGCGACATCGCCGGCGTACAGGGGCTCGACGCCGAGCGTGCGCGCGAGGTCGTAGCGCAGCTGCAGCGCTGCCTCCCGCGCGAACTCGACGTACACCGCGACGTGGCGCTCCTCGTGCTCGCGGATGACGCGCGCGCGGCACGGGTCGCCGCTGAACTCGCGCGCCACGAACACGGTCAGCGGCTGCACGTACAGTTCGACGGACACCTGCGGCCTGATGCACGCGCGCGCGCCGCGCCGGTCCTCGAGGCCCTTGACCTCGAACGTCGAGCGGTGGCCGAAGTTCGCGAGCGTGAGGCCGACCGTGCGGTGCCCGGGCGACGGGCCCTCGCTTAGGCGCGTCAGCGCCTCGAACGGCGTGGCGCGGTTCTCGGTGACGGCGTGCGGGGCCACGGCGACGTCGATCGCGCTGGGCGGCAGCGCTGCGCAGCGCGCCTCGAAGTCGGGACCCGGAGCGAAGTGCGCGAGCGCCGAGCCGATGCGATCGACGCCCGCGAAGAGCACGAGGATGAGCACGCTCGCCACGCCGATGATCACGCGGCTGACCGGATGAAAGCGGACCCAGGTGGACTTCGTCGCGTGGCGCATCGTCGAGCGGAATTCTGAGGGCTGCAGCGCATGCTACGCGCGACGGGCGACGGAAGGAAAGCGGCATTTGCGAGGTGTCGGAGCGCTTTACGTTCGCGCGCGCGGGAGCATCGCGACGCGCGAGTTGCGGCACCGCGCGCCCGGCCGCCGCTTCCGTGGCCAGCGTCGGCCTCGTTTACACGGCCACCCGCGGCTCGGGCGGGGGTGACTTACAATCGGTCCTGTCGCGATTCGTTCCATCCACCGGTGCCGGACCTTCCCGCGCTGATCCTCGCCGTCGTCGTGCTCGCCTATTGGGGTCGCGTGGCCGCCATGTCCGCGCGCATCCGCCGCCGCACGCGCACGCTCGCCGGCGTCGTGCCGGAGCAGGGGGTCGAGCGCTTCCTGTGGCTGTTCTTCGTGCCGCTGGTGGCCGCCTGGATCGCGCTGCCGTGGTTCGCCGCCTGGCGCGCCGACGGGACGCTCGCCGTCCCCGCGGCAGCGCGCAGCGGCGGCTGGCTCGTCGTGCGCTTCGTTGCTGCGCTGGCGGCGATCGCGCTGCTCGCCGCGACGATCCGCTGCTGGCGCCGCATGGGCCGCCACTGGAAGATGGCCGTGACGCCCGGCGAGAGGCAGGTGCTGATCACCGACGGGCCGTTCGCGCGCGTGCGCCACCCGATCTACGGCTACCAGATCCTGCTGATGCTGGCGTCGCTTTGCGTCGTCCCGACGGCGCCCATGCTGGCGATCGCCCTCGTGCACGCTGCGCTGATGGTCGCCAAGGCCCGCAACGAGGAGCGCCACCTGCACGGCGTGCACGGTCGCGACTACGAGACCTACGTCGCGCGAACGGGGCGCTTCTTCCCGCGGCTGACGAGCTGACGCGCGGCCCGCGGGCACGCCCTGCGTCCAGGACTGCGGCCAATGCGCTCCACTGCGAACCGGGTCGAAAGAGCGATGGCGGCGGCGGCCGTCGCCTTTGCGGCGATGGGTGCGGCGCCGGCCGCGCATGGCGCGCTCGACTGCGACCGCGTGTCCGCGGCGTCGCTCGTGGCGACCGCGCCGCGAGCCTCCGCGCCGCGCGTCCTTGCACTGCACGGCAGCGTCCCGATCGTCACGATGGAGCCGTTCGCGGCCTTCCTCGAGGCGATGGGCTATCCGCCGGAGCGTCTCGCGCACCCGGCCGACGGCGCGCGGACGCTGTCGAGCTTCGTCGACGCGCGGCGCTTCGCCGGCGAGATCGCCTGGCACTACGAGCGCGACGGCGTGATGCCGGTGCTGGTCGGCCACTCGCAGGGCGGCATGGTCGTGATCAAGGCGCTGCACGAGCTCGCCGGGCGCAGCGGCGACGTGCCGGTGTACGACCCGATGGCCGCGCGCGCCGAACAGCGCACGTGGATCGTCGATCCCGTGGACGGCCGGCGGCGCAGCGTCACGGCGCTGCGCGTCGGCTTCGCCGCCGCGCTGGCGACGGGTTCGCTGCCCCGCCTGCTGCTCGCGCAGTGGGACGTCCTGCCGCTGCTGCGCGAGGTGCCCGACAGCGTGGCGGATTTCAGCGGCTTTGCGATTCCATGGGACCCGATCGCCGGGACGGGGCCCGATCCGGCGCCGTTCAGGGCGACGGGGCGCGCGCGGGTGCGCAACGTCGTGCTGCCCTCCGCGTACAGTCACGTTGGCCTGCCCGACGTCGCGCATCTCGCGCGGCAGCCGGCCACGCGGGCGTGGATCGACGCGTGGACCCCGGCCGCCGGCGCCGCGCTGCCGGAAGGCGCGAAACTCGACAACCTCCTCCTCGCCGCCGACCTGTGGCACGGCATCAAGCGCCAGTGGTGCCTATCCGCGCAGGGCGGGCGCCCGGCATCGTGAGCGCGGCGCGCCTCAACCTGTTCCAGTGCGCGATGCTGCGCTGGCGCGAGCTGCACCCGTACTGCGCGGCGCACGTGATCGCGGTGCGCGCGCCCTTCGACGCGGCGCGCCTGCGCGCGACGCTCGCAGGCGTGCTCGAGGACTGCGGCCTCACCGGCTTCTCGCTCGACGCCGCGCGGCGCCGCTGCGCGTTCGGCGGCGGCGCGGCGCAGGTCGACCTGCGCGTGCTCGAGGGCGGCGAGCGCGCGGCGCTCGACGTTGCCGCCGACGAGATCGCCGCTTCCATCAACCGGCCTTTCCCCGCCGCAGGGGCCTACGATCCGTTCCGCTTCTTTGCGGTGGCCGACGGCGACGGCTTTCTCGCGGGTGTGGTGTACGACCACATCGTCGCCGGCGGCGACTCCATCGCCGTGCTGATGACCGACGTCGCGGCGCGGTACGCCGCGCAGCGTCCCCAGGACGTCGCGCTCCCGCGGCTCGCGCTGCCGCGATCGACCTGCCGCCGGCTGTTCGCCCGCTATCCCGGAGCGCTCGTGCGCGGCTTCGCCGCGCTGCCGGGGCTGCTGCGCGGCTGGCGCGGCGTGGTGCGGCCCAAGCTCGCCGACCCGGCGGACGGGCGCAACGGCTTCGTGCACTTCGGCGTCGACGCCGGCGACTACGCGCGGCTTCGCGCGAAGGCGAAGTCGCTCGGCGTCACGACCAACGACGTGCTGCTCGCCGCAGTGATGCTCGCCGTCGCCCCGCTCGCCGGAAGGCGGGACGCCGCGCGCCGCCGCCACGCCGTCGCCGTGGCGACGATCGTGAACCTGCGCGGCGACTTCCAGCCCCCGGCGACGCAGACGTTCGGCCAGTTCCTGAGCTCGTTTCGCGTGGTGCACGACCTGCCCGAAGGCACGCCGCTCGACGCGCTCGCGCGCGACCTCGGCGCGCAGACCGCCCGGGCGCGGCGCGACAGGCTGCACTTCCTCACGCTGCTCGCGATGGGGCTCGCGGGCGCGCTCTGGCGCGTCGCGTCGCTGCCGCGGCGCGAGCGCCTGTACCTCAAGTACCATCCGGTCCTGGCCGGCGTCACGCCGCTCAACGTCGACGCGCTGCGCCGGCACGGCAGCGCGGCGCCGGGCGACTACCTGCGCGCGGCCTCGACCGGCCCGATGGCGCCGCTGGTCGTGGCGCTCACGACCTCGGGCGGCGCGCTGCGAGTCGGCATCACCTACCGAACGACCGGCATCTCCGACGTGCAGGCGCGCGACGTCGTCCGCGGCCTTCGCCGAGTCCTCGCTCCCTCGCCAACCTGAGCCGACATGAACACCCGCCTTGCCGCCGTCGCGGCGCTTTCCCTGTCCCTTGCCGCCTGCGCCTCCCTCCAGCCGCCTGTCGACGCGCCGAACTGGCGTCGCGACGCGCCCGACCCGGTCGGCCGCCTCAAGCTCGACCGCGCGGTCGAGGACCGGTTGCTCGCGCTCGACCCGGAGAGCGTGAGCGCCGAGGACGTGCGCGACACGCTGTCGAAGGTCCCGGCCCCGCGCGTGATCCTCCTGCACGGCGGCGTGTACCCGGTGCACCTCGCGATGACCTCGTTCGCTCACTTCATGATCGGCATGGGGTACCCCGCGGAGCAGATCCGCCATCCCTCCGACGGCAACTGGTCCCACAGCCCCTACGAGGCGAGCGAGCGCGTGGCCGGCATGATCGCGTGGTCGTACGAGCACGACGGCTTGCGCCCGATGATGGTCGGCCACAGCCAGGGCGGCATGCAGGTCGTCAAGGTGCTGCACGACCTCGCCGGGACGTTTGCGAAGGAGCTGCCGGTGTGGAACCCGGTCACCGACAGCGCCGAGCGGCGCACGGCGATCGTCGACCCGTACACGCGCGCGGAGCGGCCGGTGATCGGTACGCAGGTGTCGTTCGCCTCGGCGGTGGGCGCGGGCGGGCCCTCCGGCGTGCTGCCGAACCAGTGGGCGGTGATCGGGCGCCTGCGCGAGGTCCCCGACACGGCGGTCCAGTTCAACGGCTACTTCCTCGGCATCGACTGGTTCACGATGTCGCTCGCCGAGCTCGCGGACCGCTATCACAACGCGAGCGGCAAGGTGCTGGTGCGCAACGTCGTCCTTCCCGCCGGCTACCTGCACGTCAGCGTGCCCGTCTCGCACCACCTGCCGGACAACCCCGAATACAAGCGCTACGTCGACGCCTACCGCGCGACGACCGAGAAGCCCGACGAGTCGCAGATGCCCGGCACCTACTCGGACAACATCTACTACGCCGCCGACAACTGGGCGTCGATCAAGAAGCACTGGGTGCTGGAGGCGCAGCGGCTGGCGAGGGCGCGGCGCTCACGGGGCTGACCCGGTATAATTTCACGTTTGACTTGCGCAGGCCCTGGATCGCCGCGATGCCGCTTGCCCTGCAGGACAAGGTCGCCTTCGTCACCGGCGGTGCGCGCGGCATCGGCCGGGCGTGCGCGCGCAAGCTCGCCTCCGCCGGCTGCGACGTCGCGGTGAACTACTACAACAGCCACGCCGAGGCCGAGGCGCTGTGCGCCGAGATTCGCGCGATGGGGCGGCGGGCGATCGCGCTGCAGGGCAGCGCCGGCGACCCGGACAGCGTGGCGGAGATGTTCGCGGCGTTCGCCGGCACGTTCGACCGGCTGGACTTCGTGATCTCCAACGCCGCCTCGGGCGTCCTGAAGCCGGCGATGGAGATGAAGCTCAAGCACTTCCGCTGGTGCATGGAGACCAACGCGTTCGCGCTGGCGCTGCTCGCGCAGCACGCCGCGCCGCTGATGCGCGACGGCGGGCGGATCGTGGCGATGTCGAGCCTGGGCAGCCAGCGGGCGATGCCGAACTACGGCTTCGTCGGCGCCTCGAAGGCGGCGCTCGAGTCGCTCGTGCGCACTTTCGCGCAGGAACTGGGGCCGCGCGGCATCCGCGTCAACGCCGTGTCGGCAGGCGTCGTCGACACCGACGCGCTGGCGTACTTCCCCAACCGCGAGCAGCTGCTCGCCGAGTTCGCGCAGCGCACGCCGGCGGGGCCGAAGCTCACCGCGGAGGACGTCGCCGGCGCGGTGTACCTGCTGTGCCTGCCCGAGGCGCACATGGTCAACGGCGCCACGCTGTTCGTCGACGGCGGCTTCGCCGTCTCCGGGTAGCCGCGTGGCGCTCGACGGCGGCTTCGCGGGGAAGGCGGCGATCGTCACGGGCGGCAGCCGCGGCATCGGCCGCGCGATCGTCGAGCTCTTCGCCGCCGAGGGCGCCGACGTGACGTTCTGGTACGCCGGCAACGACGCCGCCGCGAACGAGGTCGTCGCGGGGCAGGCGGCGCAGGGCCGCACGGTGCGCGCGATGAAGGTCGACGTGCGCGACAGCGCCGCGTGCCGCGAGGCCGCGGAGGCGGTGGCCGAGCGCGCGGGGCGCATCGACGTGCTGGTCAACAACGCCGGGGTGATCCGCGACAACGTGATGGTCGGGCTCGAGGACGACGACATCCGCACCGTGCTCGACGTCAACGTGGCCGGCGTGTTCAACGCGACGCGCGCAGTGGCCCCCCACATGATCAGCCGGCGCGCCGGGCGGATCGTCAACATCTCGTCGGTGGGCGGCGCCAAGGGCGGCCGCGGGCAGACGAACTACGCGGCGAGCAAGGGCGCGATCGACGCGCTGACCCGCGCGCTGGCCGTCGAGCTCGCGCCGCGGAAGATCACTGTCAACGCCGTGGCGCCCGGCGTGATCGAGACCGAGATGAGCGAGGCCGTGCGGGAACTGGCGGGCGACGAGGTGAGGCAGCGCATCCTGCTGCGCCGCTTCGGTCAGCCGCGCGAGGTCGCGCAGGCCGTGTGGTTCCTGGCATCCGGCCTGGCCGACTACGTCACCGGCCAGGTGCTCTACGTCGACGGCGGTTTCAAGATGGAGTGACACGATGGCAGCGGAAATCACGAAGGCGCAGGTGGACGAGATCTTCCCGACGGTCGCGAAGACCATCGCGGACGCGCTCGGCTGCGAGCTCGACGAGGTCAAGCGCGACGCCTCGCTGATCGAGGACCTGGGCGCGGAGTCGATCGACTTCCTCGACCTCGTCTTCCGCCTCGAGCGGGCGTTCAAGGTCAAGATCCCGCGCGGCAAGATCGTCGAGGACGCGCGCGGCGACCTGCCGGAGGCGGAGTTCGAGCAGAAGGGCGTGGTCACCGAGGCCGGGCTCGCGCGGCTGCGGCAGTTCCTCGCCGAGGTGCCCGCCGATCGCTTCAAGGCGCCGCTCAAGGCGACTGACATCCCGCGTCTTTTCACGGCCGAGACGTTCGCCAAGCTCGTGCTGCGCGCGCGAGCCGAGCAGCCCGCGGCCTAGGCCGGCCGACACAGGGGCGTGCGGTCGATGACGGGTCGCTACGCGTCGTTCACGTTCGTCGACCGCATCACCGCGCTCACGCCGGGGGTCGCGGCGGAGGGGACGTTCCACGTGCCGGCGCACGCGGGCGCGTTCCCCGTGTCGCTGCTCGCCGAGGCTACCGGCCAGCTCGCGGCGTGGGTTGCCGTGGCGAAGCTGGGCTTCCGCCTGCGGCCGGTCGCCGGCATCGCGCACGAGACGATCTACGCCGGCGCGCCGCGCGCCGGCGACACGCTGGAAACGCGGATCCGCATCGACTCCTGCGAAGACGACGCCGTCGCCTACCAGGGCTGGTGCCGCATCGGCGGGAAGACGGTGCTCGAGTTGCGCGACTGCGTGGGCCCGATGCTGCCGCTCGAGGACTTCGACGAGCCGGAAGCCATGCGCGCCTTCTACGACGTGCTTTGCACGACCGGTGCGACGCCGGACCGCTTTCCCGGGGTCGCGGTCACGCCGCTGGTGCCGCTCGCGGGCGAGTCCGGGCGCAGCGCGACGGCGCGGCTCGACGTGCCTCGCGACGCGCCGTACTTCGCCGATCACTTCCCGCGCCGGCCCGTGTTCCCCGGCACGCTGCTGCTCGACCGCATGACGGCACTGGCCGCGGGCGTGGCGCGCGAGGCTGCCGCAGGCCGCGAGGTGGTCGCGGCGCGCGTCACCGACGTGAAGCTGCGCGCGTTCACCGAGCCGGGTGCGGCGCTGACGCTGCACGCCGCCGTGGAGCCGGGCGGGGGGCGCACGATCGGCGCGGCGCTGGAAGCGCGCGCCGAGGGCCAGCGCCGCCCCGTGGGCGGCGCGCGCGTCGCATTCGAGGTGCTGCAATGAACGACAAGCGCCGGGTGGCGATCACCGGGGTCGGCGTGGTGACGCCGGCGGGCAACGACGTCGAGTCGATGTGGGCGCGCCTCAACTCCGCCCGCTCCTGTGGAGCGCCGATCACGACCTTCGACGCGAGCGGCTTCTCGACGCGCATCGCCGCCGAGGTGCGCGGCGCCGACGCGCTGCCCCTCACGGGCGACCGCAAGCTCCTCAAGTTCGGCAACCGGTCGCACCGCTTCGCGCTCGTTGCCGCCGAGCAGGCGATGGCCGACGCCGGCGTCGCACCCACGGCGCGGGATCGCCACCGCTGGGGCTGCGTGGTGGGCACCGGCATGATGACGGTCTCGTTCGACGAGCTCGCGTCGGTGCAGGCGAACGCGGCGCCGGAGGGCGAGCTCGACGCCGCGAAGGTGCTCGACGAGGCGACGTCGAACGACCCGATGGCGTTCTGCCGCAGCCAGTCGACCGCGGGCGTGTCGCTGCTGACGAAGCGCTTCGGCATCGCCGGCTACGCCTCGTCGGTGCACACGGCCTGCGCGTCGGGCGGGCAGGCGATCGGCACCGCCCTTCGCGCGATCCGGCGCGGCGCGGTCGACCGCGCGCTCGCCGGCGGCTTCGACTCGATGGTGTCGCCGGTCGGCCTGGCCGGCTTCTGCCTGCTGTCGGCGGTGTCCGCGGACAACGACGCGCCCGAGCGCGCGAGCCGGCCGTTCGACGCGACGCGCAACGGCTTCCTGCTCGGCGAGGGCGCGGGCTTCGTCGTGCTGGAGGAGTGGGGGGCGGCAGTGGCGCGCGGAGCGCGCATCTACGCCGAGCTGGCCGGCGACGGCAACTCGCTCTCCTCGTACCGCATCACCGACTCGCATCCCTCGGGCGATGGGCCGATCCAGGCGATGCAGCGCGCGCTGCGCGACGCCGGGGCCGCGCCGTCGGACGTCGACTACCTCAACGCGCACGGCACGTCGACGCCGATGAACGACCGCAGCGAGGCGGCGGCCGCGGCAGTGGTGTTCGGCGCGGACGTGGGCAACGTCGCGGTCAGCTCGACGAAGAGCGTGATGGGCCACCTGATCGCCGCCGCCGGCGCAGTCGAGGCGGTGGTGTGCGCGCTGGCGATCCAGCGCTCGTCGCTGCCGCCGAACGCCAACCTGCGCGACGTCGACCCCGACTGCGCGCACCTCGACATCGTGCGCGACGCCCCGCGCGAGCGGCGGGTGCGCGTCGCGCTGTCGAACTCGCTCGGCTTCGGCGGCAGCAACAGCTGTCTCGCGTTCCGCCATCCGGACGACACGCGCGCGCTGGTGGAGGCCGGACGATGAGAGTGCTCGTCACCGGCAGCGGCGCGATCTGCGGCGCGGGCGCCTCGCCCGCGGCGATCGTCGACGCCGCGATCGCAGGCCGCTCGGCGATCGCCGAGGTCGCCTCGTTCGACGCCTCCGGCTGGCCGCGGCGCCTCGCCGCCGAGGTGACCGACTACAACGCCGCGAAGCTCGTCGGCGACCGCAAGCTGCTGAAGCTCATCCGGCGCTCCGACGTGTTCGGCATCTACGCGTGCGGCGAGGCGCTGGCGCAGGCGGGGTACGACGCCCACCGGCAATCGCTCGACGAGGCGGCGCAGGCCGACTTCGCCGAGCAGACCGGTTGCTACGTCGGCTCGGGCGGGGGCGCGTTCAACGTCAACTATGACTACTTCCCGCTGATGGCGGAGGCCCGCGGCGACATGGGGGCGTTCGGCCGCGAGCTCGCCAGCACGGTCAACCCGATGTGGCTGCTGCGCACGCTGCCCAACAACGTCCTCTGCCACGTCGGCATCCGCCACGGCCTCAAGGGCCCGAACGGCTGCATCACCAACCACACGACGAGCGGGATGCTGGCTGCCATCGAAGGCGCGGAAGCGATCCGCGACGGCGAGGCGGACCGCGTGGTGAGCGCGGGCCACGACGCGCCGATCGAGCCGCAGACGATGCTCTACTACCACCGCTGCGGGCTGCTGGCCGCGTCGGCGCTGCGCCCCTTCGACGCGCGGCGCGACGGCAGCCTGCTCGGCGAGGGCGCGGCGGCGCTCGTGCTGGAGAGCGAGGCGTCGGCCGCCGCGCGCGGGGCGCAGCCGGTCGGCGAGTACCTGGGCGGCGGCGTGGCCTGCGAAGGCGAGGGGCTGCTCAACCTCCGCGAGGACGGCGACGGGGCGGCGCGGGCGATCGAGGCGGCGCTCGCCGACGCCGGGCTGCGCGCGGGCGACGTCGGGCTCATCGTCGCTCACGGCAACGGGACGCCGCTGTCCGACCGCTCCGAGGGCGCGGCGCTGCGCCGCGTGTTCGGCGCATCGATGCCGCCGGTCACCGCATTCAAGTGGGCGACGGGACACCCGCTCGCGGCGTCCGGCATCCTCGACGTGACTTTGGGGCTCGAAGCCGCGCGGCGGCGCCTGGCGCCGGGAATCGCCACGCTCGAGTCGCCCGATCCGGCGTGCGCCGGCGTGTCGGTGGCGCGCGAGACGCGCGCCGTCGCAAGCGACGTCGTGCTCGTCGTCTGCCGCGGCTTCGGCGGCACCAACGCCGCCGTGCTGCTGCGCGCCCTCGCGTAGCTTGCGATGGGCCCGGCGGCGAACGACGCCGTCCGCTGCGCGATCGACACCGTCGAGGTCGCGCGCATCGAGCGCCTGCTGCGCGAGACGCCGCCCGAGGCGCTGACCGACTTCTTCGCGGCCGGCGAACTCGCCGACGCGGGCGAGGGGCCCGGGCGCGCGGCGAGCCTCGCCGCGCGCTTCGCCGCGAAGGAGGCCTGCCTCAAGCTGTTCCCGCGCGAGACGGGGCTCGCGCGGATCGTGCCGGCCGACTTCACGATCGGCAGGGACGGCTTCGGCGCGCCGGTGGTCGAGCCGAGCGCAAACGCGCGCGCGGCGATGGACCGGCACCGCGTGCGCGACGTCAGCATCTCGCTCACCCACACCGCGGGCACGGCCTCGGCCGTCGCGCTGGCGTTGCCGCGCGGGACGCAGGTGCCGTGGATCGGCCGCGCATTGTGGCGATTCGCGCCTGTGCGCCGCGAGGTGATCGTGGAGAACCTGCGCCGCGTGTTCGGCGCGCACCTGCCCGAGGCGGAGATCGGGCGGCTCGCGCAGGCGCACTACGCGCACCTCGCGAAGCTTTGCGCCGAGTTCCTGCGCTACCGGTGGCTGTCGGCCGAACGCAGGGGCGCGCTGGTGCGCGTCGAGGGCGTGGAGCACTTCGCGAAGGCGTGGGAGGCGCAGCGCGGCATCCTGGTGCTCACGGGGCACTTCGGCAACTTCGAGGTCGCGACCCTCGCCGGGCTGACGCAGTTCCCCGAGGTGCGCGGCCGCATCCACTTCGTGCGCCGGCCGATCAAGCCGCGCTGGCTCGACGCGCTGGTGAACCGCCGCATGCGCGCGGCCGGCTTCGGCACGATCGGCAAGCGCGGCTCGCTCGACGAGGTCCTCGCGCTGCTCGCGCGCGGAGACGCGATCGTCGTGCCGTTCGACCAGCACGCGCAGGTCCCCGACGGCATCGAGGTCGAGTTCTTCGGCCACCCGGCCGGGACGTTCAAGAGCCTCGCGATCATCGCGATCGCGACCGGCGCGCCGGTCGTCCCGGCGGCGGCGTGGCGGGAGAGCGACGGCACGCACGTGCTGCGCTTCGAGGAGCCCTTGCCGGCGATCGAGTGCGCCGACCCGGACGACGAGATCCGCCGCAACACGCGCGCCTACAACGCCGCGCTCGAACGCCTCGTGCTGCGCCACCCCGAGCAGTGGTGGTGGGTGCACCGGCGCTGGAAGCCGATGCGCAAGCGCGTGCGGCGACCCGCGCCGGGTCCGTAGGCAACTAGGGCCTGTTGCTGCAACGGGGCGCCGCGCGTCGCCCGGCGCGCGGTGTTGCGTGCCGTTCGAGGCGGGCGCCGACGGGCCGCCCCTAGGCGCCCGCCCTGGCGTCGACCCGATGCAAAAAAGGCGCAGCACCAACCTCCCGGATCCCCGCCTGCCCTGCGAACGCCTTTTGCACCGGCCTGCTACTCCGCCTGCAGCAGGAAGATCGCGGGCCGCTTCGCGTAGGCGCCGAGGTCCGCGCCGCGCCACGCGCGCACGGGTTGCGTGCGCACCGACTCGGCGGGCAGCGTGAGGTCGGCCGCCACGCACAGCCGCGTCGACGGCGCCAGCGTCGCGACGCAGGAGGCCAGCATCGCGACGCTGCGGTAGGGCGTCTCGATGAAGAGCTGCGTCGCGCGCTGCGCGCGCGAGTCGGCTTCCAGGCGGCGCAGGGCGGCGACGCGGCCCGCTTCGTCGGCCGGCAGGTAGCCGTGGAAAGCGAAGCGCTGGCCCTCGAGCCCCGAGGCCATCAGCGCGAGCAGCAGCGACGAGGGCCCCACGAGCGGCACGACGGCGAGCTTCGCCGCGTGCGCCGCGGCGACGACGCTCGCGCCGGGATCGGCCACGCCGGGACAGCCGGCATCCGAGAGCAGGCCAACGTCGTGGCCTTCGCGCGCCGGGGCGAGCAGCTCGGCCAGTTGCGCCGCATCGGGGGCCTCGCCGACCTCGCGCATCCAGCACTCGGCGACCGGCCGCGGCAGGCCGAGCGACTTCAGGAAGGCTCGCGCCGGCTTGGCAGTCTCGACGATCCAGTGCGCCAGCCCGCGCGCGACCTCGATCGTGCGCGCCGGGAGCACGCGCTCGGGCGGCACGGCGCCGAGCAGGTTCGGGACCAGGTAGAGGGTCCCCTTGCCGAATGCGCGCGACGGGCCGCTCACGGCGCCGCGAGCGGATCGACGCCCTCGGCGCGCAGCATCCGCGCGACGGCGATGAGCGGCAGGCCGATCAGCGCCGTCGGGTCGTCGCTGGCGATGCGCTCGAAGAGCGCGATGCCGAGCGCCTCCGACCGGACGGCGCCCGCGCAGTCGTAGGGCTGCTCCCGCCGCAGGTAAGTCTCGATCTCCGCGGGCGAGAGCGAACGGAACGTGCTCGCCACGTCGACCAGCTCGCGCTGCACGCGGCCGGTAGCTGCATTGACCAGCGCAACAGCGGTGTGAAACGTGACCGTGCGGCCGGAAAGCCGCTGGAGCTGCGCGACCGCGTTGGCGTGCGTTCCGGGCTTGCTGATCGCCTCGCCGTCGCAGGAGGCGACCTGGTCGGAGCCGATGACCAGCCCCTCCGGCCGGCCGGCTGCCACTGCGCGCGCCTTCGCTTCGGCAAGCCGCAACGCCGTCTGCGCGGGCGTCTCCCCGGGCAGGACCTTCTCGTCGACGCCGGGAGCCTCGATGTCGAACGGCAACCGGAGCCGGCCGAGCAGCTCGCGGCGGTAACGCGAGGTGGACGCGAGGACGAGCGGCGGGTTCCGCATTGTTTTTTCTACGCTTTTTGACACTGCGACGGGAAGGCGCTATTATCCGACGTTTTTAGCCTTCTGCCGCGACGGCGCATTCGGATGCATGGCAGGGCGCAGGATCGGCGGTTCGACGCGTTCCGGCTGGCCGCCTCGCGCGGGGTGTTTTCCGGCCGGGTGGACCCGTCGGCGTTGCCGCGACTGGATGATCGCGTGGCGGGCCCCGGAGGGTACGTCGACTGGACGATCCACGGCTGCACGGACGCCGACGGGCGCCCGGCGATCAGCGTGGCGCTCGACGGCGAGGTGCCGCTCACCTGCCAGCGTTGCCTGGGGACGGTGAGCGAGCGGGTCGAGCAGTCCACGCTGCTGCTGCTCGCGCGCGACGAGGCGGACCTGGTCCGGCTCGACGAAGCGAGCGAGCGGGAGGTGGTGCTCGCCGGCGAGCCGCTCGACCCGGCGGCGTTGGTCGAGGACGAACTGCTGCTCACGCTGCCGTTCGCCCCGCGGCACGAAGGCGATTGCGCGGCCCCGGAAGGGGGCGCGGAGCGATGATGCAGCCGGCGCGAGGCGCCGGCTTGCGCAACGGAAGACAGGAGATTCGACATGGCCGTCCAGCAGAACAAGAAGTCGCCGTCCAAGCGCGGCATGCACCGCGCTCACGACTTCATCTCGGCGCCGCCGCTCGCCGTCGAGCCCGTGTCGGGCGAGACGCACCGCCGCCACCACGTGAGCCCGAGCGGCTATTACCGCGGCAAGAAGGTCGTCAGGACCAAGGCCGACGAGTAGCCGGGTCTCCCGGCGCGGGTGCCGCAGCGCGCCCGCGATCCCGCATGTCCGAGCATCCGGTCACCGTCGCGGTCGACGCGATGGGCGGCGACCACGGTCCCTCGGTGACCGTGCCCGCCGCGCTGGAGTTTCTCGCGCGCCACCCGCGCGCCCGCGTCGTGCTCGTCGGCCGCGAGGCCGAGCTCACCGCCGCGCTCGCGCGCAGCGTGTCGGGTGCGCGCGATCGCGCGAGTGTGCACCACGCCGGGGAGGTCGTCGGCATGGACGAGCCTCCGGCCGAGGCGCTGCGCCGCAAGAAGGACTCGTCGATGCGCGTGGCGATCAACCTGGTCCGCGACGGCGAGGCGCAGGCCTGCGTGTCGGCCGGCAACACCGGGGCCCTGATGGCGATCGCGCGCTTCGTGCTCAAGACGCTGCCGGGCGTGGACCGTCCGGCCATCGCCTCGCAGCTGCCGACGAAGAAGGGCGTGGCCACCGTGCTCGACCTCGGCGCCAACGTCAACTGCACGCCGCAGCAGCTGCTGCAGTTCGCGGTGATGGGCGCGGCACTGGCGTCCGCCGTCGAGCGCGTCGAGCGCCCCACGGTGGGCCTGCTCAATGTCGGCGAGGAGGAGATCAAGGGCAACGAGGCGGTCAAGCAGGCCGGCGAGTTGCTGCGGGCGTCGGGCCTCAACTTCTACGGCAACGTCGAGGGCGACGACATCTACAAGGGCACGACGGACGTCGTGGTCTGCGACGGCTTCGTCGGCAACGTGATGCTGAAGTCGTCGGAGGGGCTCGCGCAGATGCTCTACGAGTTCCTCCGCTCCGAGTTCACGCGCGGGCCGCTCACGAAACTCTCGGCGCTGGTCGCCTATCCGGTGCTCAACGCGTTCAAGCGCCGCGTCGACCCGCGCCGGTACAACGGCGCGACGCTGCTCGGCCTGCGCGGCGTCGTGGTGAAGAGCCACGGCGGCACCGACGCGCTCGGCTTCCGCCAGGCGATCACCAAGGCGCACGCCGAGGTGACCGAGGGCGTGCTCGAGCGCATCGCGCAGCGCATGGCGACGATGCCCGGCGCCCACGCGCCTGCTTCCGCGGATGCGTAGCCGCATAGCAGGAACGGGCCGCTGCCTGCCCGGACGCGTGGTGACCAACGACGAGCTGGCGCTCAGCGTTGCGACCAGCGACGAGTGGATCCGCACGCGCACCGGCATCAGGCAGCGCCACGTCGCCGCGGAAGGCGAGACGACCTCCGGCCTCGCGCTGGCGGCTTCGCGCGAGGCGCTGGCGGCGGCAGGCATCGCACCCTCCGACGTCGACCTCATCGTGGTGGCGACGACCACGCCGGACATGATCTTCCCGTCGACCGCGTGCATCCTGCAGGCGAAGCTCGGCGCCGGCGGCGGGCCGGCCTTCGACGTGCAGGCGGTGTGCTCGGGCTTCGTCTACGCGCTCGCCGTCGCCGACGCGATGCTGCGCAGCGGCGCGGCGCGCAATGCGCTGGTGGTCGGCGCCGAGATCTACTCGCGCATCCTCGACTGGAACGACCGCGGCACCTGCGTGCTGTTCGGGGACGGCGCGGGCGCGGTGGTCCTGGTGCCCGCTGCCGAGGGCGGCATCCTCGCGACGAAGCTGCACGCCGACGGGCACCACAAGGACATCCTGTGCGTGCCGGGGCAGGTGCGCGCGGGCGGCATCGCCGGCACGCCGTTCGTGCGCATGGACGGCGGCCACGTGTTCAAGTTCGCCGTGAAGGTGCTCGCCGAGGTCGCGCTGGAGGCGCTCGACGCGGCGGGCCTGCCCGTTTCCGCGGTCGACTGGCTGATCCCTCACCAGGCGAACCTGCGCATCATGGACGCCACGGCGCGCAAGCTGCACGTCCCGCACGAGCGCATGGTCGTGACCGTGGACCGCCACGCCAACGTGTCCGCGGCGTCGATCCCCATGGCGCTCGACGAGGCGGTGCGCGACGGGCGCGTCCGCTCCGGCCACCACGTGCTCCTGACCGGCGTGGGCGGCGGCTTCACCTGGGGCGCCGCGGTGCTCCGCTGGGCCTGAAGATGAGGGTCAGACTCGACTTTCCCCGAAATTCGCGGTCGCCAGAAAGTAGGGTCAGACTCGACTTTCCCGCGAATTCGCGGCCGCCCGAAAGTAGGGTCAGACTCCATTTTCCGGCTCCCTGCGCGCGATTTCGCCTGGCGTCGCCTCTCGGCCGGCGGCCATCGGAGCTCGCATCCCGCGGCGCCCGAAAGTCGAGTCTGACCCTCTTTTCCACTCCAACCGGAAGTCGAGTCTGACCCTCCTTTCATGAAGCTAGCGTTCGTGTTTCCCGGCCAGGGCTCGCAGGCGGTCGGGATGATGAAGGGTTTCGACGGGCATCCCGCCGTGCGCGCGACGTTCGACGAGGCCTCCGCCGTGCTCGGCGAGGACCTGTGGGCGTTGGTGACGAACGGACCCGAGGAAGCGCTCGACCTCACGGTCAACACGCAGCCGGTCATGCTCACTGCGGCGGTGGCGGTCTGGCGCGCGTGGCAGGCGGCCGGCGGGCCGCGGCCGGCGCTGGTCGCCGGCCACAGCCTCGGCGAGTACTCCGCGCTGGTCGCCTCCGGCGCGCTCGCGTTCCGCGACGCCTTGCCGCTGGTGCGCTTCCGCGCGCAGGCGATGCAGGAGGCGGTGCCGCCGGGCGCGGGCGCGATGGCCGCGATCCTGGGCGCCGACGACGACGCGGTCGCCGCGGCGTGCCGCAAGGCCGCGGGCGACGGAGTCGTCGAGCCGGTCAACTTCAATGCACCAGGCCAGCTCGTGATCGCCGGCGACCGCGCGGCAGTCGAGCGAGCGATGCAGGCGGCGAAGGAGGCGGGCGCGCGCCGTGCGGTGATGCTTCCGGTGTCGGCCCCGTTCCACAGCTCGCTGCTCAAGCCCGCGGCGGAGCGCCTCGCGCAGCGGCTGGCGGAGGTCCCGTTCACCGCGCCGGCGATCCCCGTCGTGCACAACGTCGACGTGGCGCAGCACGCCGACGCCGCGGCGATCCGCACGGCGCTCGCGCAGCAGGCGGCGAGCCCGGTGCGCTGGACGCAGACGATCCGCGCGTTCGCGGCGGCAGGCGTCACCCACGTCGTCGAGTGCGGGCCGGGCAAGGTGCTGGCAAACCTGGTCAAGCGCATCGACGACAGGCTGGAGGCGCTGGCGCTGACCAGCGGCTCGATGCTCGACGACGCGCTCGCGCAGCTCAGGGAGTCGGCATGACGCAGGGCAAACCGCTCGAGGGGCAGGTCGCACTGGTGACGGGGGCCACGCGCGGCATCGGACGCGCGATCGCGCTGGCACTGGCGCGCGACGGCGCGACCGTGGTCGGCACGGCGACGTCCGGCGAGGGGGCCGCGCGCATCGACGCGGCGTTGCGCGAGGCCGGAGCGCGCGGGCGCGGGATCGCGCTCGACGTGACCGACGCCGCTGCCACCGACACCGCGCTCGCCGCCGTCGAGAAGGAGTTCGGCGCCGTCGCGATCCTCGTCAACAACGCCGGCATCACGCGCGACAACCTGCTGCTGCGCATGAGGGACGAGGAGTGGGACGCGATCATGGCGACCAACCTCAAGGCCGTCTTCCGCCTGTCGAAGGCGGTGCTGCGCGGCATGATGAAGGCGCGC
>Ga0224500_10000777_pt1 | contig 20633 bp, 12 predicted proteins | sample SF_Oct11_sed_USG_FD_168126 | JGI IMG/M metagenome (GOLD analysis project Ga0224500, IMG submission 168126) | Sediment microbial communities from San Francisco Bay, California, United States - SF_Oct11_sed_USGS_4_1 | ecosystem: Environmental > Aquatic > Marine > Sediment | place: USA: California... | reverse complement strand
CGGCTCACGGTCCACGGTGATTGTAGGCCCAGCAGATACTGATACAGGGCGGTGTCTTGCATGGTCGGTCCCTCCTTGGCCAACCATCCTATCCGGTCCATCTACCCACGGGAAACCCGGAAGCACCTCAATTTTGAGCGATACTCGATTCGGGACGGAAACCTTACTGTGTGCGCCGACTGGATCAATGAACGTATTGAGAGTCTTGCATCGTATTGCGCAGGTATCAAGACGGCGCTGCATCTTCCAGGCAGCGTATTCATGACCTGCTACGCGTCTCCACATGGGTATGGATTTGGAACGCACTGGGATTGCCAGGCGGTTTTCGTGCTCCAGATCGAAGGCTCAAAGTGTTGGCGCTTCTCGTCCAAGCCCGATGTTCAATGGCCTCCCACGTTACTGCCTGCGCCCAATGTGGTGCCGGAACTTATGCGTCGCTATTCGTGGCTAGATGTTCAATTCCCAGATGCGAGCGCGGAAGAACAGTTCAACGAGCAGGTGTTGAAACCTGGCGATGTGTTGTTTTTGCCAGCTGGTACATGGCACCGAGCACGGGCAATCGGGTATTCTCTTGCCTTGACGATAGCATGTCCGCCCATGACAGCGGCCGACTTTATTGATGACTTGATACGTGGGCATTTGTCAGTATCAGAGGATTGGCGCTGCAACGTACCACCAGTCCTAATGGAAATGACTCGGGAGGACCGTTTGCCAACCACAGTGGAGCGCTTCTTCGATGCGCGGCTATTAGAATTACGTCATTTCGTAAAAACATTGCGTGCCAAGGATCTTTATGAAGCATGGACGTATCACATCGCATCTTTCGATAGTCCGATCAAGAGCGAAGAACTTCGACCGTCTCCAGTTCTTAAAATCACTGACACGTTTATACGAACAAAAAGGTTTCCTCTGCGCTACGTCGTACGCCCTAAGGAAAACACTCTCTCTGTGTATTATCTTGATATTCGCATCGATTTGAATAAGAAAGCATTGCCACTTGTCAAGGCGATGCTTAAGAAACCCGATTTTACGGGGCTTATGGCGATGCGATGGCTTGGTGAAGAATTTCGCTGGGCTGAGGTTAGATCGGTGCTTCAAAAACTTGTCGAAGCGCGAGTGTTGTGTGTCGACCGAGGCGACAGGCGCAAGAATCCCCGTACTCAGCGTTTCCCAAATTCTTAATTCCGTATACCGTACTTGACGTGTGCACAGCAAAAAGGTTCCAGGAATCTTTTCACACGACCTTCCGCTTTTACGTACCAACAACCCATCCATACTACCGGCGACTACGACGCCATCACCGAATTTATGTCCAGGAGCTTCAGAAACTGCTCGAGGGTGCGGAGGACGCGTTCACGCAGATCTGAGTAGCAGAATGAGGAGATGGATGTACCTGCTTATCGACCTGGCAGTCAAGAATTCTATTGCGGCTCTTGGGTTGGATGTGCTTAATACCCGCTGAAGCGCAACCGGTCAAGGCATCGCACCGCAACAGCGAGTTTCTCCTAGTTCCACGAACAGTAACTCAAATATGGGGGAAAGGGATCATGAAACTCGTTTTTGTTCGACACGGACAAAAGGCGAACGATGATACACTTGACGATGCCAAACTCCCACTTGATCCAACAGCCATCAAACAAGCACAATATCTTTCGAGGGTGCTGGCGACCCGCGGGCTGACTCCTCGCTTTATCGTGTCGAGCCTCTATCAGCATGCGTTGGATACTGCGAAGCTGCTCTCCGGACCACGAACGCGCCTCGTCATACCCGTAACAGCTCTGACACCACATACACCGGATCCCGAGTTTACCATGAGCACTATTATTACTGAAGCGATGGAGGCCGACGTTGATCTCCTCCAGGATTGCGATGTGCTCATGTTGGTCGGACATGAAACACGGCTTTCGCAACTCGCAACCAGGTTTCTTGCCACGAGCGCGAAGCTTGAGCAGCTATTACCACTCGAGGCTCTCATCGTCGATTGGCATGGTACATTTGTAGACCGCATTACATCCTGAGAATTGGAGGAAAGCTCATGGACATAAGTGCAACCCTTGAAAGCTGCAAAATACTCGGCGAGTTCGTGGAATACTTGTGGGGGCTTAGGTCCAAGCTCGTGGCGCAACGAGAGCCAGCTGCCCACGAGCTCGCGCTCGCAGTCGAAGAAGTACACAAAACGTTTAACGCCGTCGCTAATGAGATCGCACGGTACAAGAGCCTCGGTGTCACGACGGAGGCGTTGCAAAAAGGTGCTAGCATACTGCCGGAGCTGGAAGGCCGTCTCCTGCGAGCGCGGGTCGATGCGGCGCGAGGGCACTGCACTATCATTGACAACATTTATGTAACGCATCTTGATAGGTGGTTTAACCGTGTGCTGTCGAAGGAGGAATACAACAAGATTAAATTCTACTTTTCTGAACTTAGAAATGCTGATGGCGACCTATTTAAGCGGATGTGCTCAATATGCGATAATATTTCGCGTGAGGCAACACAGGTGCATGATCTGGTATTAGAAAAGAAATGGGCAAAGGCTCGAGAACGAATACTGAGCTCGAGCCAATCTTTGCGCGATGCCGAGCAAAAACTCGCAGCTCCGATGGGTAAAATGAATGACCTCATGAGGGATTTCATCGCGAGCTCTGGAGTGACTCGCCTTAACTGAGAAGCCTTCCCCGATGTGCTTCGTGCCGCCCGCCACCCGGTGAACGACCGGATCTGTGCTCAGTGATGTTCCCGTGTGCGACTTTGTCAGACGCTCTCGTTACGCGCATGGCCTCACTGCACTGCGATGAAGTCTTGCATCTGCGCCGGAATGTGATATAAGGAGCGCGGGAAATAGCCTAGACGGGACAAGACCTTCAGAATGCGATAGACTGCTGATTCGCTGTCCAGCGAAACGTCGGCACAAACCAACTCCCGGCATGGCGAAACCGAAGTGCTCACCTAACTGCTCATGTCGTGGGACAATTCAAAAAACGTACATTTACGTACGCTATGAGGTAATAACGCCTTGTTTGGATTCACCACCGCCAATGACATGACGTCATCCATGCGGATCGTTTTCTGCGTACTATGGTAAGCGAACGCGCGAGTCGTATCGTGACCGTACGTGATACCCCGAATCTTGAAGAGCCCCCTAAATCTATTGGCTGATTCGTGCCATTTGCGGGGTAGAGCATCTTCCTCACTATTGCCCTCATATGAGTGTATCCTTTTAGATCCTACAGCTAGTATCTTTTTAGATTCAGAATCGCTGTAACGCTCAGGATCCATGTGTATCGAAGTAGCACACTGTAGATACGTGTAAGCACTAACTTGTTTAAATCATTGGAAACTTTCCTCCTGCACTTTTCTGAGAATTCTGTCGCATCAGTTTTGCATCTCTTCAGGACCGAAGTGAAGCATCTCAGTTATTAGCTGTATATTTCATTTCGAGATGGACATTTCGTATCGCTTGGAGTAAGAGCGTGTGCACCGACGCTGGCTGTTGTTCTCACATGTGACATGATATGGACAGTGGAACTATCGGAAAGTTTCCCAATCACCAGCAATCACGGACCACTCTCAATTCGCTTACCAACATGACGTTTGGTCACAACCCACGTGCACTCTTTATTGAACGACGGGGTCATCATGGAATCCCAACTTAATCCGAGTCGCTATTTTCCCTAGAGATTAGGAGGTAGCGGTTGATGTACACGGCTGTGGAAACCTAAAATTTGGAGGATTGTCCATGTCAAACTTCAAGCTCTCACTTCCAACCGATATCCCCTGGGAACGTATCTGCGTCACGGAGGATATGATTGATCGCGCCATCTGTGATTCGCGGTTGCCCCCCAAGTGGCAGACGTCGATCGCGGTCTTCAAATACCGTCCCGATGACGCTGATCAGCAGTACCCGAAGTACTGGATCACCTATTTGAAGGTCACGGCAACGATTACCGGTTATCAACCGTTAGATAAGGAGATCCAGGGCCAGATCAACTGGAATGGGGTGAACGTTGAGACCATACCGGGGCTCAATGAGTTGCTCAGTTCCTACAACCCCTGCCACGGCGCGATCTTGCAAGTCATGGTCGGCCCAACTGAAGATGCTGGGAAGGTCGATCCCGAGAACTATCCCTTCTTCATGGATTTCGAGCCTAAGAAGCGGGAAATGTACGAGTTGGCGACCGACACCAAGGAGAAACAGTCACGCTCCATCGAGTCGGTTAATGTCACCAAGTCCTCCGGCACCACCCAGTCGACGGAGATCTTCGATATCGACATGGGCGGGGGAGGGTTCGGGGCGCAGGCTTCCTATGCTGGGACCGGGGGCGGGTTCACCTATACCGCGCCGAGCGGCCAGTGGGGCACTAAGCGGATGAACGCGGAAGAAGGCATGACCTCGCGGTCGGCGGATTCTGGGACCGAAAAGCGTGAGACCTACTCGTTCACGACACAAATCTCGCAGATGTACCACCTGCTCGACAGCTACCACCTCGGTACGAACAGGGCGGTGTTCTTCGTCCAGCCGCGCCCGCATACCCTCGAGGAGCCCAGCGGCTTCGTGCGCGGTCCTCGGCCAGTCGAGGGTATGCAGGAATTCTTTATGGTCGTCGCCCTGCCACGCAAGCAAAAAGATTTCTGTGTCGCGGTGCGGCTCGACACCAGCCATCTCACGACTATTCCGATAATGGATTACGACCGCAAGTCGGTCTCGACCTCGATCGCCACTGCCAATGCGCGAGTCGCATCGAAAGATGACATCCCCGCCGAGTACATCGTCGGCGCACGTGCATGCTTCGGCGGCTGCTGGAATGTCTACTACCAATGCTACCGCACCGAGGCCGTTGATTCCGTCACATACGACGCTGAGCCCGGCTACCAGATCGAGAACTACGTCGACCTCATCAACGAGGCCTCTCGTGGCTCGACCAGCGTTGTGGTCACGCCCAATCGCCGGACGCTCAACATCAACGTCCAGGCACAAGGGCACATCTGCTACGAGGACTCGGGGGTCTGCGTCGATTGCCCCGACACGATCCAGGAATGGGCCGGCCACGCGCGCCGGCAAGTGCAGGTTAACCTCATCTCGACCACGCCGACCAAACAGGTGGGCGAGCAGCAAGGGCTGATGATCACCACCCGCGGCCTGTGCTGCTGCGCCAGCGGACGGGTGGTCGATCCCAAGTTCCATGACGAGTATGTCACCAAGATCACGGCGATCCCGGCTGCGCTGGCCCCGGTCCGCTACTACCGGGGCGGCGAAGGGTCGACCGCATTGGGCTCACTCGTGTTCGACTCAGCGGCAGCGCAGACCGGGACACGGACGATCGGCGCCGCGGACAGCCCACATGCCGCCGCCACTGCGAGTAACGTCGCGCACCTCTGCCCGCAATGCGCGGGAAACGCGGCCACCCGACAGGCTCAGCCTGCCGAACCCGCGGCCGAGGCGCCGACGCCACGGTACACCGTTCGCCAAGCCAACGAGCTCAGCAACTACCTCCGCTCCGAAACGCTCAAGAGTTTGAGCGATCCGTTGGCCAAGCCGGAAAAGTTCATCGAGACCGACTTTTTCGCCAAGCAGCTGGAAGCTGTGGTGAGTCGGACCCGGAAGGGCCGCGAGCTGCTGGCCCAACCAGCCCATAAGCGTTTCTCAAAAGAGGCGGTCAGCCATCTCGCCAAACGGCTCAAGAAGGAGCCGGCCAGCGTCACTATGGCAGACATGCTGACGCTGCAAAGATCTGAACTGGCCAAGCTGAGTGGACTGGACCCGAAGGATGTGCAGCGCCTCAAGCTCGCCTCGCTCGGCGTCGCGTTCAAGAAGGGTCAAGACAAGCCTGCAGGTGGTAAAAGCGATGTCAAGTAGCATTGACGCTCGGAACGGGCTATATCCTTCCAGCTTGGCTGCTTTTCGCCATGGCCCGGAGGCGACTCCGTTCTCCATCAACAGCAGCGGAGGGGTGATCGACGCAGCCGGGCGGATTCCGTTCCACGGGATCATCAGCCGAGCGCTTCTCGATCACGCCCGCGGCGCGACGGATGCGCTGTCTGATTGGGGGGCGTTCGGCCATCGCCTTGATGAAATCGTGTATTCCGAGGACGAGCCAGGAATTACCGCCTGGCGTCGTGCCGCGCGGGGTTGTGGGGTGCTCAGCTTTGCCCAGTCGGCGGTAGCGGCGTGTGCCTATGCCGGGCGGCTGGCCCGGCCAGCCGACGCTGCGCGCGTGCTGGACCTCGCCATCGCTTCGGGCGAGGAGCCTGCGATCGCACTGTGGAACGTCAAGGAGGGCCATACTTCGAGTGTCTGGCACGCGCGGTTCGAGTGCGCGGCGGGGGCGGCGGAGTGCGCCATCAACGTCGCGCGCGATCCGGTGGCAGGTCGGGAATTGCGGCGAACCTCACGGATTATGCGTCGGATCGCACAGTCCTGGCCAGAAGCGAACCTTGCCCGGGTGCGTGAGATCGCGTCGGTGCGGCTACCAGATCTCGCCGATCCGGTGGTTGTCACTAGCAACGACTGGATCGCCGGCGCGCGCGAACTCCATCGCCTGCCTGGCAACCCGGGCACGAACGGTCTTCTGGTTGCGGTTGAACGTTTCATCACTGAGCCGGGCATGCCGGCGCATATCCGTCGGATCGCCGGGAACCGGCTCGATCCGGCGGAAACCGCACGGGTCGAGCACGACCTAACTGAATTCCTTGCTCGCGGTGCCGAGTTCGGCGTGGAGCTCGACATCAACGACGGCGACCTCGTCTGGGATGGTTTACGCGCCATCATTGTCGCAATCCGATAGCGAGTCACAGAAGTCATGCCGAACTACACACTCACCGTGCCAGGGAGCGCCAACACTTTCACGCACAATGGCACGGAGTATCACGCCGGCGACACCTATGAGACCGACAATCCATGTGAGGCCCGGAACTTCTATAACTCCTTCGCCGCAAGCAATCCTAACGGTGGTCGTGCCAACGAAACCCGAAACGCTTGGCAGTCCATAGACGCCGCCTGCGCCGCTACCGGTGGGCCAGGAGCGGCAGCCCCGCCTTCTAACGGCACGACCACACCGCCTACCCAAGCTCCGCCGCCTCCCGGCGGTGATTCAGCGGGCGATCAGGGAGCTCCTAGTGTCCCCAATGCTATGGGTGGCGGCGATGCTGGTGCACCGGTTCCCGGCGCCGGTGACGATGCGCCGGATGCAGAGGAACCCACCGTTCCGGTCGATGGCGAGCCGCATGGAACCCGTTCGGGTGAAAGCACCGACACGCCGACCACTGGCGGCGATCCGGTTGAGCTCTTCAGCGGCACTGTCTATCTCGACGAGGCCGACCTGGCGATCCCAAATACCATCTTGCCACTCGCGCTGGTACGGATGTATCGCAGCGGACCTGGCTTCTATACTCCGTTGGGCTGGAACTGGGATCACAACCACAACCAGTTCATCCGCGAGTTGGCCAATGGCGATGTTGCGCTGTGGCGGATGACCCGCGAGCAGCGGTTCGTATTCACCGGTGCCGAGTTCGAGCCTCCGCGGGGCGTATTCGAAAGGCTCGAGCGGATCGGCGGGATCGGCCAGGAATACGATCTTACCGCTGCGGGCGGGATCGTGCTGCATTTCGAGCGCCCTCCCGGCTGGACCGACCCCGCGCGCACGCCGCTGCGCTTCATTCGTGACCGGCACGGCAACCGGCTCGATTATCATTACGATGCGGCTGATCATCTGGTCCGGATCGAGGATCAGGATGGGCATTTCATCGCGCTGAGCTATGATCAGTGCGCCCTAATAGTGGCGGCCGAAGACCATGCCGGACGGCGGTATCTCTATGAGCACGACGAACAGACCCAGCACCTCACCGAAGTGCGGCGTCCGCCCACCACCAATTTCCCCGACGGTACCACCCGGTGCTATTCCTATCCGGTTGGGGCGCATCCACCTAGCGTTCGCCACAATCTGCTGGCGATCGAGGATTCGGAAGGCAATACCTACCTGCAGAACAGCTACGACGAAGATCCGGCCTCGCCGAGCTACGGCCGCGTCATCGCACAGTTCTATGGCGATTACCACTATCAGTACCGCTATGAGCAGCTGCAATATGTCCCGTCGGACGATCTCTTCGTCAATCTGCCAGCTGCACAGACCGAGGTGCTCAACCCCGACTTCAGCCTTGAGACCTACACTTTCAACTTCCGCGGCGACCTCCTTGACCGGCGCTATCGGCTTAACAAGGACGGCACTTACCGGATCGCGGCCTGGCAATACGAATACGATGCTCAGACTAACCTCATCCGGACTGTTGCGCCCGATGGCGCCGAGCAGCGCCAGGTTTTCGACTTTGCTCACGCCGATCCGCGGATGCGTGGCGCGCGGTTGCGCAGCGAGCTGATCGCAGCCGCCGGATTCCCCGCTCCCAGCCGGATCGTATGGCGCGGCGAATACGAGCCGCGCTTCCAGTTGCTGACCCGTGAGATCGATGAGAGCGGCGGGGTTCGACGGATGCGTTACGATTTCGACGTGAACCCGGCTGATCCAGCCAACAGCGGCAAGCTGATAGAGCTGCTGCACCCCGATGCGACGCTGCCCGATGGCACGGTCCAGTCTTCGACCACGCGTTATGAATACAACGCGCGTGGGCAATTGACCGCGACGATCCTGCCCGACGGCACTCGCAACGAATTCGTCTATGGCCTTGCCGGTGCCGATCGCGGACGACTGGTCGAGGAGGTGGCCGATGCCGTTGGCCTCGCGATCGTTGTTCGCCACGCCTATGATCCGGTAGGCTTCGAGCACGAAACCACCGACGGCAACGGGGCAGTGACCGCCCGTTCGACCAACGCGCTTGGCCAGCTCGAGCGACTGGTTCGCCCGGCGATCGGCGGCATAACTGCCGAGGAGCGCTACCGCTATGATGCCGATGGGCATGTTATTCGGATCGAGCGGCCGCGAGGCGCCTTTACTGGGGCGCTCAGCGATCCGGCCGGAACCCATCTGTTCGACGAATTCGAACGTGACGTGCTTGGCTATGCCACCGCGACTACTGTTTCCGCCAACAGCGCAGAACGGCGCCGAGTGGAATATTCAAACGACTATCGCGGTTTGGCTGAACGCACCTTGATGCCCGACGGGGTAATGCTTCACACCAGTTTCGACGAGCGGCGCCAGCCTGTTGAGGAACGCGTTGTAGGCAGCGACGGGCTAGAGCTCACCTCGCGCAATGCTTACGACCGAGCCGGCAAGCTCGTCCGCCAAATCGATGTAGCCGGGCGCGAGACACGCTTTGTCCATGACGGCTTCGGCCGGGTCCGTATGGTGATCCTGCCTAACGGCGCTGAGCGCCGTTTGACCTGGGGCGAGCGAGATCTGCTGCTTTCCGATGAATTGGTCGGCGATGACGGCAGCGGCGTCGTCCGTCGGCTGGCCTTTACCGAGCATGAGTGGGATGAGCGCGGCCGCCGCGTTGCCACCACGGTCCAGCTATTCGAGGACAATCCGGCGCTGGCGAGCGACTTCACCACCCGCTTCTTCCATGACACCAATGACCGGATCGAGCGCATCGTCGATCCGCGCGGCGGCGAGACTCGGCTGCAATATGACAGGCTCGGTCGAATCGTTGCCGAGACCGACCCGATGGGCAATGACCGACGCTTCGCCTACGACGGCGCGGGTCGGGTGATTGAACAGCATGCCGATCATGTCGAACCCGGCGGTGGTACCACCACCATCTCGCGGTTCTTTGCCTGGGATGCGCGCGGACGACAGATCGAAGCGATCGAACCCGACGGGGCACGGTTGCTGCGCAAATATGACGATCGCGACCTGGCGGTGCAGGTGACCGACCGGCTTGGCGTGATCACCGCCACCGAATTCGATACCTTCAATGTCCGGACCCGCCAGGTCCACGATGTCGGCGGGCTGGCGATCGTCCAGCACTGGATTCACGATGTCCATTCACGGGTCACCCACTATACCGATCCGGCTGGCGAGATCACACAATACAGCTACGATTCGGTGGGGCGGCTGGTGTCGCAAATCAGCCCCAGCGGCTTCGCGACCGGGCGGAGTTATAGCTCTCGCAGCTTGCTGGTGCGCGAAACCCTCGCCAGCGGAGCCGAGCTGCACTACACGCACGATGCCGCCGGCCGGATCACCGCGATCACTGCGGCTGCGGTCACTCCGCCAATGCAAACCATCGCAGCGCACCAGTTCCGTTATGACGGGCGCGACTTGGTGGTCCGTGCGACGGCCGGACCCGATGTGGTCGAACGCCGATATGATTCGCGCGGGCGCCTGCTGGCCGAAACCGCTCAGGGAACCACCTTGCGCGCAGCATACGACGATGTCGCCGGCACCGTGCAAAAGACATGGCCCGACGGCCGCACCGAGGTGCTTAGTCATGATCTCAACGGCCGGCTCGCTGCGGTCAGCCAGACCGCCGCAGGCACGCTTGGCGCGGGCAATGGCCCGCTAGCCGAATTCCAGACGAGCGGTCCGGGGGCCATCGCAACCGCGAGTTTCCGTGGCGGCGCAGAACTGCGCAACAGCTTCGACGAGCGCAAGCGGTTGACCGAAATCAATCTGACCAGCCCTGCCGGTCTAAATGAACGGATCTCATATCGCTACAATGCCGGCGATCGCCGCTGTGTCGAGGCGATCAGCGGAGCAGTACCCGAGATCCGTTTCTACGAATTCGACGCTCGGCGTCGGTTGTCCCGGGCGCGTGACGGCTTTGCTGCGGCGATTCCGGCTGCGGCGAATCAGGCACAGCACGATGCCGCGATTGCCGCGGTCGGTGCCGCGGCCGCGGCGGCAATCCAAACCGAAAGCTTCGGCTATGATGCCGCCGATGCGCGTCTCTCAAGAAGCGCCGCCGGGGCACCGGCGGAGGCCTATGCCTATGGCCCGGGACACCGGCTGCTTAGCGCCGGTGCCGCCGCCTATGCCCACGGCGCGGATGGTGCCATCCAGTCGGGCGACGGGCTGACCTACATTGCCGATGCGCTGGGCAGGATCACCCGCATCGCCAATGCCGGCGGGCCGCTGCTCGAATTCGATTACGACGCGTTCGGTCGAGTTGCCGCGCTGCGCCCGGAGGGCGAACCCGAGCGAACCTTCCATCATCTCGGAGCCTTCGTCGAGCAGGAGAATCTCGGCGGCGTGGCCGAACGGCAAGCAACGCTTCATCCCGTCACCGGAGTTCCGATTGCCTATCACTCCGGCGCGGGCACCCACTTCGCGCTGGTCGATGCGCGCTTCAACCTGCTCGGGCTGCTCGCCACCGACGGCACGCTGGCCGAGGCCTATCGCTATGCCCCCTTCGGCGCGCCACGCATTTTCGACGGGACAGGGGCGCCGCTCGCTGGGTCGTCGCTGGGGGCGCGGCCGCTGTTCGGCGGGCAGAACTATCTCGCTGTTCCCAGACTCTATCTTTCGCGCAAGCGGCTGATGGACCCGGCGCTTGGCCAATTCCTCAGCCCCGATCCGCGCGGTTATAGCGATTCTCCTGCGCTCTATGCCTACGCCGCGCAGAACCCGGTCGATCAGATCGATCCCAACGGTGAGGTCATTCCCTTCATCGTCGCCGCCTTCGTCATCGGCGGCGCGCTAGCGGGGGCGGGGTATAGCGCCTACGATGCCTATCATCATCCTGAACGCTATGAGGGCTGGGGCGGCACAGCGCGCATATTCGGTCAGGTATTCGGCGGTGCGGCAATCGGTGGGCTGGCGATCGTCGGCGGCGAGCTGGTGCTGGGCGCGGGTGGAGCCGGGATCTTTGCCGGCGGAACCGCTGCGGCAGGAACCGGGACGACGCTTACCGCGGGCCAGACCTTTCTGCTCTACGGCGCGTCAAGTGCGGTCGGTGGCGGGATCGCGCGCGGTGGGTTCAACGCCATGTTCCCGGAGTATATCGATCCGATCTCGCCCGGTACGGTCGCATTCGATTTCGTTTCAGGCGGCACGTTGTCGGTCGCTGGCCGCGCGCTTGGCCCGATGCTGGCGCCGGTAACATCGAGGATCAGCGCGTGGTGGCGCTATGGGCTCGACCAGGGCGGCGAGGCGGCGATCTCTGGCCAACTCGGCCCCTATCCGGGACGGATTGGCCAATGGCTCGATCGAATTGGTATTCGCCAGGGCTACAGCAGCACTGTCTCCAACTTCGATGCTGGCGGTTCATGGTTCGCCAGCACCGACACTGCGGCACATGAAGGCTTCCACGCCTTTATCAATCGCCATTTCCCGACCTTCAAGAACCTCTCTGGGCTGCCTGGGATCGGCGCCGCCGCGCGCTATCCGGAAGAGGTGATTGCCTATGCAATCGGCCATGCCCGTGCGCTGCGCTTTCATGGGTTGATCCATGCCCCACTTGAGGCCTTCAATAGCCTCTCGCACTTCCCCGCTGGACAGCAGCAGTTCGCTAAGTTCTTCTGGGGCTCTTTCTGGGCCGCGGTTGCGGGGGGAAGCCTGTGGGCGATTAACTCTGATTCCGGTTCGGGGACCGGCAGCGGCACCGGTTCGACGCCTGAGCGCGGGGTTGGTCCACTGCCGGCCTCGAGAACCGACGCAGGCGTCGCGCCGCATCCCAACGTCAAGCCGCCCGGCGCCAAGTAGGTGCGCCTAGCATCGTTGGGGCAAGGATCTACTTCTGACGTAATCGCTGCCCTCATGGCGGTCTGAGTTGAGTAATGGAACAGGAACGTTTGCTAAGGATGGGCAAACCACGCGGGGCGCCTTTGGCAAACGTCAGAAGTTCTGCGAGGCAACCGGGCATGATGCATTAGCTGGGGTTTTTGATGGCGAAGAGTCAGCCCCAAAATCCTTCATTTTCTGAGGACTGTTTCGAGGCCGTTCACAACCGTCAGCTTATTAACATGCGATTTGATTTGGATACTTGCTTCACACCATGTCTCTAACGCTACTCCGCTCCTTCCTACGTCGCTTCGACTCAGCCTTCCGCGCCGCACGCGAGCGAGCCGCCGAACATCTGTGCATGATCCATCCGGGCTGGCGAGTGACCAATGTGATTCTCCGCGCTGAGGAACCGGATCGCTATGTCTTCGCGCTGTTCTACGACGATGGCGGCCCGCCCGTGGTGCCGGGCCGCTATCGGATAGTTGCAGTTGATAAACCCAATGGGATAGTCCGCGAACTGCCCCTCTCGCCGGATTCGCCCTACTGGATCACGGGCTACAAATAGAGGATTATGTCGGTTTCTTGGGTGGACTGTGATCTGATCGAGCACACTTGAGAGTTGGCTGTCAGCAAAATCAGTGGTGGTGGCGGAGACTAAGGTGAAGGACCCTATTCCCATTTACGTTGTGCTGCCTGGTGCATACAAGTCAGTCATTTATAAGACTTCCAAAGATGAGATACGGCTACCGGCCCAATTCCTTTCTCGCGTGGGACTGCAGGCCTGGTCCTTACATGAGGCACGTTCGATTTCGTCAAGCAGCACCTCCTACTTGAGATGGAAGGCATCCAAATCTTCTGTTTAGTTCTTTGCCCTCTGATGGCTCATGGTCAGAACCTTCATCCAGCGCACTACTTCGCGAACAACTCGTTGCCGCTTGCATACACTGCTTAGATCGTCTTGTGTGCGTCTTCTCGTCGTTTCTAGGGTCATTTTGGCCGCCGCCAACATTAGGTTAAACACGAAGACGTGTCATGGCGTTACTCAACCGATCGCAAGACCTAGTTATTTCGAATGCGGCGGTCAACGCCTGATGTGCCGCTTTCAACTTGGCTGGACTATGTAGAAGTTCGAGCGCTGTCTCGGCCAGTGAGTCGTAGTCGCAGATAGGAAGAAATGGATATGGGCCGTCTGCCGATTTCTCCGAAAGCACAAACGATCCCTGATTGAGTGCGTAGGACACGCGCGGTTGCTCGACTGGCGTGGCGAGGTCGTATTGGTGCACATTGAGCACTATCTTGCTCCGAGTAAAAGCATCTATCAGCTCTGAGCCCCACCGTGAGTGGGCAAAGACACAACACTTCATCGATAAGCGGTCGATCAAATTCTTCCGCCGTGAAGTAAGAAATCCCGTGAACAGCACGTCATACTCAGTGAGCCGGGTTCCCGCAGGGGCATCTCTGAGTTTCGGATGGAAGGTGATCGGCATCCAGTCGGGGTTCAACCCTACCTGCTGAAAATACTCCAAATTGGCCTCCGAGTAGTCCCATATAACAACTGCTTCATCAAATAGCCTGCGTTTGGATGTGAATTTCTCACGCCAGTGCGGAACCACCATTGGCTCGAGTTGATAGATGGCATAAGGGGTGCGGGGGGAGAAGTTCTCCGGCATTAGATGCCAACCTAAAATGACGCTCTTCGAAGAGTCATAGAAATCGAAATCTACGATTTGTGAAGAGATTCCCAGATCCTCAAGGGAATACTTTAGGAACCGGGCTGCTCCCAGATAGACTTGCGCCCAAACCGGTGGCAGCACGATAGCAAGATATGCGGACATTGCGACCTCCCTTTCCAACTCTGCCAAACTTCTCGGGGGCAGGTTGCTATTCTTAGGCTATGATGGCGTCGGCCTCAAGCCCACAGATCTATCAAGTGCACATTTCCATAACATGCTGGTTGTGCAGATTCAATTTATGCTGTCAGGATAACCGACAATTGAAACAAGCAACGCTCACCCTTCCGCGAGCTGGAGCGCAGTCCGCAGGGCCTGAACCGTCAAGGGAGCATTGCCTTCACTCCGGTTGTTGACAAGGACGTAAGCGTTTCGCTTTTCTTCCACCGCTTTCTTCACCAGCACCATGGTGTCTTGCCGCATCGCTGGCAATTCTTCCACTATCTTCGTATACGGCTCCGCTCGCGTCTTCGCTGCTTCATAGGACATCTTGAGCGGCGTCAGGAGGCGCAGGACCGTGAACGGCGCCGTGAAGTGCTCTTCCATCCGTTGATGCTGCACACGTAACGGTGGCATGTAGGACCAATGATTGTAAACATGGGCGACACCGTGATTCTCTAACATCTTGCGATAATCCGGACCCAGCAAGCCCACGTTTCGAATCTCGACCGCGTACCGAAAGTCCTTGGGGAGTTGCCCGAAGAAGGTATCCAGTCGCGAGCAGAACTCCTCGCTCGACATGCCGTGGCGTTGGAACTCAAACAAGAATGGGCCGGTGTGGGGTTCAAACTTCGCCTCTCGATAAGGCGTTAGGACGAGATCATTGAACAGCTTCGCATCGAGAAAGCGAGGATTCGGTTGTCCGGCCTTCACGCCATAGCGTGGTTGCTTTGCCCACATCGGAACCGTAATTTCCTCCCACACCTTGAAGCACATCTCGAAATCTTCAGGGATTTGATTGAGATAGTGCCGAAGCTGGTTCGCGGTTGGTGGCCGGTAAAACGTGGAGTCATTGCCAACGGTGCGGAAGAGTGGTTCACCGTTGTAGAGATACTGGCAATACTCGCCGAGACACTCACGGGCAAACGCAGTCTTGGCGTACTTCTTCAGGTAGACCTGGCCCTGCCAGCCTTCATAGGTCCAGGTGCTGGTGCCGAAACGAATTAACTGAGAGAGCCCCATGGGGGAAGGATTGTAGCGATTAGGCGCTCATCTCCTCAACAGTTGTCACCCGTGTTCTTGTGCTCAGCAATCGGAGCGCCTTCACTGTAATGGTGACGGTTGAGAAATGTGTGTCGACCAAACCGGTCACCACATAGGCCTGATTCGTAGCTAGGAGATGGCAATATTGCCGGTAGGTGTCGGGAAATAGTGTCGCATCGTACACCCCGCTGTGATCCTCTAAGGTCATAAATTCCATCGCCTGCCCCTTCTTGGTCGACACGATCTTTTCTGTGAGCAGCCATCCGATGAGGGTCACTTCGCCGTCGATATGCTGGCCTAGGTCCTTCGCCAAGGTAATGGGAAGATCCTGATAGGCCTCTTTGAAAAGATCCAGCGGATGGCAACACAATGGAAACCCAAACAACGCCAGCTCATGCGAGAGGGATTTCTGAAACGAGTAGTCCGCTGGAATGGGTATAGCGCTTGGCGGCTTTGTCGCCTGGGACGCCAAGAGCCGCCAGAGCAGGGCCGGTCTCGTCAGGTCTCCCGCGATCGAATCCAAACAGCCCGCCTTGATGAGCAACTTGGCTTGAGTAAGATCCGGCTTCACCCGAGTCACAAAATCAGACAGCGACCGATAGGGCCCATTCGCCTGTCGTTCGGCAATCAGCTCCGTGACCAGCTTCTCCTGCAAGGACTTGATCTGCATGAAGCCCACACCCACCGACCTTCCCGATCCGGTGTAGGCCCAGACGCTCCTGTTGATGTCCGGCGGAAGAATCGTCAACCCCATCCGTCGCCCTTCGGATAGATAGGCAAAGGTGGAGTAGTACCCTCCTTGATTGCTGACGACCGCGGCGATGAACTCCGCCGGATAGTGGGCTCGAAGATAGGCGGACTTAAAGGAGACTTGTGCGTAGCTCGCTGAATGCGGCTTACAGAAGCTGTAGCCCGAGAAGCTCATGATCATGTTCCAAATCGCATCGATCACTGAGCGCTGAATGCCTCGGGCTGACGCGCCGTTGTAAAACTGTCGTTGGTAGTCCCGGAGCTGTCGCTCCTTGTGCTTTTTGCTCAACACCTTCCTGAGCTGATCACCGTCTTCGACGGAGACCCCTCCCAAGGCGACCGCGACCTTCATCACATCTTCTTGATAGACCATGATGCCGTGCGTCTCAGCGAGTACCTCGTCGAGCAGCGGATGAAGCGAGCGGTAGGGCTGTCCATGGGCGCGACGGACAAACTCGTCCGCGTAGACATTGGCCGCTGGGCGAATGATGGAGGACACGACCACCAGGTACTCAAAGACATCCGCGACGGCTCGTCGATCCGGTGGCATCCCAGCCCAGAGCTTCTTGAGCAACAGTCGGGTAGCCGGCGACTCCACATAGAAACAGCCCACCGTCTCACCGCGTCGAATCAGCTCATTCGTGGCCGGATCGCTGATCGGGTCCCAAGTGGCATAGTCGATGTGGTGCCCGGTGTTCTGGCTAATTGTGGCGAGGGCATCCCGGATCACGGCCAGTGAACGATTGCCCAGGAGATCAATCTTCACCAGGCCCGCGTCTTCAGTCTGGTCTTTCTCCCATTGCAGCACCGGCCAGCCGGAGGCGGAGATTTCCACCGGCACATAGCGCCGGATCTCATCCGGCACGAGCACCACGCCACCAGGATGCAGTCCCAAATTCCTGAAGTGTCCATCGAGCTGCACCGACCAATAGAGAATCTCCGGCCATGGAGCCCTGAGCTTCAAGGCGGAACAGACTTCCGTGGCCCAGCGCTTCACCGTCATCCCTGGCTGCACGTCGACGAAGTCCGCTCGGCGTTGGAGGAAGTTCAACGCCTTGCCGATCTCACTAGCCGGCAGCCCATAAACCTTGGCGATTTCGCGTAATGCTGCCCGTGTCGCTAGGGTGTTTTGATTCGCCACCATCGCCGCATGTTGGTGGCCGTACTGCTTGAAGACCCACTCAAGAATCTTCGGCCGTTCATCCCAGGGAAAATCGATATCGATGTCCGGTGGATCATGACGACCAGGATTGAGGAATCGCTCAAACAGGAGGTTGTGCCGAATAGGGTCCACGTGGGTGATGCCGAGGCAATAGGACACGATTGAGGCGGCGGCGGAGCCTCGGCCACAGGTCCGTGGCGCTTGGCGCACGATCTCATCGACCACGAGAAAATAATCGGCATAGCCCTTGTCATGAATCACCATGAGTTCCTTCTCGATGCGCTGAAGGACGGCCGTCGAGAGGGTGCCATAGCGCCATCTGGCGCCTTGGTAGGTTTTCTCTCGCAGGGTCTCATAGGCCTGTTCCGAGGACAGGTGACGGAAGGAGGGAAAGATGGTCTGTTTGAAGTCCCAATCGGTGTAACAGGACTCCGCAACTTGACCGGCATTGGTCACGCCCTCCTGGACATGCGGCAGTGTACGAGCGAGTTGAGCTTCCGGCATCAGCCACTGGGACGGCAGACAACACTGGTCTGCCCTTAATCGAGAGAGTGTCGTGTTCTCGGCGATGGCGCGCAAGAGCCGATGGGCCTGATAGTCGGCAGGGGAGAGGAACTGCGCGCGTGTCGTGGCCACAGGAGGAAGCTGTTGGGCTCGACCGAAGGCCACCGCATCGGTGAGAGTTGAACCTGGTGTCAGCTCAACGAAGAGATCTTCACCAGACTCCGCCTGCAAGGAAGTCAACACGACCGGATCATCAGACAAGATGACTAATCCTGTGCGATGGTGCGCAACTGTCAGAAGGAAGTTAAAGGAGTCCTCACAGTGGCGAGCGGAAAGGATCCGGCAGAGATTAGCGTATCCGATGGTATTCTTCGCGAGCAAGACGGCTCGGTGAGAATCGTGCACGAGTTCCGCACCGAGAATCGGTTTGAGGCCGACCGCTCTGGCTTCCTCTAGAAACCGAATCGCGCCATACAATCCGTTCGTATCGGTCAGGGCGAGGAAGTCCGAGTTCTGCGCGCGGGCGGCGTGGCACAGTGCCTCAAGGGTGGGGACTCCGGACATAGCGGAATAGGACGAATGGGTGTGGAGATGAACGAATGACACTCAGTGAGGTCTCCCGTATCGAATCACCTGGTCACCGAACCGGGTTTTGAGCGTATCGAGTGCCACCGCGAGCTTCGTGGCTCGATCACGCCGTCGTTGGTCATCGAGTGGTCGTTCATCGAAGAGGAGGCTTTGCTCCGCATAGGTCGTGAGACCGGTCAGACTCAGCGTCATGGCCCTGAGACGAATCCGCCGACGCATGCACTGGTAAAAGAGAGCGATGACGGTCGGTGACAGGTCATATTCCCAACAGGTGTCGAGATCACATCGTACTCGTTTCGTGACCTCAATCTGATCGCTATACCGAATGGTGAGCGAGAGACTCCCACAGACACGACGCTGACTGCGGAGTGTTCGGCAGAGCCGTTGGAGGGCGTCGAGGGCTCGTCCGATGAGGACCGGATCATCAATTTCATCTGGGTCAAAGAAAACGGTTTCGTCCAATGTCGGTTGAACCGCTGGAGAGAGGACAGGTACGGAATCGATCCCCTGCGCCCAGCGAGACAGTGGACCAGCATAGTCACCAAGGGCCACTTCCAGCGCATCGAGCGGACTCTCGGCCACCTCTCCCAAGGTACAGAGATTGAGATCGTCGAGGAGCTGGACGACCTGTCGCATACAAGGCCGTTGCAGACCCGGCAGCGTGCGGATGGAAAGGGGAGACATGAAGACGGCTTCAGAGCCTGGTCGGACATCGTACAGTTCCGAGGGCGCGATCAATGCCGCAGCGGTTTGGGCAATCAGTTTGTTGCTCCCAACGCCTGCCACGCCATCAAGCCGATACTGTTCCAGGATCTCCTGCTGCACCTTCGCCGCGACATCATAGGCCGGTCCGAAGAGTCGTCCCGTCCCGGTCACATCCATGAGAAAAGCACCAGGCTGTGACAATTCCCACACCGGGGCATAGCGAGCGACCACGCGCAGCAGGGATTCGTCGGCTGTGCGGACCCGAGACGGGTTTGGGGAAAGGAGGTGCAAGGAGGGACAGATCCGCCGCGCATGATCCACGGACATTCCGGCAGTAAGCCCTGCCTGTTCAGCTTCTTGTGATACCTCACGGAGCAGAGCACGAGACGAGGTCAACGAGGCAATCGCAAGGGGTCGGGTACTCAGAGCCGGATCGTGGAGCCGCGCAATCGCGACTTCGAAGGAGGGAATGCCAACGCAGACAATCTGACGCTCCATGGTGCCAACAGCCTGTGCCTCACTTTCGCAGATGACGGATGACGCCCACGACAATGCCTTCGATCTGGAGATTGTCTGATGGACGAATGATGATGGGCTGCATGGCATCGTTCGCGGGATGCAGTTCTACAGTACCGGCTTTGCGGTAATAGGTCTTGATCGTCGCCTCGCCATTCACCAGAGCAATGACCGTCTGTCCATTGCGAGCCGTCGCTTGCTTCTGCACCACGACGATATCACCCGGACAGATCCCTTCATTCTGCATGGACGTGCCCTTCACTCGAAGAGCGAAGGTTTCGCCACGGCCCACCATGCTTTTCGGCACCTCGACGCGTTCCATCTGAGGAATCGGTTCGATTGGCGCCCCCGCTGCGACAACCCCGGCGAGTGGAATCTTGGAGGAGCTGAGCTGCATCAGCGCCAGTTCGACAGTGGTGGGGATCGGCACGGTCTTTTGTTCGTACCGATTGATAGTCTGCCTCGTCACATTGAGAGTCTGCGCAAGGGTGTCTTGGGTCAACCCGAGGGAGGTCCGCACTTGTTTGAGTTCATGAGACTGCATGTAACAAAATGTTACATGGCTTATAGAACGCTGTCAACTGGAGGACTGATCCAAGGAAAGAAAGGGGTCGGCAACCTTGAGACTCGGGCATACCCCTTATCATGGTCTCCCGTTTTGTGCCGCTTACCCTACCTTCTCGGTATGGTCAGAAATTCTGAAACCTATCATAAGTGCCACCGTGCCACACTACCGAATCGAAGGGAAGATCCTGGTGAAGCGAGAGGAATTCGTCCGCTGGCTGTCGGACTCGCACGTCGTGAAGTCGGCTGACTGCCTGACAGCAATCAAACTGAACCGCCGAGCACTGCCACACTACTAAGGTA
>Ga0224500_10000776_pt1 | contig 20638 bp, 15 predicted proteins | sample SF_Oct11_sed_USG_FD_168126 | JGI IMG/M metagenome (GOLD analysis project Ga0224500, IMG submission 168126) | Sediment microbial communities from San Francisco Bay, California, United States - SF_Oct11_sed_USGS_4_1 | ecosystem: Environmental > Aquatic > Marine > Sediment | place: USA: California... | reverse complement strand
ACCGGTGCTCCGGTGGGCGACGACGAGGGGCGCGTGATCGGCCTGCTGTCCGAGTACGACTGCCTCCGGCTGCTGGCCGAAGGCAGCGGCGGCGACACGCCGCGCGGACAAGTCAGCGACTACATGGCCACCACGTTCACCGCCGTGCAGCCCACGATGGACGTCTACTACGTGGCGGGGATGTTTCTGAACGAGCCGACGCGCCGGCGGTTCGTGGTGATGGAGGGAGAGAGGCTGGCGGGCGTGATCACTCGCAAGGACATTCTGCGGGCCGTCCGGGTGGGCCTCAAGGGACGCTGACCACGGCTGCCCGCGCTCCTCTTCCCCGGCTCTCTTTGGCACCGGCCGCACGCCGGTGCATCTCTCGCGGCAAAGCCGGCAGAAATTCCAGGCGACAGTCACCAGCGTACGGTGGCATCGATCACGGAGACGGATCGGCACTACCAGGCGGCGAGGGCATCCCGACCTGACGAAACGGGCACGCGAGAACGGGCATCACGTGCAACGCCAGGCAACAACCTCGATCTATTTAAAGCAATAGCCCGCAGTTGTCTGTTATTGCTTGAGTTTCGCTCGCAGCACCTCCGCAGCGGTCGGTCGCACGTTCAATTCCCGAACGAAGCAAGACATTGAATCGGGCCTGGCTGTCTTGCGCACGCCGCGGTCTTCGTATAATTGTTCAACTTCGTCGCAATCGCTGCGTCGCGCAGCGTGAGCGGCAAGGAACGCGAACCTCGAAGCCGGGTGACGGGGGCGCTGGAAGTTGTTGGCAAGGGTTGGGACGCTGCTTAACGGAGGAGCAGGACCATGCAGTTCAGCCTGGCATCGTGGTGGCATCGCAAGCGCATTCAGGCGACCGTGCAGTTGTCCCGTCGCCCGATGCATATCCACCACGTCACCAACCCTTACCATGCCGTGAGTATCAAGGCCGGTTCAGGCTGCTCCCAGACGGCGCAGAAGTTTGGTCGCCAGCGATTCCTCTCCGGTGAAGCGCCACCGCTGCCGCAGCCAACCTGCAACGTCGGCGCGTGCGAATGCCGGTACGTCCATCACGACGACCGTCGCGACGGCTCCGACCGCCGCCAACGGGATCAACGGGATGTCTGGGCTCTGGCTCCGCAGGTCGGGACAGGCGGGGGCCGTCGCGCGAGCCAGGGGCGGAGAGTCACGGATCACTGAGTGATCTTGCGCTCCGCGTCGGGAACGCACGCGGCGAGCAACGGATGCATGGGCGGGAAACCCGTGGAATTGCACCTGCAGGTGCAACTGCTGTGCGAATCGCCGTGACCCGTAACCTCGTGCGTAGAAGCAGCAGGCCGGTGTCACCCGGTCAATTGCAGATCCATCGGAGTTCGGCGAAAGCCTCGAGCGTCCCGGTGCTCGCGCGGCGCAGCCACGCGAACTCGCTGCTGGAATAAGTTCAATCTGCACCAATTCTGGTTCGACCCGGTGTAGAAATGCTCACGGCCTGAAGAATGGCTGGACGAAGAGGCACACCTGTCGCGAGGCAGGGCCGCAAAGCCACGGATCTCCCGGACCAGGGATGAAAGCCGGGCTCCCGAAACAACCACCGTCGTCTCAGGCTGCGCGCAACGGAGCGGCTCTCAACGGCCGTGCCCGATGCGCCTGAGGCGCCGGCGCGGCGGTCGTCGATATCGACGCAGCGCCGCGCGCAGTGAGCAGCGCCGAGACGTGGTGAATTGCAGTCGCTAAGAAGAAGACGAAGTTGACCTTGTGGGTCATTGCGAGAGGGGCAGGGAATCCTGCCTCTTTTTTTTGGTCGATCGAGAGCCGGTAGGGCCACTTACCCGGCATCGTTGGCGAACGTAACGGATGTGACATAAGTCGGGAACATGTTGGCGAGATATCGTCCGCACGTTACTGATAGGTCACTGGTTCCTTGCCGGTTCATATTGCGGACGACGAGTTATGTCTGTGATGTGCGACAAATTCGCGCTTGTGACTGACTCGTGGATGTCGATACTTCGCTCGCGCCGTAAAGGCCTGCGATGGCTTCGGGAAGGGGAGCCGATGCAGGGCGCACTGACGGTGTCGGTCCAGCCAGCATGTCTGGGCCGCGGCCGAACGCTGACAAAGGCAAACCTGCCGTGAGGCGGGGTCGCAAAGCCTCCGGTCCTCAATAGTTTTCTGAGGACAGCGGGGTTGCCGGCAGTCGATAGCTCTACAAGGTCAGTCCGGCCTTTGGAGCATCAGCCCGCGCATCCCTCCTCGGTTCTGCCGCACAAAGGCAGGTGCCGATTTGCGTCGACCTTGTGCAAGTGACGAGACGCGACTCGGGCGCAAGTGCCGAAAAAAGTCTGGGGCTTACCGATGTGCGCAGTCGCCCAGTGCGATCGCGCGGGAAGGACCGCACGAGTGAATCGTTTACTGTCTTCTGGACACAGGTCTTCAGTCGCAGCCATCCTGTGCCTGACCCTGTATTTCTGCCCGACAGCGGTCTCCGCCGCGCCCAATAGAGCTCCGTCCATCTCCGGCAGTCCGGCCACCACTGCGTACGTGGGAAAGGTCTACTCTTTCCAGCCGACTGCATCGGACCCGGACGGCAACAAGCTGACCTTCAAGATCAGTATGAAGCCCGCCTGGGCCACGTTCAGCAGCGCGACCGGCATTTTGACGGGCACGCCATCATCCTCCCAGACCGGTACATATTCGAACATCGTCATCAGTGTCACCGACGGCCGCGCAACGAAAGCGTTGCCCGCGTTTGCGATCGAGGTGGTGCAGGCCATTGCGACCACGACCGCGACCACGACCCCGGTAACGTTGTCGTGGGTGCCCCCGACACAGAATGTCGACGGCACCACGCTCACCAACCTGAGCGGCTACAAGGTCTTCTACGGCAAGGCATCGGGCCAGTACCCGTACTCCGTATCCATCGGCAGCCCGAGCATCACGTCGGCCGTGATTGAGGGTCTGGCACCGGCGACCTGGTACTTCGCGATCAAGGCGATCACGACTTCCGGGACTCAGAGCGACTTCTCGACGCAGCTCAGCAAGACCGTGCTCTGATACGTGTCCCGTCTGCTGGGCCAGTTCGGCTGCGCAACCTGTCGCCTGCCGGGCGCAAGCCTCCCGCGCGGCGGGCTGTCATGGTGCCGGGGTTCCGCTCTAGAATCCCTCGCAACGGGGCGCAGACAGTCCCGGCTCACGCAGGGGGTAGCGCAAGATGCGGAAGATTCTCGCGGGTTCGTCCCGCCGCATGGCACATGCGTCATTGCTGGCGCTGCTGCTGGGTCTGACGGGCTCACTGTCGGCGCAAGACGTCGAAGACGACGCCGACGAGGCGGGCGAGCAGATGCAGGAGGCCGCGGCAGAGCAGGCGGAACCAGCCGCAGCCGCTGAGGAAGCCGACGAGCAGGTACCGGAGGCCGCGGCAGAGCAAGCGGAACCAGCTTCAGCCGCTGAGGAAGCGGGCGAGGTCGATGACTCGAACGCCGGTGTTGCCGACGACGCGAGCAACGATCTGGTTGCCGACGCAGCAGACGCTGCCGAATCGGTGGGGACGAGCGTCGGGATCGAACCGTTCGACGCGGTTCCCCTGGGCGAGTCGGAAGCGTGGGCTCCCGAGGTCGACATTCCGGAAGCGGCGTACTCGATCCCGATCGACCCCGACATGAATCCACCTGGCGAAGAATGGGTCGCCTACGAGTCCGACGATTACGTCGCGTCTGCTGGACAGGCGGGGCCGACCGCTTCTAGACCCTCCACGACCACGGGATCCGCTGCCCGCCCGGTCGTACTGATGGAGACGCCTCCCAACCCGCGCTCCGATCCCGAGGACATGCCGATCCTGCGTCGCCAGAAGATCGGAGCGCGCCCGGCAGGCACGCGACCCGCCACCACGGGAGGCACGTCGGCCGCCGGTACGGACGACGATGTGCCGTATTCAACCGGCGGCAACAAGGTCGTGGATTACGGCGCGCCCTGGCAGGCGCAGATCTTCTATCCCGACAACGCTCCGCAATGGGCCGAGAAGATCAGGAAAGGCATGCCGCTCTGGCAGTTGCAGCACATTTGCGGCGGAACCCTGATCGACCAGGACTGGGTGCTGACGGCTGCGCACTGCATCGACGACGACATGGTCCGTGCCGGCTATCGCGTGCGTCTCGGAGCCACCGATATTTCCAAGGGTGACGGTATTTCGTACAGGATCGACCGCATCGTCCGTCACTCCCGGTACGACGAGAAGCTGCTGCCGAACTCCCCGAACATGTATGCGAACGATATCGCGCTGATCCGGATCGTGGCCGATTCACGCACCGTGGGCACGCGTGACCCGAAGAAGATACGACCGATTCCGGTGAGCAGCAGGCCGGTCACGGATGGCGAACCGGTGGCAGCCACCGGTTGGGGCAAGACGGAGCCCGTGCCGGAACATGCGCCGAGCGCGGTGATGATGCGGGTCGTGATGCAGGTGATGAATACCGAACGCTGCAGGAAGCTGCCGGGCTATGGGCCGCAGAAGGTGCACGACAAGGTGATCTGTGCGGGCGCACCGAAGAAGTCGACGTGCCGGGGCGACAGTGGGGGTGGGCTGATCCCCGCGACGGGCACGCCAATGGTCGTTGGTATCGTGAGCTGGGGAAAATCCCGATGCAGCGGGGATGGCAACCCGGGTGCGTATACGCGCGTCGACAGCTACCTGGGCTGGATCAGGCAGGCGATGATGCTGCCGCCGACGAAGACCTCGTTTCCTTGAACGAGGGGCGCAACCGCAGGACGGCATGGCTGCCGACCTGCGGGGCGCGGGTCGCTTATTGCGGCTTGACCTTGTCGCCGCCGGACTGCGAGGCGTCCTCGTCGGCAGAGGCTGCGGCAGCGTCCGCGGCCGGCTCAACAGCGGCCTCAGCCGGGGCCATGTCAGCCGGTGGCATCTCAGCCGGTGGCATCTCAGCCGGTGCCGCGGCTGCCGGCTCGGGCGCCGGAGCTGCCGCTTCTTCCTTCTTCGCGCACGCTGCCAGCAGCAGGGCGGTCGCAATGACGGCACTGATCTTGATCGCTTCCTTCATGTCCCTTCCCCAATAGAGTTATAAGAGTACGGAAGCCCGGCGTCCCAGTCGCGAGGCTGTGCGGAGACTATTCGAAGCCGATGCTCTTGAGCAACCCGGCGAAGCGGGGGTCGCTGCGCAGGGGATCCAGCCAGGGGTCGTTGCGGGCGTAAACGAGCCCCGAATCCCCGATGGCTCGCGCCTGTTGCAGCCGCTCGATCGCGGCATCGAGCTGGCCCCGCTGCGACAGGATCTGCGCCTGCTGGTAGCGCACCCGGTCGCCTTCCCGCTCGATCTTCGCAAGAGCGTCGCGCGCCGCTTGCGCGTGACCGAGCTTGTGCTCGACCACGGCCAGGCCGGTCAGGCCGAAATCGCTGGCGGGCTCTGCCAGGTACTCGGTCCGGGCCTCGTCGTAGCGGCCCAGCATGAACAGTGCGTCACCGATCGCCGCGTGGGCACGCGACATGCGCGGGTTCATCTGCAGTGCCAGGCGGGCCGGAGGGATCGAGGCCGCGTAATTGCGCGCCGCGTACTCGATGGCGCCTGCCGCGCGATGAATCAGGGGATTCAGCTTGTCGAGCAACAGCGCGCGTTGAATCGACTCCGCGGCTTCGCGCTTGCGACCGACGCGCGCGCAGTACTGCGCATACCGCGCGAGCACGGTGGCTTCGCCCGCGCCGAGTTCCCTCGATCGCTCGAACGGTTCACGCGCGGCGCGCGCATCGAGCCTGCCCTGGAACAAAGTGAATCCGAGCGTCGAGTAGGCGTCGGCGAGCCCGGGAGCGATCTCGATCGCGCGCTGCGCCGACTCGATCGCCGACGCGTACAAATCCTGCAGTTGCCCGGCCTTGCCGTACTGGTTGGCAATGGTCGTCAGCGAGCGTGCGCGGGCTGCATGGGCCGGCGCAAAGTCCGGGTCGATGGCGATCGCCTTGTCGAATTGCGCGAGCGCGGCTCGCTCCGACGATTCGTCGACGCTCAGGTCGTAGAGCGCGCGACCGCGCAGATAAGCGTCATAGGCGTCAGCGTTGCGAGTTCCGCCTTCGGCGGCGAGCGCGCCTGCGCTGCCTGCGGGCACCTGCGGGTCCGGCACCATCTCGGCCGCGAGCGCGCTGGCTACGGTCCGCGCAATCTCGCTCTGCACCGCGAAGATGTCGTGCAGCGAACGGTCGAAGCTCTGCGACCACCGGCTGAAGCCGGTGCGCCCGTCAATGAGGTCCGCTGTGATGCGCGCTATTTCGCCCGACTTGCGGACCGTGCCATCGAGCAGATAAGCCACGCCGAGGCGTGATGCGATCGTCACGGCATCCTCCGTGCGGTCACGGAACTTGGCGGACGACGCCTGGGCCATCACCTGCAGCTTCAGGTTGCGGGCGAGGGTCGAGCGCAGCTCTTCGGAAAGGCCGTCCGAGAAATAGTCCTGGCTGGTGTCGCCGCTGATGTTCTTGAACGGCAGCACGGCAACGCTGTTGTCCGCCGCTGGGGTCAGGCCGCCGCCGTGGCGACCGCTGCGCCAGGCGAAGATTGCCGCCGCACCGGCGAGCGCCGTGCCGCCCGCGACCAGCAGCATGGCGCGGCGCGTCATGCGAGCCTGTGGCGGGGAACCCGGTGCGTGCAGTTTGCCCTGATATGCGGCAGCCTCGATCGGCCGGCCCGCGATGGCTTCGACGCCACGCACGATCGTCGCAATCTGCGCCGCGCTGGCATCGCCGCGCCAGCCCAGCAGGTCGACCGAGAGGTACTGCCTGAACCCCAGGGGTGGCATCGTGCCGTCGAGCGAGACAGGTACCAGCTTGCGCATGTCGCGGCCCTGCGAGGCTTCGTCGAGCACCCAGTCGGACGAGACCGAGACTTTCGACCAGGCGACGATCACCACATCGCAGCGGGCGAGCGCGACCTCGACGGACTTCGAGAAGACCGCGCCACCCTCGATCTGCGTGTCCCACCAGACGTTGATGCCGGTCTGTTCGAGCGCGCTGGCGAGCAGGCGAACCCGGTCCTGGTCCGCGTGCGAGTAGCTGAGGAATGCCGTCGGGCGCGTCCCCGCGCCCTGCATGCCCTCGTCGTCGGACATCGTTCTCAACCCCTCCTGCCGCTCGTGCGCCGAGTCTAGCGCGGAAGGGTGTGACCGGCCGGAAGTTGCGCACTTTGGTCGGGCCCGCCGGTTTGCTGCCCAGTCCACCCGATTTCGTTAAACTACCGGGCCATTTTTCCCTGAACCGACTGCCTGGATCCAGCCTCCGGCGGGATACGAACGGGACGTGATGATCGAAACCAAACCGATGTTGACGGCCACCCCGCTGGCGGCCGGAAACGATGCCTATGTCGAAGCGATGTACGAGCGATATCTTGCGCAGCCAGACACGGTTGACGCGCGCTGGCGTGATTTTTTCGCAAGCCTGGGCCCATCCGCCCGGGACGTCGCCCACGGCCCCCTGATCGAAGAGTTGGCGCGCCGCGCCAGGGCCGGGCGTCAGCCGGAGCCGGCGCGGCCCATCGCGGCAGGTCCAGCCGGGTCGCCCCCGCCAGGCGATTCGGTCGCGGCCAAGCAGGGCGCCGTCTCGCGACTCATCCAGATTTACGCCAACCGCGGACACCTGATCGCGAACATCGATCCGCTCGGTCTCACCGTGCGCCCGGTGCCGAAAGTGCTCGGGCTCGATTACCTCGGCCTCACGGATGCCGACCTCGATACCGAATTCCTGACCGGCAGTCGCAACGAAGCAATCAAGTCGCGCCTGCGGCTCCGCGAGATCATTGCACAACTGAAGCAGATCTATTGCGGCACCATCGGCGCCGAGTTCGCGCACGTATCCGACGAGACCGAGCGCCTGTGGCTGCAGGAGCACTTCCAGGTCGGCCGCATGCGGCAGCATTTCTCGGTCCAGGAGCGCAAGGAGATCCTGCAGCACCTGACGATGGCGGAGGGACTCGAGCGCTACCTCGCGACGCGCTACCCGGCGCAGAAGCGTTTTTCGCTGGAAGGCGGCGACAGCCTGATTCCGTTGCTCGAGGACTTGATCCAGTCCGGTGGCTCGAACGGCGTCGAGGACATTGTCTTCGGCATGGCGCACCGCGGCCGGCTCAACGTGCTCGTCAACGTGCTCGGCAAGTCGCCCGGGGAACTGTTCTCCGAATTCGAAGGCAAGTACGACCTGAAGCAGCTCAAGGGGTCCGGCGACGTCAAGTATCACAAGGGCTTCTCGTGCGACGTACGCACGCCCGCGGGCAACGTCCACGTCGCGCTCGCCTTCAACCCGTCGCACCTCGAGGTCGTCAATCCGGTCGTCGAAGGCTCGGTACGTGCGCGACAGGAGCGGCGCGGCGACCAGCGTGGCGACAAGGTGATGCCGGTGCTGATTCACGGCGACTCGGCGTTCGCCGGGCAGGGCGTCATCCAGGAAACGCTGCAGATGTCGCAGGCCCGTGCGTTCTACACGGGCGGCACGATTCACCTGATCGTCAACAACCAGGTCGGCTTCACGACGCACGACCCGAGGGACACGCGCTCGACGCTTTACTGCAGCGATGTCGCCAAGATGATCGAGGCGCCGATCCTGCACGTGAACGGCGACGATCCGGAGGCGGTCGTTTTCGCCGCGCGCTTTGCGGTCGACTACCGCATGAAGTTTCACAAGGATGTCGTGATCGACCTCGTCTGCTACCGCCGGCTCGGGCACAACGAAGCTGACGAACCCGCTGCGACGCAGCCGGTCATGTACGCCACAATCCGCAAGAAGCCGACCACGCGCCAGATCTATGCCGACACGCTCGTGGCCGAAGGGGTCATTGCCGCGACGGACGCCGAGGCAATGGTCGAGGAATACCGGCGCGGCCTCGACGAAGGCAGGCCGCAAACGAAGGACGTGCTCGGCCTCATCGGCAACAAGCACACCGTCGACTGGACCAGGTACCACGACGTCGACTGGTTCGAGGAAATCCGTTCCGGCGTGAAGCCGGCGCTGTTGAAGGACCTGGCGGCCAGGGTTACGACATTTCCCGAAGGCTTCGTCCTGCAGCGACAGGTGCAGAAGATCATGGAAGACCGCCGCAAGATGGCGGCCGGGCAGGTGCTGGTTGACTGGGGTTTCGCTGAGACGCTGGCCTACGCGAGCTTGCTCGAGGAAGGCTGCGAGATCCGCCTGACAGGCCAGGACAGCGGCCGCGGCACGTTCTTCCATCGGCACGCGGTGGGTCACGACCAGGGCACCGGTGCTACGTACATCCCGCTCAAGCACGTGAAGCCCGGGCAGCCGCGGTTCCGCGTGACAGATTCGCTGCTGTCCGAGGAAGCCGTGCTCGGTTTTGAATACGGTTACTCGATCACCGATCCCAATTGCCTGGTCATCTGGGAAGGGCAGTTCGGCGATTTCGCGAACGGCGCCCAGGTGATCATCGACCAGTTCATTTCGTCGGGCGAAGCGAAGTGGGGTCGCTACTGCGGGCTCACGCTGTTCCTGCCGCATGGCTACGAAGGACAGGGGCCCGAGCACTCGTCGGCTCGGCTCGAGCGCTTCCTGCAGTTGTGTGCCGAGAACAACATGCAGGTGTGCGTGCCGTCCACGCCCGCGCAGATGTTCCACATGTTGCGCCGGCAGATGCTGCGCTCGTTCCGCAAGCCGCTCATCGTCATGACGCCGAAGAGCCTGCTGCGGCACAAGCTGTCGGTCTCGGCGTTCGACGAACTCACCAAGGGCACGTTCCAGTGCGTTGTGAACGAAATCGACGAACTTCAGCCGAAGGACGTCACTCGCGTCGTGTTCTGCTCGGGCAAGGTCTACTTCGACCTGCTTGAGGCGCGCCGCGCCGACGAGGCACGCAACGTCGCGATCGTGCGTATCGAGCAACTCTATCCGTTCCCGTCCGAGGATTACGCCGCGGCGCTGGCGCATTACCCGAACGCGCGCGAGATCGTCTGGTGCCAGGAAGAGCCGCAGAACCAGGGTGCGTGGTACCAGATCCGCCACCGATTGCAGGATTCGCTCAAGGGCAACCAGGAGTTGCTTTACTCGGGCCGCCGCCCGGCCGCGGCGCCCGCTACCGGCATCCCGCAGGTGCATTCAACCGAGCAACATGGCCTCGTTGCCGCGGCGATCAACGCCTCCACGCAAGAGCAGTCTTCGCGCTCCACCCCACGTCTGCGCGCCACGGCCAGCACCAGGAAGAAGTCATGAGCACGATCGAAGTCCGCGTCCCACAGCTGCCCGAGTCGGTGGCCGACGCCACGCTCGTCGCGTGGCGCAAGCAGCCTGGTGACGCCGTAAGCCGCGACGAGAACCTGGTCGACCTCGAGACGGACAAGGTGGTCCTCGAAGTGCCAGCGCCTGCGAACGGCGTGCTGCAGGAGATCAAGGTCCAGAACGGCACGACGGTCACGGGCGGGCAGATCCTGGCCGTGATCGAAGAGGGCGCCGTTGCGCCCGCTGCTCCCGTGACCGGCGCGGCTTCAGCGGCCGCTGCCGGCGAGCTCAGGAAGGACTCCGACAAGCTCGCGCCCTCGGTTCGCCGTCTCGTCGAAGAACACAAGCTCGCGCCGGCCGACATCGCGGGCTCGGGTCGCGATGGGCGCATCACCAAGGGCGACGTGCTTACTCACCTCGCCGACAAGAGTGAGGCACCCGCTGCCGCCCCCGCGCCCGCGCCGTCCGCGAAGCCTGGAGCGGTGCCGGTGCCTGCGCTGTCCGCGGGTGAGCGGAGCGAGCGTCGCGTGCCAATGACGCGGCTGCGGGCGCGCATCGCGGAACGCCTGATCCAGGCGCAGTCGACGGCAGCCATGCTGACGACGTTCAACGAGGTCGACCTGAAGGCCGTCAACGAACTGCGTGCGCGTTACAAGGACAAGTTCGAGAAGGAACACGGCGCACGGCTCGGCTTCATGTCGTTCTTCGTCAAGGCGTGCGTCGAGGCGCTCAAGCGCTTCCCGGTCGTCAATGCAGCGGTCGACGGCAACGACATCGTCTATCACGAGTTCTACGACGTCGGGGTCGCCGTTTCGACGGAGCGCGGGCTCATCGTGCCGGTGCTGCGCAATGCGGACCAGATGGGATTCGGGGAGATCGAGAAGGCGGTCGTCGGGTACGCCACGCGCGCCCGCGAAGGCCAGTTGACGCTCGACGAACTCACCGGCGGCACGTTCACGATCACCAATGGCGGCGTGTTCGGCTCATTGCTGTCGACACCGATCCTCAACATGCCGCAGAGCGCCATCCTCGGCATGCACAAGATCCAGGAGCGGCCTGTCGTCGTCGACGGCCAGGTCGTCGTGCGGCCGATGATGTACCTCGCGCTCTCCTACGATCACCGCCTCATCGATGGCAAGGAAGCCGTGCAGTTCCTGGTGTCGGTGAAGGAGTCGCTGGAAGATCCCGCGCGACTGATGCTGCAGATCTAGGGGTTAGGGGTTAGGGGATAGGGGATAGTCGGAAGTCGCTGCGCGGCGCTCCGGAGGCTCGACTATCCCCTAACCCCCATCCCCTAACCCCTTGCCTGTTCGGAGTACCTATGTCTGATACTTCCTTCGACGTGGTTGTGATCGGCGCCGGCCCCGCCGGCTATCCCTGCGCGATCCGCGCGGCGCAGAACAAGCTCAAGGTCGCCTGCATCGACGAGTGGAAGAATTACGATGGCACCTACGCGTTCGGTGGCACCTGCCTGAACGCCGGCTGCATTCCGTCGAAGGCGCTGCTCGAATCGTCCGAACTCTACCACCGGGCGCATGCGGAGTTCGCCGCGCACGGCATTGCCGCGACCGGCCTCGCCTTCGACGTCGCCAAGATGCAGAAGCGCAAGGCAGGCATCGTCAAGGCGTCGACGCAGGGCATCACCGGGCTCTTCAAGGCCGCGGGCGTCACTGCGCTGCAGGGCCACGGCAGACTGCTCGCCGGCAACCGCGTCGAATACACCGCGGCCGACGGCGGCAAGAGGGAACTCGTTGCGAAGCATGTCGTGCTCGCTTCGGGTTCGCAGCCGATGGCCCTCAAGTCGCTGCCCTTCGACGGCAAGCAGGTCGTCGATTCATGGGGCGCGCTCGAGTTCGGATCGGTGCCGAAGCGCCTGGGCGTCATCGGAGCCGGCGTGATCGGTCTCGAACTCGGCAGCGTATGGCGCCGCCTGGGTGCCGAAGTGGTCGTGGTCGAGGCAATGGAGCAGTTCCTCGCCATGGCCGACCAGGCGGTCGCCAGGGAAGCGCTGAAGCACTTCAAGCAGCAGGGCCTCGATATCCGCCTCGGCGCGAAGGTGAGCGGCGCGGATGTGAAGAAGGACGGCGTGACGCTCAAGTACACGGACGCCAAGGGCGAGCAGACGGTGACGGTCGACAAGGTCGTGGTCGCGATCGGCCGCCGCCCCTTCACGGACGGACTGCTCGGCGACGGTACTGGCGTGAGACTCGACGAGCGCGGGTTCATCCAGGTCGACGACGAGTGCCACACGGGCGCGGGCAACGTCTGGGCAGTCGGTGACGTCGTGCGCGGCCCGATGCTCGCGCACAAGGGCAAGGAGGAGGGCGTGATGGTCGGCGACCTCATCGCCGGACTGCACTCCGAAGTGAATTACAGGGCGGTCCCGTCGGTGATCTACACCGCGCCGGAAATCGCATGGGTCGGCCAGACCGAGGAGCAGGTCAGGGCGAGCGGCCGCGAGTACAAGGTCGGCTCGTTCCCGTTCATGGCGAGCGGCCGCGCCCGCGCGATGGAAGCACCGGCCGGATTCTGCAAGGTCATTGCGGCGAAGGATGACGACGAGATCCTCGGCGTGCACATCATCGGCGCGATGGCGGGCGAACTGATCGCTGAGGCCGTGCTCGCGATGGAGTACTCAGCGAGCACGGAGGACCTGCAGCGCACGATGCACGCGCATCCGACGCTGAGCGAAGCGCTGCACGAGGCGGCCCTCGCAGCCGACAAGCGCGCCATCGACTTCCCCAATCGCTGACGGGTGACCGGCGGTCAGTGCCGCCGGCGTGCCCTGATCACGTTCGGCAAGGACGAGAACCGCGCGAGCAGGCGGCTCAGTTCCTCGAGCCCGTGCACTTTCACGGTCACGTCCACCGAGGCCGTGCCTTCCGCGGCGTCAGTCACCGTCTTCATCGCCTCGATGCTGATGTGCTCGTCCGCGAGCACGCTTGAAATGTCGCGCACGAGGCCGCGCCGGTCGTACGCATCGATCACGATGCCAACCGGGAAAGTGCGCTCCTCGGATGGCCTGCCCCAGTCCACCGTCAGCACGCGCTCGGGGTTCACCTGGCGCAGTCGCAGCAGGTTCGAGCACGTTGCGCGATGGATGCTGACGCCGCGGCCGATCGTGATGTAGCCGAGGATTTCCTCGGGCGGCACGGGCCGGCAGCAGCGCGCGATCGTACTGAGCAGGTCGCCTACGCCGTCGATGACCATGCCTGCCGAGCCGCCGTTCGCGGCAGGCCTGGAGAGTCGCGGACCGCGCTGCACCTCCTGGCGCTCATGCAGCCGGCGATGCACCGCACCGGCCACCTGTGCCAGGCTGATGTCGCCTTCGCCGAGTCCCAGGTAGAGCGCATCGGCACTCGCGAGTCCCAGGTCGCCCAGGATTTCCGGCAGCGGCGGGGCGCGCACGCCCAGCCGTTCCAGTTCGCGCTCGAGCATCTGCCGGCCCTGTTCGCGGTTCTGGTCCTCGTCCTGCTTGCGGAACCAGCTGCGGACCTTGGCACGGCTGCGCGGCGACGCGAGGAACCCGAGTTGCGGCAACAGCCAGTCGCGGCTCGGGTGCGGCTGCTTGGAAGGAATGATCTCGACGGTGTCGCCATTCGACAGCTTGTAGTCGAGCGTCACCATGCGGCCGTTGACCCGCGCCCCGCGGCAGCGATGTCCCAGGTTGGTGTGGACCTGGTAGGCGAAGTCGAGCGGAGTCGCGCCCTTGGGGAGGTCGACGACCTCGCCCCTGGGGCTGAGTGCGAACACCCGGTCTTCGAACACTTCCGCCTGCAGTCCCGCCAGCAGGTCGGGCTCCGCGCCTTCCCGCTGTGACGGTTCCAGCAGCTGCCGCAGCCAGACCATCTTCTGCTGGAAGCTCGTTTCGGCCTTGCGGCCCTCCTTGTACTGCCAGTGCGCCGCGACGCCGAGCTCGGCGTGCTCATGCATTTCGCGCGTGCGGATCTGCACTTCGAGCGGCAGCCTGCCGGGCCCGATGACCGCCGTGTGCAGCGAGCGGTAATTGTTGCCCTTGGGGGTCGCGATGTAGTCGTCGAACTCGCCGGGGATGTATTGCCAGAGGCCGTGGACGATGCCGAGCGCGGCGTAGCATTCGGCGATCGTGTCGACCATGACGCGGACCGCGAGTGCGTCCATGACCTGGTCGAACTGCAGGGACTTGCGCTGCATCTTGCGCCAGATGCTGTAGATGTGCTTCGGCCGGCCGGTGACCTCGCCGCGGATGCGGAGCTGGTCGAGCTCGCGGCTGAGCTCGCGCTTCGCGTCCTCGATGTGCCGTTCGCGCTCGGCTCGCTTGGATTTCAGCCACCCCGCGATGCGCTTGTAGTCCTCGGGGGCGCTGAAGCGGAAGGCGAGGTCCTCGAGTTCCCACTTGAACTGCCAGATGCCGAGGCGGTTCGCGAGCGGCGCGTAGATTTCCTGGGTCTCGAGCGCGGCCCGGCGCAACTCCGCCTCCGGTGCCGATTTCATGCCGCGCATGCGCACGAGTTGCAGGGCCAGCCGGATCAGGACCAGGCGGACGTCTGACGCGAGCGCGAGCAGGAGCTTGCGCAGGCCCTCGGCCTGCTCGGGACGCAGGTGCTGGCCGGGGTTCCATTCCGCCGGAATGCCGCTGTCGCCAACGCGCTCGAGTTCCCTCGCCATGTGCACGGCCGCTGCGCCGAAGAGTTCGAGCGCCCGGGGCTCCTCGATGAGCCTACCCTGGCGCAGGGGTATGAGCAGCGCCGCGAGCAGCACGTCGTCGTCCGCCTGCAATTGCGCGAGCGCTGCCATCAGCTCGACGCTGCGCAGGGTGTGCTCGTTCGGCGCGAGGACGCTCACCGCCTCGAGCGCGGTGCGCACCTTCGGTGCCAGCGAATGGATGTCGATCTCGGCGGGCTTCAAGTCGGAGTGCTCGGCGGGACTCGCGGGCGTGCGGTGCCCGGAAGAAAAACGCTATCATACGACGACGAATTTCCAGGCTCAGTGCCGGGTGGTTATTTGCCGAGAATCAACCGCGGCGGACGGCGCTGGGCGCTCGCATCGGGCGCGGCCGGAACGGCCGGCGCGACGATTCGCATCCTGGGCATCGACCCGGGCTCGCAGGCGACCGGCTTCGGCATCATCGACTGGCGCGACGGTGACGCCCGCTACGTCGCGAGCGGGACCATCCGCACGCGAGGCGAGGCGTTTCCGCCGCGGCTGCGCCAGATCTTCGACGGCGTGCAGGAACTCGTCCGGCAGTACGGACCGCAGGAGGTCGCCATCGAGCGCGTCTTCATGCACCGCAACGCCGACAGCGCCCTGAAGCTGGGGCAGGCGCGCGGCGCGGCCATCTGCGGTGTGTTTGCGGGGATCACCGCCGTGTACGAATACGCGCCGCGCGAAGTGAAGCTCGCGATCGTCGGACAGGGCGGCGCGCAGAAGGAACAGGTCCAGCTGATGGTGATGTCGCTGCTTAAACTGCAGGGTGAACTCGGTCCCGACGCCGCGGACGCGATCGGTCTCGCGCTGTGCCATGCCTACTCGCGCGGTGCGCGGCAGGCCGTGGACGATTCCGTCGCGCTGCTCGGAGCCCGGCCGTGATCGGTTTCCTGCGCGGACGACTCGCAGCGAAGCATCCGCCCGTGCTGCTCATGGACGTCGGCGGCGTCGGCTACGAGATCGAGGCGCCGATGTCGACGTTCTATGGCCTGCCGGCCGTCGGCGCGGACGTGACGCTGCACACGCACTTGGTCGTGCGCGAAGACGCCCACATCCTGTTCGGCTTCGGCACGGAGCGCGAACGGAGCCTGTTCCGCGAACTCATCAAGATATCGGGAGTGGGTCCGCGCATCGCGCTCGGCATACTCTCCGGTGCGAGCGTGGACGAGTTCCACCGTTGCGTCGAAGGGCAGGACGCCGCGTCCCTCACCCGTATTCCGGGCATAGGCCGCAAGACGGCCGAGCGCCTCATCATCGAGATGCGCGATCGCCTGAAGGTACTGGCCACGGGCCAGTCGCTTGAAACTCGTGGCCCGGCCGGAATCTGGGCGCCGGCGCCCAGTCCGCAGTCCGAAGCGTTCAGTGCATTGGTCGCGCTGGGTTACAAGCCGCCAGAAGTCGCGCGCCTGCTGCAGAAGGTCGACCCGTCCGCGACCACCACCGAAGAACTCATTCGCCACGCCCTGCGCGCGGCCAACAGCTGATGCCGCACCGAGCCAGGACCAGCCCGTGACGATCGAACCCGACCGCGTCGTCTCCGCCACCGGCCAGCGCGAGGAGGAGGTCTACGACCGCGCCGTGCGGCCGAAGACGCTCGCCGACTATGTCGGCCAGCCGGCCATGAAGGCGCAGATGGAGATCTTCATCGCCGCGGCCCGTAACCGCGGTGAATCGCTTGATCACACCCTGATCTTCGGCCCGCCGGGACTCGGCAAGACGACGCTTGCCCACGTCATCGCCAACGAACTCGGCGTCGGGTTCAAGCAGACGTCGGGGCCGGTCCTGGAGCGTGCGGGCGATCTCGCGGCGCTGCTCACCAACCTGCGGCCCAACGAGATCCTGTTCGTCGACGAGATCCATCGCCTGAGCCCCGTGGTCGAGGAAATCCTCTACCCGGCGCTCGAGGACTTCCAGCTCGACATCATGATCGGCGAAGGCCCGGGCGCGCGCTCGATCAAGATCGACCTGCCGCCATTCACGCTCATCGGCGCCACGACGCGCGCGGGCCTGCTCACGTCGCCGCTGCGCGATCGCTTCGGCATCGTGCAGCGACTCGAGTTCTACGGCCATGACGAGCTGCAGCGCATCGTGCAGCGGTCCGCCGGCATTCTCGGCGTGCCTGCCGACGTGGAAGGCGCCGCCCAGATTGCGACCCGCTCGCGCGGCACGCCCCGCATTGCCAACCGGCTGTTGCGTCGGGTGCGCGATTTCGCCGAGGTGAAGGCCGGTGGAAGCATCACGCAGGAGGTGGCGCGCGCGGCGCTCGACCTGCTCGACGTCGACCGCCAGGGCTTCGATCCGATGGACCGCCGGCTGATGCTCACGATCATCGAGAAGTTCGACGGCGGTCCGGTCGGTGTCGACAGCCTCGCTGCGGCGCTCGGCGAAGAGCGCGGCACGATCGAGGACGTGATCGAGCCGTTCCTGATCCAGCAGGGTTACATCATGCGCACCGCGCGGGGCCGCGTAGCTGCGCGCAATGCGTATCTGCATTTCGGCCTGACGCCGCCCGCCATCGAAGCGCGGCCGGCGAATCTCGGGCTGTTCGAAGGCTGACGAGGTGACGCAAGAATGATCGGCGAGCATTCCATCCTGGAACTGCTGCTGCAGGCCAGCCTCATCGTGCAGCTGGTGATGCTGCTGCTCGTCGGCGCCTCGGTGGCTTCGTGGGCCATCATCTTCAGCAAGCGCAAGCTGATCAGCGACGCGCGGCAGGCGGCGGACCGGTTCGAGGACGATTTCTGGTCGGGAGGCGACCTCGCCGCACTCTACAAGTCGCTCGAGGGCGGCACGCACACCGGCATGGCCGACATCTTCGTTTCCGGCTTCCGCGAGTTCTCGCGGCTGCGAGCCCAGCTCGGCCTCGCCGGCGCCCAGCTGCTCGATGCGAGCCGACGCTCGATGAAGATCGCCCAGCTCAAGGAGACCGACCGCCTCGAGCAGAGCCTCTCGACGCTCGCGACGATCGGCTCGACCAGCCCGTATGTCGGCCTGTTCGGCACGGTCTGGGGTATCCTCACGGCGTTCCAGGCGCTCGGCAACGTGCAGCAGGCGACGCTCGCCACGGTGGCGCCCGCCATTGCGGAAGCGCTGATCGCCACGGCGATGGGTCTCTTCGCCGCGATTCCGGCGGTCATCGCCTACAACCGCTATGCGGACCAGGTGAGCCGGCTCGAACTGCGCTACGACACGTTCATGGAAGAACTGTCCGCCATCCTGCAACGCCACGCCGGCGGCACACAGGGCTGAGGAGACGCCGACGATGTCGCGCAGGCGGGGCCGCAAGCTGATGGGCGAGATCAACGTCGTGCCGTACATCGACGTGATGCTGGTGCTGCTGATCATCTTCATGGTCACCGCACCGATGCTGAGCCAGGGCATCAAGGTGGACCTGCCGCAGGCGGCGGCCGAACCGATCGAGCCCGACGACCTCGAGCCTCTGCTCTTGAGCGTCGACAGCGCCGGGGCGATGTACCTGAACCTCGGCGATCCCAAGCAGGCCCTCGACGACCAGAGGTTGCTCGAAGTGGCCAGCGCCGCCCTGCGCCGGGAACCTGAGCGCCCCGTTCTGGTCAAGGCTGACAGGGCCGTGCCATACGGGCGCGTCGTGGAGGGCATGGTGCTGTTGCAGCAGGCGGGCGCGAGGAAGGTCGGGTTCGTCACGGAGCCGTTGTCCGCCAAGCGCGGGTCCGGGTCGCGCTGACCAATGGGTCGCGCCGCGAGCGGCAATCTGCGGCCCTGGATCGGGTCGGCCATCGTCCATGGGCTGGTGGTGGTCGCGCTCGCGCTCGCGGCCATACAATGGCGCACGGCCCCGCCGCCGCCACAGCTCGCAATCGAGGGCAGTGTCGTCCGTTACGAGGACCTGCCCTCGTCGGTGAAGGCGGGCAAGGCGCTGCGCGAGCCCACCCCCGTCGCACCCGTGAAGCAAGTGCCCCTGCCGGCACCCACGCGAGAACCCGAGCCGCAACCCGCGACCAGGCCGGACCCGGCCGTGCTCGAAGAGAAGACGCGGGCGGATGTGCAAGCCAAGGCGGAAGCCAGGGCCGAGCGTCGCAATGCAGAACAGGCGCAGGCGACGGCCGCGCTCGCCAAACGGAAGCGGGCCGAGGCGGACGAGAAGCGCAGGCAGGACGAGAAGCGCCAGCAGGAGGCCGCCGCCGCGCAGCAGCGGCTGGCCGAGCAACAAGCGGCAGCGCGGGAGGCGAAGGTGAAGGCGGCGCGGCAGGCCGACCTGCGCCGCGCGCTCGCGGACGAGGAGGCAGGCGAGGCGCTCGCGCGCTCCGGTGTGGTCGACGAGTATCGAACGCTGCTGATCCAGACCATCGAGCGCAACTGGAACCGGCCGCCTTCGGCGCGTGCCGGCCTCGAATGCACGCTGTACGTCACGCAGGCGACGGGCGGCACGGTACTCGACGTGAAGATCGGCGACTGCAATGGCGACCAGGCGGTACGCGAATCCGTCGCCAATGCAGTGTATCGTTCCACGCCGTTGCCCGCGCCGCGCGATGCGCGCGCCTTCGAACGCCGGCTGGTCATCGTGTTCAAGCCTACGGAGTGAAGTGGAGATGACGTTTCAACGCGCCCGGGCGCGTCCCGCACGGATCGGTCTTGCCCCGGCATTCGCCTGGTTCTTCGTTCTTGCGGGTTCGCTCGCGACGAGCGCCCACGCGCAGCTGCGCCTCGACATCACCCAGGGCGTGCGCGACGCGGTGCCCATCGCCGTCGTGCCGTTCGGTGGCCAGGCCGAAGGCGGCCCGAACGACGTTGGCTCCGTCGTCGCGGCCGACCTGCAGCTGAGCGGCCGCTTCAAGCCGCTCGAGCGGCGCGATCTCGTCGCACGTCCGACGCGCGGCGCGCAGGTTCGCTTCGAGGACTGGCGCCTGCTCAAGTCCGATTTCCTCGTCATTGGCAGTGTCGCACCGGAGGCGAGCGGGCTCGCCGTCGAGTTCGAACTCTTCAACGTGCGGACTGGCCAGCAGTTGCTCACGCAGCGCCTGGTCACCAGCGAGCGCGGACTGCGCGCGGCGGCACACCGGATCGCCGACCTGATTTTCGAGCGGCTCACGGGTATTCCGGGCGCATTCTCGACGCGTGTCGCCTACGTCGCGGTCGATGGCCGGCCACCCTCGCAGCGCTACCGCCTGATGATTGCGGACGCCGACGGCTACGGCCCGCGCGTCGTCACGGAGTCGTCGGAACCCATCATGTCGCCGGCCTGGTCGCCCGACGGGCAGAACCTCGCGTACGTTTCGTTCGAAGGCAAGGCGTCCGCGATCTACGTGCAGCGGCTCGCGACCGGTGACCGCCGGCGCGTCTCGGCCCGTGCCGGCATCAACGGCGCGCCGGCCTGGTCACCCGACGGCCGCAAGCTGGCGCTGACGTTGTCGCGTGACGGCAATCTCGACCTGTACGTGCTGGACCTGGCCACGCAAGGTCTCACGCGCCTGACGTCCGACAGCGCCATCGACACCGAGCCGGAGTGGTCGCGCGATGGTGCATCGGTCTATTTCACGTCGGACCGGGCGGGCAGCGCGCAGGTCTACCGGGTCGGCGCGGGCAGCGGCCAGGAGGCACAGCGCCTCACTTTCACCAACGGATACAACGCACGGCCCCGTCTGTCTCCAGACGGCGAGTCGCTGGCGCTGGTCACGCTGGACCGTGGCGCGTATCGCATCGCGACCTACGATCTCAAGACGCGCAACGTGCATGTGCTGACGGATGGCGGGCAGGACGAGGCGCCGAGCTTCGCGCCGAACGGGG
>Ga0224500_10000773_pt1 | contig 20689 bp, 18 predicted proteins | sample SF_Oct11_sed_USG_FD_168126 | JGI IMG/M metagenome (GOLD analysis project Ga0224500, IMG submission 168126) | Sediment microbial communities from San Francisco Bay, California, United States - SF_Oct11_sed_USGS_4_1 | ecosystem: Environmental > Aquatic > Marine > Sediment | place: USA: California... | reverse complement strand
CCCGCTCACTGGAGCCCGGGTTCGTGCCGGCATGCTGCGCCAGCCCACGAGATACTGACCGGTCCGCTAGACGTCGTCGCCGATCGGGAGCACGATCCGAACGGTGAGCGTCTCCGCGGTCTGCGGTTCCACGATGCAGTAGCATTGGCGGCCCAGGAGTCGCTTGACGCCCAACACCTCCGACTCCTCGACACGCGTGACATCGCGGTAGACGATCTCGAGCGTCCGCCCACCGATCACGTGGTAGCTGACGGGTCGTCCACGGAGGTGACGATGGGGATCGACCGAGCCAAGGCCCTCCTCGAGCCGCGCACGAATGTCGGCGACCTGCTCACTCGTATCCGTGGGACCTGCGTCTTTCATGATGACTCCAGTCGCGATGCGTTGGCTGCCGCGAGTGCGGCGTTCCGTCGCATGCCGCTGAGGCCGGGGCGCGCCAGCGGCGTCCATCCGTATTGATCGTCAAACGTGCGCTCGTCGAGGGCTGTGAACGTGTCGAGCGGAACCCATGCGCGTGCGGGGTCGAGTGGCAACAGTCCGCCTCCATCAGTCCGCGCGAACTTCTGGTTCCACGGACACACATCCTGGCAGACATCACACCCGAACACCCAGCTCCCCGTGGCGGATCCAAGCTCCGGCGCAACGGGGCCACGATACTCGATCGTCAGGTAGGAAACACACCGTGTGGCATCGAGCACCCGCGGCTTCGGAAACGCCGCCGTGGGACAGGCGTCGAGACACTTGGTACAGGAGCCACACCGGTCCGCGCGGAACGGTGGATCGGCGGCCAGGTCCACGCTCGTAAGCACTGATGCCAGCAGTGTATACGATCCCCGCATCGGCGTGATCAGCATCGTGTTCTTGCCAATCCACCCAAGGCCGGCCCGCTGGGCGAGCTCCCGCTCCGGTACCGGCCCGGCGTCAACGTACGCCCGGGCAATACTGCTCGGACCACCAATCTCCCGGATGAACATGGCGAGGCCGTCCAGCGCGGGGCGAAGAGCCTGATGGTAGTCGGGCCCCCGCGCGTACTTAGCCACATGGCCATGATCGGGTGGTTCAACCGCATCTTCATGGGCGTAGTTGTACATGACAACTACGACACGAATCGCTCCAGCGACGATCTCCGCAGGGCGTTTTCGCCGCTCGGCTTGGCGGTGCATGTACCGCATCGTCCCCGCAAGACCCCGAGCGAGCCATGTGTCGAGCGCGTCTCCGTGGGGTGTGGGAGTCAGGTCGGTAATACCGGCGTCACTGAACCCGAGCCTGCGCGCCTCCGCCTTGACCCTGGCCGCGCGCTCGACGCTCAGAGCCGGAGCAGCGTGCGGCGCCATGCGGCGAACCGGACTACGTCGTCTGCGGGGGGCAGTGCCGCTTCGTCCCCGTATGCTGTGTACATCCGCCACCGGATGTACTCGCGCGAGGGGACCGGCAGGAACGGGGGCAGACGGTACCACCCGCGTCGCCGGAAGGCCCACACCATGGCCAGGAGGTCTCGGGCCAGACGTGGTCGTACAATGGACCGCGCGAGGAGCGAGCACGCGAGGCGCACCCAACTCCCGCGATACCGACCGACCCACTCACTTGTACCCGTCGTCACGCCGTTCCTCGGCTAGGAGATGCTGTCACGATTCGCTGATGTTACGGGCCGCGGGGGCGGCGCGTCTAGGAGTGTATATTGCGCCCCTATGGGCTTGGCAAGCGTTCCCGCAGTGGGGCTTTCCCAGTACCGGGCCGAGTTCCCCGTCTTTGCAAGCCAGATCTACCTGAATACCTGCTCGCTTGGCGCCCTGTCCCGGCGGTCGCGCGCGCGTGTGACCACCTTCCTCGACGAGTGGGAGACGCGTGGTGCCGCGGCCTGGTACGACGTGTGGTGGGAACGGCTCGGCGAACTGCGCCGCCGGTACGGAGCGGCGATTGGTGCCGACGCGGACACCATTGCCCTGCACGCGTCCGTGTCGACCGCGACCGCGGTTCTGGCCAGTACGCTCGACTACTCCCGTCGGCCCAAGATCGTCACCACGGATCTCGATTTCCCGACGGTGGCCTATCAGTGGTTGGCAAAGCGGCCCCACGGCGTTGAGGTCGTCGTGGTGCAGAGTCCGGACGGCGTCACTGTTCCACCGGAACTGTTGGCGCGTGCGGTGGACGACCAGACGGCGCTCGTCGCGACGTCGCATGTGTACTTCACGACGGGTGCGATCCAAGATCTTCGCGCCGTGGCGGACATCGCGCACGCCAACGGTGCCCTGTGCTTCATCGATGCCTACCAGAGCGTGGGCCAGATCCCCATCGCTGTCGCTGACACGGGCGTGGACTTCCTCTGCTCCGGTGGTTTGAAGTGGCTGTTGGGCGGTCCTGGGATCACGTTCCTGTACGCCCGTCGAGACCTTCTCCCGCGACTCGAGCCCACCGTCACCGGGTGGTTCGCCCACGCGCGGCAGTTCGAGTTCGATCCCGCCGGGATCGTCTGGCATGACGATGCGCGTCGGCTCGAGCAAGGCACACCGGCCCTCGCCGCGGTTCATGCACAACTCGGCGGTCTCGACGTGATCGAGGAAGTGGGCATTCCCAGGATACGTGAGGTCACGGCGCAGCTGACGACGGACCTCGTCGACCGTGCCCGCGATCTTGGCCTCAACCCCCGCGTCGCGGCTGCGCCCGCGGACCGGTCGGCGATCGTGATGCTCCCGTCGGAAGACCCACGCGCCGACGTCGCGGCACTCGCGACCCGGCAGATCGTCACCGACGCGCGGCCCGGTCATGTCCGGATCTCACCGTTCTTCTACAACGTCGTGGAGGATCATGTCACAGCCCTCGAGACCCTCCGAACGTCGCGTGGGTAAGCCACCGACCGCCGATGCGCAGCTCCTGTCGTCGCCTCCCCCCGTTACGAAGCCTGGCGATTTCACGAGCACGGATCCCTGGAGGGTGCTGCGCATCGTGGGGGAGTTCGTCGAGGGATTTGAGGAACTCGCTGACGTAGGCAGTGCGGTCGCGATCTTCGGGTCCGCGCGGACCGACGAGCGCGATCCTTGGTATCAGGCGGCCCGCGAAACCGCCCGTCTGTTGGGCGAGGCCGGCTTCGCCGTCATTACCGGAGGTGGCCCCGGCGTCATGGAAGCGGGGAACCGGGGAGCACGGGATGCGGGCGCTCTGTCGATCGGACTCAACATCGAACTGCCGCACGAGCAAAACGCGAACCCACACATCGATCGCTCCATCGACTTCCGGTACTTCTTCGTCCGCAAGACGATGTTCGTGAAGTACTCGAGCGCGTTCATCGTCTTCCCCGGCGGGTTTGGTACCCTGGACGAGCTGTTCGAGTCGCTCACCCTGATCCAGACCGGGAAGATCGAGCACTTCAAGCTGGTTCTCATGTCGGCGGAGTACTGGCAGCCGCTGCTGGACTGGCTCCGCACCCGGGTTGCCGGTGAGGGGAAGATCAGCCCTCAGGACCTCCAACTCATGGACGTGACGGACGACCCCGCCGAGGCCGTTCGTATCGTCGTCGAATCGGAGATCCAGGCGGGGCGACGCGGAACCCCACCCCCCGGCTGAGGCTTCCCTAAGAGGACGGACACCGACATGGCGAACGCTGGAACGCGGTATCTTCGTGGCCCGCGCATCGATCCCCGCCCCCTGACCGGGAGCGAAACGATTCCCGAGCTCATCGACGGGGTGTTCCTTGCCTATAACGCCGGCCGCCTGCGGGAAGCGAGTCGGTTGTTCGCCGAGCGCATGCTCGCCGACGGGGGCACGGTGGGGCTGAGTCTCACGGGGGCGCTCACCCCGGCGGGCCTGGGCATGTCAACCGTGATTCCCCTGATCGAGGCTGGGTTCATCGACTGGATCGTCTCCACCGGCGCCAATCTGTACCACGATGCCCACTTCGCCCTTGGCTTCGCGATGCACACGGGACGGCCGAACGTCGATGATGTGGTGCTGCGGGAGGAAGGGGTCGTCCGGATCTACGACATCTTCTTCGACTACCGAGTGCTCTTGCGAACGGACGCGTTCATCCGACAGGTCTCCGCGCGCCCCGAGTTCCAACGGGCGATGTCGACGGCGGAGTACCACTACCTGCTCGGCGGGTATCTGCGCGAGCGCGAGCGCGTCCTCGGGTTGTCGCGGAAGTCGCTGCTCACCGTTGCGCACGAATTCGAGGTGCCGATCTACACGTCCTCGCCGGGAGATTCCTCCATCGGGATGAACGTCGCCGAGCTTGCGCTGGCGGGATTCCAACTGCGGTATGACGTGTCCGCGGACGTCAATGAGACGAGTGCCATCGTGCTCGATGCCAAGCGGAGCGGCGGCACGAGCGGCGTTCTGATCATCGGAGGTGGAAGTCCCAAGAACTTCGTATTGCAGACGGAACCGCAGATTCAGGAAGTGCTTGGAATCGACGAGAAGGGGCACGACTACTACCTCCAGATCACGGACGCGCGTCCGGATACCGGTGGCCTGTCCGGGGCGACCCCGGCGGAAGCCGTGAGTTGGGGGAAGGTGGATCCGGAGCGGCTTCCTGACGCCGTCGTGGCGTACATGGACTCCACGGTGGGCTTCCCGTTGCTCGCCGCGTACGCGCTGGCCAAGGTGGCACCGCGAGCGCCCAAGCGGCTGTACGCGCGACGCGACGCGCTGATGACCCTCCTCCGCACGGCGTACGAGGAAGCCAAATCGTCCCGTGACGAGCGGGCGTTGGCTGCCCATCTCCCCGGAGAGGACTAGTCCCCGTGACGGGTGCCGGCGTCGTATCGCGGAGGTATGCGGGCTACGCGGTCGTGCTGTTGGCGCTCATCAACGTGCTCAACTACCTCGATCGAAGCATCATCTTCGTCCTATTCGAGCCGATCAAGCGGGAGCTCCACCTCTCGGACGCGCAGCTCGGGTGGCTCGGATCGGCGTACGTCATGGTCTACGCACTGGCCGCGGTGCCATTCGGGATCCTGAGCGACCTCAAGTCCCGACGGACGGTGATCGCCGTCGGCGTCACCTTGTGGAGCTCGTTCACGGCCCTCGGAGGACTATCTCGCACGTTCGGCCAGTTGTTCTTCTGTCGCTCCATGGTGGGCGTCGGGGAGGCCTCGTACACCCCCGCGGCGCAGTCCCTGATCGCCGACTATTTCCCCGGTCGAGGCCGGGCGTTGGCCCTCGGGATATTCTGGGGTGGACTGGCGCTGGGCGGCGTGCTGGGGATCTGGGTCGGCGGCGAACTCGAGGGGCTGTACGGTTGGCGGGCGGCCTTTCTCGCCGTTGGCATCCCGGGCTTCATTCTCGCCATGGTTGCAGGGCAGCTCCGGGATCCTGCCCGCGTCCGCACCCATTTTCCCATCCTGGAGCAACTGCATCGCCTCGAGTTGGGCGCTTGGCGCGTCGTGAAGGCGCTCTGGGTCGTCTGGGTGTTCACGCTGCTCGGCGCGCTGGGTGCCTACGTCGCCAATCGGGTCGAGGGCTCTGCAGATCTCGACGTGGCCGTGTTTTCGGGGTTTGCGGGGCTTGGTGTCGCGGTCCAACTCGCCCTTGCTGCACCCCGCGCGCTGCGGTACCGCCACGAGCGCCGTGCGCACCACCCGCGGGTTGTGGAGCTGCAGCGAGCTGCCAGCTTGGTGCTCCGAACCCCGACGTTGGCCTGGCTGTTCGCGGGCGGGGCGTTGATCACGTTTTCGATGAACGGCCTGGTGGCCTGGTCGCCTTCCTATCTGCAGCGGGAGCTTGGCCTCACACCAGCGGTAGTGGGACGAACGATCGGCCTGTGGGGACTCCTCGCGGGGGTGCTTGGCACGGTGTTCGGCGGGCGGCTCGGGGACGCACTAGCCGAGCGCTGGGCAAGCGGCCGGGTCATTGCGGGATCGGCGGGGTTCCTGCTCGGAGCTCCGCTGGCACTGTGGCTGCTCCAGATCGAGAATCTCGATCTCTTCATTCCCGTCTTCTTCAGCACGCTGTTCTTCTTCACGTGGTACCACGGTCCCATGACGGCCGCCATCTTCGATGTGGTTCCCCCGCAGGTCGGCGCGTCGGTGATCGGCACGTACGTGTTCTTCACTCACATCGCCGGTGACGCCATCGCGTATCCGCTGGTGGGGACCCTGTCGGATCGGTTTGGCTTGCGGACGGCCATGCTCGTGCTCCCGGCGGCCGCCTTCCTCGGCGGTGGCATCGTGCTGTTTGCCATTCGCACGGTGGCGACCGATCATGCGCGCGCGCAGCAGGCGGCGGTGCCCGCATCCCCAGCGAGCTAGCGGAGCTGGTGGCGGAACGCTTCGGCCCGCGCGACCTCGTTGCGGTAGGCGTCAACCTCAGCGGCACAGCGCGCGGCGTCCCACCCGAGGTCGGGTGCCACGAGGGCGGCCAGATCGGCGGCGTCCGCAAGTCCATGCCCCGGCGTCTCGTAGAACACGTGCGTGCGGCGGATCAGGAGGTCCGGCAGGGTCAGGGCCATCTCCCGCTGTACGGCGTAGATCAGCTCGGCGCGGATCGCGGATGCCCCGGTGGCGATGGGGAGGCCGAGCTTGGGGTCAGCCGCGGCAAGACGCGCGACCGCCGGCGCCTCGCTGCCGTACCGCTGGACCAGCCGCCGCGCGGTCGGTGAGGCGATTCCCTCTCGCTCCACCTCCGCCGCGATCAGGTCGAGATCGGCCGTCTCGCCGCCCGGGAGGGGCTCGGAGTCGGTACGTGCCCGCGGGGGCAGGGTCCGGCCATCCAGCCCGTGCAGCGCCGCTGCCACCCGGTCCACGGTGTCGGCCGCCATCCGGCGGTAGGTGGTGAGCTTGCCGCCGAGGACCGAAACCAACCCCGGCGCCTCGACGATCACGTGCTCCCGGGGGACCGCGCCTGGGTCCACGGCGTTGGGCGGGCGCACGAGGGGACGCACGCCGGCCCAGGTGGCAATCACGTCATCGGGCTGGAGTCGGGCATCGGGGAACACCGCATTGGCCGAGCGAAGCAGATACACGACGTCGGCAGCGTCGGCGGTGATGTCTGCCGGCGCGTCGTCCAGGGGTGATTCCGTGGTGCCGATGTAGGCCAGGTCGCCCCAGGGCAGCGCGAACATGACCCGACCATCGACTGGTGAGAGGATGGTGACGGCCTCCGCCAGCCCGAGGCGGGACCGGGCGATCACGACATGGGCACCCTTGGAGAATTGGAGCATGCGGCAGCCGTCCTGCCGGACCGCATCGGACCATGGACCGGTGGCGTTCACGACGACCTGTGCGCGAGCGACGAGCGTGTCGCCCGTGAGGCGATCGACCACGCGGGCGGCACGAACTCTGCCGGCAGCAATATCGAATCCTTCGACCTCGGCATAGCTCGCGACGAGGGCGCCATACCGGTGGGCATCACGTACATTGGCCAGGGTAAGGCGAGCGTCGTCGCATTGGGCGTCGTAGTAGCGGGCGCCTCCCAGGAGTGCCTCGGCCCGGAGCCGCGGCTCGGCCCGGAGCATGGCCCGCTTGCTGAGCCACCGATGGCGCTCCACATTCCTAAAGGACGCCAAGGCGTCGTAGAGCCACATCCCGGCGGCCAACTGCCAGCGTGGCACGCGGCCCCCGGCGTAAAGCGGGAACAGGAAGGAGCGGGGCCACACCAGGTGCGGGGCGATCCGGAGCAGGATCCGCCGTTCCCGCACCGACTCGTGCACCAGGCGGAACGCGTAATGTTCGAGATAGCGCAGGCCGCCATGGACCAGCCGCGAGGAGCGGCCGCTGGTCCCGGTTGCGAAGTCGCCTCGCTCGACGAGTGCTGTACGGAGGCCGCGCATCGCGGCGTCGCGGGCAATGCCGGCACCGGTGATCCCGCCGCCGATGACCAAAACGTCTACCGCCCCGTTGGCCAATTCGGCCAGGGACGCAGCGCGGGTCGAGGCTGAAAAGGGGGAGATCACGCCGCTATTCTCTCGACGGAACGAGCGCGGACAGCCGCCGAGCGCGTGGTTCACGTGGCACGCCGGTGTCTTTCAACCGGGTGTGCGGGTCCTCGACCTGGCGTCCGGACCGGGCCGTCATGCGTTGTTGGCCGCGGAGTACGGGGCCGACGTCGTCGCCGTCGACTCTGACGCCAACAGCCTGGCGGTGCTCGAGCGCGAGGCCCAGCGCCGGCACGTGTCCGTGAAGACCCTGCACATGGACCTCCGATCCAGCCAAATCACCCCCGCGTCGTTCGACGTGGTCCTGCTGTTCGACTACCTCGACCGCGAACGGTTCCCGGATTTTCGGGCTGCCGTGAAGCCCGGTGGGTACTTCATCGCCGAGACGTTTCTCCTCGCACAGCGCCAGCAGGGCTGGGGGCCAGAATCCGAGGAGCATCTTCTGGAGCCCGGTGAACTGCTGCGGCTCGTGGAGCCGTTTGAAGTGGTCCTGTCACGCGAGGTGATCGAGATGATCGACGGTCGGCCCGCCGCCGTCGCGAGCGTGTTCGCCATCAACAATACGGGACAATGATGCCACGCGCCCCAGGGCGCGCGCTACCACGCTGCTCACCCGAAGGGTAGCTTAACCCAATGGGTGTGGGGACGGCGGGCCGTCGTGTCGCCGTGGTGGGCGGGAGCCGGACTCCGTTCTGTAAGGCGGGGACTACGTTGCGGGCCCTCAGCGCGGCGGACCTCGCCCGGCTCGCGACCGTCGAGCTCCTGCACCGCTGTGAGTTCGATGGCCACGCGGTCGATGAGATGTACTTCGGCCAGGTCGTCTCGAGCGTCCTTGCCCCGAACCTGGCCCGGGAAGTCAGCCTGCTTCCCCAGTTCCCGCGCGACATTCCGGCCGCCTCGGTGAACCGAGCCTGCGCCTCGGCGAATACGGCCATCGCCATCGGTGCCGACCAGATCGCGGCGGGGCGGGCGGATGTCGTGATCGCGGGTGGTGCCGAGAGCCTCTCGGACATTCCCATCCTGCACTCCCGCAGGTTCTCGGATCTCCTGGTTGCGCTCAGCAAGGCCCGATCCGTCGGCGATCGGCTGCGGTTGCTCGCCCGGTTCCGTCCCCGCGACCTGGTCCCGGTCACGCCGGCGATCGCGGAGCCCTCCACTGGTGAGAGCATGGGGCAATCGGCCGAGAAGATGGCAAAGGTCAACGGAATCGCCCGCGAAGCGCAGGATCGGTGGGCGCTGCGCAGCCATCAGTATGCACACGCGGCCACGGAGGATGGTCGGCTCACAGCCGAGATCGCCCCGGTCCTGTCCGGGGACGGTGCGCCTGTGGATCGGGACAACGGGATTCGGGCGGATTCGACCCTCGAGCAACTGGCGGCGCTCACGCCCGTCTTCGACCGGCGCTACGGCAGTGTGACAGCGGGGAACGCTTCCCCCTTGACCGATGGCGCCTCCGCAATCCTGCTCATGAGCGAGGAAGCGGCTCGGGCGAACGGATACGAGCCCCTCGCGTTCGTTCGTGCCCATGCGGTGGCGGCGGTGGATCCCGGTTGGCAGCTTCTGATGGGGCCCGCGCTGGCGGTCCCGCGCGCCCTGGAACGCGCTGGGATCACGCTCCGGGATGTGGGGCTCATCGAGATGCATGAGGCGTTCGCCTCCCAGGTTCTCTCGAACATCCAGGCGTTCGAGTCCCGCGCGTGGGCCGAAGAACGTCTCGGGCGTGCGGAGCCAATCGGCGACGTCGACCTCGATCTCGTGAACGTCGCCGGCGGGTCGATTGCCATCGGCCATCCGTTCGGCGCGACCGGTGGGCGGATCACCCTGACACTCGCCAACGAGATGCGGCGACGTGACGTCCAGTTCGGGCTGGTTTCCGTCTGTGCGCAAGGCGGGATGGGGTTTGCGATGGTCCTGGAGCGCCGATGACGCCCTTCACCGTCACCATCGCAGACGGGATTGCCCGGGTCGTCCTCGACCTACCAGGCGAATCGGTCAACAAGATCACACGCGGTGTCCGAGACGAGCTCGACGCCATCCTCACCTCCCTGGGAGCTGACGCCACGGTCCGAGGGGTCGTGCTCCTGTCGGGCAAGGAAGACACGTTCATCGCTGGTGCGGACATCGACGAGTTCGTCGCGCTCCCGTCGCGCGAGGCTGCGCACACGCTCGTCCGGACCGGCCAGGCTCTCATCAACCGTATTCCCTCCCTTGGCAAGCCCGTCGTGGCGGCCATCCACGGTGCATGCCTCGGCGGGGGGCTCGAAGCCGCCCTTGCCTGCACGTACCGCGTGGCAACGGAGCACGAGAAGACCAAGCTCGGTCTCCCGGAGGTCCAGCTTGGCATCATCCCGGCGGCAGGTGGGTGCCAGCGTCTCCCGCGGCTCATCGGGCTCCAGGCGGCCCTCGACATCATCCTCGCCGGCAAGGTGCTTCCGGCGCGCGTGGCGTATCGCCGTGGCATCGTGGATGATCTGGTCCATCCCGCCATCCTCGAACGCGTGGCCGTCGATGTGGCACGGCGGTTGGCAGACGGCTGGCGCCCGACCCGCCCGACCGGGGGGCTCAAGGGTTGGCTGCTGGAGGGGAATCCCGCGGGGCGGGCACTCGTGTTCTCGCTCGCTCGCAAGCAGGTGCTCGCGAAGACCGGCGGGCACTACCCTGCCCCGCTTGCCGCGCTCGACGCGGTGGCCGAGGGGCTGCGGCACGGCATCCCGGCCGGGCTGGAGCGAGAGGCGCGGCACTTCGCGGATCTCGCAGTGGGTGACGTGTCCCGGGCGCTCGTCGGCATCTTCTTTGCCACCACCGCGCTCAAGAAGGACTTTGGGGGCGCGGAAGGGGTCGAGCCGCGATCAGTGCAGCGACTGGGCATTCTCGGTGCGGGGTTCATGGGGAGTGGAATTGGCGGAACGGCGGCCACGCAAACCGGCGTGGACGTGCGCTTCCGCGACACGGGACTGGCCGCGGTCGGCAAGGGGATTGCGGGAGCGCGTCACATCCTCGACGCGCGGCTGAAACGCAGGCGACTGACCAAGTTCGAGCACCGACGGTTGACCGCGCTCCTCTCGGGAGGCACGAACTGGGCCGGATTTGGACGCACCGATCTCGTCATCGAAGCAGTATTCGAAGATCTGGAGGTCAAGCACCAGGTCTTCCGCGAGCTCGAAGGCCACGTGCGCGACGAGTGCATCCTCGCGTCCAACACCAGCACCATCCCCATCACGCGGATTGCGTCGGTGCTGCGTCGGCCCGAACGGATCCTTGGAATGCACTTCTTCTCACCGGTCGAGAAGATGCCGCTGCTCGAGGTCATCACCACCGCACAGACCGCGTCCTGGGTTACCGCCACCGCCGTGGACTTCGGACGCCGCATGGGGAAGACCGTCGTCGTGGTGCGGGACGAACCGGGATTCTGGGTAAACCGGATCCTGGCCCCATACCTGAACGAAGCGGGCCGACTCGTGGCGGAAGGGGCTGATGTCCGCGAGATCGATCGACGGATGAAGCAATACGGCTTTCCCGTGGGCCCCATCACGCTCCTCGATGAAGTGGGGTTGGACGTGGGGCTCAAGGCCTCGCGTGTCCTGCATGAAGCGTTTGGTGAGCGGATGGCACCGGTGGCGGGCCTCCAGGCGCTCGTGGAAGCCGGCCGCCTCGGCCGGAAGACCGGCCGTGGGTTCTATCGGTACGACGGTGGCAGGCGCCGGGGTATCGACGAGTCGGTTCGTGACATCGTCGGGGCCGGCTCCGGACCCACTCCGGCCGACGTCGAGGATCGACTCGTGTATGCCATGCTGAACGAAGCCGCCTTGGCGATGGAGGCCGGCGTAGTCAGGACTCCCCGGGATGGGGACATCGCAGCCATATTTGGCATCGGTTTCCCGCCGTTCCGTGGCGGGCCGCTCCGGGAACTCGATCGAGTCGGCGCGGTCCGGGCAGTTGAGGTTCTGCGTCGGCTCGAGACCAAGTACGGACCGAGATTCGCGCCCGCGCCCGCGCTTGTGCAACAGGCCGAGCAGGGCATCCACTTCTACCTCAAGACCTGACGGCATGCTGCGAAGCACCTTCCTCTGGCTCAGCGAACGGCGGGGCCTGTTCGAGTTCGTGAAGCGCAATGGCCTGGCCCGGAAGGTCTCGGCCCGGTTCGTTGCCGGTGAGACCCTCGATCAGGCGATGGACGCCACGCGACGGGTCAACGCGCGTGACATCACCGTGAGTCTCGATCTCCTCGGCGAGAGCGTGACCAGTCGCGAGGAAGCGACCGGGGCGCGAGATGCCGCCATCGAGATCCTGGATCGGATTCACACCACGGGCGTCCGCGCGAACCTCTCCATCAAGCTCACGCAGATGGGGCTCGACCTCGGGCAGGACGTGGCCGCTGCCAACGTCCACCAGATTCTCGACCGGGCCCGAGCGCACGGGATCTTCGTGCGGGTGGACATGGAGGCTTCGGCGTACGTCCAGCGGACGCTGGACCTCTATCAGTCAACGCTCCGCCCCGACTTCGGTGATCTGGTGGGGGTCGTGATTCAGACGATGCTCCGGCGCACGGAGGCGGACATCGAGGCCTTGCTAGACGTCGGGGCGCGCGTGCGGCTCGTGAAGGGCGCGTACAAGGAGCCTGAGGCGATTGCCTTCCCCGACAAGCGCGATGTTGACGCCGTCTTTGCGCGGTGCAGCGAGCGCATGCTCGAGCGCGGCAACTATCCTGCGTTCGCAACCCACGACGAGGCGCTGATCACGCACGTCAAGGAACACGCTCGCGCCAAGGGTATCGGTCCCGAGCGCTACGAGTTCCAGATGCTCTACGGCGTGCGGCGCGATCTCCAGGACGCGCTGCGTCAGGAGGGATACAACGTCCGCGTTTACGTCCCGTACGGCACGGAATGGTATCCGTATCTGATGCGACGCTTGGCGGAGCGACCGGCAAACGTGTGGTTCATTGTCGGGAACCTCCTACGGGAGACGGCGGATGGCTCGGGGCGTTGACGGACGACACGACGCTGGGCGGCTACCTCGTTGTGCACAAGCGCCCGCCCGCTTTCGGTGCTGCGGATGGGCGCGCGTACTCGGTTGCGGTCTTCGTCAGTGAGGCGCCGGACGCTACGGATCGCTACGGGGCGGCGCTGCTCTTCGTGCGCTGGTCGGAGGCCGGCGACGTGCCCGATGGGCATGTGGAGACGGACTATGTGGCGTTCGGAACCAGCCCGGCCGATGCGGAGCGAGCCGCTCACGCGCTCTCCCTTCACGACGTGAAGTCTCACCTCGACCGGGCGATCCATGCCCGCCAACTGGAGCCCGACTGGTAGAGCGGCTCGAGGGCGTCGTCCTGTCCCGCGCGGGGGGGTGCTACCGCGTCTGGGTGAACGGTCAGGTAGTCGAAGCCGTGCTCCGGGGCCGCATGAAGCACCGCCGCGCCGAGACGGTGCTCGTGGGTGATTCGGTCGTGATGGCCATCGTGGCGGAGTCACCGGCAACCATCGAAGCCATCGCGCCGCGCCGGTCGCTGCTCAAGCGGCGCAGTCCGGGCCGCGCGCGGGGCGAGCGCCCGGTGGCGGCGAACGTGGATCAGGTCGTGGTGGTGGGCGCGGCGCTCATGCCCGCGTGGGATCCCTACCTGATCGACCGGTTCATTGCCGTGGCGGAAGCCAATGGACTGCCGGTTGCGGTCGTGATCAACAAGGCGGATCTCGCGCCCGCCGCCGCTTCGCTTGGGGTGCCGTACGAACAGGCCGGCTACCAGGTCCTCGTGACCAGTGCACGCGGCGGTCAGGGTATCGACCGCCTCCGCGAGCTCCTCGAGGGTCGTGTGTCCCTCTTCACCGGACCAACGGGTGTGGGGAAGTCGAGTCTCCTCAATCAACTCGTCCCGGGGCTGCGGCTCCGGACGGCCGAGGTGAGCCCCCGCAGCCACGCCGGCCGCCACACAACCGTGGCCGCGGAGATGCACCCCTGTGTGGGCGGTGGGTTCGTGGTGGACACGCCGGGGTTGCGCGATGTCGGGCTCTGGGGCCTGAGCCCGGGGGATGTAGCAGATGCCTTTCCCGATGTGCGCCGTCATGGGGCGGCATGCCGGTTTGACGACTGCCGGCATCGGGAGGAGCCCCGGTGCGCGGTTCGCGACGCGGTGGAGGCCGGGACGCTTGCCGTGTCCCGCTACGGATCGTATCGGAAGATGTTGGACGAAGCCGAGGTTGCCGCCCGTCCCTGGGCGTGACCCGCGGGTAGGACACCGGACTGGCGGCCGCGCCGACCGGCAGGCAATCTCCTGGGGATGCGGAGGACGCACGGCACCATGGCAGATCCAACACCGGAGACCTTGTTCACCCCGATCCGTGCCGAGCGTTATCGCGCGCCCGAACGGTTGGGCGACCTCATTGCCCCACCGTACGATGTGCTGTCCGAGGATGCGCGCGAGGCGTTTGCGCGTCGGTCGCCGTACAACATCGTTCACCTCACCGTGCCGGTGGGCGGTGCCGACCGCTATGCCGCGGCGGCGCAGGTGCTGCATCGATGGCGGACTGCAGGCGTACTCGAGCGCGACGAGGGGCCGGCGCTCTACGTGGTCCAGCAGGAGTTCGCCACCCCGGCCGGACGTACGCATCTGAGAACCGGCGTCATCGGGGGGTTACTCGCCGAGGGATACGAGTCCGGACGGGTGCGACCGCACGAGCGTACGCACCGGGGACCGAAGGAAGACCGGCTCGCGCTTGGGCGCGCGACGCGAACGGCGGTCGAGCCGATCTTCATCCTCACGCGTGATGACCGCGGACACCTGCAGCGGCGCCTCGACGGCGTGACGCATCACGAGCCGATGGCTGCGGCGGAGCTCGATGGCGTTCGGATCGGACTGTGGCGGATCACCGGGGTCCAGGCGGCGGAGCTTGCCCATGCGGTGGGGAACGGACCGGTCTACATCGCCGACGGGCATCATCGCTTTGAGACGGCCGCCGCACTGCGGGCGGTGCTGCCGGTCGCCGATCGTATCCCGGCGCTCGCGGTCCCGGTGCGCGACCCCGGGCTCGTGATACTCGCGACCCATCGGCTGGTTGTCGGTGGGCCGGTCGATGCCACCGCCCTCGCGGCCGAGTGGTCTGGCGCGTTCGACGTCGACGAAACCGAGGCGGAACTCGATCCGCATGGGTTGCTGGATGCGTTGGGTCCCCATCCCGCCGCCGTGGTTGCCTTCCCCACCGGGCGGCTGCTCGTGCTCCGCGCACGGGATCCGCACGATGGCGAGTTGGAAACCGCCGTTATCGAGCGTACGGTTGTTCAGATGCTCGTTGCTGCGGCCGGATCGGAGGCCACGGTCCGCTACACTTCGAACCCCGGCGAACTCCTTCACGCGGTGGCCGGGGGCGGGTCGGCGGGCGTGCTGATACGTCCGACTCCGATTGAACGGGTGCTGACAATAGCTGACGCTGGGGGCATCATGCCGCCGAAGTCCACCTACTTTGCCCCGAAAGTGCCAAGTGGCCTGTTGATCCTGCCATTCGACGAGGTTGCCGGAGGTGGCACCACATGAGTCCTCGTCCGCGAGACCGGATACTGGAGAACCTGGAGCGGCTGTACCGCGAGGCGTACGACCGCGCCAAGATGGCCGGGGATGAGGCTCGCATGATGGAGCTCGATGCGTCGTTCCAGCGCGAGCAGCTCCTCCTGGAAGTGCTGCTGGACGTGCGGGACGGACTGTACGCGATCGCCGAGGCGCCATCGTCTTCCTCGGCGCTGGAGAAACTGGAAGCGCTACGGCGGCTGACGCGGCTGCGGTGACCGCGGCGGCTCGCGGGAGGAGTCACCGCCGCGCGGTTCCGTCTGGGAGTGCTGCGGCGTCCGTCCTGACCAGACCATCGGCCGCACGACGAGGCTGAGGGACCGCGGATGGGGAACCGGATGCGACACGTACGGTGGACGGCAGTCGTCGTGGGCTTCGCGGCGCTTGGGCCGACCGACGCGGCCGTGGGCCAGGCCGGCTCGAACTACGAAGAGCTGCAGACGTTCACGGGTGTGCTCAACCACCTCCGGAGCAACTACGTGGACAGCGTGTCGTACGCGCGGTTGGTGAGGGCGGCCATCGACGGCATGTTGCGGTCGCTCGACCCCCACAGCCGGTTCGAGTCGCGCGAGGAGGTGGCGCGGGCGGCGGCGCTGGCGCGCGGCGAGCTGGGAACGGTGGGGATCGTGCTCGAAGACGTGGACGGCGTGCCCACGGTGCTCGCCGTCGTGCCGGATGGTCCGGCGGATCGGAAGGGCGTGCTGCCGGGCGACCGCCTGCTCGCCCTCGATGATAGCACCATGGCCGGGCGTGACGCCGAGAGCCTGATGCTTCGTATGGCCGGACCGTCCGGGTCGCGGGTGCGGCTTGCGTTCGAGCGGGGACCGCGCCTCGAGCCGCGCCGCTACGAGGTGACCATCAAGCGGGACGACGTCAAGCAACCGTCCGTTGGGGTCACGCGCTTGCTGGACCCCGCCACCGGCTACGTCCGACTGGCGCACTTCGGAGCCGATGCGGCGGATGAGCTGGAGAAGGCCGTGAACGGTCTCCGGCGCTCGGGGGCGCGGCAGCTCGTCCTCGATCTGCGCGGGAACCCCGGAGGTATCGTGGTGGCCTCCGTGGAGGTCGCCTCGCTGTTCTTGCCCAAGGCAACCCTCGTCTTCCGGACGCGTGGGCGGAAGAGCACGGTGGACGAGGAGTACATCACGAAGAAGAACGGGCGGTTTGTGGACCTCCCGCTCGTGGTGCTCATGGATGAGCAGAGTGCCAGCGCGTCGGAAGCGCTGGCCGGATCGCTGCAGGATCATGATCGCGCCCTGCTCGTGGGACGCCGCAGCTTTGGGAAGGCACTCATGCAGGGCCCATTCGTGCTCCCGGGCGGCGACGTCGTGTGGCTCACCATCGGGCGGGTGCTGACGCCGAGTGGCCGCTTCATCCAGCGGCGCTACGCGGGTCTCGCGGTGGAGCAGTACTACGGACTCGCGGGCCAGGGCGGGAGCGAGCAGGACACCGCCGAGGTCTTCCAGACGGATGCCGGGCGAGAGGTGCGCGGCGGCGGCGGGATTCGCCCGGATATCGAGGTGCCGCCGGGTATGGCCCGCCCCGCGTGGCATGCGGTCGCCGCGGACAGCGGGTTTGAGGAAGCGGTCGCCGACAGCGTGGCCTATGCCCTCCCGGCGTCCGATGCGGGTCGCGCGGCATGGCTGTCGGCGCCGGAGCGCTGGCAGGCCGAGTTGCTCGATCCGTTTCTGCAGCGCGTGCGCGAGCGGCTCAGGATCCCGGCGGCGGCTGACACGGCGCTGCATGCTGCGCTGGCGCGGCGGCTTGCGGCCCGGGTTGCCCTCGTCCGGTGGGGCGCCGAGGCACGGGATGAGCTATGGCTCACGACGGATCCTGTCGTGACGCGGGCGCGGGAGGCATTCGGCCGCATGGAGGGGCTGCTAGCCGCACCGGCTCGGTAGGCTATTTTTGGCCCATGCCTGCCAAGACCGGGACCAAGTCCAAGCCCCAGCCAAGCCGCGGCTCGGCCGCGCGGCTCGAGAAGGCGGACCTGCTCGACATGTACCGCCTGATACTCCTGTCGCGACGGCTGGACGACAAGGAGATCCAACTCAAGCGGCAGAACAAGATCTACTTCCAGATTTCCGGTGCGGGGCACGAGGCGGTGCTCGTGGCGGCCGGAAAGGCCCTCCGATCCGGATACGACTGGTTCTACCCGTACTACCGCGACCGGGCGCTGTGTCTCGCGCTGGGGATGACCCCCACGGAGATGCTCCTCGAAGCAGTCGCGGCGGCCGACGACCCCAGCTCCGGTGGGCGGCAGATGCCGTCGCACTGGGGGCACCAGAAGTACAACATCGTAAGCTCCTCCAGCCCGACGGGAACGCAGTATCTGAATGCCGTTGGCTGCGCCGAAGCGTGGCTCCGATACGATCGGATCACCGACATTGCCGACCGGCACCAGCGGTCCCACAGCGACGAGGTGGCCTTCTGCTCCTCCGGCGACGGCACGACCAGCCAGGGTGAGTTCTGGGAGGCGTTGAACACCGCGAGCAATCTCAAGCTGCCGGTGTTCTTCCTGATCGAGGACAACAAGTACGCCATCTCGGTTCCGGTCGAGGTGCAGACGGCGGGTGGCTCCATCTCGAAGCTGCTCACCGGCTTCCCGCACCTGTACGTGGAGGAAGTGGACGGGTGCGACCCCTTGGCTTCCTACGACGCTGTTTCCCGGGCTGTGACGTATTGCCGCGCCCGTCGGGGCCCGGCGTTGATTCACGCTCATGTCATCCGTCCCTACTCCCACTCGCTCTCCGATGACGAGGCGATGTACAAGACCACGGAGGAGCGCGCGGGGGAAGCGACGCGGGACCCGATTGCGACATTCCCGGCGCGACTCCTGGAGGACGGCCTTGCCACGGAGACCGAACTCGCAGACATCCGGGCCCGGGTCGAGGAGGAGATCGAGGTCGCAACGGAGATTGCGCTGGCGTCGCCGCAGCCCGGGCCGGAGACCATTCACCAGTTCGTCTACTCCCCCGACGTCGATCCGACTGCTGCGCAGTTCGATACGGAAGATGAGCCCCAGTTCGAGGGGGATCCGACGACCATGGTCGACCTGCTCAACAAGTGCATGGAAGACGAGATGCGGCGGGAACCGCGCATCGTGATCTTCGGCGAGGATGTGGCCGATACGTCGCGCGAAGAGCAGGTGGATCGGGTGAAGGGAAAGGGTGGGGTCTTCAAGGTCACGTGGGGTCTCCAGAAGAAGTTCGGCCACGATCGGGTGTACAACTCTCCGCTGGCGGAGGCGAACATCGTCGGCCGGGCGGTCGGCTTGGCGACCCGCGGTCTCAAGCCGGTCGTGGAGGTGCAGTTCTTCGACTACATCTGGCCGGCCTACCACCAGATCCGGAGCGAGTTGGTCCTGCTGCGTTGGCGGAGCAACAACGCGTTCAGCGCCCCCGTCGTGATCCGCGCGACCTACGGCGGCTACCTCAAGGGCGGGGGGATCTACCACTCCCAGACCGGAGCAACGTTGTTCACGCACATCCCCGGTCTTCGCGTGGTGTGCCCGTCGACGGCGCTGGATGCGAATGGTCTGCTCCGCACCGCAATCCGCTGCGACGACCCGGTGCTGTTCCTCGAGCACAAGCACCTCTACCGGCAGACCTACAACAAGGGTGCGTATCCCGGTCCGGATTTCATGATTCCGTTCGGGAAGGCCCGGGTCGTGCGCGAGGGGGCGGACGTGACCGTCGTGACGTACGGTGCCGTCGTCCAGCGGACGCTCAACGCCGCCAAGCTCGTCGCCGAGAGCGAGGGGATCGAGGTCGAGGTGATCGATCTGCGATCGCTGAGCCCGGTGGACTGGGAGCGCATTGGCGCGTCGGTGCGGAAGACCAGCAAGGTGCTCGTGGCCCACGAGGACTCACTGTCCTGGGGCTACGGGGCGGAAATCGCGGCGCGGGTCGCGGACGATCATTTCCACTGGCTCGATGCGCCGGTCAAGCGACTCGGGGCGACCGACACATTCGTGGCCTACGCGCCCCAGCTCGAAGACGTGATCCTGCCGCAGGCGGAGAGCATCGCCGCCGCTATCCGGGAGCTCCACGCCTTCTAGGATCCCCGCGGGACCGGAAGCAAACGGAGCCCACGCGCCGACCGCGGCGCGTGGGCTTCGTGCATCGCCCGCGGGCGCGCTACCGACCCAATGCCTGCCGGATCTCGCCGGCGGCCTCGATCGCGGCCTCCACGTCCACGCTCAGCGCCCGCGCCGCCTGGGTGGCAGTGGTCAGGTCATCGAGGACCGAGCTGACACCGGCAGAACGGAGGCGCAGGAGGTCGAACCGGATGTTCTGGACGGCGAGCACGCACGACTCGAACTGCTCGTTGAGGCCTTGACGCCGCTCGACCAGCTCCGTGAGGGTATCGCGCTGCCGACGGAGGAGGTCGATCCTCCTGTCGTCGGCCGCTTCGGCGCCGAGGTCCTCGAGCCGCGCATCGAGCCGGCCGAGGGCTTCGGAATCGACCTCACCCTCCATCTGCGAAAGCGTTCGGGCCAACTCGAACGCTCGGGTGGAAAGCGCCTCCACGGTGTGCACCACGTCCGGAAGCAGGTTGCGCTCCGAGGCCGGCAGGCGCCCGACAATCTGCCGGATGGCCGTCTCGTCACGACGCAACTGGGTGATCTGGGGCTTCAAGGGCCCGAAGTCCTCGTCCGCGCCGACGTCGGTGGACTTCCGGAGCGCCTTGGGGACCTCAACCGGCGACAGGCGAGCCTCGACCGCGTCGGGCGCCGGCGGTCGATTCAGGACATCCCGCCAGCTATACCCGGCCTGCCAGAGCTTGGAGTAGCGACTGCCAAGCCCGAAGCCCCAGAATCCGGCCACGAACAGGAACCAGGGTTCCGTGATCCCGGTCGCCACGTTGATCAGCATCAGCCCGCCTGATATCACCGCCCACCGGGCGAACTCATCCCGGAACCGCCGGACGATCTCGGGCTCGCGTGGTCGCGTGTCGGACGGCGCCGCATCCCGAGCATGGCGGGAAGCTGGTCGCGGGCGGCGATCCCGTGGCCGAACGGCGACATCGGGAGCCTCGCGCCGCGCCAGGGCTCCGGGGCGGGGTCGGGGCGCCGGTGGGCGGTACGGCCCCGCGCTGCGGGCGTCGAGGGCGCGGACGAGGGACTCCGCCGTGGGCCAGCGGGCTTCGGGGTCCTTTGCCAAGCAGCGCATGATGCACGTGGCCAGGTCCTCCGGCAGGTCGGGTCGCGCGCGCATGATGTCAGGCGCAGCCTCGGAGATGTGCTTCATGAGGATGCCGGGGACAGT
>Ga0224500_10000772_pt1 | contig 20690 bp, 15 predicted proteins | sample SF_Oct11_sed_USG_FD_168126 | JGI IMG/M metagenome (GOLD analysis project Ga0224500, IMG submission 168126) | Sediment microbial communities from San Francisco Bay, California, United States - SF_Oct11_sed_USGS_4_1 | ecosystem: Environmental > Aquatic > Marine > Sediment | place: USA: California... | reverse complement strand
AGCAGGCAGAGGCCGAGCGGCGGGCGCAGCAGAAGGCCGCCGAGCGCAAGCAGGCGGAGGAACGGCGGGCGGAACGCCGCAAGCAGGTCGAGGCGCAGGAGGCGCAACGCGAGGAAGTGCGTCGCCGGGCCGAGGCGGCCGCGAAGGGCGGCGGCTCGAAGTAGCGCTCAGGCGCCGTCCTGGGACGCCGGCGGCTCGAGCTTGACGATGGCGAGCGATAGGTTGTCGCCTCGTCCTTCCGCGCGCTCGCGCGCGAGGGCGATCAGCTCTTCCGAGGCGTCGCGCGGCCCCATCGCGGTGAGGATGTCCGCCAACTCGCTGTCGTCGAAGTAGGCCCACAGGCCATCACTCGCGAGCAGGAACACGTCGCCTACCGTCAGGATGTGGTCCTCGCCGATCTCGACCTTGGGTTTCTTGTTGATGCCGAGCGCGCTGACCAGGATGTTCTTGTAGCGCTGGCTGGCCAGTTCCGCGTCCTCGTGGCGACCCTCCTCGCGCAGCTGCTGCGCGTAGGTATGGTCCTCGGTGCGGTGCACCAACTGGCCGTTCCGGAAGAAATAGAGGCGGCTGTCGCCGGCGTGCGCCCAGATCGCATAGCGCTTCTTGATGATGAGCGCGCACAGGGTGCTGTGCGGTTCCTTCTCGCTGGCAATCGCGGTCAGGCGGATGACGGTGTGGGCCTCGGCGGCCAGGTGGAGCAGAAGGTCGCGGAACGTCGAATCGCGGTCCGACATGTCGCGAAACAGGTTCTCGGCGGTCGAGATGACCTGGTCGGCAGCCTGGCGGCCCCCGGTCCGGCCACCCATGCCGTCGGCGACGACGGCCAGCAAAGCGCCGGGGTTCCGCGGACTGGTGACGATGGCCACCCGGTCCTGCTGATCGTGGCGGTCGCCGATGTGGGTCGCGACACAGGCGCTGACTTTGAAGCTGGACACAGTGGGAAAAGTGGTTTCAGGAAGTCTATCATCGGGCCTGGACGGCGCAGTGGCAGGGCAAGGACAGCGCCTTTTCACGTTCACTTTCATGGTTCGCGCGCACATGGATCAAGAAGAAATCAAGCGGCGCATCATCGAACTGCAGATCGAGCACCGCGATCTCGACGAAGCCATCGACAGACTCAGTGACCAGTTCGGGGTCGATGACCTCGCGCTGCGACGAATGAAGAAGCGCAAGCTCCAGATCAAGGACTCGGTGTCGCGGCTCGAAATGGGGCTGGTGCCTGACATACCCGCGTGATTGAACGCCGCGACGTCCGGTCCGATGCACCGGACCCGACGCGCGCGCGCGTCATTGCAGCTTTCGGGGCCGGTGGGGCGCTCGCCGGGCACGTCGCGGGCTTCGTGCCCCGCGCGTCGCAGGCCGAGATGGCGGCGACCGTATACGACACGATCGTGCACGGCGGCACTCTCGTTGCGGAGGCCGGCACCGGCACCGGCAAGACCTTCGCTTATCTGGTCGCGGTGCTGCTTGCGGGCGGCAAGGTCCTGGTCTCCACCGGCACGAAACCGCTGCAGGACCAGTTGTTCCGCAAGGACCTGCCCGCGGTCCTCGAGTCCCTGCGGCTCAACGTCGACGTCGCCTTGCTGAAGGGTCGCGCTAACTACGTCTGCCTGCACCGACTCGACCGGGCGGAAACCGAGGGACTGCTGCCGACGCGCGAGGACACGGTGCACTTGCGTTCGATCCGGCGTTTCGTGTCCGAGACGTCCACGGGCGATCGCGCCGAGCTGCCCGGGGTCCCGGAGAACGCCGGCGTCTGGCCGCTGGTGACCTCGACGCGGGACAACTGCCTGGGTGCCGAGTGTCCGCGCTTCACGGACTGTTTTCTGTTCAAGGCACGGCGTGCTGCGCAGGCAGCTGACGTCGTGGTCGTCAATCACCATCTGTTCCTGGCGGACCTCGCCATGCGGGAGGACTCGATCCGCGATTTCCTGCCGGCCGTCGACGTCGTGGTGCTCGACGAAGCGCATCAGCTTCCCTCGATCGCGGCGGACTTCTTCGGCGTCACCTTGTCGCTCGGACAGCTGCTTGAAGCGGGCCGCGATGCGCGCAGCCTGGGCTTGTCGCGGGCATCGGACGGCGCCTCGTGGGCGCTGCTGACATCCCGTTTCGAGCGGGCGGTGCGCGACGTGCGCCTGGCGCTGGCCGAGTGTGGTCTGTTGGCAGGTTCACGCACGCCGCTGGACCGGATCGCTCGGCGCGAGATGCTGCAGGACGCGGTAAACGACCTCGGCGGGTTGGCGGCGGAGGTCGGGCGCGCTCTGGAAGTCAATCGCGGACGGGACGGCGAACTCGATCTGCTGGCCGCCCGGTTTGCTGATTTGCGAAGGCAGGTGCAGGACTGGGGCCGGGCGCTGGGCGAAAGGGCGGGCGCGGACGAGGCGCCCGAGCCCGAAGACGAGCCGTCCGTGAGGTGGGTGGCTGTGTCGGCACATGGCGCGCAGTTCAACAAGACGCCATTGGCGCCAGGCCAGGCGCTGGCACGGGTTCGCGAAACCCAGCACCAGCCTTGGATCCTGACGTCCGCCACGCTGACCACGGCCGGGCGCTTCGATCACTTCCTGGCGGAACTCGGCATCACCGGTTGCACGACCGCGCGCTGGGACAGCCCGTTCGACTTTGGAAAGCAGGGACTGTTCTACCTTCCGAAGAACCTGCCGTCCCCGTCGGATTCCCACTTCCAGGAACATGTGGCCGAAGCGGCGTGGCCCCTGATTCGGGCCAATGGCGGGAGGGCCTTCGTCCTGTGCACCACCCTGCGCGCGGTGGACCGGGTGGCACGGCGGCTCGGCCAGCTGATGGCCGACGAGGGCGTCGATTTCCCGCTGCTGATCCAGGGCGAAAGCACGCGCCGGGCGCTGATCGACCGCTTCCGTGCGGCGGGCAACGCCGTGCTGGTGGGCAGCATCAGCTTCTGGGAGGGCATCGATATCCGCGGCGAAACGCTTTCGCTGGTCGTCATCGACAAGCTGCCGTTTGCGCCACCCGACGATCCCGTCGTCGAGGCGAGGATCAGGCACCTCAAGCGTTGTGGACGCAACGCGTTCAACGAATACCAGCTGCCGGAGGCCGTGATGCTGATGAAGCAGGGCGCCGGCAGGCTCATTCGAGACGAGCACGACCGGGGCGTCCTGATGGTGCTCGACGAACGGCTTGTGACGAAATCCTATGGACGCACGGTCCTGAACAGCCTGCCTGCGTTTGCCCGCACCCGCAGCGAAGACGATGCGGTCGCGTTCCTGTCGGCGGGGCGGGAAGAGGCGGCCTGAACTACTTCTGCTTCGGCAGGAAGCGGCTCTCGGGGAAGTTCAGCCTTAGAACGCGCTCGGCATCGGCCTGCAGGTCCTCCATGTCGAGTGCCGCGTACGAGCGGACCATCAGCCCCAGGGCCTCTTCAACGGCTGGTGAGCGCTGGAATTCGCGCACGACCGTTTGCGAACGCTGGATCGCCGCGAGATAGGCCTTGCGGGCGAAATAGAAGCGCGCCACGTTCACTTCCGCCTGCGCTTGCGCGTTCAGCAGATAGCGCATGCGGGCGCGGGCATCGTCCGCGTACTTGCTGTCGGGGAAGCGGTTGACGAGGTCCTTGAAGACATCGAATGCCTCGCGCGCGGCTTTTGCATCGCGGTCCGAGACGTCCTGGCTCAGGACGCGTCCGATCAGCCCGAGGTCCTCGTTGTAGGACGCCAGGCCCTTCAGGTAGTAGACGTAATCGACGCTGGGATGGTTCGGATACTGCCGGATGAAGCGATCACAGGCCTGGATGGCCTGGGCGCTCTCGCCTTCCTTGTAGTACGTGTAGGCGATCTCCATCAGCGCTTGCTGCGCGTGGCGTCCGAACGGGAAGCGGGACTCCAGCTTCTGGAGCAGCTCGCGCGCCTTGGCCCAGGCCCCGTTGCCGATCTCGATGCGCGCCTCTGCGTACAATTTGTCCGCGTCCCACTTTGCCGTCTGGTCGGCCTTGCCCAGATCGCCCAGCCAGCTGCACCCGGCGAGGGCAGCGGCCGCGAGCAACAGCGCGAGTCGCGCCCACCAGCGTGCGAAGCGGCGGGTGTCCTGCATTGCAGTCATCGGATCCGAGTCCTCCTGAATCGTCGAAGTATATCGTCCGGTGACCGAGCCAACCCTCCAGGATGTTGAAGATGCGGATGCCGACGCCGATGCCGGCGAGCTCGCGCTGCGCTTCAGCGTGGAGGCGCGGCACGCGGGTGCGCGGCTGGACAAGGCGCTGGCGGAGCTGATGCCGGAACTGTCGCGCAGCCGCCTGCAGCAATGGGTCGCCGATGGTGCCGTGAGCGTGAACGGAGCGCAGGTACGGCAGCGTCATCAGCTGGTGCTGGGCGACCTGATCGAAGTCGCACCGCAACCGGCACCCGACGCGGCGGCCTACACCGCGGAGCCGATGGATCTGGCGATACTGCACGAAGACGACCAGGTCCTCGTGGTCGACAAGCCGGCGGGGCTCGTGGTGCATCCGGCCGCCGGGCACTGGAGCGGCACATTGCTCAACGGCCTGCTGGCTCATGCGCCGCAGCTTGCCGACGTGCCGCGAGCCGGCATCGTGCATCGGCTCGATGCGGACACATCCGGGCTGATGGTGGTCGCCAAGACCCTGGCAGCGCAGACCCATCTGGTTCGGCAGTTGCAGGAACGTTCGGTGATGCGCGAATACTGGGCCGTGGTCCTCGGTGTTCCCGCGCCGGCGGGGACGATCGACGCCCCGATCGGCCGCGACCCGCGCAATCCTTTGCGCTTCCACGTCAGCCACGCCGCGAGCGCAAAGCCGGCGCGAACCCGATTCGCGGTCGTGCAGACACGGCAGGTGGATGGCGTCAGGCTGTCCTGGGTCGCCTGTCGGCTCGAAACCGGACGGACCCACCAGATCCGGGTCCACATGGAGCATCGCGGTCACCCGCTGGTCGGCGACCCCGTGTACCGGCGCGGACTGCCTGGCCGCGCGGGCGGCCCCGATGGCTGGCGCGCGTTCCGGCGGCAGGCGCTGCACGCCTGCCGGCTGGGACTGGTCCATCCGGGCACGGGGGTCACGCTGTCCTGGTTCCGGGGACCGCCCCCGGACCTCGCCGGATTGATGTCCGCCCTCGGATTCGCTCCGCTCGATCAGCCGGGCACTGTTTTCGGAGCCGACGCATGAACACGGCACCGCTCGCCTGGATCCTTCCCGACTGGCCGGCGCCCGGCCGTGTCCGGGCGCTGATCACCACGCGCCAGGGAGGCGTCTCCACAGGACCGTATGGAGTTCCGCCGGAGGGACTGGGAGGCATGAACCTCGGCTTCGGCTCCGGCGACCTGCCGCAGGCGGTGAGTGAAAACCGGACGCGGCTGCGGCAACTGCTGCCGTCCGAGCCACGCTGGCTCAAGCAGGTCCATGGCGCCGCAGCGGTCGCCGCCGAGCAGGTCACCGCGCCGGTCGAAGCCGACGCTTCGTATACCAGCACGCCGGGCGTGGTCGCGGCCGTGCTGGTCGCCGACTGCATGCCGGTCCTGCTGGCGGATCCGGCCGGTCGCTGCGTCGGCGTGGCGCACGCTGGCTGGCGCGGACTGGCGGCCGGCGTGATCCAGAACGTGGCGGCGGCGATGCGCGATCGCCTGGCGGATCCGTCGGCGGAACTGATTGCATACCTCGGACCCGCGATCGGACCGTCGCACTTCGAAGTCGGCAGGGAAGTGCTCGAGGCAATGACGCAATCGCTGCCCGACGCGCCAGCCGCCTTCGTCGCGCGCGGGGACAAGTATCTTGCGGACCTGTTCGCCCTCGGCCGCCAGGCGCTCGCGCAAGCGGGTATCTCCGGCATTCACGGGCGCTTCGAATGCACCTACAGTGACCCCGGACGCTACTTCAGCTTCCGGCGCGACCGGGTCACCGGTCGGCATGCAGCGCTTGTCTGGCTCGAGCAGGCGTGACCCGGACGCGGCTGATGGGCGTCGAGCGTGCGGGAACGCCGTTTGACCCCTTCGAGTTGCCTGTGGAGAATCGGGCACAAGGCTGCGGTATCGGTCGAGCGCGACATCAACGGAGGAATCGAGATGGCAACACGGAAGACGGGTGGCAGCGCCGCGCGCAGCCGCAAGGCGACGCCGCCACGCGCGCGAAAGGCCAGGCCGAAGGCGGCGGCCGCGCCCAGCAGGCCGAGCGGGCAGCCTGCCAGGATCGATGCGCCGGCAGGCGGCCATGATCGACCGGCGCCTCGCGCGACCGGGAAGCCAGCCGCGCTCGGCAGCATGGAGCCGTTCGCTTTTCCGCTGCCTTGGTTGATGGGCGGCGGGGCTGAGTCAGCGGCCGGCATGAATCCCCTGATGCCGCTGTCGCCGCAGAGGGTGCTCGACCTGCAGCAGGACTACCTGAAGCGCATGGGGTCCCTGTGGCAGAACTTCTTCGAGCATCCCGACCAGGCGGGCGAGCCGATCAAGGACCCGCGTTTCTCCGATCCCGCATGGCAGAAGAACTCGCTGGCGTCGCTCTATGCGCGCGCCTACCTCGTGAACGCCGAGTTCATGAACCGCATGGCCGATGCCGTCGAGGTCGATCGCAAGACCAAGAAACGCGTCAAGTTCGCCGTGCAGCAGTGGGTCGATGCGACCTCGCCCTCGAACTTCCTGGCGACCAATCCGAAGGCCCAGCAGACCCTGCTCGAGAGCGGTGGTGAAAGCCTGAAGGCGGGCATGGAAAACCTGCTCGGCGACCTGCAGCGCGGCAAGATCACGCAGACCGACGAAAGCGCGTTCGACGTGGGCAAGAATGTCGCCACCAGCGAAGGCGCAATCGTCTACGAGAACCGGCTGTTCCAGCTGATCCAGTACAAGGCGCTGACGACCAAGGTGCACGCACGCCCGTTCCTGCTGGTCCCGCCCTGCATCAACAAGTACTACATCCTCGACCTGCAGCCCGAGAACTCGTTCATACGCTTCGCGGCCGAGCAGGGGCACACGGTGTTCGTGGTGTCGTGGAAGAACCCGCACCAGTCCGAAGCGCACGTGACATGGGACGACTACCTCGAGGAAGGCGCGATACGCGCGATCCACGTCGTGCAGGAAATCAGCGGCGAAAGGCAGATCAACGTGCTCGGCTTCTGCGTGGGCGGCACGATCGTCGGCAACGCCCTCGCCGTGATGTATGGCCGCGGCGAGGATCCGGTCACGAGCCTGACGCTGATGACCGCTCTGCTCGATTTCGAGGACACCGGCCTGCTCGACGTCTTCATCGACGAGCAGCAGGTGCGGCTGCGCGAGCAGCAGTTCGCCAAGGGCGGACTGATGCCGGGGCGCGAACTGGCGATCACGTTCAACAGCCTGCGACCGAACGACCTGATCTGGAACTATGTCGTCAACAACTACCTCGAGGGCAAGCAACCTCCGGTGTTCGACCTGCTGTACTGGAACGGCGACAGCACCAACCTCCCGGGGCCGATGTACAGCTGGTACCTGCGCAACATGTACCTGGAGAACAACCTGAGGATTCCTGGCAAGCTCACGTGCTGCGGGCAGCCGGTGGACCTGGGCCGCGTCAAGGTGCCCACGTACGTGTTCGCCGCGCGCGAGGACCACATCGTTCCGTGGAAGGCTGCGTATGCGTCAGCCCGCTTGATGCCGGGCGGCGGCAAGGCCGGCGGTGTGCGTTATGTGCTGGGCGCCAGCGGACACATTGCAGGCAGCATCAATCCGGCGTCGAAGAACAAGCGCAGCTTCTGGACCGGCGGGGACGACAAGCTGCCGGCGAACTCGGAAGCGTGGCTGCACGACGCGGTCGAGCATCCGGGCAGCTGGTGGAACGACTGGAGCCAGTGGCTGGCGAAGTTCGGCGGGCCGATGAAGCCGGCTCCGAAGCAGTACGGAAGTTCGAAATACAGGGTGATCGAGCCTGCGCCCGGTCGCTACGTCAAAGAGAAGGCCTGAGGAGAAGAAGATGTCCAATGTTGTCATCGTTGCCGCGGCCCGCACGGCCATCGGCAAGTTCGGCGGTTCGCTGGCGAAGATCCCTGCATCTGAACTCGGGGCGCTGGTCATCAAGGAAGTGCTGGCGCGCGCGGGCGTGAAGCCCGATCAGGTCGACGAAGTGATCATGGGACAGGTGCTGACGGCCGGCGTTGGCCAGAACCCGGCGCGCCAGGCGGTCATCAAGGCCGGCCTGCCGGTGACGGTGCCGGCCATGACGATCAACAAGGTGTGCGGCTCCGGCCTGAAGGCGGTGATGCTGGCCGCGCAGTCGATCGCCAACGGCGATGCCGAAGTGGTGGTTGCCGGCGGTCAGGAGAACATGAGCGCCTCGCCGCACGTCATGCAGGGATCGCGCGACGGCTTCCGCATGGGAGACGCCAAGATTGTCGACAGCATGATCGTCGACGGCCTGTGGGACGTATACAACCAGTACCACATGGGGATCACGGCGGAGAACGTCGCCAAGGAGCACGGCATCGACCGCGCCCAGCAGGACAAGTTCGCCTATGCCTCGCAGCAGAAGGCGGCGGCAGCCCAGGACGCGGGGCGGTTCAAGGAGGAGATCGTGCCGGTGACGATCCCGCAGCGCAAGGGCGACCCGGTCGTGTTCGACACGGACGAGTTCGTCAACCGCAAGACGAACGAGGAGGCGCTCGGTGGGCTGAAGCCTGCGTTCGACAAGCAGGGCACCGTGACCGCCGGCAACGCGTCGGGGATCAACGATGGCGCCGCGGCAGTGCTGGTGATGTCCGAGGCCAAGGCGAAGGAACTCGGGCTGACGCCGCTCGCCCGGATCAGGAGCTTCGCCTCGGCCGGGGTCGACCCGAAGGTCATGGGCATGGGACCCGCCCCGGCGTCCCGCAAGGCGCTGAAGAAGGCCGGCTGGACGGCGGAGCAGGTCGATCTGATGGAAATCAACGAGGCCTTCGCCGCCCAGGCCTGCGCTGTCAACAAGGACATGGGTTGGGACACCAGCAAGATCAACGTCAACGGTGGCGCGATTGCGCTCGGACACCCGATCGGCGCCTCCGGGTGCCGGATTCTCGTGACGCTGCTGCACGAAATGAAGCGACGCAACGCAAGGAAGGGCCTGGCGTCGCTATGCATCGGCGGCGGGATGGGCGTCGCGCTGACGGTCGAACGATGAACGCCCCGGGGTCAGCTGCCCCGGGTTTAGGCTTTATCAGAACCGCGGGTCGGTTCCGGCATGGCCGGCATTCGATCCGAGAACAACGCAAATGAACGGAGACAGCGAATGGCGAAACTGGCGTATGTGACGGGCGGGATGGGCGGCATCGGAACGGCGATCTGCCAGCGACTTCACAAGGAGGGCTTCAAGGTCATCGCGGGCTGCGGGCCGAGCCGCGACTTCGACAAGTGGCTGGGGGAGCAGAAGGCGCTGGGCTACACCTTCTACGCCTCGGTCGGCAACGTCGCCGACTGGACGAGCACGACCGAGGCATTCCAGAAGGCGATCGCCGAGCACGGCCAGATCGACGTGCTGGTCAACAACGCCGGCATCACGCGCGACCGCATGTTCCTGAAGATGACCCGCGAAGACTGGGACGCGGTGATCGACACCAACCTCAACAGCATGTTCAACGTCACCAAGCAGGTGGTGCCCGGCATGATCGAGAAAGGGTGGGGCCGGATCATCCAGATCAGTTCCGTGAACGGCCAGAAGGGCCAGGCCGGCCAGACCAACTACTCGGCGGCCAAGGCGGGCATGAACGGATTCACGATGGCACTGGCCCAGGAACTTGCGGCCAAGGGCGTGACCGTCAACACCGTGAGCCCGGGCTACATCGGCACCGAGATGGTCAACGCGATCAAGCCGCAGATCCTCGAAAAGATCATCGAGACCATCCCGGTGAAACGGCTGGGCACGCCGGAGGAAATCGGCTCGATCGTCGCGTGGTTGGCCGGGCCCGATTCCGGCTTCGCCACCGGCGCGGACTTTTCCTGCAACGGCGGGCTGCACATGGGATAGGCTGCGTCGTCAGCCTGGCAATGGAAGGCGTCCCGCAAGGACGCCTTTTTTTCTGCCCCCCTTCGTCGGGCGCCTGCGTGGAAGGGCGAGCCCTGGCGAGCGCGCCGCCGACGACGGCGGCGCGATCATCGACTTTCCGTTCAGCCTTGCCTACAGTGAGGCTTCAACGAAGGGCAAGAACCGCTTCCGGATGAGACCAGGCGGGTCCGTGGCGAGTCTGAAGCGAACCGAAGCGAGTCGGATGTGCCGCGCTCCACGAGGAATTTGAAGGGCCGCACCAGGACCCCGGCTGGGCCGGGGGGGCGAAAGGTCGCGCGGCTGGGAGAGCGAGTTTCGCTCGAGCACCTCGTTGAAGCGGCTCTGCGCGTGGGCGCCACACGGGGTCTCGGAGCGCTGAGACGGAGCCTGATTGCCGAGGCACATGCGTTGTTCGGCGCGCAGCGCGTCCTTCTGGTGCTCGGGACGCCACCTCAGCCTGCGTCCATCGAATCGTTGTTGCCAGGCAAGGAGTCCGAGTCGGCGCTGCTGAGAGCGATCAGCCCCTGGCTCGACGAAGCGCGCCGCAGCCATGCGGTGAGCCTGCGGCATGGACCGGAAGGGGCGAAGCCCGTCGACCAGCGCTCCTGCCTGATCGCTCCGCTGACGGCGCGCGGCAAGGCGCTTGGCTGTCTCTACCTCGACGTCGAAGGTGCACTCGGACGGTTCGGCGTGGCCGATCGGAAAGCGCTCGCGCTGTTCGCTGGTCACGCCGCACTTGCCCTGGCAAACGCTTCCGTCGCCGAACGCCTGGAGGCCGACCTGGCTGTGCGCGCCACGGAGCTCGCGCACCGGGAGCGCGAGTTGGAGGTGATCAACCGGATCCAGCAGGGTGTCGCCGCGAAGCTGGATTTCGACACCATCGTCGAAGTCGTCGGGGACAAGCTGCGCGAGGTGTTCGCAAGCAACGACCTGTACATCGGCCTTCTCGATGCCGACGGCAGGACGGTGCGCATCGTCTACTCGGTCGAGCACGGCGTCCGTCTCCAGCAGGCTTCGTTTGTGCCGCGCGAAGACCGGGCCTGGTATCGCCACGTGCGTGCCGGCCGCACGCTGGTGGCGCGCAACGAAGTCGACTTCGCCGCCTATCAGCTGAAAGTGATGCCCGGCACCGACATGCCGCGCTCAGGCGTCTACGTGCCGGCAATGGTCGGCACGCGCTACATCGGCCAGGTCGGGATCGAGAGCTTCGAGCGCGAGGATGCCTTCGACGAGTTCGCGGTACGGCTGCTGGAGACGGTCACGGGCAGCATGGCCGTTGCGCTGGAGAACGCGCGGCTGTTCAGCGAGACGCAGGACGCGCTCGCGCGCCAGACGGCCACCTCGGACGTGCTGGACGTGATCAGTCGATCGCCGACGGATGTGCAGCCGGTGTTCGACGTCATCGCGGAGCGGGCGGCGGCGTTGACGCTCGCCCGCCACTGCCTGGTGACGCAGCTCGACGGCGAGTTGCTTCGACTCGTCAGCCTGCACGGGGTCAACGATGCCGGCACGGCGGCGCTGCGCGCGGCCTGGCCTCAACGAGTCTCCGACAGCACGGCAATCTCGGCGCGCGCCATCCGCGAGCGCGGCGTGGTCAACGTGGCGGACCTCCTGGCCCTGCCGGACGAGGAGTACGCGCCGGAAATGAAGGCTGCCTGCGAACTGGCGGGGTTCCGCAGCGGGCTCAGCGTGCCGATGCTGCGGGACCGGCAGGTGGTCGGAGCGATCACCGTCAACCGCGCCGAAGCCGGGCTGTACGCCGACAAGGAGGTGGCGCTGCTCCAGACGTTCGCCCGCCAGGCCGTTGTTGCGATCGAGAACGTCCGCCTCTTCAACGAGACGAAGCAGGCGCTGGAGCGGCAGACCGCGATGGCGGCGGTGCTGAGCGTGCTGGGCACGTCGATGACCGACGCGCAGCCGGTATTCGATGCCATCATCGAAAACTGCAGCAAGCTCTTCCAGGGCAGCCGCGTCGTGCTCTTCCTGACCGAGGGAGACCAGTTCCGTGGCCATGCGAGCAACGGCAAGTTGACCGGGATTGCGCGGCCGATCAATCGCGAAAGCGCCGTCGGGGCCTGCCTCGCGGACATGCGCATGATCCACCTGCCCGATCTGGAGCAGGGGGCGGAGCAGTACCCCAGCGTGCGCCAGATGGGACTGAAGGACGGCTTCCTGTCGGGGCTCTACTCGCCGCTGCTGCGCGGCGGCCAGGCGATCGGGGCACTCGTCGTCCTGCGCCGCGAAATGGGAGCCTTCGAGGATAGGGACATCGGGCTGCTGAGGACCTTCACCGAACAGGCCGTGATCGCCATCGAGAACGTGCGCCTGTTCAACGAGACGAAGGAGGCGCTGGAGCAGCAGCAAGCCTCGAGCGAGATCCTGAGCGTGATCAGCAGCTCAGTGGCGGACACGAAGCCGGTGTTCGCCAAGATCCTCGACAGCGGACGTCACCTGTTCCGCAGCGACGAAATGGACGTCCTGCTGGTGGACGAGCAGGGGCAGCTGCAGATCGAGGCGTACGTCGGCGACGCGCACGATGCCGTGGCCGCGACGTTTCCCGCGCCGGTCGGGCGCACGCCCGCGGGACGGGCGCTGCGCGAGAGACGCGTCGTGCACTGGCCCGACCTGGCCCAGGGTGACGACGTTCCCGGCGTGCTGCGCAAGATGTCCAGGGTGGCGGGCTACCAGTCGATGGCGTTTGCGCCGATGTTGTGGAAGGAGCGCGGGATCGGCGCCATTGGCGTGGCGCGAAGGAAGGGGCCCTTTACCGACGGCGAATTGGCGATGTTGCAGACCTTCGCCGACCAGGCGGTGATCGCGATCCAGAACGCGCGGCTGTTCAACGAGACTCGGGAGGCGCTCGAGCGGCAGACGGCCACGGCCGAGGTGCTGCGAGTGATCAGCGGTTCCGTCGCTGACGCCAAGCCGGTATTCGAGAAGATCATGGACAGCTGCAAGCGGCTCATTCCTTGCGACGGCGGGGCCGTCCTGGTGGTCGACGAGCAGCAACAGGTCGAGATCGGCGCCGTCCACGGCGACGGCAGCGGAATGTTCACGCGTGGCTACCCGCGTCCGATCGAGCGGACGGTGCTCGGGCTGGCGTTCGATTCGCGCCGGCCGCTGTACTACCCCGAAGCCCGGACCGCCGACGGCGTGCCCGAACTCGCGCGGCGCTTCGCGGACAAGGCCGGTCTCGACTCGCTGCTGGTCGCGCCGATGATGTGGGAAGGCCGGCGCGTCGGCAGCATCTCGATCGCGCGGCAGGCCGCCTTCGCCTTCTCGGAGAAGGACATCGACCTGCTGCAGTCCTTCGCCGACCAGGGCGTGATCGCGATCCAGAACGCGCGGTTGTTCAAGGAGACGAACGAGGCGCTGAAGCGGCAGACGGCGACGGCGCAGGTGCTGAATGCCATCAGCGAATCGGTGTCCGACGCTCAGCCGGTGTTCGCGGCCATCATGGACTGTTGCGAGAGGCTGATTCCCAGCTTCGATGCGGTGCAGATCCAGCTGGTGGACGATCAGGCGCAGGTGCAACTGGCAGGCCAGCGCTTCGGTCGGGTCCGCGGAGCGACGGAGGAGCAGCAGCCGGCGCGCCGGGCAGAATTGATGGCGAAGGCGCAGAAGGCCTTCCCATACGCGTTGGCCGGCTCCGACCTCGAGAGTGTTCTGCGCGATGGCCGTGCCGTCGTCTGTGCCGACGCGCTCGACGGACCGGACGCGCCGCCGACGATGCGAAAGGTCGCTCAGCGCTGGGGGCACAGTTTTTCCCTGATCACGGTGCCCCTGCTCTGGGAGGGCCGCGGTGTCGGCGCCATACTCGTCTTCCGCCGTGAGCTCGGCGGCTTCCTCGACAAGGAGCGCGCACTGCTCGAGACCTTCGCCAACCAGGCGGTGATCGCGATCCAGAACGCGCGGCTGTTCAACGAGACGAGGGAAGCGCTGGAGCAGCAGAAGGCCGCGGCCGGAGTGCTGAACGTTATCAGCAAATCGGTTGCTGACACGGGTCCCGTGTTCGACGCAATCGGTACCGCGTGTCAGCGGCTGTTCAGCGGGGATCAGGTGGTGATCTCGCGCGTGCACGAAGACGGCCAGGTTGAGCACGCGGCGATGGCCGTTCCGCCGGGATTGCCGGACGCGCTGAAAGCGCGCGCCTGGGCGCTGCTCAATCGGGATTTTCCACGGCCGCTCGCGCAGGCCTACCAGGCCTACCCGATCCGCAAGCAGCGCGTCGTGCATTACCCCGACATGGTGAACGGCCCGAAGGTGCCGGAGAGCATGCGCCAGATGGGCCGCGACGTCGGCAACTTCTCGATGCTGATCGCGCCGATGCTCTGGAAGAACCGCGGCATCGGCACGATCCACGTCGTGCGCCAGCCGCCGCGCCCATTCGCCGAGAAGGAGTACACGCTGCTCGCCAGCTTCGCCGACCAGGCGGTGATCGCGATCCAGAACGCGCGGCTGTTCAACGAGACCAAGGATGCGCTCGAAAGGCAGACGGCCACCGCCGACATCCTCAAGGTCATCGCCGCCTCGCCAGCCGATGTGCAGCCCGTGCTCGATGCGATCGTAAGCCGCGCGCAACAGCTGATCGGTGGCTATTCGGCCACCATCTGGCGCCGCGCTGGCGAGCAGCTCTTCCTGGCGGCATACACGACCACCAACCAGGCAGGCATCGACGCGCTGAAGGCGCGCTCGCCGATGCCAGTGAATGACTGGGACTTCTTCCCCCGCGAGCTGGGGGCTGGCCACACGATCGTGATCGAGAATACCGAGACGCACGAGCAACTGCCCGCGGTGTGGAGGGAGGTAGCCCGCCAGCGCGGGTTCCGCGCAATGCTCAGCGTCCCGATGGTCCGCGACGGGCAGTTCGGGGGCGCCATCAGCGTGACGCGCGTGGAACCTGGATCGTTCCCGCCCGAGCAGGCGGAGCTGCTGCGCACCTTTGCGGACCAGGCGGTGATCGCCATCGAGAACGTGCGGCTGTTCAACGAGACCAAACAGGCGCTCGAGCGGCAGACGGCGACGGCGGAGGTGCTGAAGGTCATCGCTGGTTCGCCCTCCGACGTGCAGCCGGTGTTCGATGCGATCCTGCGCAGCGCGGTCAACCTGTGCGGCGCCGAAATCGCTGCCGTGTTCCCGTACGACGGCAAGCTCGTGCATCTTGGCGCGACCTACAACTGGTCGGCGGAGGCGCTGCAATACTTCTCCACGGTCTATCCAGCGCCGCCGAGCCCTGCGCTCCTGAGCGGGCGGACCATCGTTTCCAAGTCCATCGTGAAGATCGCCGATGCCATCGCCGATGGGCGGTACGACGCCCATTCCGCCATGACCGGCCACTGGCGCCGCATGCTGGGAGTGCCGATGATGCGCGAGGGCCGGGTGCTTGGCGCGCTCGTGGCGTGCTGGCGCGAGCCGGGCGAGACCCCGCAGCGCCAGGTCGATCTGCTGCAGTCCTTCGCTGACCAGGCGGTGATCGCCATCGAGAACGTGCGACTTTTCCGCGAGACGCAGGAGGCGAGGGCCGCCGCCGAAGCAGCCAACGAGGCCAAGAGCTCCTTCCTGGCGACGATGAGCCACGAGATCCGCACGCCGATGAACGCGGTGATCGGCATGAGCGGGCTGCTGCTCGACACGCCGCTGAACGACGAGCAGCGCGACTACGCAGCGACGATCCGCGATTCGGGCGACACGCTGCTCACGATCATCAACGACATCCTCGACTTCTCGAAGATCGAGGCCGGCCGCATGGACATCGAGGTGCAGCCGTTCGACCTGCGGGACTGCGTCGAGTCGGCCCTCGATCTGGTCGCGGCGCGCGCACATGAGAAGCAGCTGGAGACGGCGTACTTCTTCGAGGGAGACGTCCCCGCGGCAATCGAGGGCGACGTGACGCGTCTGCGCCAGATCCTGCTCAATCTGCTGGCGAACGCAGTCAAGTTCACCGAGACCGGCGAAGTCGTGCTGACGGTCAGCGCGTCAGGGACGAAGTCGAAGGAGGTGGAACTGAAGTTCGCGGTACGCGACAGCGGCATCGGACTCACGCCTGAAGGGATGGGACGGCTGTTCCAGTCGTTCTCGCAGGCCGACTCATCGACCACGCGCAAGTACGGCGGCACCGGTCTCGGGCTGGCCATCAGCCGCCGCCTGGCCGAGTTGATGGGGGGGCGGATGTGGGCGGAGAGCGAGGGGCCGGGGCGGGGCTCGACGTTCTTCTTCACCGTGCGCGCGCCGATTGCCGCTCTGCCGCCCGCGCGCAGTCGCGATTTCGTCGGCGCGCAGCCGGAGCTGGCAGGTCGACGCGTGCTGATCGTGGATGACAATGCGACCAACCGCCGGGTGCTGAGCCTGCAGACGGCCAAGTGGGGCATGGAAGCGAGCGACACCGAGACGCCTGCCGAGGCGCTGCGCCGCCTCGACGCCGGAGAGTCGTACGACCTTGCGATCGTCGACATGCACATGCCGGCGATGGACGGCATCGAACTGGCGCGCCGGATCCGCGAGCGGAACGCGACGCTGCCATTGGTGCTGTTCAGTTCCCTCGGCCGGCGCGAGTCCGGCGACGGCGACGGGCTGTTCAGCGCGTTCCTCGCCAAGCCCGTACGGCAGTCACAGCTGTTCGACACACTGGTCAACCTGCTGGTGGGAGGCGGATCGTCGCATGAGCGCGCGGCTGCGCCGGCTGCAGCCAGGTCGACGATCGACGCAGGCATGGCGATGCGCCACCCGCTGCGCATCCTCCTTGCGGAAGACAACGTCGTGAACCAGAAGCTCGCGCTGCGTTTCCTGCAGCAGATGGGCTATCGGGCGGACCTCGCCTCGAACGGCATCGAGGCGATCGAATCGATCGAGCGCCAGACCTACGACGTGGTCCTGATGGACGTCCAGATGCCGGAGATGGACGGGCTCGAGGCTTCGCGCCGCATCACGGCGAAGTGGCAGGCGGCCGACCGTCCGCGCATCGTGGCGATGACCGCCAACGCGATGGCCGGCGACCGCGAGATGTGCCTTGCGGCGGGCATGGACGACTACATCACCAAGCCGATCCGAGTCGACCAACTGGTCGACGCGCTGAACCATGTGCGGCCGCGCGAGGGAGCATGAAATGACGGAGTCCCCGATCGACCTCGCCACCTACCGGGAACTTCAGGACACGGCCGGTGCCGAGTTCGTGGCGGAGCTGGTCGGGACATTTCTCGAGGAAGCGCCGGCCATGCTGGCCGACTTGCGTGCCGCGCACGAGGCGGCCGACGCCGACCGGTTCCGCCGGGCCGCCCACTCGCTCAAGTCGAACAGCCAGGCGTTCGGCGCCAGGGTGCTTGGCGCGCTGGCGCGCGAACTGGAGCTGGGCGGACTGGAAGGCGATGCCGCGCGACTGGATTCGCTGGAGGCCGAGTACGGCCGTGCAGCCGCGGCGCTGAAGGAACTGAGCCATGGGTGAGCGTGGCGCCCGCCTGCTGGTGGTCGATGACAACAAGGTGAACCGGCTGCTGCTGGCGCGCACCCTGGAACTTCAGGGGCACTCGGTGTCGCTCGCCGAAAACGGCCGCGTGGCGCTCGAGGAGCTGCGGCGCGAGTCCTTCGACCTGCTGCTGCTCGACATCGAGATGCCGGAGATGAACGGGATCCAGGTGCTCGAGCAGCTCAAGACCGATCTCCAGCTGCGGGACCTGCCGGTGATCGTCACCTCGGCAATCGAGGGCCTCGACAACGTCGTCCGTTGCATCGAGCTCGGGGCGGAGGATTACCTGCACAAGCCGGTCAACCCCGTGCTGTTGAGAGCCCGCATCGGCGCGAGCCTCGAGAAGAAGCGGCTGCGTGACCAGCAGAAGGAACTCGTGAGGCGCTTCGCGACGCGCGAGGTCGCGGACGATCTCGATGCCTCCGGGTTCGCGCTCGGCGGTCATCGGGTGCAGGCGACCGCGATGTTCTCGGACATCCGCGGCTTCACGGCGATGGCCGAGCAGGCGGCGCCCGAAGAAACCATCGAACTGCTGAACACCTACTACACGCTGATGTTCGATGCGATCAGCGGGCAGGGCGGCGTCGTCAACCAGATGGTCGGCGACGGCCTGATGGCGATCTTCGGCGCGCCGCTTCCGCTCGCCGACCCCTGCGGCGCCGCGGTCAAGGCGGCGCTCGAAATGATCGAGCTGGTCGACCTGTACAACCGCGAGCCGGACCGGGCCGGAAAGCCGCCGATCCGGATCGGCATCGGCATCGCGTCGGGTGACGTGATCGCGGGCTACACGGGGACACAGCAGCGCGCGACGTACACCTGCGTGGGCGACGCGGTCAACGTGGCCGCGAGGCTCGAGGCGCATACGAAGGTGGCGGGCTGGCCGATCCTTGTCGATGGCGATACCCGGTCGGCCCTGGCCCAGCGGGGCCGCTTCGAGCCGCTGGGCGATGTGTCCTTGAAGGGCAGGGCGCGCAGCGTCGAGGTATTTGCCCTGCCAGCGGACCAGAAGATCCGCTGAAGAATCCGGTTCCCGGCCGGCGGAAGGCGCGAGCGCGTTCCGCCGGCCGGGAAGCAACGGGTTCTCAGTCCTAGTCCTCGTCGCCGACGATGCCCGCCGCGAACCAGGCCCCTGCGGCATTGCGAATCAGCAGGACGGGCTTGACGCATGGGTTAGCGGGCGCCTGGAGCATCTGACCCTTGATCGTGAAATCGCCCCGCGCATCGAGGTCGCCGAGCGCCGAATCGTAGCCCACGGCCTGCCCGGGCTGACCGCAGAAGAGCGTCGCCTTGACCTGGGTGATCGGCCCGGTGGTGCCGATGTTGTCGCCGCCCGAAAACAGCAGTCCGGCGCCGCGCACCATCACCGAGCCATCGGCATAGAAGCTCGCGCGCAACTTGCGGATCACCCACGGCCTGCCGCCGGGCGGGACGTTCCGCACCGTGTTGATGACGGGCATCCCGGTGCCCGAATCGATGCCTGCCACCGGGTCGACCCCGATGCCGCGGCTGAACTGCACGATGGTATCGGCGGCCATGGCGCTGCCGGCAAGGCCGGCGCCGAGGGCCAGCGCGATCAAGGCGGATACGGTCTTCATCAGGATCTCCTCGCAAATGGGTGGGCATTCCGGACGGGTGGCCCGCGCGCTGCCCGATGCGCGCGAGCGCGGAGCGCCGCCGGAGGTCCGGCCTGCAACTCCATGTGCTTGCGTAAACACGGCACAATCGATTCCTATTCCACAGGGCGCCGCGACTATCCTCGGGCGACGCTGGTTCGAACCGTCTCGGGACCGGGCGCAGGGCGCGGGTCGGGTCCCGTTTACGGTTGCACCGCCTTCCGGCGGGCGTGCCTGCCCGGCGATCGCGATGCGCCGTCCTTTCTTCCGGAGACAGGAATGCGAAGACTGTCCACTCGAACCCTTGTGCTCACGACCCTGATCGCGGGAGTCGGCGCTGTCCTGACGGCGTGCGCGTCAGGCGACACGAATACTCCGACGGGTCCGCTGCAGCTTCTCGACGTCACGCTGCAGCCGGCGCGGGTACCGCCGCGCGCCGAAGGCGCACTGATGCTGAGCGCAGCCACGGGCTGTTATGTGGAATACGTCGGCAAGGGGCCGCGTGAACTCGTGTTCCAGTTCCGCGTCGCCCCGACGCGCCGCGTGGGCAGCATCGAGGAGTGCGTGACCTCGCTTCGCGGCCAGCCGGGAGTGACTGGAGTACAGCCTGCCAGGTGACCGGGCAGGGCGGGCACGCACCGCCGCGCCGCGTATGATCCCGTCGCCGCGCGCGCAGCAAGCCGGCGCCCTGCTTTCCAATCTCAAAACGAAGGAACAAAGGAAACACTATGCAAGCACGAAGCATTGTCGCTGCCGCCCTGCTGGCGCTGATGGCGCTTCCCGCCGTCGCTCAGCCGGCCAGTGGCGCCGTGGTGGCAAAGGACAGCCAGCCGGGCAAGGTCACGCTGGTCGAAGCTGTCCGGATCGTGGCGACCGTCGCGGCGATCGACAAGGCGAGCCGCCAGGTCACGCTGAAGGGCCAGGAGGGCGACAGCATGGTCCTCACGGCCGGACCGGAGGTGAAGAACTTCGATCAGATCAAGGTCGGCGATTCGGTCGTCGCCCGCTACATCCAGTCGCTCACTCTCGAACTGAAGAAGGGCGCCGCCGGCGTCCGCGAGCGCGTCGAAAGCGGCGGGGTGGCTGCGGCCAAGCCGGGCGAGCGTCCGGCCGGTGCTGCCGCCCGTGAGGTCAAGGTCACCGGAGACGTCATCGCCGTCGACGCGAAGAAGCAGACCGTCAAGGTCAAGGGCCCGAAACGCACGTTCGACCTGAGCGTGAAGGATCCCGAGCAGTTCAAGCTGGTCAAGGTAGGCGATCAGATCGAGGGCACCTACGTCGAGGCGGTCGCGGTATCGGTCGAGCCGGCGCCGAAGGCCGCCGCACCCAAGAAGTAGTTTCGCGCGGCGCGCGATGCCCGGCCCGGAGCCTGGCGTCGCGCGACGGACGAACCCGGGAAGGATCCTGTCCCGGAAACCAACGGCCCCGCGCGGGGCCGTTGGTCTTTCTCTCGCGGTCCGCAGCGGTGGCCCGGCTAAGGCAGCAGGCGCAGTTCGGCGGAATCGATTCCGACCTGCACGCGGCTGCCCGACGGATGGATGGGCGTGCTGGACAGGTGCGACACATCCGCTGTCAGCACGCTGGCGCCGACCCGCACCTCGTAACGGGTGAACTCCCCGAGGAACTCGCTGTCGACGACCTCGCCGTCGAACCAGAC
>Ga0224500_10000771_pt1 | contig 20704 bp, 21 predicted proteins | sample SF_Oct11_sed_USG_FD_168126 | JGI IMG/M metagenome (GOLD analysis project Ga0224500, IMG submission 168126) | Sediment microbial communities from San Francisco Bay, California, United States - SF_Oct11_sed_USGS_4_1 | ecosystem: Environmental > Aquatic > Marine > Sediment | place: USA: California... | reverse complement strand
CGCACGAGCGTGCTCTGCAGCATGGGCACGATGCTGCCCAGTGCGATCCATGTGAGTGCTTGCCTCACGAGGACGGAGGCTCCGCGGATTCCGGCGCGTCCCCGTCCTGCGTCGAGTACAAGAGCTCCATGGTGGGCCCGCGGCGCAGCATCACGTACACCTGCTCCAGCCTGCCGAAGTCCACGGCGGGCTCCACCGTCGCCGTCTGCAGAAGTCGCGCGTCGGGGGCGGACAGCGCCGTGACCTGCCCGATGCGAAAGCCCTTGGGATACACGCCGCCGAGGCCGGATGTGATGATCTCGTCGCCCACCTGGACGTCTCCGCCGCGCGCCACGAACTCGAACTCGAGCGCTTTCTTGCCGCCGCGAACCACGCCGCGCGCGCGGCTGCGTTGCACCAGCCCGTCGACGGCGCTCTGGCGATCGATGAGAAGCATGACCTTGGCGGCGCGCAGCGAAGTCGTCGTGACCAGGCCGACGAGTCCGAAGTGCTCCGGCGAAACCACGGGCATCCCCGCGTGCACGCCGCAGCTGCGCCCGCAATCGATCAGCGCCGACCGGAACCACGCGGAGACATCGAGGCCCACGAGCTCGGCCGGCCGCATCGGGACGTCGAACGCGTCGGTCATCTCGTCGACGAGCGCGAGGCGGCCGCTCGCGACGAGCGCCTCTCGGAGCTGGAGATTCTCGTCCTCCACCGCGGCCAACTTGGAGCGCAGCGCCGCGTTCTCGTCGCGCACGTCTTGCAGCGCCACGTAATTCCACCACGTGCCGCGAATCAGATCGAACGGCACCGCGATCGTCTTCTGCACGGGAACGGCCGCGTCGAGCAGGAGTCCGCTCCACCACGAGAGCTCTTGATCGCCGGCGCCGAGCGCGCGGCGGTCCACGACCATATTCACCAGTGAAAAGCCGACCAGGCCCACCACCAGGAAGGCAATGAAGACTCGACTGCGATACTCGGTCATGGCATCCGCGCCGGACCGGGCAGCTCAGGAGCGAATCGCGACCTCGCGGAGAAGAGGCTGCTCGTCCAGTGTCCGCCCAGTTCCAATCGCGACAGCGGTGAGGGGATCCTCTGCCAGCATGACGGGAAGGCCGGTCGCTTCCCGAAGCAAGACATCCAGGTTGCGCAGCTGGGAGCCGCCACCGACGAGGACAATGCCCTTGTCGACGATGTCCGCGGCCAGCTCCGGAGGCGTGCGTTCGAGCGCAATCTTGGCGGCCTCCACGACGGCGTTTACCGGTTCGGAGAGAGCCTCATAGATCTCCTCCGACTTGAGCTCGAGGATCTTGGGAACGCCGGCGACCAGATCGCGACCCTTCACTTCCATCAACTCGTTTTCCCGCGGGAGCGTGGCCGTTCCGATGTTGATCTTGATCAGCTCCGCGGTGCGCTCTCCGATCAGAAGATTGTACTTGCGCTTGATGTAGTTGATGATCGCATCGTCCATCTTGTCGCCGCCCACGCGAGCCGAGTTGGAGTAGACGATCCCCGAGAGCGAGATCACGGCGACCTCGGTCGTTCCGCCGCCGATGTCGATGATCATGTTGCCCGACGGCTCGGTGATCGGGAGGCCCGCGCCGATCGCGGCCGCCATCGGCTCGTCGATGAGATAGACCTCGCGTGCACCGGCCGACATGGCCGATTCGCGCACCGCGCGCTTCTCCACCGACGTAATCCCGGACGGCACCGCGATGACGATGCGCGGACGCACCAGGCGCTTTCGATCGTGCACGCGCGCGATGAAGTAGCGGAGCATCGCCTCGGTGATTTCGAAGTCGGCGATCACGCCGTCCTTCATCGGGCGAATGGCGACGATGTTGCCGGGCGTCCGGCCGAGCATCTCCTTCGCCGCCTTCCCGACGGCACGCACCCTGTCGACACCGCGCGCATCGCGCGCGACGGCCACCACGCTCGGTTCGGAAACGACGATGCCCTGGCCCTTGGCATACACGACGGTGTTGGCCGTTCCGAGATCGATGGCGAGGTCGTTGGAGAACCAGCCGAGGATGGGATCGAGTATCACCTTCCCCTCCCGCGACACGCCGCGCGCAAAGCGGGCGGACACGCCGCCTGGGTGAGTTCGAGGCACGCGCACCGGCGCGTCTCACACGGTGCAGCCCGCGAGGGTAAGTCTTGGATTTTCAAAGCTGAATCCATCAAGCAGGCCACCCCGATTCGATGCTAACAGCCAGCTGCGGGAGCTTCAAGGCGGCGGCTCGCGAGGGCGGCGCCGCGACTTGCCCCGACCCGCCCCTCTCCGTAGTCTCACGCGGTCTGGCGATGCTTCTGTTCGGCACAGGGAGCTCCGGAGCTGAGAGGCGTCGCACACCGCAGCCTCGAACCAAGCGCAGGGCCCCCGCGCGTCGACGACTCCGAGCGACGCGGGCCACCGGCCCGGCACAGTGGGATGGATGTTCATGCTCAGGATCCTCCGAGGTGGGCAGCGCTGGCTCACCGCCCTGTTCATCGTCGCCATCGGCGGCGTCTTCGTCTTCTTCCTGGGCTTGGGAGGCCCGCTCTCCGGGCGCTCGGAGAAGACGCTGGTCGAGGTCGGGCCCTACCGTTTCGGCGCCGCCGAGTTCGAGCGCGTTCGATCGCGGATCGCGACGGCCGTCCAGGGGCAGATGGGAGAGGGCTACAACGAGCGCGAGCTCGCCGAGACCCTCGACGGCCTGGCCGCCCGCGAGCTGGTGGACACGGCGCTCCTGGCCCTCGCAGCCGAGGACCTCGGCTTGACCGTGACCAAGAAGGAGATCGAACAGAACATCCTCCTGGAGCCCTACTTCCGAGACGAATCGGGACGGTTCGACCGCGCGGCCTTCGAGGGCTGGGTCGACTATGCCTACGGAAGCCAGCGCAGCTTCCTGCAGGATCGGCGCCTGTTCTTGCTGGCCTACAAGATGCGAACGCTGCTCACGCGCGGCGCGCACGTCTCGGACGGCGAGGTGCGCGAGCTGGTGCGCAGCGAGCTGGAAGAGATGCGCATCGCATTCGTCGCCATCGACGGCACCGCCCCCGGGGAGGAGATCGAGATCGACGCCGCCGCCATCGAGCATGCCCTCGCGACGCGCAGCGCCGAGCTCGAGGAACGCTACGCGGAGCAGCGCGAGCGCTACGACGTTCCCGAGCAGGTGCGCGCCCGCCACATCCTGGTCCGCGTGGAGCGCGGTGCCGACGAGGCCCAGCTGGAAGCGCGCCGGGCGCTGGCCCAGGAGCTGCGCGACCAGCTCGCGGCCGGCGCCGACTTCGCCGAGCTGGCCCGCGCGCGCAGCGACGACCTGGGCACCCGAGACAGCGGCGGCGATCTCGGCTTCTTCCGCCGCGGACAGATGGTTCAGCAGTTCGAGGCAGCGGCGTTCGCCCTGGAGCCGGGCCAGCTGAGCGAGCTGGTGCGCAGCGATTTCGGCTTCCACATCATTCGCGTGGAGGAGCACCGGGCAGCGGTGCTGCGCACCTTCGAAGAGGTGCGCGAAGAGCTCGCGCGCGAGCTGCTCCGGGAGGAAGCGCTGCGGGCACGCGCCCGGGAGCGGGCCGAGCGCCTGGCCAGCGCGATTCTCGAGGGCGCATCCCTGGAGACTGCCGCCGCTGCGGCGCAGATTCCCGTGCAGCGCAGCGGCACCCTCACGCGCCGCCCCGGATCCGTCGTGCCGGGCCTGGGACCCGCGCCGGAGTTGATGGCGACGGCCTTCGCGCTCGCGCCGGGCGAGAGCTCGCCGCGCATCTTCGAGGTGGGCAACAAGCTCGCCCTGGTGCAGCTGCTGGAGCGCAAGGAGCCGCAGGCAGACGCGATCGAAGCGCGCATGGCCGAGGTGCGCGAGCGTCTGGAGAATGCGAAGCGCACGTTGCGCGCCGACGACTGGCTCGACGAGCGACGCGAGGCGCTGCTCGACGCGAAGAGGCTGGCGGTGAATCTGGAATCGCTCGGCCGCCGCTGACCCCGCCCGCGGGCCGACGCGCGAAACCCGAGCTCGGCGACGCGCCGACGCGACCGGCGCTTCGCTACGCGAAGGTCGGCTTGGGATGGCGGATCAGCTCCATGAACTCGGCGCGCGTCTTCGAATCCTTTTCGAATTGGCCGTGGATCGCGCTCGTCACCGCGGAGCAGTTCTGCTGGGCGACGCCTCGCATCATCATGCACAGGTGCATCGCCTCCACCACGACCGCCACGCCTCGCGGCGCCAGCACCTCCTGGAGCGTCGCGGCGATCTGCGTCGTCAAACGCTCCTGCACCTGCAGCCGCCGGCTGAACATCTCGACCAGGCGCGGCACCTTCGACAGTCCAACCACCTTGCCGTTCGGAATGTAGGCCACGTGGACGCGGCCGAAGAACGGGAGCAGGTGGTGCTCGCAGAGGCTGTAGAAGTCGATGTCCTTCACGATCACCATCTCGTCATAGGAGACGTCGAAGAGCGCGTGATTCAGGAGCCCTTGCGCATCTTGCTCGTAGCCGCGCGTGAAGAAGCGCAGCGCCTTCGCCACGCGCACGGGCGTGCGCGCGAGCCCATCGCGACCCGGCTCCTCTCCCAGCTCCTTGAGCATCGCCGCGACGAGGGGCTCGATCGGGTCCGTCCGGTCACTCATGAAGGGTCTCCGTAGTCGAAGAAGTTCCGGCGCGTCTCGCGAACCCGGACGCCCACGAGCCGGACCCCTGCGTGTGCTTCGAGCGGTCCCGCCAGCTCGTCGTGGATCACCACCGCGATGTTCTCGGCGGTGGGCACTCGCTCCTGGAAGGCGGGATCGTCGTTCAGGCGGCGGTACGCAAAGCGCGAGAGCACACGATCGCGCACGATCGCGTCGAGCGCATCCGGATCGAAGATCCGCCCCGTGACCGGGTCGACGCGGCCCGTCACGCTGATCTCGATGCCGTAGTCGTGACCGTGCCCGGCCGGGTTCGCGCACTTTCCGTAGATCCGCTCGTTCTCCTCGGGCGACAGCGCGGGGTGGCACAGCACGTGCGCCGCGGGCAGGGGATACCGGCGGGTGAGCGTGATCACGCGACGCCCTGCCCCGCATCGGCCGCGCGCAGATCCACCCAGGTATCCGCATCTTCCTTCAAGCGGATCTGATCCAGGCTGCCCGCCGGTAGGGCGGCGAGCAAGATCCGATGGATGACGCGCACGAAGTTCTCCGGCGTGGGCGGCTCCTTCTCGAAGTAGGGCGTGTCTCGGTTGAGATCCCGGTGGTCGAAGCGGGCGAAGATCTCGCGATCCAGCACCTCCTTGAGGTGCGTGAGGTTCACCACCATCCCCGTGACCGGATCGGGCTCGCCGCGCAACGTCACCTCGAGCTCGTAGTTGTGGCCGTGGGGATCCGACTTGCGGCCGAAGATCCGGCGATTCTCGCCGTCCGAAAGCTCCGGGTTCCAGTAGCGGAGCGACGAGCAGAACTCGATGGCGCGGGTCAGCCGGACGATCGCCAAAGCGGCAACTCCTCGGAATTACAAGGGATCATGCCAGAGTAACCGCGCGGGGAAAAGCGTCAACCGACACTCGGGGCGCGGGCAGCGCGCGTCAGTAGCGGCGCAGCAGGCCGCGCACGACGCCGCGAATCTCCACGTCCCCAGCGGGCACGTCGATGGGATGCATGGCGTCGTTCGCCGGCTGCAGGCGAACCTGGGCACCGCGCCGGTAGAACTTCTTGAGCGTCACGTCCACCCCGCGCAGCAACGCGACCACGGTCTCGCCGTTGATCGCCTCGCTGCGGCTCTCGACCACGACGCAGTCGCCATCGCGAATCTGCTCCTCGATCATCGAGTCGCCGCGCACGCGCAGAACGAAGCAGGCGCAGCGCGGGGGCACGAGATGCTTGGGCACGTCGATGCGCTCGTCGACCTCGATCGCCTCGATCGGCGCGCCCGCCGCGACGGTGCCGAGCAGCGGCAGCGCCACCACCTGCGTCGTGGGAGGCTCCACCGGCTCCACCGATCGCGAGCGATTCCAGGCTTTGCGCAGATAGCCCTTCTCGACGAGATGCTGGACGTGCTTGTGCACCGTGGCCACGGAGGAGAGGCCGAAGCGCTCGCCGATCTCCTCGAGGCTGGGCGAATAGCCGTGCTCGGCGAGGAACTCGCGGATGAAATCGAAGACCTCGCGCTGGCGGCGCGTGAGCGACATGCAGGGACGATTCACGAAATTGAGGCGAAAGTAACCGCGATCGCGCCGCCCGGATCCAGTGGATCCCCCCCCGGCCCCCTGCGGCTCAGGCGAACCCCGCACGCAGCTTCGCCTCCCCGGTCGCCCGATAGAAGCTCCTCAGCTCGGCCAATAGCTGCGGAACGTCGGCACGGCCGGGGAAGCGCCGAGCCAGAGACCGGCAGTACCGGTACGCCGTGCGATGGGCGGTCCGATAGCGATCGCGCGTGGGCGCATCCATGCCCTCCGCCCAGAGGAAGTCGCGGAAGTGGCGAAACGCATCGCGGCCCGTGAGGTGGGCGATCACGTAGCGATCGATCTCGCCCTGGAGCTCGAGCAGCAGCCGGGAGACGCGACGACCGTACGTGGCGTGCCAGGCCACACACACCCAGTGGCTCGTTTCCTCCACCAGGGTGTCGGAATCCCGCTGATCGCGCGGGTCGAGATACAGGCCGAGCCACAGCGCATCCCGCTCCTCCACAACGGCCAGGCCCGAGCGCGGACTGCCGGGCGGAAGCAGGCTGCGGGCATCCTTGGGGCTGATCAGGAATTGCTCCGCTCGCTGCGGGATCTCGAGCCGGTAGATCGCCGTCAGCCAGCGCTGCACCTGGGCGATCCGGCGCTCGAGCTCGCTCTCGCGGGCGCCGCTCACTGCCAGCACTCCGTCGTCGCCAGCGGCGGCAGAAAGCAGCCGAGGCGCAGCAGCCTGCGGCGGGTCCAGACACTGCCGGTCTCGAGGTAGCGCGCATACAGACGCTGCAGGTCCTCCGGCTTGCGCGGGCACGCGTGATCCCCCACCTCGGCCAGCACCTCGCTGAATTCGGCGAAGCAATCCGCGAGCTCCTCGAACAGCTGAGGCCAGCTGTCCTCGCGTGGCGTGACGGCGAGCGACGCGGCCAGCGCCGCATAGGCTCCGCGCCCGATCTCCCCGTAGTAGCTGCGGCCCATCAGCCCGCGGCGCAGGCTGTCCCCGAAGAACCCGGCCACGAACAGGGCTCGGTCCCCGAGCTCCCGCAGCGTCTCGATGCGCGAGATCGCCTCGGCCCGCCGCGCGGCGATCAGCGACTCGGCGAGCGCCCGGGCCGGCGGCCTGCCGCCGGTGCAATCGGGGGATCGAACCTGCCCGTCCAGGAGCTCGATGAGGTAGGCCGTCGCCATCGGGCTCGGGCACAGGCCGATCCCCTCGAGGGCGCTTCCCACCAGACCGGCGAACAGGGCGCGCGTGGAGGTGCGTGCGACCAGCGATTCACAGCGCTTGACGTGATCCACACCCATGGATCCACCCCCTGCCGGAAAAAATCGGCCGATTCGGCCGCCGGACTGAGGCCCGAATGCCGCCCGGGGGGGGAATTGCCGCTCCCGGTGGCCTCCCTGCGCTCGAGCTGCGGGAGAGCTGCGGGTCGACCCGTCGAATTCGGCCCGGATCCGCGCTCGTGCGCTTGCGCGAGGCGGGGTGCGCGCATACATTGCCGCGGCGTTTGGCACTCGAGATCTACGAGTGCCAAAGGAGGGATGCCTCGCCAGCACCGGGAGGCCCGGCAGCCGGTCGCATCCGCAGCCCAGATTCACGGCGCTCCCGCGCCAATGTTCGGAGGAACAGGACCCATGAAGATCCGACCGTTGCAGGATCGGATTCTCGTCAAGCGCATCGACGAGGAAGAGAAGACGAAGGGCGGGATCATCATCCCGGACACCGCCAAGGAGAAGCCCCAGGAGGGCAAGGTCATCGCCGTCGGCAAGGGAAAGGTCGACGAGGATGGCAAAGTCCACCCGCTCGATGTCAAGAAGGGTGACCGCGTGCTGTTCAGCAAGTATTCGGGCACCGAGGTGAACATCGAAGGTGACGAGCACCTGATCATCCGCGAGGACGATGTCCTCGGCGTTGTCGAGTAGGAGAAGCAACAAAATGGCTGCAAAAGAAATCCGGTTCGATCAGGACGCGCGCTCGAAGCTGCTGTCGGGTGTCGACCAGCTCGCAAACGCCGTGCGCGTGACACTCGGCCCGAAGGGGCGCAATGTCGTGATCGAGAAGAGCTTCGGCTCCCCGACCGTGACCAAGGACGGCGTCACGGTCGCGAAGGAGATCGAGCTCGAAGACAGATTCGAGAACATGGGCGCCCAGATGGTGAAGGAGGTCGCGAGCAAGACCTCCGACGTGGCCGGTGACGGAACCACGACCGCAACGGTGCTGGCACAGGCGATCTTCCGCGAGGGCAGCAAGCTCGTGGTGTCGGGCATGAACCCGATGGACCTGAAGCGCGGGATCGACAAGGCGGTCGAGGCGATCGTCGCAGAGCTCGCCAAGATGTCGAAGCCGACCCGCGACGCGCAGGAGATCGCCCAGGTCGGCACGATCTCGGCGAACAACGACCAGACGATCGGCCAGATCCTCTCCGAGGCAATGGAGAAGGTCGGCAAAGAGGGCGTGATCACGGTCGAAGAGGCGAAGTCGATGGAGACCACGCTCGACGTGGTCGAGGGCATGCAGTTCGACCGCGGCTACCTGTCGCCCTACTTCGTGACCGATCCGGAGCGGATGGAGGCGATTCTCGAAGAGCCGCTCATCCTGCTGCACGAGAAGAAGATCAGCAACATGAAGGATCTGCTGCCGGTCCTCGAGCAGGTGGCCCGCCAGGGCAAACCGCTCGTGATCGTGGCGGAGGACCTCGAGGGCGAGGCGCTCGCCACGCTCGTGGTGAACAAGATCCGCGGCACCCTCTCGGCCGTGGCCGTGAAGGCGCCGGGCTTCGGCGATCGCCGCAAGGCGATGCTCCAGGACATGGCGATCCTGACCGGTGGCCAGGTCATCGCCGAGGAGCTCGGCCTCAAGCTCGAGAACGTGACGCTCAAGGACCTCGGCAGGGCGAAGCGCGTGGTCGTCGAGAAGGACAACACGACGATCATCGACGGTGCCGGCACACGGAAGGACATCGAGGGCCGCTGCAACGAGATCCGCAAGCAGGTCGAGGAGACGACCTCCGACTACGACCGCGAGAAGCTGCAGGAGCGGCTCGCCAAGCTGGTCGGCGGCGTCGCGGTCGTGAAGGTCGGCGCGGCGACCGAGACCGAGATGAAGGAGAAGAAGGCCCGCGTCGAAGACGCGCTGCACGCGACGCGCGCGGCGGTCGAGGAAGGCATCGTGGCCGGCGGCGGCGTGGCGCTGCTGCGGACGCAGCGTGTGCTGGAAGGCCTCGGTGACAACGACGAGCAGCGCGCGGGCGTGAACATCGTCAAGCGCGCAGTCGAGGAGCCGCTGCGGCGAATCGCGGAGAATGCCGGCATCGACGGCTCGATCGTCATCGACAAGGTGAAGAACAGCAAGGGCAGCCAGGGCTTCAACGCGCAGACCGAGGAGTACGAGGATCTGCTGAAGGCTGGCGTGATCGACCCGACCAAGGTGGTGCGCACGGCACTGCAGAACGCGGCGAGCGTCGCGTCGCTGCTGCTCACGACTGAGGCCATGGTCGCCGAAAAGCCCGACGAGAAGGGCGCCGGGGGCCCGAGCGGCATGCCCGGCGGCATGGGTGGCATGGGCGGGATGTAGCGCCCCCGCGCCCGATCCGATCGAAACAAGAGGCCCCGGAGCGTCCGCTCCGGGGCCTCTTGCGCTGCACGCCCTGCGCGCGCGGCGCAGCTCGCGCAGTCACAGCGCGGGGCGTTCGCTGGCTCGTGCAGCGGAATGGGCCCCGAAACGCTCGTTGCTCGCACGCGGCGCTCGGTGCCGCGGAGCGAGTCGCCCGACTGCGACCGCCGGGAGCCGCTAGCCGAGTCGCGCGCGCGCGCTCTCGATGTCGGAATCCATCAGCGTCTTGCGCTTGTTGTCATTCGCCGAGCGCTGCGCTTCCTGCGCCAAGCGCGCCAGATAGCTCTCCGCAGCCGCCACGGCCTGCTCGAGAGCAGAACCCGACACGCGCATGCCACCACCGTGCTTGGTCAAGATCCGCTTCACGACCGCGTTGGGCAGTTCCCCCATGATCATCCTCCTCCAAAGTGGTACACCGGCCAGTCGCGGCCGGCCGAGGTCTTCGTCCTGTCCGAGGCCCCCGAGCGGGCGCACCCGCTGCCGGATCAGCCTTCGCGCGGGAGCGTAGCAGAGCCGCTCCGGCGGCTGTGTACACGAGACTTCGTCAGGAACGCCGCCACCGCATGACCGAGCTGCGGGCCGTCGTGATCGACCGGTACCACGTGGCCGGAACGAGGCAGCATCAGCAGCTCCCGTTCCTCGGATCCCACGCGCTCAAGAATGGTGCGGGCGTCGGCGGGATCGGCGGTTCGGTCGCGTGCGCCATGCGCCACGAGGATGGGTGCCGTAACCCGCGGAAGTGCTGCACGCACGCGGCGTTGCAAGCGTTGGAGCTGCTGGACGCTGGCCAGCGGCATGACGTCGTACCCCGGATGCCGCAGGCGGGCGGGTGCGTCGCGAATGTCCGACCCGCGGCGCTTGCGCGGAAAGGGCTGGATGTAGCGGAAGACCCGCACCAGCAGGCTGAGCGTGCGCCGCATGTGCAACGGTGTCCCCACAACCACCAGGCCGTGCACCGCCTCCTCTGCGGCCAGCGCCAGGCTGATCAGCCCGCCGAGGGACAGCCCCACCAAGAACACGCGCTCGTGCTCGCCGCGCAGCCCGCGGAGATGGGTGCGGGCCGCCTCGAGCCAGTCCGAATAGCGCACGCGGGCCAGTGCCTGGGGCGTGCTGTTGTGGCCGGGCAACGCTGGCCCCACGGCCCGGACCCCGTACCGTGCCAGGGCCTCGCCGAGGGGGCGGATCTCATAGGGCGTCCCGGTGAGTCCGTGCAGACACAGGGCGGCAGCGCCCGAGGCACCGGGCAGATCGAAGCCCAGGGCGTCCGGCCGCGGCACAACGGGCCTCGGCTGGGCGGTGCTCGCCAGCGGCGCGCTGCGCGGCCTCATCCGATCGCCCGCTTCACGTCCGCGCGGCCTCCTCGGCGCTGCGCACCACGTCCGCCAGCGGCACGCCGGCCTTGCGCGCGGCCCGCTTGCAGTCGTCGTACTCGGCCGAGACCAGGAGGCGACCGTCGCCGTCCCAGGCCACCTTCACGCCGATGCGACCGAAGGGCGTCGCCACGCGGCGCAGCTCGCGCTCGAGCAGCAGGCGATCGCACTCGCTCGCTCGCACGCCGATGGCGGTCGACTCCGCGAACAACACGCGCGCCAGCGGCACGCGATCCGAGGGGCGCCCCAAGACGCGGAGCAGGAATCCGGGGCGATTCTTCTTCATCTGGAGGTGCTGGATGGAGACGTCGAGCGCACCCACTTCGAACAGACGCTCCATCAAGTAGTCGAAACGCTCGGGCACGAGGTCGTCCAGATTGCTCTCCAGGACGACCACGCGGTCGGCGCTGAATCCTCCCGAACGTCCCAGCACCGCGCGGAGTACGTTCGGCATGGGTCCGGGCCGGTCGTCGCCCGCGCCGTGGCCGATGGCATCGATGATCATCGCGGGAAGCGATCGGAACTCGTCGACGACGCAGCGCAGGATCGCGGCGCCCGTGGGCGTCACCGTCTCCCAATCGACATGGGCGGGTACCGTGGGAACGCCGCGCAGCAGCTCGAGCGTCGCGGGAGCGGGCAGCGGCAATCTGCCGTGCTGGGTGTCGACGACGCCCTGACCGAGCGCCACCGGGCTGGCCGTGACGCGCGCCACACCGAGCTTCGCCAGACCGATTGCGGCGGCCGCCACGTCGACGATCGCGTCCACCGCGCCGACCTCGTGAAAATGCACCTTCTCGAGCGGGATGCCGTGCACACGCGCCTCGGCCCGACCGAGCACCTCGAAGATCTCGAGCGCGCGCGCGCGAACGGAAGCATCGAGCCGCGCCCGCCCCAGAATGCGCGCGATTTCTGCGTAGCTGCGCCCGTGTTCGTGCCGCGCAGCGCTCTTTCCGGGACGCACCCGGACGTAGCGCGCGGCGAGCGCGCCGCGGCGCACGCGACGCACCACGAGCGCGTGTTCGAGACCCAGCCCCCCGAGATCCTCCTCGAGGCTGCGCCGAGAAAGGCCGAGATCGAGCAGCGCCGCCGTGAACATGTTTCCGGCGATCCCCGCGAAGCAATCCAGATGCAGCACGGGCGCACCGCCGCGCGGCGCGGCGCCGCGCCGACCCTTCTCCGCGCGCGCACCGGACGCAGCGCCGCGTCCGCGCCGTTCAGAGCCGGTTGATGAGCGTCGCGACATAGGCGGCTCCGAAGCCGTTGTCGATGTTGACCACCGTGACATTGGACGCGCAGCTCGTGAGCATCCCGAGCAGGGCAGCGACACCGCCAAACGATGCGCCGTAGCCCACGCTCGTGGGCACGCCGATCACCGGCTTGTCCACCAGCCCGCCCACCACGGAGGGCAGCGCCCCTTCCATGCCGGCCACCACGATCAGCACGCGTGCCGTGCGCAGCGTGTCGTGCGACGCCAGCAGCCGGTGGATCCCGGCGACGCCGACGTCCACCAGCAGCTCCACCTCATTGCCGAAGCAGCGGGCCACGCGCACGGCCTCGGCCGCGACCGGCGCGTCCGCCGTTCCGGCCGACACCACGGCGATCGCGCCCTTTCCCTGCATCGCGATCTCGGCCGGCCCGAACCAGAGCGTTCGCGCGGTGGCGTCGTATTCGCCTGGCCCGGTCGCCTCGCAGACGCGCTCGGCGAGATCCGCCTCCACGCGCGTGACGAGCACGTCCTGCTCCGCGGACCGCAACGTGCGCACGATGTCCGAGATCTGCGTCGCGGTCTTCCCGGGCGCGAAGATGACCTCGGGCAAGCCGGCGCGCAGCGCGCGGTGCGTATCCACTCGCGCGTCGGGAACATCGACGAAAGGCAGTCGGGCGAGCCGCTCGAGCGCAGATTCGGCATCCGTCTCCCCGCGCTGCACTTCCGAGAGCAATGCCCGAAGCTGCTCGCGATTCACCGCCGCACCTCCACGCGCGGCACGGTATCGCAGCCCCGTGCGCGGGTCGAAGGCTCGCTGCGGCGCGCGAACTCAGCGGATGCGCGTGGCAGCCTTCGGGACCTGGGGGAGTACGACGTGCAGCGCCCGGAAGTCTCCCTGCCGGTCGAAGAGTTCGCTCTCGATGTAGAGCGGCGGCGGCGGGCGATGCCGCGGAGACATGCGCGCCTGGAGGGCGGTCTCCGCGTTCTCGAGCACGAGCTCCGGAACCCCGGGCAGGATGCGCCCGCCGATGGTGTCCGCGATCGCCGACACCGTCTGGGAGGTCAGGATGCTGCCGAACTCGGTGAGCGCGGACGCGGCCATCTCCTTGGGTGGAGACTGGCGCTTGCACAGCAGCTCGAGCACGGCGTCGCGCGGAGCCTTGGGAAGAAATACCGCGACCACACCGTCCAGAGCCCCTTCGATCACACAGAAGATTCCGGTCTCCCACTCTCCGCGCTTCCGGAAACGGTCCGGCCCGTGCACCAGGGGAACACGCGTGAGAATCGTGCGACCCACGAGTCGCGCGAACGCAGTTGCCGCCCAGCTCGCACCGATGTGCGCGAGCTCTCGGAGCCGATCGATCTCGGCCTCGGAGATCTGGTCCAGGGCGGAGCTCATGCCAGCTGGTTCAGGTCGAGGAGGAACATGGGGCGACCATCTCCGAGAATCGTGAGTCCCGCGAGCGCTCGAGCGCTTGCCAAGAGCTCGGGGATCGGCTTGACATAGATCTGCTGTTGCCCTGCGACGTGATCGGCGGTGAGCGCCACGCGTTCGCCGCGCACCTCGGTCAGCACCAGATTCACAATCTCTCGAGGCGCGTCGGCGTCGACTGCCATGCGTTCGGCGAGATCCAGCACCGGAACCAGGTCGTCTTCGATCAGCACGAAGGCCTCGCGTCCGCTGCGCTCGACACTCGCGCTCGGCAGCTCGAGAATGCGCTCCACCTTCGCGATGGGCAGCGCAACCGTCTCGCCGGCGATGTTCAGCAGCAGAACCCGCTGCACGGCGGCGGTGATGGGAACGATCAAGGTGGTCGAGGTTCCCATGCCGCGCTCCGAGGCGATCTCGACCGCGCCGCCGAGCGACTCGACGGTGGCGCGCACGGCATCCATGCCCACGCCCCGGCCCGAGATCTCCGAAACGGTTCGCGCGGTGGAGAGGCCCGGATGGAAGACCAGGGCCGCCAGCTCGTTCGCAGGCAGGTCGGCCGCGAGATCGGGGTGCAGCACGCCCGCCTGGACGGCGCGGGCGCGCACGGCGTCGAGATCGATGCCGGCCCCGTCATCCCGGATTGCGATGCGGATCGAGTCCTTCTCGCGCTGGGCGTCGATCACGATCTTTCCCGTTTCCGGCTTTCCCGCCGCCACGCGGACGTCGGGGGTCTCGATACCGTGGTCCACCGCGTTGCGCAGCAGGTGCACCAACGGATCACCGAGGCGATCGAGAATCGAACGATCGAGCTCGAGCTCCGCGCCGGAAATCTCGACATCCACCTTCTTGCCGGCGCGCTGGGCGATTTCGCGCGCGGTGCGGGGAAGCGGCTCGACGATGCGCAGCAGGCGCGTCGTGCGCAGCTCGAGGGCGCGGCGCTGGAGCTCGCCGACCACCCGATCCATTCGGTCGAGCCCCTCCGTGAGCGCGGGGCCCTTGGCGGATACGGTCACCTCGGCCGAGGTGCGCACCTGGCTGGCGTTCAGGATGACCTCGCCCACGGTGTTGAGGAATCGATCGAGCGTCTGGGTGTTGACGCGAACCGTCGGCGGTGGCCTCGGGTTGACGGCGCGTCGACTCGGCTCCTGAGTCGGTCGGGAGGGCGCGGATTGCACGGGCTGCGCGACCGCACTGGCCTCGCTGCGCGCCGCGCCCGCGGCTTCGGCCGGCGCTGCCGGCACCTCGGCGGCGGGGGTGGCCGCCGCACCACCGAGTGCCTCTCCCACGTCGGCCGGGGCCTCCACGCAGGGTGTCGCGGTCGCAGCTGCCAGGGCGACGATCAGCTCGGGATCGGCGGCGGGCGCTTCGCCAGACTCCTTCACCGCCTCGAGCATGGTCTCGAGCGCGCTGAGCCCGCGGAAGAGCAGGCTCAACTCGTCGCCGGCGGCGACGCAGCCCGCGCTCCGAATGACCTGCATCCGATCCTCCATCCGATGCGCAAGCTCGGTGATCGAGTCGTATCCCAGCGACCCCGCCATGCCCTTGATCGAATGCGCCATGCGGAAGACGACATCGATCGACTCGGCTGCGGTGGGATCCTTCTCGAGAGCGATGAGCGCACTGCTCATCTCGGCGAAGTGCTCCGTCGATTCCTCGATGAAGATCGTGCGATACTTCGCCAGATCCACGGCTACTCCGGCTTCTCGATAACCTTCGCAATCGTGGTCACGACCGACTCGGGCTTGAAGGGCTTCACGATGAAGTCCCTGGCCCCTGCCTGCAACGCCTCCTGCACCAGGGATTCCTGACCCAGTGCACTGCACATCACGACGCAGGCTTTCGGATCGAGCTGCATGATTCCCTTCACGGCGTCGATTCCGGAACGCCGCGGCATCACGATGTCCATCGTGACCACGTCCGGATGGAGCCTCTTGAACTCCTCGACTGCCTCATCGCCGTCGGATGCTTCGCCGACGACCTCGTGTCCCTCGGCTTCGACGATCTCTCGGATCATCTGCCGCATGAAGGACGCATCATCGGCCACCAAGACTCGCGCCATCTTCATTCCCCTCGTGGTTTCACACGCTCCTCGTGAGCGAGGTTTCGATTACTTCCCGCGCCCTCGCGATCAGACGCGCCGGATCCAGAACGTGGGCAAGGCGTCCGCCGATGGGCCGCCGTTCGGCAATCGGGTCGGGCCCCCGAGACGTCGCGCCTTCCCCGTCGATCAGGCCGAGCACCCGATCGACCTCCAGCCCCAGCCGCGCCGCGTGGGTGGGGCCGTCGGAGATGACCAGGATGTGCTCCGGCTCCGAGGCCTCCATCCCGTCGAGTTCGAGCAGCTGGCCGCGCCGAATCACCGGGAGCGCGTCGCCGCGGTAGTTGATCACGCTCGCCACGCGCGCGGGCACCGTCGGCACGCAGGCCTCGACGCCGCGCTCGGTCACCTCGAGCACCCCGGCAATCGGCATCGCGAAGAGCGAGCGACCGATCTCGAAGGTGAGCAGGCGTGCCTCGTCGCTCGTCGTCATGACCCGCCTCGCATTTCGCTCCGGCCGGTGTCAAAGCGCCGCAACAGCTCGCGCATCTCCTCCGCCAGGCCGTTCAGATCGCGGGATGCTTCGACCATCCCGCTCATGGATTCGACCTGGCCGTGCGCCGTGGAAGTCGTGCCCTCGATGGCGCGCGCGTTGCGCGCGGCCACCTTGTAGATCTCGTCCATGGATTCGACCATGCGCTGCGCGTCCATGGCCTGCGTATCCGCGCCCTCGAAGATCTCCTCGGCGCGTCGCGCCGCCTCGCCCACGGCGGACCGGATCTGCTCGAGCGAAGCCGCGATCGTATCCACGTCCTCGCGTCCTTCGCCGATCACCATGCTCGACTCGCGCATGCCCTCGGCCACCTCGCTCGTGTCCGACTCGATCTCGTGGATGAGCTTGGCGATCTCCTCGGCGCTGCGACCGGCGCTCTCGGCGAGCTTGCGAATCTCGTCCGCCACGACCGAGAATCCGCGACCGGCCTCACCCGCGCGCGCGGCCTCGATGGAGGCGTTCAGCGAGAGCAGGTTGGTGCGATGCGCGACGCTGGTGATGATGCCCGTGATCTGGTGCACGTGCCGCGTCTTCTCCTCCAGCTCGAACACGCGCGCGACGGCGTTTTCCACGCGCTCGAAGACCGTGCGCATCTTCTCGATGGCAAGCCGCGAGATGTCCACACCCGAGCCGGCCTTCTGATTCGCCTCGGCGGCGAAGCCGAACGCTTCGCGCGCCCGGGACGCGTTCACCTCGATGGCCGCGGCGATCTCGTGCACCAGGCGGCTGGTGCCCTCGAGCAGCTTCTGCTGCTCGGCGACACCGTCGGCGAGGCTCGCCATCCCGGACGAGATCTCCTCGTTGCCCGCGCTGGCGTGCTGCACGGATTCCTTCATCTCCCGCGCTGCCGTCGTGAGCTGCACCGCCGTGCCCTGCACGCCGTCGACCAGCCGGCGCAGGTTCTCCACCATGCGCTGGATGCTGCAGGTCAGATCCCAGGTTTCGTCCGGAAAACGCGGGCGCTGGTCGATCTCGAGGAGCGCGGTGAGGTTGCCCCGGCTGATGTGCTCGGTGGTGTTGCGCAGGGACGCGAAGGTGTGGGTGAGCCTGCGCGACAGGAAGTAGCCGATCACGCCACCCACGCCGAGCGCGATGAAGGGATAGACCCAGGGCGCGACGTCGACACCGCCGCGCACCAGCAGGGTCGGCAGCCCGACCACCGCCGTGCCCACGATCAGCGAGCCCAGGACGAACTTGTGCGTCAGCGCAACTCTCACGCAGTGCGTATCGGTTCGGGGGCAGTCCGCCTTGACGCTCCCCGAGCAGCAAAAGACTCCGGGAACCGGCAACTTGCGGGAGATGGGAGGGCGCGGACCAGCCGCCCGGCGCTCAGAAGTGTCGCCAGCCTCCAGCCGTTCTCCCCGTGGGGGCGCCGCGAACCACGCGGCCGACCTCCGTGAGCCGCAGACCGAGCCTGCGGGCGAGAAGCGCCGTGCGCGGGCCGCTCGGCCGCAGCGTGAACAGCAGCTCGTAGTCCTCGCCCCCGGCGCGCACCAGGCGCCGCGCATCGAGGCCGAGCCGCGCACAGGCCCGCTCGAAGCCCGCCGCTTGCGGCAGTCGCCGCTCGTCGACCACGGCGTGGAGCTGCTCACCCAGCAGCTGGCGCAGGTCCGCATCGAATCCGTCGGAGATGTCGATGCAGGCGCTCACCGCGGGAATGCGCGCCAGGCATGCACCGGCGCTCAGGCGCGGGGTCGCCACGTGGCGCACGCGGCCCCCGGCGCGCTCGGCGCGGGCGCGTTCGAGCGCCGCGCCGCCGAGCGTGCCCGTGACGAGCAGGCGATCGCCGGGACGCGCCGTCCCGCGCCGGAGTGCGCGCCCGCGCACCACGCAGCCGATCGCGGTGATCGCCAGATGGGTCTCGCGCGCCCGGGTCACGTTGCCGCCCACGAGCGGGCAGCCGTGGGCGCGCGCCTCGTGCAGCATTCCGGCGACCAGGGCATCCGCACGGCGCACCGGGAGCGCCGCGGGAGCCGCCAGCGCCAGGGTGAAGCCGAGCGGCCGCGCGCCCATGGCGGCGAGATCCGAGAGATTCGCGACGAGCGCCCGGCGACCCACGCTGCGCGGGCTGTCGCTGCGCCAGCGGAAGTGGACGTTCTCCACGTAGGTGTCCGCCGAAATCGCGACGTCCTCGCCGGCCCGCGGCCGCAGCAGCGCAGCGTCGTCACCGATGCCGAGGATCACGCCGCTGCGCGGGGGCGGTCGCCCGGCCGCGCGCGCGATGCGCGCGATCAGCTCGAATTCACCCAGATCGCGCAAACACCGCACGGCTCGCACGCGCCGTCGACTGCGTCGCATCGCCACCTCGCCTCGGCGTCCGCCGGGAACGTACGAGTCCGGATACGGTTCGCGCCAGCCAGCGTCGAGCGCGGCGCGCAGCGGCGGCGCTCAGCGCGGATTGGCAGAGGCAATGGGCAGGGCCGAGCGGCGCCGCGTGCGCCGGCCCGCGGGACGACGGCGCGTGCTGGGCCGCTCGAGCGCGGCGGCGAGCACCTCATCCATGTCCTCGACCGGGATGAACGTGATGCGCCGCTTCAGATCCTTCGGGATGTCGACGAGATCCTGCAGATTCTTGCGCGGCAGGATGATGCGCCGGATTCCCGCGCGCAGCGCGGCGAGTGCCTTCTCGCGAACGCCTCCCACCGGGAGCACGCGGCCTCGCAGCGTCACCTCACCGGTCATCGCCACATCGGCGCGCACGGCGGTGCGGGTCGCCAGCGAGAGGATCGCGGTGGCGATCGCGATGCCGGCGGAGGGTCCGTCCTTCGGGATCGCGCCGGCCGGAACGTGCACGTGCACTTCGTGGCGCGAGAACATCGCCTCGTCGAAGCCCATTTCGCTGCCGCGCCCCCGCGCCCAGGTGAGCGCGGCATGGCCCGATTCCTTCATCACCTCGCCGAGCTGACCCGTGAGCACGAGGCCCGTGCCCGAGGTCATGGTGGCTTCGAGCGTCAGGACTTCCCCGCCGCTCTCGGTCCAGGCAAGTCCGTTGGCGACGCCCACTTCCCCGGCGCGCGACGGCACGTCGTTCAGGTACGGCGGCGGTCCCAGCAGCTTGGCGAGCGTGCGTCGGTTCACCGTGACCGAGCGGCGATTGCCCTCGGCGGCGCGGCGCGCGGTCTTGCGGCAGATGCTCGCGATCTGGCGCTCGAGATTCCGCACGCCCGCCTCGCGCGTGTAGTCCGTCACGATGTCGAGGATGCAGCCCTTCGACCAGCGCACGTCCTTCTCGGTGAGACCGTGCAGCTTCACCTGGTTCGGAATCAGGTAGCAGCGCGCGATCTCGACCTTCTCCTCCGGCGTGTAGCCCGGAATGCGGATCACCTCCATGCGATCGCGCAACGGCCCGGGGATGGGGTCGATGAGATTCGCCGTGGCGATGAAGAGCACCTTCGACAAGTCGAAGCACACGTTCAGGTAGTGATCGCTGAAGCGGTGATTCTGCTCCGGATCGAGCACCTCGAGCAGCGCCGCCGAGGGATCGCCCCGGTAGTCGGCGCCGAGCTTGTCGATCTCGTCGAGCATGAAGACGGGATTGTGGGTGCCCGCCTGCTTGAGTCCCTGAATGATGCGTCCGGGCAGCGCGCCGACGTAGGTGCGCCGGTGACCGCGAATCTCCGCCTCGTCGCGCATGCCGCCCAGGGAGATGCGCACGAACTCGCGGCCCATCGCCCGCGCGATGGAGCGGCCGAGCGATGTCTTTCCCACGCCCGGCGGCCCGACGAAGCACAGAATCGATCCGCGCGAGTCGCCGCGCAGCTTGCGCACGCCCAGGTACTCGAGCACCCGATCCTTGACCCCGGAGAGATGCGCGTGATCCTCGTCCAGGATCGCCTTGGCCCGCGGCAGATCGAGTCGATCCCGGCTGCTCTTGGCCCACGGCAGCTCCACCATCCAATCCAGATAGGTGCGCACCACATGCGCCTCGGGTCCGTCGGGATGCATGCGCTCCAGGCGGCGCACCTGCTTGAGCGCTTCGGCCATGGCCTCTTCGGACAGGCCGGCCTCCTCAGCCTTGAGGCGATACTCGTCGGCCTCCTCGCTGCGACCGTCCGTCTCTCCGAGCTCCGCCTGGATCGCGCGCAGCTGCTCGCGCAGGAAGTGCTCGCGCTGGTTGCGCGACATCTCGTCCTGAGCCTGCGACTGGATCTCGGCCTGCACGGTGGTGACGTCGAGCTCGCGCCGCAGGAAGGAGTCCACCTTGCGCAAGCGCGCGAGCGGATCCTCGATCTCGAGCACCTCCTGCGCTTCGGCGAGGCGCAGCGGCAGATTCGATGCGACCAGATCCGCCACCTGTCCCGGATCGCTCACGTTGGCGGTCACCGAGATCACCTCGGGCGGCAGGTTCTTGAGCGGCAGCAGCTCCTCGACGCGGGAACGCACG
>Ga0224500_10000770_pt1 | contig 20729 bp, 18 predicted proteins | sample SF_Oct11_sed_USG_FD_168126 | JGI IMG/M metagenome (GOLD analysis project Ga0224500, IMG submission 168126) | Sediment microbial communities from San Francisco Bay, California, United States - SF_Oct11_sed_USGS_4_1 | ecosystem: Environmental > Aquatic > Marine > Sediment | place: USA: California... | reverse complement strand
GGTGTGATCGACCGTGTCGGCTGGCACCCATACCGTGTTGTTGTGGCAATCTTCGCAGACATTGGTCGTATTGATGTGCGTCGGGTTCTTGCCGGTCGCATCCGTGCCGTTGTGGCAGCTGATGCAGTTGCTCGCAATGCCGGAATGATCAAAAGCCGCCGGAATCCACGCGACCGTGGTGTGACAATCGTCGCAATTATTGCCACTGGCAATATGAATGGGATGCTTGCCGGTTGCTGTCGTGCCGTTATGGCAGGATCCGCAGGTACCGGTTACCTGGGTGTGATCGACCGTGTCGGCTGGCACCCATACCGTGTTGTTGTGGCAATCTTCGCAGACGTTGGTCGTATTGATGTGCGTCGGGTTCTTGCCGGTCGCATCCGTGCCGTTGTGGCAGCCGAAGCAGTTACCGGAGACGTTGGCATGGTCGAACCGAGCCGGAACCCAGACAGACGACTGATGACAATCGTCGCAGGTGTTACTGGACGGTACGTGATCCGGCGTCTTTCCTGTTGCGATTACGCCATTGTGACAGGATCCGCAGCTTCCGGTTACAGCCGTATGATCCATGAACGCAATCGGATTCCATGTAGCAGTGGTATGGCAGTCCGCGCAGACCTCGGTAGTCTGTACATGGTTTGCTGGCTTGGCCGTGGATCGCACAAGGCCCTGGGATGAATGACAGGAGGCACAAACCGGACTCGTACCTTCGAATACGCCGCCGGCATGGCAACGTTCGCAGGTCACGCCCGTGTGCGCGCTGTCCAGCGGAAAGCCGGTGCTGAAATGATCGAAGGTTTCCTGCGCCCCGACGTTCATTGCTAACAGTAGCAACAGAATAAATATCGATAAGGCGATCCCGCATTCCAATTGCCCCGATGCACGCCGGTGCTTGGTTCCCTTGCATAGTCTGCTCATCGCACTGACCTCACTTCGCGAAACGAAGCCGAACTGTGGCAGCGCCCACAATCCGGTCCGAATTCACCATCATGAACATCATCAAGTTTGTGGCAATCGCCGCACTGGTTCCCTAGCCTGGACATCGCTGTCAGCGATTGTCGATGACAGTCGTCGCAGGCGACCCGTACGTGCGCTCCGTCCAGAATGAAGTCAGTCTGTGCGTTGTGATCGAACAGCCACAGCTCCCAGTCGACCGGGTTATGGCAGAGGCCGCAGTTGTCGCCGTAACGATTTTCGTGGTGATCGTCTTCGGCATGGCAGGCCAGGCATTCCGTTTCCGCTAACCTGAACTCCTGGGTCTCATGGCAGTCTTCGCATTCGATATCCATGTGCTTGCCCAGCAATGGAAATCGCGTCAGGCCGTGGTCGAAGCGGACATTCTCTGTCCATGCGTATTCGTTATGGCAGTCCTGACATTGCTCTCCCTGCTCTGACTTGTGGACATCATCGTCCCTGTGGCAGGAAATGCAGGACGATTCCAGGGTAACGTCGAAAACCGGCTCGACGTGACAGTCGATGCATGCAGATTTCCTGTGCGCACCTCTTATCAGGTAGTCGGTGTCCCGGTCATGATCGAACGCAATGGTGGGCCAATCCTGGGTGACGTGACATGTATCGCATTTTTCGCCGAAGTGACCTTCATGATTGTCATCCTCAACGTGACAGGAGATACAGGTCGTTTCAAGCTGATCCGAGAACGGGTCGTCGCTGTGGCAAGCGTCACAGGCTAACTTCGCGTGTCCGCCATCAAGCGGAAATCTTGTATCGCGATCATGATCAAAACTGGTGTCCTGCCAATCCTTCGGATTGTGACACTTTCCGCAATCAGTACCACTTCGGCCATCGTGTGCATCGTCTTTCTCATGACAGCCGAAGCAGGTATTTGGCGTGACCCGAAAAGTAGCATCGGCGTGGCAGTCCAGACATACAACTTCGCGATGCTTGCCGAGCAACGGATAGTCCGTTGTGTCGTGATCGAAGTCCACTTCTTCCCAATCCATCGGCGTGTGGCAATTCGCACATACATCGCCGAGTTGGCCATCGTGGATATCGTCATCGCGGTGGCAATCGAAGCAGGCGCCCGGTGCTTCACGGTGCCTTTTTCCATCCTCGTGACAAGCATCGCATTCGGCATCCAAATGCTTGCCGACCAAGTGAAAGTTCGTAAACTTATGATCGAATACATTTTTGTCTAGGACCACAATAGTCGCATCGCGACCGATGTGCTCCGTGTGACAATCCTTGCACTGCCGATCTCTTACATCCGGATAAAGACCATGGAATCCTGCCTTTTGATCAATGTCACTCCCAACCTCTTCATGGCACTCCAAACACAGGCCGTTCTGACTCCCCTTTTCGAACGCGGTATGGCATGACGAGCATTGACCTTCAACATCCGCATGCGACAGCACCACCTGGCCCGGCATGACCAACTTTTCGATCTCAATGGCTGCAGCCGAAGAATATCCGAATTGTGTCAACATAAGCGCCACACCAATGACCGCTCCGTATCTCATTGCCCGGAAGTTCGGCAACTTGCGTTAGTACATGTGCACGGCTAGCACGTGCACAAGCGCGGCCAACACCATGATGAAAAATATCGGCAGATGAAATACATGCCACAAAGAAAACAGTCGGTCGTAAAAAGAGAACTGAGCGACGCGGCCCAACAAGCTGACATACGAAGATACATAACTGCTCGCGCTGCTACGCAATCGCTTGTAGTCCTTCGCAAGAGTCGACGACTGGGCTGCCTTTGTCTGCAGCTCCCTTCTTGCCAGGCGATGCAGCGAAAAATGAATTGCATATCGCTGCACAGTCCATTTGAGGCTCTGTCGCACGCCAATGGTCCCCGTCACCTTGTCACCCTGAAACTCGTTCGACAGACGTCCCATTTCAGTGACCAAATCGGGCATCAGCGCCGCCACTCCATGGCTATTTTCTAGCGATTTTTCCAGCTCCGCCTGTAACTCCTGTAACGACATTTTCTGGCCGTAAAGCCCACGGTGAATGCGTGCATAAAAGTAGCGGCCGATGATCCCACTTCCTGCAACAAGCAACATCGAGTACAACGCGACAGTACTATTGAATGACTGGACCTGAAAATTGCAGTGATACAGGACTAATAGCGGGCCGCAAAGCCCGAATACCATATGCATTCGAAACCAGTCCTTGGTCGATCCAAGAATCTTCAGGAATCGAATACGCTTTCGCAGCGGATAAATCAGCAGGATCAACATCATCGAACCGCCGATGATCCCCAACCAGTACCCGAGCCCGTGCTCGGGATCGACCAGCGTTTTGTCGCGCGCCAACCATCCCGCCCACATAGTGATTATCAGAACGACGTAACCGTAGTAGGCCATGCTCTTCGGCTTTTCGTCTTTGCCTGCCGTTGCATTTGCCTTGGGCACACGCATCGTTTCTCGTAACGCCGCTTCATTTACCGCCATGACCTTTGCCAATCCTCCTTGTTCTACTTCTTCCGTGTAATCTGCAACTCGAGATATTCGGCGTCGGCAACCTTGATCGCACCGCTGTTTGCTTCAATACCTTCATCCGGCTGCATAGCGTTTCCGGTCGAAGATATCTTGGCCGACACTTCGACTTGCTCCGCACTTGAAATTGTCATTCCGGCGACCATTGCCAGGGAATCATCAAGTGCAAACTCGAACGGCAACTCGGAAACTGATCTACGAACTACGGCGAGTGGCATTGCTGACCCGTTAACAGCTTTCGCAAAGACAAAGACTGTCGCCATTGGCTCGATCTCAACTGCAACCTCGTCGGCAATACTGACCCTGCCTTTGATCGTCAACCCAGTCGACGAGTGGTCGACGGCTTTGGTGTCGCCTGTTTCGGCCCTTAACAACTTCTCGAAGGCAGTATCCGTCTTGCCGAGCGCCACTGCTTTTTCGTACGCCACCCCAGCATCGGAAATTCTATCCAGATGGTGGTACGACCTCGCAAGGAGTAGCCAACCGCCCGCATCGTCTGGCTCGCCTTCCAGTCGTCGTTCAAGTCTTTCAAGCATGTTGCCAACGGAATCCACCTTTTTTGGCGCAGTCGATGATCGAGAACTGGTGGCGACTTCACCATTATCAGACATGACATTCCCTTGCGAACTGGCAGCCTGGGGTGTGCCGAGCATCGTATACAGCGATAGAGCCAGCGCCGGTACTAACAATGCAACGACGATGGCGATGCGCGGCAAACGCGTCGAATCACTTGTCAGCGGACGCGTCACTATCATGAGCGCTACGGCGCCCATGCCGGCGGCAATTATCCAAAACAGATTTGTCATCGTCTGATCACTGTTGCTATGACATCGAGAAAACGGGCACTCATAAAACGTACTCTTCGGACAACGGGACAGCTGCAGGATTTTCGAAGGCGAGGCGCGATTCGACACTCATTAGACACATACACGACCAGCCATACCAAAAGGTTCCAAATTCCTGCCTGAAGGCCGTATATCTCAATGAGGTTGAAAATGACATACGGCCACTTCGTCGCCATTTGGCGACATACGTTATGTTTCCCTTCATTTCGGGAACGTCAGCTTTCAAGTCGATCCTCGTTTCCGACAAGAGACGCGCATCGGCACGCATGCACTCGAAGTAGGTGTTTTCGACCAGCGAATAGGAGGTTCTTGCAGCTCTCACCCGCCACACTTTCTGTTGCAGAGCCAGAAACTCCTTCGCGTTTAGATACTGTGGCGTATGTGAGCGGCATATTCCAGACGTCGCCGATCAGCAACAGTCGGATTCGGATTTCTCTACAAGAAACGCTTCCACAACGCTGTTGCAATAGCGAACCGTCTAAAATCCCATCTAACGAATCGAACTTCATTCGCCAAAATGCACGTGCTACATAGAGGTACGACACGCCAGGTGTCCACCACTGTTAGTCTCAGTACGGCAGTACTACTTGAAAACCGCAGCAAAAACGTGAACGAAATCACACTTCGGAGATGGAGCAACTATATGCTTCCTAATCAGATATCCCGTGGGAACATCGCAGTTGGATAACCATTATTTGCTCATTCTTTACGCTCTGCCGATCATGGCAATTCTGATCTTGTATGCGCGTAGTCACAGCCGTAAAGAACGCCAGAATCAGGAAGTTCTGCTGGAGGCCCACAATGCCGGATTGATAGAACCGCCATCACTGCACCCGGAGATCGATCCCACAATCTGTGTCGGCTGCAAGTCCTGTGTAGCCGCATGCCCGGAACAGCCTGCACATCGGGTTCTTGGCATGATCAACAACAAAGCCCGACTCATCGGTCCGTCGGATTGCATTGGACACGGCGCCTGCAAGACCGCTTGCCCAGTCGGCGCTATCAAGCTGGTATTCGGTACTGCAACACGTGGAATCGACCTGCCTGTTGTCAAGCCGGATTTCGAAACGGATGTACCCGGCCTGTTTATTGCGGGCGAACTCGGTGGCATGGGCCTGATTCGAAACGCTGTGGAACAGGGACGCCAGGCAATGGACTCGATTGAGAGAATAGCTTCAGGAAACCATTCTTGTGACCTGGATGTTGTCGTCGTAGGTGCCGGTCCGGCAGGAATATCCGCCACTCTCGGCGCTAAAGCGAAAAAACTCAGATATGCGACTATCGAGCAGGACTCGCTCGGCGGTACCGTTGCACACTTTCCCCGTAGAAAACTGGTTATGACACAGCCGGCCGAACTGCCAATCGTCGGTATGGTGAAATTCAAGGAAGTCAGCAAAGAAACGTTGATCGAATTCTGGCAGGAGGTCGTGAAGAAGACAGGATTGAAGATACATTACGGAGAACGTGTCGACGCAATCGATCCGATACCGGGCGGCGGCTTTACGGTTAAGACGACGGCCAAAAATTACAAAGCGCGTGCCGTACTGCTATCGATAGGCCGACGAGGAACACCGCGAACTTTGGGCGTCCCGGGAGAGGATTTGCCGAAAGTCGTCTATCGCCTCATTGATCCAGAGCAGTACCGGAACATGCATGTTCTGGTTGTCGGCGGCGGCGACAGTGCGCTGGAAGCAGCAACTACGATATCAGATGAGCCTGGCACAACGGTTACGTTATCCTATCGATCCGATGCATTCAGTCGGGCAAAACAAAAGAACAGGCAACGAGCTGAAACTGCCGTCGGTGACGGTCGATTGAAAATTCTCTACAGCTCAAACGTCAGATGCATCAGTAAAGACAGCGTAACGATTGCAATCGGCCAGGGTGAGTTCGAGCTGCCAAATGATGCAGTCATTGTCTCGGCGGGAGGTATTCTTCCGACCGCATTTTTGAAAAAAGCCGGAATAAACGTTGTAACAAAATGGGGGCAGGAGTAAAGAAAGACTGACGCGAATTCACGAAATTGTACTGCGCAGAAACTCGTCAAATTTCTCACCAGTCTCCGCATGGGCAAGTCCGTAGGCGACGGTTGCTTTCAAGTAGCCGAGCTTGTTGCCGCAGTCGTAGCGTGTGCCTTTGAACGGATATGCAAATACCGGTAACTCGGACATCAGGGCCGCAATTCCGTCCGTCAGCTGAATTTCGCCGCCGGCACCGCGGCCGATGGTTTCTAGCTTGTCGAAAATCGATCCGGACAATAAGTATCGGCCCACAACCGCAAGATTGGATGGTGCGTTTTCGGGGGCTGGCTTTTCGACGATCTTCGTCAACTGATGGTTGCTGTCGATTGCTACGATTCCATAGCTCGAAGTGTCGGCTTTCGGCACTCGCTCGACTGCAACGATACTGCCTCCGTGGCGCTGGTACTCGGACGCCATCTGCGCGAGGCAGCCGGGTTTGCCGGAGATCAGGTCGTCTGCAAGATGCACGAAGAAAGGCTCGTTTCCCACGGCAGGCCTGGCGCACAGCACGGCGTGTCCAAGTCCGAGGGGCTCTCCCTGACGGATATAAATGCAGGAAACGCCGGGCGGGACTATGCCTCGAATTGACTCGAGGAGCTGGTCTTTTCCGGACTGCCGCAGTGCCGATTCCAGCTCCGCGTCGGTATCGAAGTGATCTTCGATTGCCCGTTTGGAACTGCCGGTGACGAACACCAGCTTGGTTGCTCCGGCAGCAACGGCCTCTTCAACCGCATACTGGATCAGCGGCTTGTCGACGATGGGCAGCATCTCTTTCGGACTCGCCTTGGTTGCCGGCAGGAAACGGGTGCCACGACCGGCAACCGGAAACACCGCTGTTCGAACTGATTTGGACAAAGTCATCGCCAGGGAAGGTAAACGATGCTGAATGATAGCGAATGATCGGGCCCGCCGGGACCCTCAGCGCCCTTTTATGTGACGGGGTTCCAACTTCCGGTGACTCGGTCGGTAGAAACTGTGCCAGATATGTCCGGCACAGTTTCTACCGCAACCTAGTTTCTTTTCGGCGCTGCCGGCCCTTCCACCAGGATGTTTTCGCGGTTTATTTCCAGCGTCCTTTCACCGATTCCCTTGACGGCTATCAGGTCCTCGGCGGACTTGAACGGTCCGTTTGCCTTCCTGTATTCGACGATGGCCTGAGCCCTGGACAGGCCGACACCCTGAAGTTCCTGGGATATGGTTTCAGCATCGGCGGTGTTTACGTTGACAGGACCGGCGAAAACCATGACGGGTAACAAAAGGCACGCAGCGGTTCCGGCAAAAAGTCTCTTGTACATCTTCATTCCAATCTCCTTCACTGACGAATTGGCTAAAGCGAGCAATTGACGCTCGCGCCGGCGACGGTTGTGCAGCGGCGACACAACAGTAATCGGATGCGGCTGCGCTGGCCGCGCCTAAAAGTCAGCGGTTTGATGGGAAATGCCCGTTTCGGGCCTAAGCTGCGCTATGGCTTCTCTGCAGCAGCGAATCGAACTGGACCCGACTGAAGGGCCGTTGGGTCTCCCAGTCCTTGCAGCTCGGGCACTGCCATAGCAATCGTTGACTGGAAAAGCCACATTCCTTGCACTGATAGCGCGGCGTCGACTGAGCAATCTTGCACAGCGCCGACCGCACCCGCGCAAGTGCAGCCGATCGCTCTGCCGAATCTTCGGCGCCAATGATTTGCATGTCGACGAACTCCGCAAGCGTCGGTTCGTGCAGCAGATACTCTTCGACGCAGTCATCAATAACCTTGACGCCACCGATATTGTTAACGATTGCCGAATACGCAATGTCGGTTTTCAGATCCGGGTTCTTCTTAAGTGCCGCTTCGAGGCTCCTTTCGAGCTGATCCGTGGCCCCCTCCTTGCTGTAGGTCCTGACGAGTTGTGGCAACGCTTCGGTCATCAGATAGGTATTTTCGTCGATGATTCGGTGATACAGACGCAGCGCCGTCTTTGTGTCATCGGTATCTCTGGCAATTTCTGCGCGAGTCAGCGCTCCGCGGTGCGTCCTGGGCCGCCCGCTCTGGGCTTTTTTGACGAAGGCACGCGCGGCACTGTAGTCCTTGTTTGCGGCGGCCTGCTCGGCAAGTTCGCAATAGTAGTGTGCAATTTCCAGTTCCAGTGAACGCCCGCTCAGAACCTCGAGCTTCTGCCCGGCGTCTATGGCTTTTTGCCATTCGTGCTCCTGTTCGTAAATGCGACACAACTGTTCGAGCGCTTCAACCTGGTAGCGCGATCCCTGCGACAGCTTCACGAAAAGCTTCTCGGCCCTGTCCAGCAGGCCGGCTCGAAGGTAGTCCTTCGCCAAGGAAAACAAAGCCTGGTCACGCTGCTCGGATGCCAGGTCCGGGCGAGCAATGATGTTCTGATGAATACGAATCGCGCGATCGATTTCGCCGCGACGACGAAACAGGCTTCCCAGTGCAAAGTGAGTTTCGATGGTCCGATCGTCGACCCGAACCATTTTGAGGAAGTGCTCCAACGCCTGGTCTGTTTGCTCGTTCAGCAGAAAATTCAGGCCCTTCAGGTAGTCGATATTGGGCGGTGGTGCCGCCGCTTCGTCATAGTCCCGCTCGCCAAATCGCCCGAGAGCCCAGCCGGCGGCCGCCAGGAGCAGAAACAATCCTGCAAGGAAAAAGGTCGATTCAGTCGGCATCGGAAATCGGCAGACTGCGCAGGCTGCTGACTTCGGTCTCGGACAACCTCAACGAACGCCGCAGCTGGCGCCTTTCGTTTATAAGGCGCACGACGAATATTGCGCCGCAAAGAATTCCGAAGGCCCAACCGGCGATAAATGTCAGTGTAAAAGCGACCGGAATGGAAGTTTCGACCGCAGCGAATGCCAGATCGATCTTCAACAGACCCGGATTCAGTCGCGTGAAAACCAGCATCGCGACCAGAACGAGCAGGAAAATCAGTAGTACGCCAATCTTCTTAAACATCTGCTTACCTAAGCAAAGCAATGGCTGACCGTGATCGTGCGGCGTCAGGCGACCGGAATATGGTAACTGGATGGGGATCAAAGAACACCTGCGGAGCGGCGCTCACAGGCTGTCCCTCAGGTCTTTATAGGGAAATCCTGGCTGGCGTTGACCCGTTCACGCAAGTCCTTGCCCGGCTTGAAATGGGGAACGTACTTGCCTGAAAGCGCCACCGCTTCGCCCGTCTTCGGGTTGCGGCCGATCCTCGGAGGCCGGAAATGCAGCGAAAAACTGCCGAAACCGCGAATTTCGATGCGCTCGCCGCGAGCCAGCGAATCGCTCATCAGGTCCAGCAGGTGCTTGACCGCCAGCTCGACGTCCTTAGCCGGTAAATGCTTCTGCTTTCGCGCGATCAATTCAATGAGTTCTGATTTTGTCATAACGCGTTTCGCTTATTCTTCTGCCAGGACCATTGCATAAGCTGCCGATTATAAAAGAAATATAGCCCGGACCGGGAGGTCCGGGCCAGCTTTTTTTTCTATTCGGCCCCGCCGGACATTTTCTCCTTGAGGAGTTCGCCCAGCGTCGTACCGGTGGGCGCACCGGCACCCTCGGATTTGTAGCTACTCAGCGCCTCGGCCTCCTCGTGCACTTCCTTGGCCTTGATCGACAGCGCCACCGAGCGATTCTTGCGATCCACGTTGGTGAATCTCGCCTCGACCTCGTCACCGACCTTGAGGACCATGCGCGCGTCCTCGACCCGGCCGCGGGCCAGTTCGGATGCGCGGAGGGTGCCGATCACGCCGTCGCCAAGATCAACAACCGCGCCGCGCACGTCGACTTCTGTGACGACACCTTTGACAACCGAGTTTTTCGGATGCTCGGCGAGCCAGGCCGAGAACGGATCCTTGTCCAGCTGCTTGATGCCCAGCGAAATGCGTTCGCGCTCGGAATCGATTGCCAGAACGGCTGCTTCGATCTCTTGCCCTTTCTTGTAGTTGTGCACGGCTTCTTCTCCAGGAACATCCCAGGAGATGTCTGACAGGTGCACCAGGCCGTCAATTCCACCGTCCAGACCGATGAAGATTCCGAAATCGGTAATCGACTTGATCTGGCCCTTGACCTTGTCACCTCGATTGACGGTCGCCGAGAACTCAGCCCAGGGATTCGACTTGCACTGCTTGATGCCGAGCGAAATACGGCGCCGTTCTTCGTCGATTTCCAGGACCAGCACTTCAACTTCTTCGCCGATCTGCACGACCTTGGATGGATTGACGTTCTTGTTGGTCCAGTCCATCTCGGACACGTGCACCAGGCCTTCCACGCCTTCCTCGATTTCGACGAAGCAGCCGTAGTCGGCGATGTTGGTGATCTTGCCGAACAGTCGTGACTGCGGCGGATAACGACGCGCCAGATCGTGCCACGGGTCGTCACCCAGCTGCTTGATGCCGAGCGATACACGCTGCCGCTCACGGTCGAACTTCAGGATCTTGACCTCAACTTCCTCGCCGACGTTGACCACTTCCGACGGGTGTTTGACGCGTTTCCACGCCATATCTGTAATGTGCAGCAGGCCGTCGATTCCACCCAGATCGACAAATGCGCCGTAATCCGTGAGGTTTTTGACCACGCCCTTGACCGTATTGCCTTCCTGCAGGGTCTCCAGCAGCGCCTCGCGCTCCTCGCTGTATTCCTGCTCGACGACCGCCCGCCGCGACACCACGACGTTGTTGCGTCGCTGATCAAGCTTGATGACCTTGAACTCGAGCGTCTTGCCTTCGAGATAGGCCGGATCGCGTACCGGACGAACGTCCACGAGCGAACCCGGCAGGAACGCGCGAACGTTGTCGATTTCAACGGTGAATCCACCCTTGACGCGGCCGTTGATGATGCCGTTGACGACCTCACTGTTCTCGAACGCTTTTTCGAGCTCGGTCCAGGTGCGCGCACGAATGGCCTTTTCACGAGACAGGCGGGTTTCGCCAAATCCATCCTCGACGGCGTCGAGCGCGACTTCGATCTCGTCGCCGATAGAGACGTCGGATTCGCCTTTCTCGTTCTGAAACTGTTCGATTGGAATGACGGCCTCGGACTTGAGGCCCGCACTGACGATGACTACATCGTTATTTACCGCGACTACAGTGCCGGTAATGATAGCGCCGGGTTTTATTTGCTGGCTGGCAAAGCTCTGTTCAAAAAGATCTGCGAAGTTTTCGGAGTTTGAATCAGAGGCTTGTTCAGTTAATTGTTCAGACATTGAATTTAGACCAGAGAATCGCTTTCGCAATTCCTACCTTTTGTCGTCTCGCTGCTTCCTGCAGAGGACGGTGACATAAATAAAGAACCGGGCAATCCCGTCCGGTTCCGACCAAAAAACTCGTACAAAATCTAGTTCGTTGCGTGCTTTTCCCGAACCCATTCGAGCACCGTCCGGGTCACTTCGTCGATTGTCAGTTTGCTGGAATCCAGCACACGGGCATCGTCGGCGGGCCGCAACGGGGCAAGCGATCGCTCGGAATCCCGTCTGTCGCGGTCCTCGATGTCCCGCGAAAGGGCGGCAAGGCTAACACCAATACCCTTGTCTTTCAACTGCTTATAGCGCCTCTTCGCGCGCTCGCCGGCGCTGGCCGTGAGGAACACCTTCAGGTCCGCATCCGGGAACACCTGTGTGCCCATGTCGCGACCATCCGCAACCAGCCCGGGCGGCTTTCGGAAGCTCTGCTGGACGCTTTGCAGCGCCTGGCGCACCAGCCCCAGTAGCGCCACCCTGGACGCCAGGCGGCCGCATTCCTCCGTTCGAACCTCCGTTGTAACGTCCTCGCCGTCCAGCAGGATTTGCTCTTCGCCCTGCTCATCGGTCAGAAAACGAATCTCCATGCCGGCAGCAATGGCGGCGATGTCGGCCTCGGGGGCCCCGGTCTTTCCCTGACGCTCCGCTGCAAGGCCAACCAACCGGTACAAAGCACCGCTGTCCAGCAGGTGCCAGCCCAGCGCCTCGGCCAGGCGCCTTGCAATAGTGCCCTTGCCCGATCCGCTGGGTCCGTCGATTGTCAGAACCGGGGCAGACCGCGTCATAACGCGACAGCATCCGCAATTTCGATGCGCGCGCCAATCGATTGCATACAGCCGACGAATCCGGGAAAGGAGGTTGTGACAGCCGCGGTATTGAGGATGTTCAAGGGCGCACTCGCAACCGTTCCGGCGACGGCGAACGCCATGGCAATCCGGTGGTCACCGAAACTGTCGATCGTACCGCCTGCGAGCTTGCCGCCATGAACGACAGCTCCGTCGGGCGTCTCGCTGACCTCGATACCCAGAGTGCGCAATCCGCTTGCCATCGCGGCAATCCGGTCGCTTTCTTTCACTCGCAATTCGCCGATCCCGCGAAAAGAGGTGCTGCCTTTGGCCAGCGCCGCCGCAACGAAAAGCAGGGGAAATTCGTCGATCGCCAACGAAACGACGTCCGGGTCCACGTCGATTCCCTTCAGGGTCGACGAACGAACCCGCAAGTCCGCAATGGGCTCAGCCCCGCACAAGTCGGTATTTTCTAATTCAATGCTTGCGCCCATCTGCCGCAGGACGTCAATGAAGCCGGTGCGTGTCGGATTGACTCCAACACCCCTCACAATGACCTCGACATTCTGGCCGACGATCGCCGCCAGAACAGGAAAAGCGGCCGACGACAAATCCGCCGGTACCACGATATCGGTGGCCCGCAGAGTTTGTTGCCCGACGATGCCGATGCATCCGTCTGTAACCTCGACGCTTACACCCATCGATTCCAGCATGCGCTCCGTGTGGTCTCTCGTAACGGCGGGTTCCGTAACGCTGGTCCGGCCATCGGCGAAAAGACCGGCAAGCAGTATTGCGGACTTGACCTGTGCGCTGGCAACCGGTAACGCGTAGTGGACCGGTTGTAGTTGTTGCTCACCGTACAGTCTCAACGGTGGTTTGCCGTTTTCTGAGGTCATTTTTGCGCCCATGGCCTGAAGCGGTTCGATAACCCGGTTCATGGGTCGGCGTGATAGCGATTCGTCCCCGGTGAGGCAACTGTCGAACGCCTGGCCACTCAACAATCCGGCAAAGAGCCGCATTGCCGTGCCTGAATTGCCCATGTCCAGCGGCCCGGCCGGTTCACTAAATCCGTGCAGGCCGACCCCGTGCACCGTCAGTACCGATTCCGACTCGGTGTCGATTCGCACCCCGAGCGCTCGCAACGCGGCCAAAGTGCACAGGCAGTCCTCGCCGGCCAGAAAGCCGGAAATCTTCGACCGGCCATCGGCTATCGACGTTAGCATCAATGCCCGATGCGAGATGGATTTGTCGCCCGGTACGCTGATATCACCACCGGTGAGCGCCGAGGGTATTACCCTGTAGTGCATATTTCGCGCCCGCTACCTGATGGCTTTCGGGTAGGCGCCGACGATTCTGAACAGTGAGCTGTTTTTTTCCAACTCGACGAGGGCAACGGAAAGCGGTTTTTCCTCGGCATGACCTTCGAGGTCAATGAAAAACACATAGTCCCAATTCTTTTTTCGTGACGGCCGGGACTCGATTCGGGTCATGTTGATGCCGTGCTTCGCGAAGGGCTGCAACAAAGTGTGCAACACGCCGGCGCCACCAGTACCGGATGTCGAAACGAGGACCGTTGTCTTGTCATCACCGCTCGCACTGAGCAGTTCCCTACCGATAACCAGGAAGCGCGTCGAATTGTCGGCGCTGTCCTCTATATTGTTCACAAGCACCTTGAGGTCGTAGACTTCCGCGGCCGCTTCACCGCCTATCGCTGCCGTGCCCTTTTCGTCCCGCGCGCGCCGCGCGCCAGCCGCATTGCTGCTTACGCCGATCAGCTCAACATGCGGGAGGTATTCGCGAAGCCAGCCGCGACATTGCGCAAGCGATTGCTGGTGCGCACAAATCCGTTCGACGTCTTTTAGCGACTGCATGGAGCCCAACAGATGCTGCTCTATGCGAAGTTCGATCTCGCCTCCTATTTTCAACGGCGACGTAAGGAACATATCGAGCGTATGGTTGACCGTGCCTTCGGTCGAATTCTCAATAGGCACGACGCCAAAATCGGCCGCACCGCTTTCGACTTCCTGAAAGACTTCATCGATCGACGAAAATGGCAGTCCTCGAACGGAATGCCCGAAGTGCTTATAGACGGCGGTTTGGGTGAAGGTCCCCTCGGGTCCGAGGTATCCCACTTTCAGGGGTTCCTGCTGCGCCAGGCATGCCGACATGATTTCGCGAAACAGGCGCAGCATCTCCTCGTCGCGCAACGGCCCCTTGTTTCGCTCAAGGACCGCGCGCAATACCTCTGCCTCTCGTTCCGGGCGATAGTAGTCAACTGCGGCCGCCAACGGACCCTTGCTGATGCCGACCTGCTGAGCAAATTTTGCTCGCTCGCTTATAAGCGACTGGATCTCCCGGTCGACTTCGTCGATGCGTTGGCGAATAGCCGCGAGATCCGGCGTTGGGAGTTTGTTGCTGGGTGGCTTGGCCATTTTTCCGGACCCCGGGACAGGCAGACCCTATTTCAGAAATCTGCAGCAGATCCGCTCAGGATAATGGCTTGCCAAGGTTTCGCAAAGTCAGAACGCCCTTTATCTGTCGAAGCGACTCGAGAGTGGCGTCGGAAGCCGGGGACGCCAGGTCCACCACCGTGTAGGCGATCTCGCCCAGCGACTTGTTCAGAAGATCCTCGATGTTCAGTCCGGCATCCCCGAGGCGGCTCGAAATTTGTCCGACCATATTCGGGACGTTCGCATTGGCAATGGTGATCCGGTAGGCATCGGTGCGCGGCATGATGGCTTCCGGAAAATTGACGGAAGACCGAATGTTGCCGTTCTCCAGATATTCGCGGATATTCTCCGCAACCATAATGGCGCAGTTTTCTTCGGCCTCCGTTGTCGACGCGCCGAGATGCGGCAAAGCGATGACTTTCGGGTGCGCAATGAGCTCGGGTGTCGGAAAGTCGCAAACGTAGGCATGCAATCGTCCACGATCAAGCGACTCAAGCACGGCCGCATTGTCTGCGACGCCGCCACGCGCGAAATTGATCAGCACGCTGTTTTCGGGCATCAGGGCGAGCCTGTCACGACTGACCATGTTTCGTGTAGCGTCCACCAGCGGCACGTGGATCGTAATCGCGTCCGACTTTTTGAACAGGCGATCCAGCGTGTCGACCTGTTGCACACCGGGCGACAATTGCCAGGCGCTTTTCACCGTAATTTTCGGGTCGAAACCCACGACCTTCATTCCCAGTGACAACGCAACGTTTGCCACCTGAACACCAATCGAGCCCAGGCCTATGACACCCAGAGTGCGACCCGGCAATTCGAATCCGACAAATTGCTTTTTTCCCGCCTCCACTGCTTTCGACAGAGCATCACCTTCGGATTTCAGGCTGCGCACATAGTCGCGTGCGTCGCAGATGTTTCGAGCGGCTATCAGGAGTCCGGCAACAGCCAGTTCCTTGACTGCATTGGCATTCGCGCCCGGTGCATTGAATACCGGTATGCCGCGCTTGCTCATCGCATCGACCGGGATGTTGTTTACGCCCGCACCTGCACGGCCGATCGCCGCAACCGATTTGGGAATCTCCATATCGTGCATATTGTGCGAGCGGACGATGACCGCATCCGGGTTCTTCAATTCAGAAGCAACTTCGTAAAGGTCCCGCGGTAGGCGCCGTAATCCTGCAACAGCAATGTTATTGAGCGTCAGTACTTTGTACATTTGATTTACCAGTGAGTGTCAGGCGTTGCTACGTTCGAATTCGGACATGAATTCGATCAGCGCATCGACCGCCGATTCGTCGGTTGCGTTGTAGATCGACGCACGCATGCCACCGACCGAGCGGTGACCTTTCAGGTTGGTCAACCCGGCGCGTTCCGCCTTCGCCAGGAACTGGCCGTCGAGCGATGGATCCGCAAGGACGAACGGGACATTCATCCAGGATCGGCTGTCGACCTGTACCGGATTGCTGTAAAAATCGGACCGGTCGATTGCCGCATAAAGTTTGACTGCCTTGCGCTCGTTACGCCGCGCCATGACCGCTAGCCCCCCCTGCTCTTTCAGGTATTCGAAAACCAGGCCCGCTACATACCAGGCGAAGGTCGGCGGCGTGTTCGTCATTGAGTCGGATTCGGCGTAGACCTTGTAACCGAGCAATGACGGGATATCTCCGCGCGCCCGATCGAGCAACGACTTCCGGATGATAACCAGGGTAATTCCTGCCGGCCCGATATTCTTCTGTGCTCCGGCATAGATGATGCCGAAACGGCTGACGTCGACCGGCCGCGAGAGGATCGTGCTCGACATATCGGCAACCAGCGGCACTTCGCCCGATTGCGGAATGAAATGGAACTCGACACCACCGATCGTCTCGTTGGGTGTGTAGTGCAGGTACGCCGCTTGCGGGTTCAGCTGCCACTCGCTCTGCGGCGGGACATGAGTGAAGTTCTGCGCTGCGCCGTCGGCCGCCACGTTAACCGTGCAGAATCGACGTGCTTCGGCTACGGCCTTTTTCGACCAGCTACCGGTCTGGATGTAATCGACCGATTGCCCTGGCGCCGATAGATTGAGGGGCACCATCGAGAACTGCATGGTTGCGCCGCCCTGGAGAAACAGGACACTGTAATCGTCCGGGACATGCATCAGGTCGCGCAGGTCCTGCTCGGCCTTTGCGGCCGTGGCCATGAACGGTTTGCCGCGGTGGCTGACTTCCATGACCGACATCCCGGTGCCGTTCCAGTCCGGGATATCGTCGCGAACCCGCTCCAGCACATTCAGGGGCAATGCTGCGGGACCAGCGCTAAAGTTGTAAACGCGCGACATGTCGCAATTTTCCTTGTTGGGGGTAGGAACCAATCAGTTCAATCGGAGCGGCTGCTCATTGATGAATCGGCAGTAGCGTTACCAGGCTATTCCTCTTCGTCCTCGATGAACTCGATGCGTGCAAGACCGACCAGTCTCTGCTCTTCTTCAACGCGGATCAAACGCACGCCCTGAGTATTTCTACCGATAACCGAAATGTCACTGACCGGCGTTCTTACCAGCGTGCCATTGGAACTTATCAGCATGATTTCGTCTTCGTCCATGACCTGCAGCGCGCCAACCGTTCGACCGTTGCGTGCCGTTGTCTGGATGGCAATGACACCCAGACCGCCACGACCCTGTACCGGGAACTCGTCGATGGCAGTACGTTTGCCGTAGCCGTTCTCGGTTGCAGACAACAGCAGTCCATCGCCGACGATGGTCAGCGCGATTACTTCGTGTCCCTCAGCAAGCTTGATTCCCCGGACCCCGGCTGCACCGCGACCCATCGGCCGAACGTCCTTTTCATTGAAGCGGATGGCCTTGCCACTGCTCGCAACCAGGATGATTTCACGACTGCCGTCCGTGACCGCGACGTCAACCAACTTGTCGTCATTTCGCAAGTCGATGGCAATGATGCCGCTGGTCCTGGGTCGCGAAAACAGGCTGAGTGGCGTCTTCTTGACCGTGCCGCCGCTGGTGGCCATGAAGATAAAGCTGTCCTTGTCAAATTCGCGAATCGGCAATACCGCGTTGATACGTTCGCCATCTTCGAGCGGCAACAGGTTGACAATCGGCTTGCCGCGCGAACCGCGGCTGGCCTGCGGCACCTGGTACACCTTGAGCCAGTACATTTTGCCGCGACTGGAGAAGCACAGAATCGTGTCGTGAGCGCTGGCGACGAACAATTTGTCGATGAAGTCCTCGTCCTTGACTTTGGCCGCCGAACGGCCACGGCCGCCTCGACGTTGCGCCTGGTAGGCGTCTACCGGCTGCGCCTTGGCATAGCCACCATGCGACAGCGTGACGACCACTTCCTCGTCCGGAATAAGGTCTTCGACCTGCAAGTCGCTGTGATCCTGAACGATCTCGGTGCGGCGCGCGTCGCCATAGCTATCGCGAACCTCGCCCAGCTCCTTGCGAATCACTGCAAGCAGTTTGTCGGGGTCCGCCAGGATATCAGAGTATTCTTTAATTTTCTCTAATATCTCTCTGTATTCATTAATAATTTTTTCTTGCTCAAGCCCTGTCAATCGATGCAATCTGAGATCGAGAATGGCCTGCGCCTGGGTCTCGGAAAGCCGGTACTCACCGTCGATCAGGCCGAAGCCCTCTTCCAGTGCATCCGGTCGTGTATCGGTGGCGCCAGCTTTTTCCAGCATGCCGGTGACGGCGCCCGGCGACCATTTGCGACTGATCAGTTGCTGCTTGGCATCCGCGGGCGTCGGCGATGCTTTGATCAGCGCGATGACTTCGTCGATATTTGCCAGGGCGACCGATTGGCCTTCCAGTATGTGGGCGCGATCCCGGGCCTTGCGTAATTCGAAGATGGTGCGACGAGTAACAACCTCGCGGCGATGCGACAGAAAGGCTTCCAGGACCTGCTTGAGATTCAGCAGCTTCGGTTGCCCTTCATGCAGCGCCACCATGTTGATGCCGAATACGCTTTGCAGCTGGGTTTGCTTGTACAGATTGTTCAGTACGACATCACTGACCTCACCGCGCCGAAGCTCGATGACGATCCGCATGCCGTCCTTGTCCGACTCGTCGCGCAGCTCGGTAATGCCCTCGATACGCTTGTCTCGAACCAGCTCGGCAATTTTCTCAATCAGCCGCGCCTTGTTGACCTGGTAAGGCAGCTCGGTAACGATAATGGCTTCCTTGCTGCGACTGTCGATGACTTCCACTGAGGTGCGGCCGCGAATGAATACACGGCCCCGCCCGGTACGGTAAGCCGAATAAATGCCCTGCGCACCGTTGATGATTCCCGCAGTCGGAAAATCAGGGCCCGGTACATGCTCCATCAGCCCCGGAACGTCGATGGCAGGATTGTCCAGCAAGGCAAGACAGGCGCTGACTATTTCATTCAGGTTGTGCGGCGGGATATTGGTCGCCATGCCAACGGCGATACCGGACGAGCCGTTGACCAGCAGGTTCGGGATGCGCGTCGGCATGACCGACGGTTCGCTTTCGGAACCGTCATAATTCTCTACGAAATTGACGGTTTCCTTGTCGATGTCCGCAAGAATTTCGTGTGCGATCTTGGACATGCGAACTTCTGTGTATCGCATGGCTGCCGGTGCATCGCCGTCCACGGATCCGAAGTTTCCCTGCCCGTCGACCAGCAGATAGCGCATGGAAAACGGCTGCGCCATTCGCACGATCGTGTCGTAAACCGCCGAATCGCCGTGAGGATGGTACTTACCGATGACGTCACCGACGACGCGCGCGGATTTCTTGTAAGGTTTGTTGAAGTCGTTGCCGAGTTCTCGCATCGCGTGCAGGACCCGGCGGTGTACCGGTTTCAGGCCGTCGCGAACGTCCGGCAGCGCCCGGCCGACGATAACGCTCATTGCATAGTCCAGGTAGGACTGCTGCATCTCCTCTTCGAGGCTTACCGAGAGAATTTCACGTGCAACTTCAGACATACGATTTCACACTGTCAGAGCGGTTCCGAAAACGTTCGGAATCGCGATCAAAAAATCCGGTTGGAAATCGGGGTTCTATATTGATTTCTTTGGGCTGAATTCGCTCGCAAAAAGGGCGTCGAATCAGGGTCGCAATGATATCACAGGGCATTGCCAGGAATCAGGTCCGGACAAGCATTTTCTGTGCTTTTCCATCAATTTAGTGGCGAGCCGTATCGAGGTTATACTGTTACCGACCGACCCCCAAACTGACTGCTTCCACAATCCTCGATCAATCCCTTCAAATGCAGCAATGCGACACCCTCATTCTGCCCGGCTGGTGCATACCGGTTGAGCCCGATGGACTGGTCCTTACCGATCACGCCGTCGCCGTCGATGACGGCCGAATTGTCGCAATATTGCCGGCCGACGCAGCAAGAAGTTCGCTGCGTCCGGGCCGAGTCATCTCGAGGCCCAACCACGTCCTGATTCCCGGGCTCATCAATGCGCATACGCATGCGGCGATGTCCCTGTTGCGCGGCATCGGCGATGACCTGCCTCTGGAGCGCTGGCTTCGGGAGCGGATCTGGCCGGCCGAAAAACGTTGGGTTAGCGCGGAGATGGTTCGCGACGGTACACGGCACGCAATCGCTGAAATGTTGCTCGCCGGCACGACCTGTTTCAGTGACCAGTACTTTTTTCCGGAAATCGTCGCGGAGACAGCGTCCGAGATGCACGTCCGCGCGATGATCGGGACACCGGTGATCGACTTCCCGACGGCTTGGGCGGCGAACGCGTCGGAGTGCCTCGCCAAGGGCGCCGAACTGGTCCATGACCGATTCGCAGAACATGCGCTTATCAGCAGTTGTTTTGCACCCCACTCCGCCGGAACGTTGTCCGATGATGCGTTTTCCGAACTCCGGATCATGGCGGACCAGCTTGATGTGCGGGTGCAGATTCACCTTCACGAATCGCAGCAAGAAATCCGCGAATCAATCGCCGCAACCGCGCTGCGGCCGTTGGCAAGGCTGGCG
>Ga0224500_10000769_pt1 | contig 20749 bp, 20 predicted proteins | sample SF_Oct11_sed_USG_FD_168126 | JGI IMG/M metagenome (GOLD analysis project Ga0224500, IMG submission 168126) | Sediment microbial communities from San Francisco Bay, California, United States - SF_Oct11_sed_USGS_4_1 | ecosystem: Environmental > Aquatic > Marine > Sediment | place: USA: California... | reverse complement strand
TCGGCAGCGCTGGTACTCGCCGAGCGTGGTCACACTGTCGACCTCTACGAGGCGGCTTCCGGAATCGGCGGGCAGTTGAATATGGCCAAAGTCATTCCGGGCAAGGAAGAATTTCACGAGATGCTCCGGTACTTCACGCGGCAGATAGAACTGAAGGGCGTGCGGCTGCATTTGAACACTCGTGTTACTGCCGGGATGCTGGCAGGCGAGAACTACGACGGCATCATCATCGCTACGGGTGTGGTGCCGCGCGACCCGAAGATAGAAGGACAGGACCATCCCAAGGTTTTGAGCTACATCGACGTACTGCAGAAGCGTGCGCCGGTTGGCCAACGCGTCGCCATTGTCGGTGCGGGCGGCATCGGCTTCGATGTCGCGGAGTTCCTGTTGCACGACGGACATTCGCCGACGCTGGATCTGGATGAGTGGCTGGCCGAATGGGGTGTTGTTGATCCGGCAGTCGCGCGCGGCGGACTCTCACTACGACGAACGCAGCCGGAATCCTCGCGTCGCGAGATCACGCTGCTGCAACGCAAGGCCGGCAAACACGGCGCGAACCTTGGCAAGACCACGGGCTGGATACACCGCGCCGTATTAAAGATGAACAATGTGCAAATGATCGCCGACGTCAACTACGAACGTATTGGCGACGAAGGTCTCAAGATCAGCTACGGTAACAAGCGCGAGAACCCGACCTGGCTGGACGTCGACCACATCGTGATGTGCGCGGGGCAGCTGCCGCTGCGCGAATTGCAGGAGCCACTGCAGGCCGCCGGTGTTGCAACGTATGTCATCGGTGGTGCGGATGTCGCGACGGAACTCGACGCCAAGCGCGCGATCGACCAGGGGAGCCGGCTCGCAGCGGGGCTTTGAGTCCTCACTCGCGTGTAACATGATGTATCCGCTCCCCGGACGAGGCTGTAATTTCGTATAGTCCGCAATGCCATGGGTGAACTGAAACAATTCCATCACGATAACGCTGCTATCGTCCGCAAGCCGGAAGGCAACCCGGAGGGCAAGGGCCTCAACGGGTTTCTGCTCGACTGGTTTGAGACCGAGCCGCGCGGTGTCGTCGCAAAACCCCGCCGGCAGATCCTGGCCGAGCTGTTCACATCCATGCTCGTCCTGTCAGCCTCCTTCAAATTCCGTCCGGCGGTTGGCGTTGCCACTTACCTGTACTGGATCCATGGCGAATGGTCTCTGAGCCTCATCGCGCCGCACGAATGGTCGAGCGAAAGACGCGCGGGTTTTGCGGGACGCTGTGTACTGCAACCCGATATGACCTGGACGATTACGCCATCCGGGCTGCTGGGCGAGAGCAACCCGGTGTCCGACGCCGTTGGCCGCTTCTTCGACACCTTTGCCGCGACACTGGATACCGATGTTGAGCTGGAAGAGATACTGCCGTTTTACGTTCCCACGCTGCGCTACTACCAGCGACTGTATGCCAGTGCGCTAAGCCGCTCGGTGCGCGCCGCCGTGATACTGGGCGAGCAGGCCAACACGAGTTGCCGGCAGTGGAACCTGCTGCTTCCCCAGTTGCAGAACGTGTTGCCGGCCTACCATCCCGACCGCCTCGACGTACCACCCCTGCTGATCACCGACTTCACGTCGAGCAGTGCGGACCTCGGCTGGTACACAGTGAACGACGAGGTTATGGGCGGCCGCAGCGAGGGCGACTTCAGGCGGGTACAGGGCGAACTTATTTTTGCAGGCCGAACGAACACGAAGGGTGGCGGATTCAGCTCCATCCGCACGAAAGCCCTGCAGCTGGACTTGTCTCGTTATAAAGGAGTGCGCCTGTACCTGCGAGGCGATGGTCGTCGCTACACCTGGCGACTGGCGACCGCCGCGCGCTTGCGTAACCGGCCGATCGTTTACTCCGCGGATTTCGACACCCGGGATGGCGCGTGGATCACGGTCGACATTCCCTTCGCAAGCTTCGTTCCGAGGTTCCGCGGCAGTCTGCTGGATGCGCCGGCACTCGACCCCGCGCATATCACGGGCATGGGCCTCATGATTTACGACCAGCAGGACGGACCTTTCGAACTGCATCTCCAGCGCGTGCAGGTGCTAGCGTCGGTCCAGTAACCTTGAGTCGTACGCCCAGTGCAGCAATGCCTGCCGCTGCTTCGGCCGGCAATTGAGGTCGTACTTGTCGCAGTTCTTTTTAATCTGCGCGATATGGCGGCGCATCGCCCGCCAGCGCTTGACCTGGCGTTCGTCGTCCTCGCAGCGCCGGCCCAGGTAATAACGGCAATACCACTGAAACCAGCCGCGTGGATCATCGTCCCAGATCCACCCCTTGCGCCGCCACTCGGTCAGTGGCTGTGAGGCCGCAACCCCGAAGTAATTGATAGCGGGATCGGAACGACCGGGACTCAGCTTCGCGTTTGAAAACCAATTCCTGGGAAATTCATCCTGGCAGTCCGTCATGTACTTCCCGCCGAACACGCCGAGCTCGAGCATTTCCCTCGGCGTCAGCTCCGGCTGAAAATCTGGAGCGAATTCCTTCCCGGTCGGGGCCGTCAACAGATAACTGTAGCCCTTCTGCATCCGGTCGTTCACGACAATTTCTGTTCGTCTAGTTGCCAAGGTAGTGAAGATTCCTGGCACTGAAGGCGGCTGGTTCCCTGCCGATCAGGTTTTTCACAATGGCCGGATCGGCGACGTTGCCCTCTGCCAGCATCGTCAGCTGATCGCGCGTCACGGGGAAGAAAGGCAGCCAGTCGAATAGCGTTGCGCCGATACGCATCAAACCAATTGGCATGGGCAGAAACCACTTCTCCCGACCAACCGCTGCCCCAATTCTTGACACCATTTCCTTCCAGCTCAGAGCCTCCGGCCCGCCCAGAACGTAGGTCTTTCCGATGCACTCATCCTTCTCAAGCGCGGCCAGAAATGCACTTGCCACGTCTTCAACATGGATCGGCGACATCACGACTCCGCCGTCCTTTGCGTCACTACCCGTCACAAAGTTGACGGAGGGAACAGGCGGACGAACCATTTCACGATAGAGTTGCGTCGCGAACTCCATCGTCCCGCGCGGATCGCCGAAAATGACGGACGGTCTAAACACCGTGACATCAAGGTCGCTCTTGAGCGCAAACTCCTCCGCTCGATACTTGCTCTCCTGGTAACGGGTTCCCGGAACCTTCACACCATTGGCACTCATGAGCAGGAGCCGCTGCGCACCCACCTCAAGTGCGGCGTTGACGGTGTTGACCAGGCCTTGATACTGCGTGGACTCGAAAGTATTCCCGGTCTGCCTGACCTCGCGAAGGATACCGACGTTGTAAATAACAGCATCGCAGCCCTCGAGCAGGCGACGAATGGATGCGCCGTCGGCAATATCCCCGGTGAATGTCCTGAGTTGCTCTGCTGGTCGCAGTTTGTTCTCACTGCCTCGTCGCACCAACAGCGAAACCGAGTGGCCGGCCGACAGCAGGGCATCGGTGAGGTAGCCACCCACAAACCCGGTGCCACCAATGATCGCGACCTGCATCAGGTGCTACTCCTTAGTCACTAAATCGTGCGAAACATAGATCAGATCGTCGACCGCAAAACCAAGGTCCTTCGCTTTTGCCACCAGCGATTGCACAACGGTTTCGGACAGGTCCGGTGAGCGCGCCAGGATCCAGAGGTAGGAGCGATCCGGGCCGGCGACGAGCGCATACTCGTAGTTCTCGCTATCCAGCTCGAGAATGTTGTAACCACCGTAAAAAGGCCCAAAGAACGACACCTTGAGCCGACCGATGTCCGGCGTGTCGACAAAGTAGGCTTTACCGATCGCTTCGTTCCATTCGCCTTTCGCGGCATTGTAGCCGCGATTGACCACCCGCACCCCGCCGTCGTCCCGCAGGCTGTAATTTGCCGAGACGTTTGTCAGTCCACGCTCAAAGCCATGATCGAGTCGAGCGATTTCATACCAGGTGCCGAGGTAGCGATCCAGTTCAAAACCCGAGACCGCAGTGGTTCCCTTCGGCAAGCCGGTACATGCCGCAACAAGCAGCGCCGCCGGAATCAGCAACGCGGAAAACTTCTTTGCCTTAAACACCTGCCCATCCTTCGTGACGAGCACCCGGACGAACCAGGTGCATTTGCACATCGCCTATGACGCGTTCGATAAACGCACTTTCGCAGTAGCACAGATAAAACTGCCACATGCGGATGAAGGCGCTAGAGTAACCGAGCTTGCGAACCTCGTCGATGCCGGCGAAGAAGCGGTCATGCCAGTGACGTAATGTCGTCGCATAATGCGGGCCGATGTCCTCGAGATGCACAACCCGCAGGTCAGTGTGTTTCGTCATCGTGCGGGTCATATCGGTAACCGACGTAAGGCAGCCACCCGGGAAGATGTAGCGCTTGATGAAATCAACGCCCGTTTTGTATTGTTCGTAGCGTTGATCGGCAATCGTGATGGCCTGCAACAGCATTTGACCGTGAGGCTTCAATAGCTCGCCGCACTTCTTAAAGTAAGTATCGTGATACTCATGCCCGACGGCCTCGATCATCTCGATCGATACGATCTTGTCATAGCTGCCCTCAAGGTCGCGATAGTCCTTGAACAACAGCGTGATTTTGTCCTGCAGGCCCGCGTCGCGAATCGCCGCCTTCGCGTAAGCATACTGCTGCTCGGAAATGGTCGTCGTCGTGACGTGACAACCGTAATTCCTGGCCGCATGCATAGCGAAGCCGCCCCAGCCAGTGCCGATCTCAAGTACCGAATCCTGGGCGGTGAGCTTCAGTTTCCTGCAAATACGATCAAGCTTCGCCGTTGCCGCCTGTTCAAGTGACGTATCCGGCGAGGCGAACCAGGCACAGGAATACATCATGCTTCGGTCCAGCCAGATCCGGTAGAAATCGTTGCCAAGGTCGTAGTGTGCCGCGATGTTCTTGCGGCTGCCTTGACGCGTATTCTTCCTGAATGCGTGCACCAGCTTTTGTACGGGCTTGCCCAGCAACGCCAGGCCGGAATCGACCTGCTCAAGAACCTCCCGGTTTCGAATCAGGATGCGCAGCAACTCGCTAAGGTCATCAGAGGCCCAGCGGCCGTTGATGTAAGACTCACCCGCGCCGACGGATCCGCCAAACGCGATGTCGGCATAAAAGCGTGGGTCCATGACCCGCAAGGTCACTGCAGTTGGAAAGTCACCGGTCGCTAAACCAAAGGTCGCCTGCCCCTCGTAATCGGAAATGACGATCTGGCCAAATTCCAGATGTCGAAGTCGCGACAGGACCCGGTGGCGCGCGAACTTGCCGAACCAGCCGGTTGCAGCGACTTTATCCGCGAGCTCCGCAGCATCGATGGAGACATTTCTGGTGTTCATTGCAGGGCAACCTCTTTTTTCTTGCCGGGATGTGGATAAAACGGCACACGCTTTGCCCAGAGACGCAGAGCCTGCCAGTAAATTGCGCCAATGACCTTTAGCGTCATCAGCGGAAACCTGACCAGCACGCCAAGCAGGGACCAGTTGCTGATTTTCCTGCGCGTCAGCATCATCGAGGCATTGAAAAAGCGCCTGCCCTGCTTCGAATTGGCCATAAAGACGTTCAGGTTTTCGCCCGGCTCCGACAGCACCCATAGATATTCAACCGCCATCGGCATGAATGGCGACACATGCATCTTTTTGGTCGGCCGAAAGTGCCAGGACCTTGATACGTTGTGATCGTCCTGGCACTCGAGGACGTAGCAGTCTCGTTCGCCCCAGGGCGTGTTATTGACTTCTGAAACGATGAACTCAAGTTTCTTTTCGTCTTCGGAAAAACAATAGTAGAAACTCACCGGGTTAAAGCAGTAGCCAAAGTACGACAGGTTCGTGAGCAGCCGAATCGGCCCGCGTGGCCGGCGTCCGGTTTCCGTCTCGACGAGATCCCGGACCGAATCCGAAAGTGCCTGCTGTTCCGGGCCCAGATGGTCTCGGCGCCGAAATCGTGCAAGCGCGGGCCTTGTCGCGGACCAGAACCAGGTCTTCCTGAACAGCGTCGGCAGCTCATCGAGATCGAGGTACATCATGAACAAGCGGTAATTGAACTTGTGAAATGCCGGCTTGTTTCGGGTGTGCCTAACTTGCCCTTCGTAGATGCAGCTTTTCACGGGCAAGCCTCTCCTCGAAACTATTGAGCGCGTTCAGGGCACTGACTACACCATCCTCGTGAAAGCCGTTGCGCCAGTAAGCGCCACAAAAGAAAGTGCGGTCACAGTTGATGTCCTTTTGTCGTTCCTGTGCAGCGACCGACTCACGAGAGTAGATCGGATGTTCATACTGCACGGTGCGAATGACTTTGGCGGGATCGATGTACTGGTCATTGTTCAGGGTCACCAGGTATTGCCGGTCCGACTTGAGTCCCTGCAAAATGTTCATGTTGTAGGTCACCGCGACATGGCGCGTCGCGTCTTTCGGAATATGGTAGTTCCATGCCGCCCATGCGCGTCGTCGCGCAGGCATCAGCGAAGTGTCGGTGTGCAGGATCGCCGCATTCGGCTGATACCGGATCGCGCCGAGAACCTGCCGCTCCAATCGCGTAGCGTCCTTCAGGAGGGACAGTGCCTGGTCACTGTGACAGGCAACGAAGACGTAATCGAATAGCTCTTTGCCGCCCGAGGCCGATTGAATTTCGACTTGATCACCTGTGCGGCGAACCGACAGGACAGGACTGTTCAGTCGAATACGATCGCGATGCGCCGCGACGAGCTTGTTTACGTACTGTCGGGAACCGCCCTTGATCACGCGCCAGACCGGGCGGTCCTTGATCTGCAGCAGGCCGTGATTGGCAAAAAAACGAACCAGGAACTTCACGGGCATGTCCAGTATGGAGCGCGGCTCTGCTGACCAGATGGCCGCTGCCATGGGAATCAGGTAGTGGTCAGTGAACTCGCGGCTGTACGCGTTCAGGGCCAGGTAGCTGCCGAGCAACTGGGACTCGTCGAATTGTTCGACATGGGCGGACGCGGTCTTGTTGAAGCGCAATATGTCGCGAACCATGCGGTAAAAGCCTGGCCGGAGAACATTGCTGCGCTGCGCAAACAACGAGTTCAGTGTCGTGCCGCAGTACTCAATGCCGTCATCTTCGGCCTGTACACTAAAGCTCATTTCACTGGGCTGGGACTCCTGGCCGATTTCATCCAGCAGGCGAATGAAATTCGGATAGGTACGATCATTAAAGACGATAAAGCCGGTATCGACGGCGAGATCCCTGCCGTTCTCATGAACAGTCACCGTATTCGTGTGACCACCGACATAGCCGCCCGCCTCGAACACCGTTACTTCATGCTGTTGGTTGAGTTTGTAGGCCGCGACGTTGCCGGCGATACCCGCGCCAATGACTGCAATCTTCATGACATCACCAGCGCTGCGGAACGCGCTGCAGCAGTGAGATGTTGTAACCGATCGATTCGGCAAATGATACAAGTCGATCGTAGTCACCGTCGGAGATGGTCGGTGTACGTGCCATGATCCAGACGAAATCGCGCTTCTGGCGCCCAATAATAGTCTGCGTGTAATCGTCGTCGAGGTAAACGATTCGATAATCAGCCTTTATGGGCCAGATAAAACGCATACCCCAAAGCGCGTTGGACTCTTCATCGGTTACGAACGCTTTTGGATTGTACTCTTTTACTTTCCCGTCAAAGCCGTCTGCCCGGAAAGTAAAATTCGTTGCGATCGTGCCGTCATCATTCAGGCTATAAGTCTCGACGGCGTTGTGTGCGCCCTTCTCAAGAAAGGTCGGAATGTTGGCGATGACGTACCAGGGACCCATAAAGCGCTCCAGGTCTACTTGATCGACTGTCTCCATTTCCGGTCCTTTCGCGGCGCACGCGCTCAGTAAGATAACGGCAAACCCCAACAACACTTTGCTCATTCGTGTACGCATGTCAGGACAACTCGTAGCGGATGACGTGTCCGCCTTTAGCAATGGATTCAAGTGCCAACCACTCCTTGTCGGCGGAGTACCAGATAGTCAGGTCGACTTCGGATGCGGCAAGCTTGTAGCGAGTTGCGTTAACCGGCTTGCCACGTACCTTGAGAATTTCGTTGCCGCCCTTTTCGACGCGAATGTCCAGGTACTCGCCCGTCTGCGGATTCAGCAGTTTCGGCTGCTCCAGGATCTCGGCATTCCAGTACGCGAACGTCATTACACACTTCGGTAGCTCAACAGGTTCGTCACCCTTCTCAACCAGGAACCCCGTGGCGCCTTGCGATCCGGAAACCTGCAGTCGTTTGCCGTTGGCGTTCGTGTCGGCGTCGATCTCTGCGAGGCAATCGCCGATCCAGTGCTCGGCCGCGCTGTGTTCATACTGATAGGCTGAAACGAACAGAATTTTGTAGTCAAAATTCGCGTTGCTCCGCACCTGCTTTTCGCCACCCGATTCCGATACCGTGAACAGGTGTTTACCGACTTTCTTGTTGTTCAGATACACGTTGAAATCAAGCACCGTGTCATCGCCGCTTTTCTCGCCCGTTGTTTCGACCGACGCGAACGTCGGTGCCTGCAAGCAGAGCAGCAGAATCAATACCCATCTGAAATTCATGACTTCAACTCCTATAGTGCCGTCGGCAAACGACGGGGCCCGGGGAAAAAGGTATTGGTGCGACGAACATACAAAGCGTACTCGGGACGCCGCTCACCAATCGTCTTCTCCAGCATCGCAACGCCGGAGACTTTCAACAGCAGGAAACTCATCAGCAGCGGAGACGCTAGGGTCCACCAACCACCAGAGGTGAACGCGAACAGGTAGAACGCCCACCACATGCAGAACTCACCAAAATAGTTTGGGTGCCGCGTATATCGCCAGAGTCCCGTATCAAGGACCTTGCCACGGTTACCCCTCTGCGACTTGAAGCGCGCGAGTTGGTAATCACCTGCCGCTTCGAAGATGAAGCCGAGCACCCAGAGGGCGATGGCGAAAATATCGACACCCGTCAACGGTGCATCTGCGGCGATAGCCGGCAGCAGCGGCATGGCTACCAGCCAGGCCAGTGCGCCTTGCAGGCCGAACACGATATAGAGGCTCTTGAACGTAAAGCCCGGTTCGTTGTTGGCGCGAATTGTCTGGTAACGATAATCCTCGGGCTGGCCCCAGTTTCGCGCGGTTATATAGATCGACAGGCGCAGCGACCAGATGGCAACCAGGGCCAGGACCAGCTGGCCCTTCGCAGCTATTGGCAAGGACAGCAATGCGAAGACCAGCGCGGCAATCAGGAAAAACAGCGACCATAGACTGTCAACGAAGCTAACGTCCTTCTTCACAATACTGACCAGCCAGCTGAGGACTGCGATGGCAAGTATTGCCAGAAGTGCGATGACGTAGGGGTGCTGAATCATTGGTTGCGCTCCACAATCCAGACACGCCGGCGGCCTGGCATGCCGTCCAGATTTTCCGACAGCCACACGAGCATCGGCATCATGATCGCCCAGCCAATGGCGAGGGCTGCGAGCGCGGCAAATTCATTAATGAGGATGATACCGCCCAATGCCTGGCCAGCCATGTAGGACGCCGGGCCGCCGTAAAATCCGAAAAGCGCGGCCAGCTTCGGTTTGCCTCGAAGCCAGCGCATCGAGACGTTCAGCGTCATCGCGAACAACATCCACATCGTGATGATCCAGTAGGGAGCGATGTAAGCGCTGAACAAACCGGCCTTGTAGGTAACCCAACCCATAGCGACGAGGTAGCTGTCAAAGCACAAGCCCATCACGCCGCAACTGAGTATCAGCAGTACTTCCTCGAAGGGTTTACGTGCTGCGCGCAGGTGCAGCGCCAGCGCAACCAGGGTAACGAGCGGCCCGAGCCATGGCATTTGCTGGGCGCCGCCGATGACCGACAGCAGCCAGGCCGCCTGAAAAACGACAATGTTCACGAGCAATAACATTTAGTTGGGCGCCTTTTTAAACAGGTAATGACCCACGAACCACTCAGATCCGTCGTCATAATCGAAGAGTTCCGCACAAGCCATGAAAAAGATGCGCCACCGCTGCCACCACAGGGAGGCCTTCTCTTCGCCATAACAGTCGACGAGAATCGGCATGATGCGGCTCTCGTTCTGGTCCATATTCTTCAGCCATGCATTGCATGTTTTCGCATAGTGCTGCCCGTTCCAATGCCACCGATCGACGATGCAGAGATTTTCAGCGAAACGTAGCGGCAGGTCCGCGCTGGGCATTATTCCGCCGCTGAAAAAGTGCCTGCTCATCCAGTCAGCGGGTCCCTTGTCGATGTATTCATACGGAGTCGTGCGGTGACAGAACACGTGCATGAAAAAGCGGCCATCGGGCAGCAACCAGTTATCGATGCGACGAAACAGTTCGCCGTAGTTACGCATGTGCTCGAACATCTCGATTGAAACCACTCGATCAAAGCGCTGCTCGGTGGAAAAATCATTCATGTCGCACACAACAACATCGATATTTTCGATAGAGCGCTCGCCAGCGAGCTTGAGTATGAAGTCGCGTTGTGATGTCGAGTTTGAAACAGAGGTAACGGACGAGTTGGGGAAGTGCTCCGCTATCCAAAATGACAGTGACCCCCAGCCGCAACCGAGATCGAGCACCTTCATCCCATCCTGGATGCCGGCTCGTTTCACAGTCAATTCAAGCGCCGCGACCTCAGCTTCTGACAAGTTGCCCACGTGCGCAGGCCAATAGCAGCAGCTGTACTTCCGGTGATCACCCATGACTTCGGTGAAAAATCCGGCCGGCACTTCGTAGTGTTGCTCATTCGCAATCTCTGGCAGCAGCGCGATCGGCGACTCGTTCATCATCTCGACAAAACGATTCGTCGCTTTCGCAGCGTACTCAATGTCGCCGGAATGAATTTCCTTGCGTTTCGATTCGAGCAACCGTCGGATACCCGCCCGGATTACGGTGTCGGGTAATATTCCGGATTCGGTCCAGCTAACGGCTTGTGCAGTAATGGCGCGCATTGCGGCCTCCAGTTTCAACTGCCGGTAAATATACGGAGGGCGAATTGCGCCAACAATGGCTTACAGCGCTTTGTTACATTCCCTTACAATTGCGCCATGTGGCGCGCCACGCATGGCCTTGAGACCCGGTCGCGGACAATCTGAAGTATCCGCCTTATTCCGCAGTAGCCCTGTCAGCCCTTCGGAATTCGAGCCTCGAAGCAGGCCCCGGAATCCGAATTTTCCTTCAGGGTCAGCGTGCCGCCATGAGCCCGGGCAACGAGCGTCGCAAGATACAGGCCCAGGCCCGTCCCCCCTGACTCGCGGTCACGCGAGCGGTCACCGCGGTAAAAAGGCTCGCCAATATGCTCCGCGTCGTCCCTCGGCAGGCCCGGTCCGTGGTCCCGGACCGTAAATACAAGATCGGTACCCTCCGCATTTACGCCAAGTTCAACTTTGCCGTCAGACGCCTTTGAGTAACGAAGTGCGTTGCTCAGAAGGTTTTTCAGCAGCAACGTAATGCGCGCCTCGTCAATATTCGCGCGCAGCTCTTTATCCGGCTGGCTGAGCTCAATTCGATCCTTGTCTCTTGAGAAAAAATCATTCAACAGCTCGTCGATCAGGTCACTGGCCCGTACATTCGTTCGCGTCAGCGCAGCGTGCCGGACATTGAGCCGTTCCGCCTCCAGTAACGCCGCGACGATTTTTTCCATTTCGAGAATTTCTTCCTTCAGGTTCTGCTTCTCCTCCTCATTTTCCAGAAACTCGAGCGTCAGGCGCATTCTTGACAAGGGCGTTCGCAACTCATGGCTGATACCGAGCAACAAAGCACGCTTTGCATCCAGCATGCGCTGCACGTCGGCTGCCAGCTCATTGATGTCGTTCGCGAGGTCGCCGAGCTGATCGTGGCGAATATTGCTTATCCGGTGGTCGAAGTTGCCTCGTCCAATGTGCGCCGAGCCCTCGCGTATCAGGTTGATCGGTCGGAACAGCCAGCTGACCGCCGCATACGCGAGCAGCAGAAACGTCAGTCCCATGCCGACAATCAGCCAGGTCAGATCCATGCCGCTCGAGACGTCCGAAATTCTTGGACTGGAAACGACGATATCGTATTCGCCCTGGGTCATTTTCAGAAGGCTGTGATCTTCCCATTCTGCAAACTCCACGCCCTGCAGCTCGTCAACCCACGACCCCGGGTCGTCGCTGAAGGTCGGACTCGGCGCGAACACAAGCTCACTCAACTCTGGAAAATCCGGGTCGGATGCCCAATCGAGATCGGGTCCCGATATCCGGATATCGACAGGGACACGTTCCGTTATACCGATCGCTCGCTCGATGCGTGGCGGAGAGCCGATGTCATTCAGCACATAGCTGACATGCAACGATAAATGACCGCTGATCAAACCCCGAATATCGTCGCTGTTATAGACAACCTTGATGGCCTTTAACGTGCCAAGCACGAACAGGCCGCCCAGCAAAAAGAAGATGGCCAGGAGCCGAAAGGACAAGGACCTTGAGAACCTCTTAAGCATCACTCGCGGGTATGCCCACGAAGGAGTATCCGCGCCCCCAGATCGTCTGTATGAATCGCGGTGGCTTGGCAGCATCACCGAGCTTTTGTCGCAAACGGCTGACCATGATGTCGACGGAGCGGGTGAGCAGCGCCGCATCAATGCCACGCAGCTCGCTCAATATCTCGTCGCGTGACAGTTTTCTTCCCTGGCGACGTGCCAATATCATTAGCAACTCATATTCCATCGACGTCAGGTCCACAGCCGCGCCATCGACCTGTACACACCGCGTCTCAGTGTTGATGGTGAGCCCGTCGAAAGCCAGTGTTCCCATTACCGATCCGACTTGCTCTGCCCGGCGCAGCAGTGCCTGCACTCGCGCAACCAGTTCCCGAGGTTCGAAAGGCTTGCCAACATAATCATCGGCACCCAACTCGAGTCCCGATACGCGATCGATAACGTCGCCCCGGGCGGTCAGCATGATGATCGGTATATTGCTCTTTTTTCGGACTTCCCGGCAGATATCAAAGCCGCTCATGCCGGGCAGCATGACATCCAGCAACAGCAAATCCGGCTCCGTTCTGGCGAGCTTTTTGAACCCGTCTTCAGCGTTGAGCGCACAGGTGAGCTTGATATCGAAACGCTCGAAATACGCCTTCAGGAGTTCCGAGTGCTTTTTATCATCGTCAATAAGAAGGACTTTGGCCATGGGACAACTATACCGTTCGCAAATAAAAAAAGAGCGCTCGGGAGGGGAAGCCCGAGCGCTCTGAACCCAATGGGTTCTAGGGGCCGCCAGATCTTCGACTACGGCGCCGGACAGGCCGGCACGGCAGAGTAGTCAATGACCAGCGGCAGGGGGAGGGTTCCTTCGCTGCCGTCGATGTTCGGGTCACGCGCGATCACATCGAGCACTTCGCCGCCCGCGAAGTTAAGGCCAAGCAACTCGATCGCCGCAGTTTTAGAGCCTTGTAGCGTTACGATTGCGTCGTATGTGCCGTTTGCGATCGACAGCATTGGCGTGCTTGCGCCGAAAGGCACCGCTGCGAAACTCGGCGTTACCATGGCGTCGCTGATATCCGTTCCTGCAGGAACCAGGTAGAGATCAACGTCCGGAGTTGACGGCGAGCCATGGGTGATGCGCAGCTTGGTCTCGGTGAAAATGCTGCGTGTGTCTCCCGCCAGTGGCAAGGCAGTGATAGCGGTCGTTCCCGAGCTCAGGAAGCCGGAGACGATTGCAGTTGCCTCGTCGCCTTGATCCACAACCAGGGGAAACTGTAACGGCACTATGCTGTTGTCGGCGTTCTCTGCGATGCTGATGGTGTAGTCGCCAGGAGCCGGGACACCGTTAAGATCGCAGAATTCGCCGAAGGATACATTGCGTACCAGCGCTATCGCTTCGTTCACGGCCGTGCCATTCACATCCGCCAGGATGTCGACGGCAGGTGCGTCCGGGGAAAGGTGGACAGCGACCACGGAGGCTGGCGTATTGACGTCGTTGAGTTGCGTGGCAGCAGCGCCGTCCAGAACGATCAGTTGTACCGGCGTGTCGCCAGGTCCAACATTTTCAATCGCGACAATCATCAGATCGGCACCAGCAGGCAGGTCAATTTCGCCAGAGTCGAAAACGGCTGTCTTGGTGGCATCGCCAGCCACAGTAATTCGAATCTGATAAGCACCTGCCGGAACCTCCACACGACCGGTGAAGCTTTCAAAAGCAAGTGGGGTCATCGCACCATTGACCGGGGCACTTGCCAGGAGGTCTGCGCCAAGCTCCGTCACGTAAACGTCAACGGGGGGCGCTGAAGGCGACGCATGCACGACTTGAGCTCTAAAGTAGCCCTCTCTGATGCGCTCGTCCGAGTTGTTGATAACCGGCAACGCGCGAATTCCATCTGCGACGGTGTTGACCGCAATAATGCTGGCTTCGGTGCTGTAATCGAGATTCACATCAGCATCGATTACGACAGCATTACCTGCTGGTGTGATCGCTTCGACCTGAACAACGTTCTCTTCGACAACCGGAAGAAATCCGGAGCCCTGTGCATAGTCCACGTCTGTCAGTGCCGTTGCGCCATTAACCCAAATATTGACCGCGGGCGCATCCGGTGAGGCATGCAGTGCGCGAATCAGGGGTGTCGCTGCGCACTCCAGAAGCTCCGTTGAGGTGACCTCGCCTGCGTCCAGGACGTCGTTCCGATTGGTGTCCAGACCGCTGTCCAGGGCAAGGCCGCCGCCGAGACAAACAGCGTCACCTTTTGGAATGTCACGAGTTGCGACGAGCGAGTTAAGTCCGTCGGCTCCGTCGCTGCCATCCATGCCATTCATGCCGTCATCACCGTCGCAGCCGGCAAGGAAGACGCCAGCGGCCAGCAACGTTACAAAGTAAGTCGGGTGTTTCATGTCGATCTCCATACAGTTGATTTGTAGGGAGATCGTATTGACGGTGCCCTGACAGTTCTGCCCGATCAGGTAACAGATTGTTTCAGAATGTAACAGCGATACTCTGTCGCTATTGCGTAATTCGCGTTATCCAGGCCTCACGTCGCAAACGCCACATTTGACGCACGATCCAGTTGCTGCGTTTTTGCAAATACGGCGTCGGATCGTTGGCGCGAAATTGTTTAGGGTTAGGCAGCACAGCGGCGAGTAGAGCCGCCTGCCGGTCACTTAATCGTCTCGGAACGACGCCAAAAAACGTCTTGCTTGCGGCACTCGCACCGTAAATACCGGGCCCGAACTCGGCGATGTTCAAATAGATTTCGAGGATGCGCTGTTTCGGCAGGCAAATCTCGAGAATAATCGTCAACCAGGCTTCGAGGCCTTTGCGCACGAAACTCCGGCCACGCCACAGGAACAGGTTCTTGGCTGTCTGCTGTGAAATTGTCGAGCCGCCGCGAAGATAGCCGCGCTTCTGCTGCTCGCCGATAGACTTTTTTATCGCCTCCGGGTCGAGACCGAAATGATCCGCGAATCGTTGATCTTCAGACGCGACCGCGGCAAGTGCGATCGCCGTACCCAACTGATCCCACTCCACCCACTCGTGCAGCAGCGGGCGTCGCTCGCTGTCATCCAGCAGCATGAACGCCGTGGTCACGGGCTCGTACCAACGCAGCGGCAGCACCAGCAAAAAGCTGCACACCACAAACACCAGCATGGCGATGGTGAACAGTCGCAGCCAGCGCTGCCACCGGGGTGGCTGTTTTTTCCTGCTTCGCTTTTTTCTCATTGGGACACACAATACCCTGTTCTTTGGCGGCGCGATCTTACAGTGACTTTGCCCCGCTGTATCGTGCTAGAGTCACTGCCGGATTTGCGGGATCGCTCAATTTATGGAGAAGTTTTTCAAGGAGTTACGCCGACGCAATGTCGTGAGGGTTGCGGGTGTCTATGCCGTGGCCGGCTGGGTACTCGTGCAAGTCGCGACGACCCTTGAGGACTCCATGAACCTGCCCGGCTGGTTCGATGGCGTCGTTGTCGCACTCCTTATAGTCGGTTTGCCGATTGCGTTGATCCTCGCATGGGCGTTCGAGCTTACGCCCGACGGTGTCGTCCGCACCGAAAGCGTTGCCGAAGGCCAGAGCGTCACATCCGAGACGGGTCGAAAACTCGACTACGCCATCATTGCCGGCATTGTCATCCTCGGTCTTGTCATCGTCATGAAAGAGTCGGACCGGACTGCAGTCGGCTCGGGCACGACAGCCGTTGCAAGCGCTGTGGAAGAAGCTGGCGCCACGTCCAGCGTATCAACAGCGTCGGCGCTCGGAAAATCCATTGCAGTATTGCCCTTTTCCAATCGCAGTCCCAACCCCGATGACGCGTTCTTTGCCGACGGCGTCCACGACGACCTGCTGACGCATCTTTCGAAGATCGCCGACATGCACGTCATCTCACGCACTTCCGTGATGGGCTTTAAAGGATCCGATCGCAAGATTCCCGATATCGGCCGTGAGCTGGGTGTCGCTACCGTGATGGAAGGTGCTGTGCAACGTGCCGGCAATCGCGTGCGGATCAATGTGCAGCTCATTGACGTAGCAACAGACAATCATCTCTGGGCGGAAATTTATGACCGTGACCTCACCGCCGACAATATCTTCGACATTCAATCGGAGATAACCAAGGCCATCGCCGGTGCTCTGAACTCCGTGTTGTCCGTTTCCGACGAAGCAGAGCTCGCGAAACGTCCGACAAAAAATCTTGCTGCTTACGACGCGTTCGTCGCCGGCAAGCTGCAGGCCACTCTTTACGTGACCGGCTCGGCACCGCTGCTTGAATCAATTCGACACTTCAACGATGCCATCGAAAATGATCCTGAGTTTGGCGAAGCCTATGCAGCCAGAGCCTATAGCGAAATAGCTGTCCATTGGTATACCGCCGAGGAAGGCGACTGGGTTGCCGCCGCTGATCAGTCTTTGCGGCGGGCGGAAAAGCTTGCCCCGGATGCGATCGAGACGCACATGGCGCGCGGCTATTACCACTACTGGGGCCGGCTGGACTACGTCGCGGCCGACGCCGAGTTCGACCTGGCTCTGGAAATGTCACCCAACTACCCACTGGCGATCGCCGGCAAGGCCTTCGCCGCACGGCGCGCGGGACGCTTTGACGAAGCCATAACGCTACTGGAGATGGGCAGCCGGCTGGACCCGCTCAACGTCGATATGCATGGCAGCCTGATCGAATCCTTTGCCAAGCTGGGCCGATTCAACGAAGCCGATGCAGCGCTGGCGCGCGCGTTGTCGAATAACCCGGACATGGCTATAGATCCGATCAGTCTCGCGCAAATGTCGGAACAGCGGGGCAACGCGATGCGTGCCTGGGAGTATTTGGGACCCAGAGAACAGGTTTCTGAAGTTTACTTTAATGTCCGGGCGTACTACGCCGCGATGACGCGCGACCCGGAAAAGATTCGCCAGTCCCTGGACGATTGGCCGGAACAATATCGAGCCCCCGTGAATGCCCCCGAGGTCTACAACATCTCTCGCGCCAAAGCCTTGCTCGCGCTCGGCGAAACGGAAGCGGCCAGAAAACTGTTCCAGGAAATCAAAGCACGCATCGACGCCAGGGAAGTGCCCTACCCGGAAGGTTGGCGTGCCAATGCTTTGTATTTTCCCGTCGATTTGCCGGGCTACGCGGGTGACCTCAACGGCGTGCGCGCAGCCATCGCCGATTTGGAAATGAACCAGCGACCGGATGCCTGGGCCGAAATCGATTACCAGACTGCAATTGCGCGCGCCCTGAATGTGGCCGGCGACCCCGAGGCGGCGCTGGATTACATCGATCGCATGGTTGAGACGCGCGGTCCATTTGTGTACCTGCCAATCAGTATCGATCCCGCGTTCGATACACTGCGCACGCATCCGCGCTATTTGAAACTGAAATCGAATTTCGAGGTGTGGGCCAAGGCCAACGCCTATGACTATAAGAGGAAACAAAGTGAATAGACTTTTTCAATTGCTCGCCATTGCTGTCGCATTCGTCTTTCTGGCGGCGCCGCAAACCGCCGTTGCTGATCACAAAGAATCGATCCTGATTACGGGCGCCAGCACGGGCATCGGTCGCAATCTTGCAGAAGCGCTGGCTGAGGCCGGCTACCACGTCTACGCCGGTGCGCGTAAAGACGCGGACCTTGCCGAACTCGACGCCATCGAAAACATCACGGCGGTGAAACTTGATGTGACCCGCCAGGAACAGGTCGATGCCGCGGTCGAGATGGTCAAAAAGAAAGGCACAGGCCTTTATGCCCTCGTCAACAATGCCGGCGTCGGCGGTGGCGACACCGTTGTTGAGACGCCGGTCGAGGACCACACCTTTGTCTACAAAGTCAATGTCGAGGGCGTCTATCGCATGTCACAGGCCTTCGCTCCACTGATCATCGAAGCGAAAGGCCGCATCGTCACAACCGGGTCCATCGCAGGCACGATCTCTTCGTTTCCGGGCTTCAGCGCTTACAGCGGCAGCAAGCACTGGATCGAGGCGTTCACCGACAGCTTTGCTGCAGAAATGGAACCGCTTGGCGTCACGGTGAGCGTCGTCGAACCCGGCAACTACAAGTCGAATATTCGTCGTACCAGCGTTGAGCGCGAGCTTGAACAGGTGAAGTCCGAGGGCGGCGAAATAACCGACGAAATGAAAGCGGCCTACGAGGCAACAGCCGCCCGCGAGCTGTCATACAAAGAGCCCGACGAAGTTACCGCCGCGTTCATGCATGCTCTGTTTGACGAAAAACCGTTGCGTCGCTACATGGTTGTGCCGAACGACAGGGAGCAACAGTTCACAATCCAGACGCAACTGGATGAACTTGTGCAGTTAAACCAGTGGGGTCCTTACAGCTACAGCCGCGATGAGCTCGTCGAGATGCTGGATGCGACGCTTTCCGGCGACGCTGCAGCTGAGTAACTCATGGCCGAAACACCATCTCAAATGCTTGCTCTCGGTACCGCGGCACCAGCGTTCACATTGCCGGATGCCGACGGCGCCCTGCACTCGCTGGCTGATGCCAAAGGCCGTCGGGCGACACTCGTCATGTTCATCTGCAACCACTGCCCGTTCGTTATCCATGTCGCTGACGAACTTGCCCGACTGGGTCGGGATTGCGAGGCGCAGGATGTGGCCGTATTTGCGATCAATAGCAACAATGCCAAGAAATACCCGGCTGACGGACCTGCCGAAATGAAACAGATGGCGGCTGCTCGCGGCTATACCTTTCCGTATTTGATCGACGCCGACCAGAGCGTCGCGAAGGCCTACCGCGCCGCGTGCACGCCGGATTTCTACCTGTTTGATGCCGCCGGAAAACTGGTTTATCGCGGCCAGCTCGACGGCAGCAGGCCGGGCAACTCGGTGCCCGTCGATGGCAAGGATTTGCGTGGTGCAATTGACGCGCTACTTGCTGGCGAGCCTGTATCGAAACAGCAAGTGCCAAGCATCGGCTGCAATATCAAGTGGATCGCCGGCAACGAGCCGCCCTGGTTCTAGCTTTGCTCGGCATGCCACTTCAGAAGCAGTGCGGCTTCCGTTTCCGCGTCGAAGCCGCTCTGCCTTCGCGCTGGAACGTAGTCCGGCGATAATTCAGCAATCATGTCCTTCGCTGTGTCTGCGATCGGCCTGAAGGTCAGGCCCGCCGCCATCGCCCTGTCATTGTTTACCTGCATGATAGGGATGGGCCCCGCTCCGTACCAAGGGCCGTAATTCGGCTCTTCCGCTGTTTGCTCGCGAATCCAGTCCCAGTCGACCCAGGTCAGTGTCGACTTCGAGCCGGTCGCATCGCGCAGGCCTTCAAGCAGTGGCCTTGCACGGTAGGGCTCTTCAGCACCGACGGCGTTATAAGGACCCGTGCCATTACCGTCCTCCAGCAAGCGCACCATCCAGGCGCACATATCAACAGCATCGATATACTGCACGGGCAGGTCTTCCTGCCCGGGTACCAGTATCTCGTTGCCGGCCTGCATGCGTACCAGCCAGTGACGCAGCCTCTCGGTCGGGTCGCCGGTGCCGGTGATGATGCCGGGCCTGACATTGATGGCCTGGTCGCCAAAGATTTTCGTAACTTCCTGCTCGCACAGGGCCTTGCGCGGGCCGTAAGTCGCATCGTAGATGGAGCCGGACTCATCGGTTGGATCGTCCATCACGGCGTACTCGGCCGTAAATTCGTCGTCTTCGAGCCGCAGCGATTCTGCATACGCAGAAATACTGGAAACAAACAGGTACTGACCCACGTGCCCTTTTAAAAGCTCGGCCGAAAGGCGTACGTGGCGCGGATAGAAACCGGAGTTGTCGATTACCGCATCCCAGTCCCGGCCCTTCAGCGCGTCAAGCTGATCATCCCGGTCGCCGATCAGCGCCTCAACGTCCGGAAACATATCCGGAGCCGTCTTGCCGCGATTGAACATGGTGACCTTATGACCGCGAGATTGTGCGTAGCGAATTTCATGCGGCCCGATGAAGCCGGTACCGCCAAGAACCAGGAGCTTAAGTGGCTTATGCGCAGTGCTTTGCGTACACGCCCATCCGGGCAGCGCCGCAGCGACGCCGAGTGCGGATGCCGAACGGATAAAACTGCGCCGAGATGTAGTCATACGTGCTCCCTGATTCTTATTGTGATGGCCGCAAGCCTAACCCGCCTTGCGTGGAGATACTACGCCATGGCGACTACTACCTATTTAATCGTGTCCTGCCGCGGCTGATAATTCCTCTATGTAAATCGCCACCGGGAGTTTCTATGAAAACCTACTTTCCCTTGATCCTTGGTTTCGCCGTGTTCGTGGCCGGTTGCACAGTGCAGGAAACGAACACCGCAACGGCGGTCGATAGTCGGTCTGGTGTCCAGACCAATACGAA
>Ga0224500_10000768_pt1 | contig 20751 bp, 13 predicted proteins | sample SF_Oct11_sed_USG_FD_168126 | JGI IMG/M metagenome (GOLD analysis project Ga0224500, IMG submission 168126) | Sediment microbial communities from San Francisco Bay, California, United States - SF_Oct11_sed_USGS_4_1 | ecosystem: Environmental > Aquatic > Marine > Sediment | place: USA: California... | reverse complement strand
GACGCGCCCCTTGCGCTGCGCGGTTTCCTGAGTAGCATGCGCGGACGGGCGCGGCGAAGGTAACAGGGCGTGCCCATGGGGAGGGCACGCATGGCGCGGCGATCGGGTACGGCCCCGACAGGGGCAGGCGTGTGTTGGCGTGTTGCCCTGGCAGTCGTGGCCGTGCTTGCCGCCGCGCCTGCCGCGGCCGTCGACTACGTCTGGAACAACGCCTCCGGCGGCAACTGGAACACCCCGACCAATTGGACGCCGAACGGCGTGCCGAGCTCGAACGCCGACACCGCGACGATCACGGAGCCCGGCACCTACACGGTCACGGTCGACGGCGGCTTCTTCGTCAAGACCGTCACGCTGGGCGGCGCCTCAGGCACGCAGACGCTGGCAATTCCGGCCACGCGCCAGCTGGTGTTAAGCGCGAACATCGGCACCGCGACGATGACGGTCAACGCCAACGGTGTCCTGGCCCTGGGCGGCCAGCTGGCGGGAGTCGGATCGCCGGTGGCGCAGGTCACGATCAATGGCCGCTGGGACTGGGCCGCAGGCACAGTCACCTCCGGCGTCGCGACCACCATCGGCCCCGCCGCGACGCTCGCGGCTTCCGGCAGCCTCGCCAAGACGCTGACGGGCGGCGGGACCGCGCTGACCAACAACGGCACGATCACGCTCGCCGGCAGCGAGAACTTGTACGTCGAGAACAACGCCGTGCTGACGAACGCGGCGAGCGGCCTGGTGGATCTGCAGGCGAACGTCGGCATCGTGCAGACCGGCGGCGGCACGTCGACGCTGAACAACGCCGGCCTGCTGCGCAAGAGCGGCGGCACCGGCACGAGCACCATCTTGCTCATCGCCATCAACAACACGGGGACGATCGACGCGCAGCTGGGGACGCTGACCGTCACGCAGCCGTTCGCCTCGGGCGCCGTGCAGTCGAGCGGGGCAGGAAACGCGCTCAACGCGCAGGCGGGTGCCGCGCTGGCAATCAACGCAGTTTCGTCGGCGACGTTCGCAGGGACCACGTTCGGCGGAGCCGGCGCCAAGTCGATCGGCAGCGGCAGCGTCCCCCACACCTACTCGGGCACCATTGCGGCGTCGAACACGACGATCGTCGGGGGCGAGCACAGGGGGACGTTCACGATCAACGGCGATCTCGCGTTCATCGCCGGCACGCTGGGCAACGGCGTCCTGAACATGACGATCCCCGCCGGCGCAACGTTCACCGTCACGGGGTCCGGAACGAAGCAGTTCGTGGGGGCGGGCTCGCTGGTGGGGATCACCAACAGCGGCACGCTGCGTTTCAACGCCACGAATCCCCTGCAGGGGAACAACCAGTCGCTCATCCAGAACACGGCCGGCGGGTTGATCGAGTTCCTGGCCCAGGGAGGGCTCTCGTGGCAGGCGAGCGTGAGCCCGGCGGTGCTGGTGAACGCAGGCACCGTGCGCTTCGCGTCCGGGACGACGGTCCCGATCACGAACTGGCAGATCACCAACACCGGGACGATCAGCCTGCAGTCGGGACTGTTCGCGTGGAGCCCCACGACGGCGAACTTCTCGCAGACGGCGGGACGGCTGGAGCTCGTCGGCGGCAACATGAGCAACCAGCGGCACCTGTCGATAAGCGGCGGCGTGCTCGCCGGCAACGGGTCGATCCAGGGACCCGACGCGGTGAACGTGGGCGGAGGGCCGGCGCAGACACGTCCGGGCACTTCGCCGGGGCAGCTCACGTTCGTCGGCAACCTGGTGCAAACCGGTACCTATTTCGTCGAGCTGAACGGCGTCACGCCGGGGACGCAGTACGACCAGCTGGTAGCGCAGGGAACGGTGACGGTCGGCGGCACGCTGACGGTGACGCTGGGCTTCGTGCCGCCGGTGGGGACGGTGTTCCGCATCATCGACAAGACCAGCGCGGGGCCGGTGACCGGCGCGTTCAGCGGCATGCCGCAGGGCCACACGTTCACGGTCAACGGCGTGCAGCTGCAGATCAGCTACGCGGGTGGCGACGGCAACGACGTGACGCTGACGGTGACGCAGAACTCGGGGCTGATCTGCACGCCGTTCACCGACGTCGACCAGGCGAATCCGCTGTGTCCGAACGTGCAGTGGATGAAGAACCGTGGCGTGACCATCGGGTGCACGACGACGCTGTACTGTCCGGCCGATGCGACGACGCGGCTGCAGATGGCGGTGTTCATGAACCGGCTGGGCAATGTGCTGAGCGGCACGCCGCAGGTGCTGGCGTTCCCGAGCGTGAGCCTCACGGGTGCCGCGACCGAAGTGATCTGCCAGGCGCCGGACCAGGCGGCGACGAACTACGAGCGGCAGGTGACGCTCGACGCGGTGCTGATGGGGCTGGGCGGCGGCAACGCCGAGTACACGGTCGAGCCGGTGACGAGCGTCGATGGCGGTACGAACTGGATCGCGCTCGCCCCGGCGGTGCCGTTCAGCACGTTCAACGGTCGTTGGGCGAACGTACGCGTGAGCGGCGATCGCGAGGTGGCGCCGACCGAGGTGGTGCGCTACGGGCTGCGGCTGGTGCGGACCGCCGGCGTGGGCTTCACGGAGGCGCGCTGCGCGCTGCGGCTGGTCACCGGCAACCGGGTGACGGGGACGCCGCCGTGATGGCGAAGGATGCGGGACGGACGAAGGAGGCAACGATGCGCACGCTGAGAGTGGCCGCGATGGTCGTGATGCTGGGCATGGCGCCCGCTGCCTGGGCGCAGCAGTGCGTCGGGTTCAGCGACGTGCTGGCCAGCGACCCGTTCTGCCCGAACGTCGAGTGGATCAAGAACCGCCAGGTGACGCTGGGCTGCGGGACGGGGACGACGTACTGCCCGTTCGACCCGGTGATCCGGCTGCAGATGGCTGCGTTCATGAACCGGCTGGGCAACGCGCTCACGCCGGTGCAGCTGCGGGTGGACACGAGTCCGGGGGCCATCGACCTCGGCGCCGACGCCGTCGTGTGTCAGACCGCGCCGCAGCCGATCACCAATTACCCGCGCCAGGCGATCCTCGACCTCACGTTCGCGGGGCAGGCGCCCGCTGACGTCGATATCGCCGCCGACCTGGTGAAGAGCATCGACGGCGGCGCCAACTGGACGCAGCTGACCGCGGTGGGCAACCGCGGCTGGATCCCGAACGGTCGCTGGGGCACGCTGGCCAACCTCGCGGTGACCAACCTCGCGGTGGGCGACAACGTGATCTTCGGCGTGCGCGTCACGCGCACGAGCGGCTCGGTCGGCCTCACCGACAGCCGCTGCAACCTGCGCGTGGCGATCGGGTCGCGAACGGGCGCGGCGACGCCGTTCTGATGGCGAAGGCGGGAAGAGGGAAGGGGAGAGGGAAGAGGGAAGAGGGCGCTTCTGGCTTCGACCTGCACGACGCATTGCGTCATGCGCCCCCGCTCCTCTTCCCCATTCCCTCTCACCCGCCTGCCGAAGCCAGCAACGCGGCCAGCGCTTCGGCATCCAGTCGCAGATCAGGACGTCCGTGCCTGTCCCGCCGCGGCAGCCGGCGCGCCGCTTCGTGCGTGCGCACCGTGAGGCGGACCACGCCGCGGCGCGTCTCCAGGTACAAGTCGGTCTGAGCCTCCGCGCTTCGCGGCGGAAGTGAGCGATAACTCGCGCCGCCGTTGATCAGCGCGAGTTCGACGGCCTTGGCGTCGTCGGCGGCGAGCTCGAGGCGGATGTCGCTGTGCTCGGTCGCCCAGCCTTCGGCCACGCCGCCGACGAGCAGCGGGCGGAATTCCGCCAGCCGCCGCATCCAGACCAGCGCCTCCTCGCGCTGCGCGCGCAGCGTCGCCTCGTGCTCCTCGCCGCCGAACAGCGCGTGGTAGTCGCGCAGCGCGTCCTCGACCTCGTCGTCGCCGGGCAGCGGCCCGCGCTCGGGGAGGCCCAGCTGGCGAGCCGCCTTGCGCTTGGCGGCCGACCAGTCGCCGATGCCGTGCTCGGCGATCAGCTGCGCCGCGAGCTGCGCGATCGACTCGCGCTCGTGGCCGGGTGCGGCGAACGACGAGCGCCGCTCGCTGCGCCGCTCCTCGAACGAGGCGACACGGGGGTTACGCTCCGCGCGCGATCGACGGCTCATGGCCAAGTCAGTGGCGCCGGGCCGTCCCAAGCCACTGACCCGCCCCCCCTGGGGGCAGCGAGCGAAGCGAGCGTGGGGGTCGTTTCATCCTAGCTACGCCGAGCCGTCCCGACCCGCCGGCAGCGGGCTTCCCGGGGGGCAACGCGTGCAGCGAGCGTGCTAGGGAGGTTCACTTCAGAACAGCTGGTTCTTCACTTCCTGCGCCGAGCGCCCGCCCGGCTGCGGCGACGGCGTCACCAGCGCCTCCTCGCGCCGCGGCAGGTACTCGTTGTAGAACCACTCCGACAGCGCGCCGTTGTCGTCGCGCAGCCCCGTGTCGGCATTGATGCGCAGCGACACCACGCCCTCCGGAGGCTCGACGGCGATCTCCGGCGCGCCCTTGAGCGCCTTCTGCATGTAGGCGATCCAGATCGGCAGCGCCGCGACCGCGCCGGTCTCGTTGTTGCCGAGCGAGCGCGGCTGGTCGTGGCCGATCCACGCGACACCCACCAGGCTGCCGGTGTAGCCGGCGAACCACGCGTCGACGTTCTCGTTGGTCGTGCCGGTCTTGCCGGCCAGGTCCTTGCGGCCGAGCGACTGCGCGCGCGTCGCGGTGCCGTAGGCGACGACGTCGCGCAGCATCGTCGTCATCAGGAACGCATTGCGCGGATCGATGGCGCGCTCGGCATCGCCGCCCGCCTTTGCCGGCGCCGCCGACGAGAGGATGGTGCCCTTGGCGTCCACGATGCGCGAGATCAGGTGCGGGCCGACGCGGTAGCCGCCGTTCGCGAACACGGCGTACGCGACGGCCATCTGCAGCGGCGTCACCGAACCCGCGCCCAGCCCCATCGTGAGGTACGGCGGGTGCTGCTTCGGGTCGAAGCCGAAGCGGCCGACATAGTCCTGCGCGTACTGCGGCCCGATCGCCTGCAGCACGCGCACGGTGACGAGGTTCTTCGACTTGGCGAGCGCCGTGCGCAGCCGCATCGGGCCCTCGAACTTGCCGTCGTAGTTCTTGGGCTCCCACTCCTCGCCGCCGGCCTTCTCGGCGGGCACGAAGAACGGCGCGTCGTTGACGACGGTCGCCGGCGAGAAGCCCTTCTCCAGCGCGGCGGAGTAGATGAAAGGCTTGAAAGCCGAGCCCGGCTGCCGCTGCGCCTGCGTCACGTGGTTGAACTTGCTGCGCTCGAAGTCGAAGCCGCCGACCAGCGCGACGATCGCCCCGTCCGCGGGCCTCAGCGCGACCAGCGCCGCCTCGGCCTGCGGCAGCTGGGCGATCGCGTGGCGCCCCTTCTCGTCGCGCGCCAACCTCACGACCGCGCCGCGGCGGATGCGCTGGGCCGCCGGCGCGCGATCGGTCAGTGCGCGCGCGACGAAGCGCAGCTGCTCGCCGGTCAGCGTGACCGCGTCGCCGCTCGCCAGCACGACCTCGACCTCGGCGGGGCTCGCCGCCAGCACTACGCCGACCGGCAGCCCGTCGGCATCGGGGGTCTCCTGGAACACGCGCTCGAGCACCGCGTCGGCGGCCGCGTTGTCGTCCGGGAGGCTCACGAACGCCTCCGGGCCCCGGTAGCCGTGCCGGCGGTCGTAGTCGAAGACGCCGCGGCGAACGGCCGCGTACGCCGCTTCCTGATCGGCGGCGCGGATTGTAGTCCACACGGTGAGCCCCCGCGTATACGCCTCCTCCCCGTAGGCCTCGAAGACGACCTGGCGCGCCATCTCGGCGGCGAACTCCGCATGCACCGGCAGCACGTCGCGGACGCCGCGCTGCACGGCGAGCGGCTGGGCCTGGGCCTGCGCCAGCTCGGCATCGGTGATGAAGCGGAGCTCGTGCATCCTGCGCAGCACGTAGTGCTGGCGGGTCCGGGCCCGCTTCGGGTTGCTGACGGGGTTGAACGCCGAAGGCGCCTTCGGCAAGCCGGCCAGCATCGCTGCTTCGGCCACGGACACGTCCCTCAGCGGCTTGCCGAAATAGATCTGGGAGGCGGCGGCGAAGCCGTAGGCCCGCTGCCCGAGGAAGATCTGGTTGACGTAAAGTTCGAGAATATCGTCCTTCCGCAGGTTTGCCTCGATTTTCCACGCCAGGAGCACTTCCCGCAGCTTCCGGGTGATCGTCTTCTCCCTCGTGAGGAAGAAGTTCCGGGCGACCTGCATGGTGATCGTGCCCGCGCCCTGCTGGCTCCCGGATACCAGATTGGCGTAGGCGGCCCGCAGGACCGACAGGTAGTCCACCCCCCCGTGCTGGTAGAACCGCTCGTCCTCGGCGGCGAGGATGGCCTGTTTCATGCGTTCGGGGACCTCGGAGATGCGGACGACCGCCCGGCGCTCCTCGCCGAACTCCCCGATGAGCTCGCCCTCGGCGGAAAGGACGCGCAGCGGCACTTTCGGCTGATAGTCGGTCAGCGACTCCAGCGAGGGCAACGTGGGGTAGAGGAGCGCCAGGACGAACGCCCCCAGCAGGGCGCCGACGACCGCGAGTCCCAGGACGACCGAGGCGACGTAGAGGGCCCAGCGCTTTAGCACAGAGGAATAAAACTTGCGTTCACGGGCAGTTCGAGGGCCGGCCGCTGCGGCGGATGCAACACCCGACGTCCGGTCGGCGGAAAATTTGACATCACCTATGCTTGCTGCCAGAGTTTAATGTAATTTGTCAGCATCGGGCCTTGCCGGCCTACGCCGGTCCCCAACCACATGCTCGCTGAAAAGCTCGGCTCCGTCTTCGACGTCTTCCAGGCCAAGTCGCCATCGCTGATCGGCGTCGACATCGCGTCGACGTCGATCAAGATGGTCGAACTCTCGGAAGCCGGCAAGGGCACCTATCGCCTCGAACGTTACGCCATCGAGCCGCTGGCGAAGGACGTGGTCCAGGACGGCAACATCGCCAACCTCGACCAGGTCAGCGACGCGCTCAAGCGCGGCTGGAAGCGGCTCGGCAGCCGGCACCGCCACGTCGCCCTCGCCCTGCCCGCGGCCATGGTGATCACCAAGAAGATCATCGTACCCTCCGGCCAGAAGGAGGAGGAGCTCGAGCTCGCGGTCGAGGCCGAGGCGAACCAGTACATACCTTTCGCGCTCGACGAGGTCAACCTCGACTTCCAGATCCTCGGCCCGGCCCCGAACAACCCCGACGAGGTGGAGGTCCTGATCGCCGCCTCCCGCAAGGAGAAGGTCGAGGACCGGGTGGCCATCGCCGAGTCGGCGGGCCTCAAGCCCCGCGTGATGGACGTCGAGTCCTACGCCACGCAGGAGGCGTTCCGCATGATCGCGCCGTCGCTGCCCGCCAACGGCCGCGACCAGAACATCGCCCTGGTCGACATCGGCGCGCACGTCACGCACTTCTACGTCATCCGCAATCACCAGTTCCTGTTCTCCCGCGACCAGGCCTTCGGCGGCAACATGCTGACGATGGACATCCAGCGGGCGTTCAACCTCTCGCCCGAGGAAGCCGAGTCGGCCAAGCGCAACCAGGGTCTGCCGGAGAATTACGACAGCGACGTGCTGCAGCCGTTCCAGGAGACGCTGGCCCTGGAGATCACGCGGGCGCTGCAGTTCTTCTTCACGTCCACCCAGTACAACCAGGTCGACCACGTCGTGCTGGCCGGCGGCGGCGCGCTTCTCCCCGGCCTCGACGAGCTGGTCGCCAAGCGCGCCGGGGTGGCGACCGTGCTAGCCAACCCGTTCGTCAACATGCAGACCAGCGACCGCATCCGGCCGCGGCAGCTCGCGCAGGACGCGCCGATGCTGCTGATCGCCTGCGGGCTCGCCCTGCGCAGCTTCGAATAGCATGAGCTCGACCAGCGCACCCGTCCGCATCAACCTGCTGCCGCACCGCGAGCAGAAGCGGATCGCCCGGCAGCGCCAGTTCGTCTCGCTGGCGTTCATGCTGGGGATCCTCGCGCTCGGCGTGGTGGGCCTCGTCCACTTCTTCCTGAGCACGCAGATCGAGGCGCAGGAGAGCCGCAACAAGCTCCTCAAGAGCGAGATCGCCAAGCTCGACGAGCAGATCAAGGAGATCGACAAGCTGCGCGACCAGATCGCCCAGGTGCTCGCCCGCAAGCAGGTGGTCGAGACGCTGCAGGCGAACCGCAACGAGGCCGTGCACCTGATCGACCAGCTGGTGCGCCAGCTGCCCGACGGCATCTACCTGCGCAGCGTCAGGCAGAACGGCGCCAAGGTGACGCTGATCGGCTATGCGCAATCCAACGCGCGCGTGTCCACGCTGATGCGCAACATCGACGCCTCGCCGTGGCTCTCCACGCCGGAGCTCGTCGAGATCAAGCTGGTGCCGGTGCCGCAGGTGGCGGGCGCGCCGGCGCAGAAGGCGAACGCGGGCGACCGCATCAACGAGTTCACGCTGAACGTGCAGGTGCGCCGCGTGGCGCCCGCGGCGGTCAAGCCGCCGGCCGCGACGCCGGCGGCCGCTCCCGCGCCGGCCGCGCCGGCCAAGCCGGCCAAGCCGGCGGCGCCGACGAAGGCGGCGCTCGACGCGGGAGGCATGAGCGCCGCCGGGCCGTCCCAGGGCGCTGATTCCGCCCCCTCGGGGGGCGGCGCCGCGGCGTCAGCCGCAAGCGCGGGGGCCATGAGCGCCGCCGGGCCGTCCCAAGGCGCTCATTCCGCCCCCTCGGGGGGCAGCGCCGCGGCGTCAGCCGCAAGCGTGGGGGGCCATCAATCATGAGCCTGGACGAACTGCGGGGGCTGAACATCCGCGAAGTCGGCAACTGGCCGACGCTGCCGAAGGTCCTCGTCCTGGCGGTGGTGTTCCTGGTCATCGTCGCGCTGGGCGCGTTCTTCGACTGGAAGGACCAGTACGAGGCGCTGCAGAAGGCCGAGGCAACCGAGAACACGCTCAAGGGCGAGTACCAGACGAAGAAGGCGAAGGCGGTCAACTACGACCTCTACGTCGCGCAACTCAAGGACGTCGAGCAGTCGTTCGGCGCGCTGGTGAAGCAGCTGCCCAACCGGTCGGAGATCGACGCGCTTCTCACGGACATCAACCAGGCCGGCCTCGGCCGGGGTCTCGTGTTCGAGCTGTTCAAGCCGGCGGTGTCCGAGAAGATGGCCGAGTTCTACGCCGAGCTGCCGATCAGCATCCGCATCACCGGCAACTACCACGACATGGGGGCGTTCGCCAGCGACGTCGCGCAGCTTCCGCGCATCGTCACGCTGAACGACCTTTCCATCGTCAACGACAAGAGCGGGCTCGCCCTCGAGGCGGTGGCCAAGACGTTCCGCTACCTCGACGAGGAGGAGGTGGCGAAGCAGCGCGCCGCCGCGCGGGCCAAGGACAAGGAAAAGGCGAAGAAATGAGGCGCGTCCACTCGACGATTGCGCTCGCCGCGGTGCTGCTCGCCGGCTGCGGCGGCGAGTCGCACCAGGACCTGAGGGCGTGGATGGCCGAGCAGGGCAAGGGCGCGCGCGGCCGGCTCGAGCCGATCCCGCAGATCAAGCCCTACGAGCCGTTCGCCTACAACGCGTTCGACCTCCCGGACCCGTTCAAGCCGCGCAAGATCGAGCCGGCCAAGGGCGGCAGCAAGCTGGCACCCGACCTCGCGCGGCGCCGCGAGCCGCTCGAGTCGTTCCCGCTGGAGTCGCTGACGATGGTCGGCACGCTCGAGCGCAACAAGTCGGTGTTCGCGCTGGTGCGCACACCGGAGAAGGACATCTACCAGGTCCGCGCCGGCAACTACATGGGGCAGGACTACGGCGTCATCGTCGGCATCTCCGACACCGACATCAAGCTGAGGGAACTCGTGCAGGACGGCGCCGGCGACTGGACCGAGCGCACGAGCTCGCTGCAGCTGCAACAGCCCGACCAGAACAGGCAACAGGGGAGCAGACGATGAGCGCAACCGAACGCGCCCGCACGGGACGCGGCCTCGCCCGCGCGTGGCTCGCCGCGGCGACGGCGGCCTGCGTGCTTCTGGCCGGCGCGGCCGCGGCGCAGGGCGGCAACAGCCTCGACCAGGTGACGGTGTCGAAGGGAAGCTCCGGCAACACGATCGTCCGCTTCCAGATGAAGGCCCCGCCGGCCAACCCGCCCGCGGGCTTCGCCATCGCCAGCCCGCCGCGCATCGCGCTCGACTTCCTCGACACGGCCAACGGCCTCGGCGCCACTCAGCGCACCGTCGACGACGTCGCGCTGCGCAGCTTCAACGTCATCCAGTCGGGCAACCGCACGCGCGTCGTGTTCAACCTGAACCGCGCGCAGACGTTCCAGACCGCCGTCGAGGGCAACGCTGTCGTCGTCACCCTCTACGACCAGGCCGACCAGCAGGACGCGCGCACGCAGGTCGTGCAGCGCTTCGCCGAGGCGCGGCCGGGCGACACGCAGCACTCGCTGCGCGACGTCGACTTCCGCCGCGGCCGCAACGGCGAGGGGCGCATCGTCGTCGACCTCTCCGACAACGCCACCGGCATCGACATCCAGCAGCAGGGCCGCCAGCTGATCGTCGACTTCCTCAAGACGACGCTGCCGCGCAACCTCGAGCGGCGCCTCGACGTGCAGGACTTCGGCACGCCGGTGGTCAGCGTCGACACGTTCGTGCAGGGCCCGAACTCGCGGATGGTGATCGAGCCCAAGGGCCTGTGGGAGCACTCGGCCTACCAGTCCGACAACCGCTTCATCATCGAGGTGAAGCCGATCCTCGAGGACCCCAACAAGCTCACGCAGGGCACGCGGCAGGGCTACAAGGGCGAGAAGCTCTCGCTCAACTTCCAGAACGTGGAAGTGCGCTCCGTGCTGCAGGTGATCGCCGACTTCACCGGCCTCAACATCATCACCAGCGACACCGTGCAGGGCAACCTGACGCTGCGCCTCAAGGACATCCCCTGGGACCAGGCGCTCGACATCATCCTGCAGACCAAGGGCCTCGACATGCGCAAGAACGGCAATGTCGTGCTCGTCGCCCCGCGCGAGGAGCTGGCCCTCAAGGAGAAGCAGCAACTCGAGGCGGCCGCCCAGATCGGCGACCTCGAGCCGCTGCAGACGGAGAGCTTCCAGCTCAACTATGCCAAGGCGGACGACCTGCGCAACCTGATCATGCTCGGCGGGGCGAATGCGCAGGGCGGCGGCGGTAGCGGGGCGCAGGGCACGGTGCTGTCGCGGCGCGGCGTCGCGATCGTCGACCGGCGCAGCAACATCCTGTTCGTCTCCGACGTGCCGAGCAAGCTCGAGGAAATCCGCAAGATGATCCGGCAGATCGACGTCTCGGTCCGCCAGGTGCTGATCGAGGCGCGCATCGTCGTGGCCGGCGACTCGTTCTCGCGGCAGCTCGGGGTGCGCTTCGGCGCGCAGACCGCGATCACGTTCAACCGCGGCCGCTACGCGCTCGGGCAGGGCGGCAGCCTCGCCACGCAGCCGGTGGTGCGCACCGAGGGCGACCGGATCATCCGCGAGACGCGCACGCAGACGCCGTTCGAGGCGGCCTCCGGGCTGGCGAGCGTCGGCTACTCGGACTCGCCGCAGCTCAACGTCAACCTGCCGGTGGTCAATCCCGCCGGCCAGCTCGCGCTGACGCTGATCAACCTCGGCAGCGGCAACCTCGTCAACCTCGAGCTCTCCGCGCTCGAGACCGACAATCGCGGCAAGGTGGTGTCCAGCCCGCGCGTGATCACCGCCGACAACCAGAAGGCGGCGATCGAGCAGGGTACCGAGATTCCCTACGTGACGCCGGGCTCGGCGAACTCGCCGGCCACCGTGTCGTTCAAGAAGGCCGTGCTGCGTCTCGACGTGACGCCGCAGATCACGCCGGACAACCGCATCATCATGACCGTCGAGGTCCGCAAGGACCAGGTCGGCCAGTTCGTGCAGCTCGGCGGCGGCTTCCAGGTCCCGTCGATCGACACGCGCAACGTCACCACGCAGATCGCCGTCAACAACGGCGACACGGCGGTGATCGGCGGCATCTACGAGGAGATCACGCGCAACGAGGTCGACAAGGTGCCGTGGCTCGGCGACCTCCCGGTGATGGGCTATCTCTTCAAGACGACGACCCGGTCGACCGAGAAGACCGAGCTCCTGATCTTCCTCACGCCGCGGGTCGTGCGCGAGACCGTCACGGCCGTCCGGTAGCCGCGTCCGGTCGCCCGCGAAACGCCGCGCAGATGCGCGGCGTTTCGCATTGCGACGCCGGAAAGTAGGGAAAGTAGGGTCAGACTCGACTTTCCCGCGCTGCGCAATGCCTGTCGCGGAGTCCCCATCGGGAAAGTCGAGTCTGACCCTACTTTCCGCGGGCGGCGCCGGGCCGCCCCAAGCCGCCCGCGGTGACCCCACTCGGGCGAAAACGCATGCCCGGCCTGCCGAGGCCGGGCATGCGTTTTCGCCCGATAATACGCGGATGGCGCTGCACCGCGGCAACCTGTTCCTCGTCGGCATGATGGGCGCCGGCAAGTCGACGCTCGGCCGCCAGGTCGCGCGGCGGCTTGCGCTCGAGTTCATCGACGCGGACGTCGAGCTCGAGCGGCGCACCGGGGTGTCGATCCCCACGATCTTCGAGATCGAGGGCGAGCAGGCGTTCCGCGACCGCGAGGAGGCGCTGATCGACGAGCTCACGCAGCGCGCGGGCATCGTGCTCGCCACCGGCGGCGGCGTCGTCGGCCGCCCGGCGAGCCGCGCCGCGCTGCGCGAGCGCGGCACCGTCGTCTACCTGCACGCGACGCCCGCGGTGCTCTACGAGCGCGTCAAGCACGGGCGCAACCGCCCGATGCTGAAGGTCGAGGACCCGCACGCGCGCATCGCCGCGCTGTACGCCGAGCGCGACCCGCTGTACCGCGAGGTCGCCGACCACGTCGTCGAGTCCGAGCGCGACCGCGTGATGCGCTTCGCGCGCACGCTGATGCCGGAGGCGACCGGCGCCGAGCCGGCGCCGTGAGGACGCTCGACGTCGCGCTGGGACCGCGCAGCTACCCGATCCACGTCGGCGCGGGCGTGCTCGCGCGCGCCGGCGAGCTCTGCGCCGGGCTGCCGTCGCGCCGCGCGGTGATCGTCACGAACGCGACCGTCGCGCAGCACTGGCTGGGCGCGCTGCGCTCCTCGCTCGCCGGCGCCGGCTTCGCCGTGGACGCGGTGCTCGTCCCCGACGGCGAGGCGCACAAGAGCCTGGCCACGCTGAACGACGTCCTCACGCGGCTGCTGGAGCTTCGCGCCGAGCGCTCGACGACGCTGTTCGCGCTCGGCGGCGGCGTGGTGGGCGACCTCGCCGGCTTCGCGGCCGCGGTCTACCAGCGCGGCGTGCCGTTCGTGCAGGTGCCGACGACGCTGCTCGCGCAGGTCGACTCCTCCGTCGGCGGCAAGACGGCGGTCAACCACCCGCTGGGCAAGAACATGATCGGCGCGTTCTGGCAGCCGCGCGCCGTGCTCGCCGACACGTCCTGCCTTCGCACGCTGCCCCCGCGCGAGCTGTCGGCGGGGCTCGCGGAGGTCGTGAAGGTCGCCGCGATCCGCGACGCCGCGTTCTTCGCGTGGCTCGAGCGCTCGGTCGGCTCGCTCGTCGACGGCGACGAGGAGGCGCTGGCGCATGCGATCGTGGAGAGCTGCCGCATCAAGGCCGCCGTCGTCGCGGCCGACGAGCGCGAGACCGGCGAGCGCGCGCTGCTCAACTTCGGCCACACGTTCGGCCACGCGATCGAGAACGCCGCCGGCTACGGCGCCTGGCTGCACGGCGAGGCCGTCGCCGCGGGCATGTCGATCGCCGCGCGGTTGTCGGCGCGCGTGTGCGGCCTGCCCCCCGGCGACGCGGTGCGCCTCGACGCGCTGCTCGCGCGAGCGCGGCTGCCGCTGGTGCCGCCGGCGCTGCCGCTCGAGCGCTGGCTCGATCTCATGGCGCGCGACAAGAAGGTCGAGGCGGGGCGGCTGCGCTTCGTGCTGCTCGAGGCGCTCGGTCGCGCCGTCGTGCGCGGCGGCGTGGCGGCGGACGACCTCGTGGAGGCACTCGGACCGCAGGGGCAGGCTCCGTTGCCTGCAAGTCCGGGGAAGTAGGGCCCGGCCCTGCCATCCCGCGGGCCGCCGCTGCGCGCCCCGAGAACGACGACGGCGCCTCGAGGGCGCCGTCGCGCAACGCGGGAACTACGGTGCTAGTTGCAGAAGATCTGCACCGACGCGAGCTGCTGCGGCGTGCTCGCGTCGCCGATCGTCACCGTGAACGTGTTCGGGTTGCCCGGCGTGCCGTTGTAAAGACCCGAGACGTTCAGCGTGCCCGGCGACGCGCCCACGGGGTTCGGCGCGAGGATGAGGTTCTGCGGGGACGCCGCGCTGAACGGCGCCCGGCCGGTGATGACGATCGACACCGTCGTGCCGGCGACGCAGTTGAGGCGGCTCGTCGACGAGCCGGCGCCGGGCGCGCTGACCTGCAGCGCCGTGGGCGGCGTGGGCGCGACCGCCGTGCCCGGGCTGTTGTTGATCGTCGACAGGCCGCCGGCGAGCACGCGGCCCGTCGCGTCGCGGATCGCGAACGTGAGGCCGGTGAAGCACGCGCCGTTGGTGATGAAGTCGAAGCCGCCGCCGTTGACGAGCACCGGCGAGCCGACCAGCGTGGCGACGTCGGGGAAGTTCGGCAGCACCGTGTAGGGCGGCGTGCCGCCGAAGATGTAGTGCGACACGCGCACGCCGGTCGAGCACACGTTCTGCGCCGGCCCGGTGATGGTCGTCGTGCCGACCGGGGCGACCGAGAGCACCTGCGAGCCGTCGGTGACCTGCTGGATGATGAACTGGCTCGTCACCTGGCTGCCGGTGGTGAGTTCCGTGGCGCGCAGCAGGCCGATCTGGGTCGGCGTGTTCGGCGCGACGGCCAGCACGACGCGGGCGTCGCCGTTGGCGTCGCTGACGACGGTCTGCGTGGCCGCGAGCGGCGACCCGGGGTTCGTGGTCTGCAGCGCGTACGCACCCTGCACGACGTCGAAGCGAACCGAGCGTCCCGCGAGCGGCGCGCCGGCCGGCCCGGTCACGCGCACCGTCGCGACGCTCGTCTGCCCGGAGCACACCTCGCCGCCCGGGCAGGGCGCGCCGTTGGGGGTGATCGCGATCGACGCGGGGAGAAGGACCGCCGGGCGGACAGTGACTTCGGCGAGTGCCGCCGACCCGGCGGAGTCGCGGATGGTCACCGGCGCGACCTGCGCCGACTCCACGGGGTTGGCATTGAGCGTGAGCGTGCTGCCGATCACGTTCTGCGGCACGGGCAGCGCGGCCGGGTTGCCGGAAAACGCCGTGTAGGGCGGGACGCCCCCGGAGATCGACAGGACGAGCGGCGTGCCCGGGTAGGCGGTGGCCTCGGGCGGCACGACCGTCAGCGGGCCCGGCGGCGTGGGCACGGGCGCGTAGGGATTGTTCGGCGCCCCGGAGCCGCCGCCGCAAGCGGCGAGCGCGAGGACGCCGGCCAGGGCGAAAAGCGTCACTGCGCGACGAATCCAGGCGGCCGGGGTGGTCGAGAGCATGGGGCGGTGTCCTGAAATGATGTTGTCCTAAAGCCGTTGGCGGGTGACGCGCAATTTGAACGTTGCAACAAACAGATACGGCATATTGTTGAGATTAAAGCCCAAGTCGGGCGCCACGTGCAAGCCGCGCGGCGCCCGGCGGCGGGAAAACGCCGACAGGCTGTTGCTTGCGCACCCTTTTCCGGCGGTTTCTTGCCGCGCTGCAGCACGGCGGGTAACATGGATCGCTTTCGCCGCCGTTTCCGTCAAGCAAGCATCGGACCCGCCCACCAGGCGCCCCGATGGCCCCGAAGTGGCGCCGGCACCCGATGGATCCGGGTCCCGGCAAGCCCGGCCCCCGTCCGGGCACGGCGCGATCGTGACGCCCCACGTGTGTAGACGAGGTCGCCCGTGACGCAGGATCCGCAGCCGAGTTCCGCCTTCCCGCCCGGCCCGCAGGGCCTCTATCACCCTTCGCGCGAGCACGACGCCTGCGGGCTGGGCTTCGTCGCGCACATCAAGGGGCGGAAATCGCACGCGATCGTGCGGCAGGGCCTGCAGATCCTCGTCAACCTGACGCACCGCGGCGCCACCGGCGCGGATCCGCTGCAGGGCGACGGCGCGGGCATCCTCGTGCAGATGCCGGACACCTTCCTGCGCCGCGCGTGCGGCAAGCTGGGGATCACGCTGCCGGCCATCGGCCAGTACGGCGCGGGGCTCGTGTTCCTTCCGCAGGAGCCGGCGTCGCGCATGGCCTGCGAGCAGGAGATCGAGCGCGCGATCCACGCCGAGGGGCAGGTGCTGCTCGGATGGCGCGACGTCCCGACGGACAACGCCGGGCTCTCGGAGCGCACCAAGGAAGTCGAGCCGGTGATCCGGCAGCTGTTCGTCGGGCGCGGCTCGCGCGAGATGGACCAGGACGCGCTCGAGCGCAAGCTCTACGTGATCCGCAAGCGCTCCGGCCACCAGATCCAGGCGCTGAAGCTTCGCCACGGCCGCGAGTTCTACGTGCCGTCGCTGTCGACGCGCACGATCGTCTACAAGGGCATGCTGCTCGCCGACCAGGTCGGCAGCTACTACCGCGACCTCTCCGACGAGAGCTTCGTCTCGGCGCTGGCGATGGTGCACCAGCGCTTCTCGACGAACACCTTCCCGACCTGGGACCTCGCGCACCCGTTCCGGTTCGTCTGCCACAACGGCGAGATCAACACGCTGCGCGGGAACTTCAACTGGGTCCGCGCGCGCGAGGAGGCGATCGCCTCCGCGGTGCTGGGCGACGACCTGCCGAAGCTGTGGCCGCTCATTTACGAGGGCCAGTCGGACTCGGCGTCGTTCGACAACGCGCTCGAGCTGCTCGTGATGGGCGGCTACCCGCTCGCCCACGCGATGATGATGATGATCCCCGAGGCGTGGGCCGGCAACCCGCTGATGGACGAGGACCGCCGCGCGTTCTACGAGTACCACGCCGCGCTGATGGAGCCGTGGGACGGGCCGGCGGCGATGGCGTTCACCGACGGGCGCCGCATCGGCGCCACGCTCGACCGCAACGGCCTGCGTCCCGCGCGCTTCCTGGTCACCGACGACGACTACATCGTGATGGCCTCCGAGGTCGGCGTGCTCGACATCCCCGAGCGCAAGATCGTCAAGAAGTGGCGCCTGCAGCCCGGCAAGATGCTGCTGGTGGACCTCGAGGCCGGGCGCATCGTCGACGACGCGGAGCTCAAGCGCACGCTCGCCGTCGAGAAGCCGTACCGGGAATGGGTCGAGCGCTGCCGCCTGCGCCTCGAGGAGATGCCCGAGCCCGCGCCGGCGACGCCGACGGACGTGCCGCTGCTCGACCGCCAGCAGGCGTTCGGCTGGACTCAGGAGGACGTGAAGGTCATCCTCGCCCCGATGGCCGCGAGCGGCGAGGAGCCCATCGGCTCGATGGGCAACGACGCGGCGCTCCCGGTGCTCTCCAACCGGCCGAAGGTCTTCTACAACTACTTCAAGCAGCTCTTCGCGCAGGTCACGAACCCGCCGATCGACCCGATCCGCGAGGAGCTGGTCACGAGCCTCGTGTCGTTCATCGGCCCGAAGCCCAACCTGCTCGGCATCCCGCCCACGGAGGCGCACGACGTGCCGATGCGCCTCGAAGTCGAGCAGCCGATCCTCACCGCCGAGAACATGGAGAAGCTGCGTCACGTCGAGCTCTTCACGGGCGGCGTGTTCAAGGCCGAGGAACTCGACATCTGCTACCCGGCCGCGTGGGGGGGCAACGGCATGGAGGCGGCGCTCGCGAGCCTCGCGGCGCACGCCGAGGACGCGATCCGGCAGGGGCGCAACGTCCTCATCCTCTCGGACCGCGGCGTGTCGGCGGACAGGCTGCCGATCCCCGCGCTGCTCGCCACCGCGGCGGTGCACGAGCACCTGGTGAAGAAGGGCATGCGCACGATGGCGGGGCTGGTCGTGGAGACCGGCTCGGCGCGCGAGGTGCACCACTTCGCGCTGCTCGCGGGCTACGGCGCCGAGGCGATCCACCCCTACCTCGCGCTCGAGACGCTGACCGCGCTGCACGAGACGCTGCCCGAAGTCGACCCGAAGCACGCGCAGAAGAACTACATCAAGGCGCTGTGCAAGGGCCTGACGAAGGTGATGTCCAAGATGGGCATCTCCACCTACCAGAGCTACTGCGGCGCGCAGATCTTCGAGGCGGTGGGGCTCGCGAAGGACTTCGTCGACAAGTACTTCTACGGCACGGCGAGCAACGTCGGCGGCATCGGCGTGTTCGAGGTCGCCGAGGAGGCCGCGCGCATCCACCGCGCGGCGTTCGGCGACGACCCGCTGCTCGCGGAAATGCTCGACGCCGGCGGCGAGTACCACTACCGCGCGCGCGGCGAAGAGCACATGTGGACGCCGGACTCGATCGCCAAGCTGCAGCACGCGGCGCGCGCGGGGAGCTTCGCCACGTACGAGGAGTACGCGCGCCAGATCAACGACCAGGGCGAGCGCCTGAAGACGCTGCGCGGCCTGTTCGAGTTCCGCTTCGATGCGCGGCCCGCGGTCCCGATCGACGAGGTCGAGCCGGCCGCGGCGATCGTGCGCCGCTTCGCCACCGGCGCGATGAGCCTGGGGTCGATCTCGACCGAGGCGCACACCACGCTCGCGATCGCGATGAACCGCATCGGCGGCAAGTCGAACACCGGCGAGGGCGGCGAGGACGAGGCGCGTTACCGCGCGGAGATGCGCGCGGGGAAGAGCGTGGTCAAGGACGGCGACACCGTCGCCGGCATCATCGGCCGCGACCGCGTCGAGCGCGACGTGACGCTGAAGGGCGGCGACAGCCTTCGCTCGAAGATCAAGCAGGTGGCCTCGGGCCGCTTCGGCGTCACCGCCGAGTACCTCGCTTCCGCCGACCAGATCCAGATCAAGATGGCGCAGGGCGCGAAGCCCGGCGAGGGCGGGCAGCTGCCCGGACACAAGGTTTCCGAGTACATCGCGAAGCTGCGCTACTCGGTGCCGGGCGTGGGCCTCATCTCGCCGCCGCCGCACCACGACATCTACTCGATCGAGGACCTGGCACAGCTGATCCACGACCTCAAGAACGCGAATCCGCGCGCGTCGATCTCGGTGAAGCTCGTCTCCGAGGTCGGCGTCGGCACGGTCGCCGCCGGGGTCGCGAAGGCGAAGGCCGACCACGTGACGATCTCCGGCCACGACGGCGGGACGGGCGCCTCGCCGGTCTCGTCGATCAAGCACGCCGGCACGCCCTGGGAGCTGGGGCTCGCCGAGACGCAGCAGACGCTGGTGCTGAACCGGCTGCGCGGGCGCATCGCGGTGCAGGTCGACGGCCAGATGAAGACGGGCCGCGACGTCGTCATCGGCGCGCTGCTCGGCGCCGACGAGTTCGGCTTCGCCACCGCGCCGCTGGTCGTCGCCGGCTGCATCATGATGCGCAAGTGCCACCTCAACACCTGCCCGGTGGGCGTGGCAACACAGGACCCGGTGCTGCGCCGCCGCTTCGCCGGCCAGCCGGAGCACGTCGTCAACTACTTCTTCTTCGTCGCCGAGGAGGCGCGCCAGCTGATGGCGAAGCTCGGCTTCCGCACGTTCGACGAGATGATCGGGCGCAGCGACCTCCTCGACACGCGGCGCGGCGTCGCGCACTGGAAGGCGAGGGGCCTCGACTTCTCGCGCGTGTTCCACCAGCCGCCGATGCCCGCGAGCGTGGCGCGCCGCTTCTGCGAGCAGCAGGACCACGGCCTCGCGAAGGCGCTCGACCACGAACTGATCCGCGGCGCGGGAATCGCGCTGGAGAAGAAGAGCCCGGTGCGGCTCAGCTTCCGCATCCGCAACGCGCACCGCTCGGTGGGCGCGATGCTCTCCGGCGAGGTCGCGCGGCGCCATGGCCACGAGGGGCTGCCGGAGGACACGATCCACGTCGCGTTCGAAGGCATCGCCGGGCAGAGCTTCGGCGCGTTCCTCGCGCACGGCGTGACCTTCGAGCTGCAGGGCGCCACGAACGACTACGTCGGCAAGGGGCTGTCCGGCGGGCGCATCGTCGTGTACCCGGATCCGGCGTGCCCGGCGAAGCCCGAGGAGAACATCGTCGTCGGCAACACGGTGATGTACGGCGCGATCGCCGGCGAGGCGTACTACCGCGGCGTGGCCGGCGAGCGCTTCTGCGTGCGCAACTCCGGCGCGACGGCGGTGGTCGAGGGCACGGGCGACCACGGCTGCGAGTACATGACCGGCGGCACGGTCGTGGTGCTCGGGCGCACGGGCCGCAACTTCGCGGCCGGGATGAGCGGCGGCATCGCCTACGTCTACGACAAGGACGGCACGTTCGCGCAGCACTGCAACCAGTCGATGTGCGAGCTCTCCCCGGTGGCTGCGGAGGCCGAGCAGGGGCGCGCCGAGAAGGATCTGGCCGCGCTCGGCAAGGGCCGCAACCGCCACGCCGGCCGCGCCGACGAGGGTCTGCTGCGCGAGCTGATCGAGCGGCACCTGCGCTTCACCGGGTCGACGGTGGCGCTGGCGATCCTCGACGACTGGGAGGTGGCGCGCGGCCGTTTCGTGAAGGTGTTCCCGCACGAGTACAAGCGGGCGCTGACCGAGATGCACGCGCGCGAGGCGGCGAAGCCCGTGGCGGCAGCGAAGCAGAAGGCCGCGGCATAGTACAGGTCCGCGCCGTCCCCGCGAACGCGGGGACCCAGCGTCGTTGCGGCGAACGTCGCTGGATGCCCGCCCCCCGACTGCAGTCCTCGGGGGCAGGCTGCGCGGGAACGGCGCCGGTTGAAGTCATCG
>Ga0224500_10000763_pt1 | contig 20811 bp, 22 predicted proteins | sample SF_Oct11_sed_USG_FD_168126 | JGI IMG/M metagenome (GOLD analysis project Ga0224500, IMG submission 168126) | Sediment microbial communities from San Francisco Bay, California, United States - SF_Oct11_sed_USGS_4_1 | ecosystem: Environmental > Aquatic > Marine > Sediment | place: USA: California... | reverse complement strand
TCGCGGGCCCGTCGCTCATCGTCGGAGTGCTCGCCCACGAGGATCACGGTGCGCCAGAAATTGGGGTCGATGAGCGACGGGCCCGCGATCAAGAGGTGTCCCTTCAACGACTCCATGGCCATAATCATCGTCGAATGGAAGGTGTCTCCCGCGAGATCAGGCTCGTCGCACGCCCAAAGGGGGCTCCCGGCGCGGATCTGTTCGAGGTCGCCGAGACCCCGATCCCGGATCCAGGGGACGGTCAGCTGCTCATCCGCAACGCCTATTTCTCCGTCGACCCGTATATGCGGCCGCGCATGAACGATGTCCGCTCGTATGTCGCACCGTTCACGCTGGGAGAGGCGATGAGAGGAGGCGCGGTCGGTCAAGTCGTGGTCTCGCGCAATGCGACTCACCTCGAAGGGAGTTGGGTGGTTCACGGCCTCGGGTGGCGCGAGTGGACGTTGTCCGACGGCTCCGGTCTACGCAGGATCGATCCCTCGGTGGCGCCCGTTTCGACGTCGCTGGGAGTTTTCGGCATGCCGGGGCTGACGGCGTACTACGGCCTGTTCGAGCTGGGTGAGCCGAAAGACGGCGAGACGGTCTTCGTCTCGGGCGCCGCAGGGGCCGTGGGGAGCACCGTCGGCCAGATGGCGAAGATCGCGGGCTGTCGTGTCATCGGCAGCGCCGGGTCGCCGGAGAAACTCGACTGGCTTCGCGAGCTCGGCTTCGACGATGGGTTCAACTACCACGAGCGACGCGTCCGGGAGGCGCTCGCCGAGCTTGCACCGGACGGGATCGACATATACTTCGACAACGTCGGCGGCGACCACCTCGAGGCCGCAATCGGCGCGCTTCGACGCGGCGGGCGCGTCGTGGCTTGCGGATCGATCTCGCGCTACAACGATGTCGAGCCGATGCCGGGGCCGCGGAACATGTTCATGGTGGTCACGAAGCGGCTCCGGATCCAGGGTTACATCGTGAGCGACCACTTCGACCGCTTCGACGAGTTCTACGAAAAGGCCCAGGGTTGGGTTCGCGACGGCAAGCTTCGCTACCGCGAGACCGTCGTCGAGGGGATCGAGAGCGGGCCGCAGGCGTTCCTCGGCCTGTTGCGGGGCGAGAACATCGGGAAGATGCTCGTCAAGGTCGGCCCCTCCGAGTAAAGCGCCCCCGCCGAATTCCCGGCCATTCTGCGTTGCAGGAAGAGGCCGCTCCTCCTCACCGAGCGCTACCCGCGCTGCGAGCCGTGCGAGAAGCGCGTTCGTCTCAAAGGATCGTTGACCGGCGCTCAGCGATTACTCCCTCAGCCGATCGTCCTCTGTGATAAGAAACCCTGGTTTGGGCGCCAATCGGAGTAGCGGCGGAGTGGGGGGGCGGATGCGCACTGCGAGGCGCAGCGTCGGTCTGACCCAGAAACAGCTCGGCGAAGCGCTCGGAGTGAAGTCGATCACCGTCTCGCGGTGGGAGCGGGGAGTCACGAGCCCGTCGCTCCCGCGGCTTCGTCGTATTGCCGAGATCACGGAGACGACGGTGAGCGACCTCGTGCGCGCGCCGGACGCGGCTACGGCGCATGCCGTCGAGCTTGCCGCCCTAAGGGAAGAGCTTTCAGAGACTCGTGAGTTGGTCGATCGAGTCGCTCGGACACTCGACCGGCTAGCGCAGACTCGACCCGGCGCAGACTCGATGTCAGTGTTCCGAGAGTCCTGACGCTCAGCTCCGCGAGCATTTCGACGTGCACTGCGAGACCGCCCGCAGTAGGGATCGCGATCAGTCGTTCGGCACGGCCCGAGTAGAAGACGGTGGACTCCACCGCGCGCCCGTCGGCCCGCGCCGCCTCCAAGCAGGGGCCATACACGTCGGATGCTTGGGGAAGGTGATCCCAGAGCACATGTCCGATCCATCCGCCGAACCTCTCAATGAGGTCAGCGCCGACATAGAGGACCTTGTCATCGTCATCGAGAACGATGTACGACAAGTCGGGCGGCTCCGCCGAGCGAGCGGCCTTCGTCGCCGCGGAATCGCTCACGTCCCACCCTCGATGACATGCAGGTGCCCGCGCATCTCGCGCTTCAGCATGTCGGCCTCGCGGTCGTCGAGCAGGTCGATGGCCTCCACGATCGACGAGTGCAATCCGTCGAGTGTCAGCGTGTCGAGGTTGAGCAGGCGCTCCCAGTACAGCTCGAGCCGGTCGCCCGCCGGCACCGCTCGGATGTGTGCGACGGTTCCTTCGTAGAACTGGACGAACTCCACGGGCTCACCCGTCCTACGCGCGCGCTCGTAGTGCGGCCGGAACAGCGGCTCGGATCCGGGGAAGCCGTCCCACACGACCCGGCCGGCGAGCGGCCCGAACTGAGCTTCTGCAGCAGGACCTACGCCGACGATCACGTAGTTCTCGTCGAGCACGATGAAAGGCGCCTGCGGTACCGTGACGGCCACGGTACCGTCATCTTACGATCTCGTCCGTACGGCGTGGAGGAAATTCTCGAGCATCTGGTGCCCGTCGGATGTGAGCACGCTCTCTGGGTGGAACTGAACGCCTTCGATCGGGAGGGTCCGGTGCCGCACTCCCATCACCTCGCCGTCGTCCGTCCGCGCGGTCACGTCGAGCTCCCCGGGCACGCGAAGAGCCGCCAGTGAGTGGTAGCGACCGACGTCGATCTCAGCCGGGAGCCCTGCGTAGACGCCGCGGCCGTCATGCTGGATGCGACTCGCCTTGCCGTGCACGAGCGCCTTCGCTTGGCCGATCTCGCCGCCGAACGCTTCGATGATCGCCTGGTGCCCGAGGCAGACCCCGAGCGTGGGCGTGGTCGGCCCGAGGGCGAGGATCAGTTCGATCGAGCGGCCCGCGCCGAACGGTCGTCCAGGGCCGGGGGAAACAACGAGGCGGTCGGCCGCCAACGCCTCAGCGTCCCCGGGCGTGATCGCATCGCTTTGATGCACGAGGACCTCGGCGCCGAGGTCCTCGAAGAGGTGCACGAGGTTGTACGTGAAGGAGTCGTAGTTGTCGATCAGGAGGACGCGCACGCCTCCGAGTGTGCCAGCGCAGGGGTCTGACCCCGGGTCTGACCCCGCGACCGGAGTTGCGCTGGCTAGGCTGGCTGTATGACGCGGTCAGTCATCGTCTCAGCGGTCCGCACGCCCTTCGGGCGACTCGGCGGCGGCCTTGCGTCGGTTCCCGCGACCGAGCTCGGCGCGATCGTGATTCAAGCGGGGCTCGAACGGGCCGGCTTGGAGCCGGCAGAGGTCGAGTACGTGATCATGGGACAGGTGCTCCAGGCGGGCGCGGGTCAGGCACCTGCGCGCCAGGCGGCGGTCGGCGCGGGAATTCCCAAGGAAGTCCCGGCCGACACGATCAACAAGGTGTGCGCGTCGTCGATTCGCGCGATCGAGATCGCCGACCTGATGATCAGGGCGGGTGGGCACGATGTCGTTGTCACCGGTGGCATGGAGTCGATGTCGAACGCGCCGTACCTCCTCCCGAAAGCGCGCTTCGGCTACCGGCTGGGAAACGGCGAGGTGGTCGATCACATGGTGTTCGACGGTCTCACCTCGACGTTCGACGGCCTGCACATGGTCGTGCAGGCGTCGACGGTGGCGCGTGAGCTCGGAATCTCGCGCGAGGAGCAGGACGAATGGGCATACCGCTCACATCGGCGAGCGGCGGCAGCCCAGGACGCGGGGAGCTTCGAGGACGAGATCGTCGCTGTCGGCGACTTCGCCGCGGACGAGGGCATCCGGCGGGATACGACGCTCGAGAAGCTTGCCTCGCTTCAGCCCGTCTTCGATCCCGAAGGGACGACGACGGCCGGCAACGCACCAGGCGTGAACGACGGTGCCTCCTGCGTGATCGTGTGCTCCGAGCAGTTCGCCGAGCGCAAGGGGATCGAGCCGCTCGCGACGATTGTCGCGCAGGGGTACGTGGCCGATGATTTCGCGTATCTCGCGCGGACGCCCGCGCGCGCCGGTGAGCGGGCCCTCGCGGCTGCAGGGGTGTCGATCGCAGACGTGAAGCGGGTCGAGATCAACGAGGCGTTCTCGTCCGTGGCCAAGAACTCGACGCGCATGCTGGGCGCAGACGAGGAGATCGTGAACGTCAACGGCGGCGCTGTCGCGCTCGGGCATCCGATCGGCGCGTCGGGAGGCCGTATCGTCGCGACGATGGTGCACGACCTGCGGCGAGAAGGCGGCGGGCTCGGCCTCGCGGCGATCTGCTCCGGCGGCGGGCAAGGCGACGCCCTGCTCCTCGAGGTCTGACAACGCGCCTGATCTCAAGCCAGATCTTGGGCTCGTTGCGGCATGTAACAAGTTGTAACTTGCGTGTCTTGCGGTTGGTCGTCGTTCTGATCGCTGCCGCCGCGGTCGGGTTTGTGGCGATCGCGGATGCCGGCGCGTGCGTCTGCGTCGACGCACCTCTGAGCAAGCGTCTCGACGATGCGGACGCCGCGATCGTCGGCCGCGTCGTCGCCGAACGGTCGGGCGAGTCGAAGGGCGAGCCGCAGCGGCTCCTCACTGTCGAGGTTGACCAGCAGGTCAAGGGCAACGCCGACGGCACGATCGTCGTCCGCAGCCCATCCGGATCCGACTGCGATCTGCTGGTCGCACGGGACGAGCCGATCGGCCTCCTGCTCACGCGGGCTCCGGACGACGCCTGGCTCGGAACGGCGTGCAGCGTCGTCGCACCAGGCCAGCTCGTCGCAGAGGGAGGAGAGCCGCGCGGGGGAGTGATCAAGGTCGGAATCGGCCTCGTCATCCTCGGCCTGGTGATCCTGTGGGCGCTGCGGCGGCTGAGGCGCGGTGCACGGCCCGAGCTCCCCGGCGCTCCTGGGTCGTAGTGGAGATACTTCCTCCGTGAGGTTCGACCACGTTCTCGTCGTGGGCGCCGGGCAGATGGGGGGCGGAATCGCCCAGGTCATCGCGGCGTCGGGGCGCCGTGTCTCGCTGCATGACGCGGTGCCCGGAGCCGTCGACCGTGCGCTCGGAACGATGGAGCGAAGCCTGGAGAAGCTCGCACAAAAGGGCGGCGCGGACCCGGCCGAAGTGCTCGCGCGGGTCAGTCCCGCGGCCGGTCTCGTGCCCGCAGATCTCATGGTCGAAGCCGCGGTCGAGGACGTCGATGTCAAGACGAAGATCTTCCGCAGCGCCGACGAGCTCTTGCCACAGGAGGCAATCCTCGCCTCGAACACGTCGTCGATCCCCATCACCTCCCTCGCCGCTGCCACGGGTCGGCCTGAGCAGGTCATCGGGATGCACTTCTTCAACCCGGTGCCCGTCCTCGAGCTCGTCGAGGTGATCCGGGCTGTTCAGACCTCGGACGAGACTGCGCAAGCCATCGTCGAGCTCGCGAAGGATCTCGGCAAGGTGCCAGCCGAGGCACGCGATTTCCCCGGGTTCGTGTCGAACCGGATCCTGATGCCGTTCATCAACGAGGCCGCATATGCCCTGATGGAGGGAGTTGCCGAACCGGACGCGATCGACACCATCGCCAAGCTCGGGTTTGCGCACCCAATGGGGCCGCTCGCGCTGGCCGACCTGATCGGGCTCGACACGTGTGTGTCGATCATGGGGGTGCTGCACGAAGGTCTCGGAGATCCGAAGTACGCGCCGTGCCCGTTGCTTCGACAGTATGTCGCCGCAGGGCGCCTCGGCCGCAAGTCGGGTCGCGGCTTCTACGAGTACGGGTGATGGATCCGAAGCTCGAAGCAGAGCTGACTGCGCACGACGTCTCGGACGAGAAGTTCGTCGACGCCTCGTTCCGTCACATCCTGCGGCGACCGCCCGATGAGGAGGCGCGCGTGCGAGCGCTCGCAAAGCTCTCTGAGGGAACACTGTCGCGAGCGACCCTCATCCAGGAGCTCACGACGAGCGAGGAGTCCGCGCGCGTCCGCGAGCTCGACGATGCCGTGGCGCTCGGCCTCGGCGCGCGGGCGCGTAGCGAGCGAATCCGCTGGCTCCAAGCCTCTGCGGGCACGGATGAGCGAGTCGTCGAGATCCCGTGGGTGCTCTCTCGGCTGCGCGCGTCGGGGCGCGTGCTCGAAGTGGGATACGCCTTCGCCGAGACTGCGTACCTCGGCGCTCTTCTGCGTTCGGGCGTGGAGCTCGTCGGGGTCGACCTTGCGACACGCGACGTCGAGGGCATGGAGGCGGTCGCGGCCGATGTTCGCACACTCCCGTTTCCCGAGCGCTCGTTCGACCAAGTACTGCTCGTGTCCACGATCGAGCACATCGGTGCCGACAACACGGTGTACGGACTCGACGCTGAGAGCGACGGCGACGCCCGCGTCGAGGCGCTCCGCGAGCTGAAGCGGGTGCTGCGCTCGGACGGCAGCCTGCTCGTCACCGTCCCTCTCGGCGAGCCGGGTGATCACGGCTGGTTCCGACAGGAAGACGAGCGTGGCTGGAACGAGCTCTTTGCACGCGCCGACTTCTTCGTCGAGGAGAGCGAGGCGTACGAGCTGCGCGACGACGGGTGGCACGCGGCGCCGGCGTTTCGCCCGGAGGGCGTTCGCTATGGCGAGCGCGGTCCTGCTGCGTCTGCCGCACTCTGCGCGGAACTCTTGCCGGGCCGACTCAGGCATCTCGCCACGCCAGGCGGCCTCCGCACAGCGACCCGACGGCGTGCGTCTCGCGCGTACAGGCGCATACGACCTCACGACCTATAGTCCGAATCGATGAACTTCGAGCTGACCGCCGATCAGCGCGCGATCCAGGAACTGACACGCGAGCTCGCCGAGGCGGAGATCGTCCCGAACGCGACGTCCTGGGACCGCGAGCACCGCTTCCCAGACGAGCTCTACCCGAAGCTCGCCGACCTTGGCCTCATGGGCGTGTGCGTCCCGGAGGAATATGGGGGCGGCGGGGCCGACTTCCTCTCCTATGTCCTCGTCCTCGAGGAGCTCTCGCGCGCCGATGCGGGAGTCGGCGTGACGGTTGCGGTACACACGAGTGCTACCACGCTTCCGATCCTGTCGTTCGGCACCGAGGAGCAGAAGTCCCGATTCGTTCCACCGCTCGCTCGCGGGGAGCAGCTCGGCGCGTTCGCCCTCACCGAGTCCGGGTCCGGCTCCGACGCAGGCTCGCTTCGCACCGTGGCCGAACCCGAGGCTGACGGTTGGGCGATCACCGGCTCGAAACAGTGGATCACGAACGGCTCGCGCGCAGGAACTTTCGTTCTCTTTGCGCGAACCGATCCCGCGACGGCCGGGGCGCGCGGGATCTCCTGCTTCATCCTCGATGCCGAACATGTGCGCGTAACGCGTGAGGAGGAGAAGCTCGGCCTGAACTCGTCGACCACGTCGGATCTCGCCCTCGAGCGCGCGCACGTCGGTCGAGACCGCCTGCTCCATGACGAGAATCGCGGTTTCCGAGTTGCGATGGCGACGCTCGACGGTGGCAGGATCGGGATCGCCGCTCAGGCGCTCGGGATCGCGCAGGCGGCGTACGACGTCGCACGTTCGTACGCCACTGAGCGAGAGCAATTCGGTCGGCGGATCGGGGACTTCCAAGCGATCCAGTGGAAGCTCGCGGACATGGCGACCGAGATCGACGCCGCCCGTCTGCTCACCTACCGCGCTGCCTGGCTCAAGGAGGACGGGCGACCGCACACCGCAGAGGGCGCGAAGGCGAAGCTCTTCGCGTCAGAGATGGCGCGCCGCCAGACGGCCGAGGCTATCCAGATCCTCGGGGGCGTTGGGTACACGAAGGAGTTCCCGGTCGAGCGTTTCTACCGCGATGCGAAGATCACCGAGATCTACGAGGGAACCAGCGAGATCCAGCGCCTGGTGATTGCACGGTCGATCCTCGGGCGGCAGGTGCGCGTGGAGCCCGTTCAACGCGCCTAAGCCAGTAGCAGTCTCTCACGAGTAGCTCGGGCGCTGTACCGATCCCGCGAGACTGATCTTCCGGGCACGCGTCCGTGGCGCCTAATCTACTCGCGTGTCCCGCGATCGCGACGAGCCCGTCAGGCTGACGAAGATCTACACTCGCGGAGGCGACGCGGGCGAAACATCGCTCGGTGACGGCTCCCGTATCTCGAAGCTCGACGCGCGGATTGCTGCGTACGGAGCCGTCGACGAGCTGAACTCGGCCGTCGGTCTCACTCTCGCCGGAGATTGCCCGGACGACATGCTCGCGGTGCTCGGGCGCATCCAGAACGAGCTCTTCGATCTCGGCGCGGACCTCTCGGTTCCGATGGAGCACGACGCTCGCCTTCGCGTCACGCAGGAGCAGGTCGAAGCGCTCGAGGGTGAGTGTGACCGCTTCAACGCTGACCTCCCCGAGCTCAAGAGCTTCGTGCTTCCAGGCGGAAGCGAGGTCGCTGCGAGGCTCCACGTGGCCCGCACGATCTGCCGTCGCGCCGAGCGTGACGCGCTTGGTGCCTCCCGTCTCCATACGCTCAACCCGCTCGCGCTCGTGTACCTGAACCGCCTGTCCGACCTTCTGTTCATTCTCGCTCGCGCCGCGAACGCGGCCGCCGGTCACGAGGAGCCGCTCTGGAGGCCTGGGAGCTCGGCCTAGCGTTCGCGGCGTCGTTCGTCGCGGGCTATGTCGGCTCGATGCTCGGTCTCGTACTCGGGACGCTGCGGTTGCCGTTCGTGATCCTCGCGACAGGCAGCCCACTCGCGGCTGCGGGTACCAACATCGCGATCTCCGCCGCCGCAGCTGGAGCCGGCGGACTGAAGCACGCACGCGACGGTCGTGTCGACTGGCGAGTCGTGTCGTGGATGGCTCCACCGTCCGTTCTCGGCGCGGTGGTAGGAGCGATGCTCGCTGACGACGTCTCCGAAGCGCTGCTCTATGGGCTGATCGCGACGGTACTCGTTTGGAGTGGGATCGACCTCGCGCTGCGCCCGATCGCTCCGCGACCACGCGACCACCTCCGCGCGGGGCGTGGGGGAGTTTTCGCGTTCCTGATCGGCGCTCTCGGCGGCGCCGTCGGCCTGATTCTCGGGACGCTGCGCATGCCGGCGCTCGTGCGATCGGTCGGGCTCGACGTGCGGCGCGCCGCCGGGACGAACCTCATCATCGGCTTCTTCCTCGGCGTCGCCGGATTCGCGACGTACGCGACGGTCGAGGGCGTGGATTGGGACGTCCTTGTGGCTGGACTCGCGGGCGCACTCCCAGGGGGCTGGCTGGGCGCCCGTGCAACCGGTCGGATCGAGGAGCGCTCCCTGCGTCTCGCGCTTGGAGTAGTCCTCGTCGTTGTGGGGGTCGTGTTCGCGTTGCAGGCTGCGAGGGGCTGACTACGCCACGGCGGGCCAGCGCCCGTCGAGCCACTCGACGAGCTCGCTCGCAGGCCGTGGGCTTGCAACGTAGAAGCCCTGTGCGTAGTCGCAACCCCAGTTCGTAAGCGTGTGCCACGCCGCCGCTGTCTCCACGCCCTCGGCGACGACCGTGAGGTCGAGCGCGTGGCCGATGTCGATCAACCCGCGCACGAGCGCTCCGTCGGTGGCGCTCTCTTCGAGGCCGCCAACGAGTTCGGCGTCGATTTTCAACTCGTCGAGCGGAAGCGCCCTCAACGCGGCGAACGAGGCCGCGCATCCGCCGTCGTCGAGTGAGAGGCGAACGCCCAGCGTCCGGAAACGCCCGAGAACTTCGTCGTCGAGCTCTGCACCGGCGCCTGGCCCAGCAGGGACGACCTCGAGCGTCACCGGAGTCGAGACAACGTCTACCGAACGAAGCATGTCAGCAAGGCCTTCAGCGAACAGCGGATCGTCGAGCAGGCGGTACGGGATGTTGATCGACACGCCGAGATCGTGTCCCGCCTCCGACCAGAGCTCGGCCGAGCTCAACGCGTCCGCGACGACGAGAAACGTGAGCTCACGCGCGAGCGGCGTGCGTTCGACGTGGGGGACGAACTCAGCGGGCGGAACAAGTGCCCCTTCCGGGAGCACGCGCCGGATCAGGGCCTCGGCGGAGCGCGTCGTTCCTGTCGCGAGGTCGAGGATCGGCTGATAGACGACCAGGAGCTCCTTGTGGGCGAGCGCCGTCTCGACATCGCGCACGACGCCGGCATCGACGCCTCGCCGCATGAAGACCGAGTCGGCGGCCACGTCGCGCTTCGTCGCGTACATCTTCCCGTCGGCGCGTGAGAGCAGCTCGTCGGAAGTTGTTCCGTCGACAGGGAATACCGCCCAGCCGATGCTGCCGTCGATCTCGATCGCGGTCCCGTCGACACGGAACGGTCGGCGAAGCGCGTGACGGAGTCGTCGGACGAGCACCGTGGCCGTACCGTCGGTCCCGGTTTCCGTCGACAGGACGACGAATTCGTCGCCCCCGACCCTGGCGACGGTGTCGCTCGCACGTACGACCGTCTCGAACCTGCGAGCCAGCGTGCGCAGGACAGAGTCACCCGCGCGGTGACCCCGGACGTCGTTGACGTCCTTGAACCCATCGAGATCGATGACGATGAGCGTGAAGCGCTCGCCGGTGCGGCGACAACGGCGTAGCGCCTGTTCGATCCGGTCGTCCAGGAGGACGCGGTTGGGTAGACCGGTGAGTGGGTCTCGCAGCGCCTCCGCAGTCGCTGTTCGCAGCCGCAGGTTAAGCCACACCCCGCACGCGGCGGCGACGAATGCGAAGACCACGAGGGACGCCACGACGACGTCCGGGCTCTCGTGCAGCACGGCTGTCAGGAGGCTCGAGACGAGCACGAGCGCAGCGAGGAAAAACGCCCACGCGAAGGTGCTACTGAGATGCCGCCTTGATCGGATTGTCACTCGTTCGTTGCCGTTCCTGCTCCCAGAGAGAGCTGCCGCAGTACTTCCGACAGTAGTCGGCGTTCGGGCGTGGATCGCCCCCAGATCGAGGGATGGTCATCCCCCGGAAGAGGGTGTAAGCGGCTCGAAGTGGGGAGGAAGCGGCCGTTTCTTCGGGAATCGAGCCCCGTGGACGTTGCGGCGGGCCTCGTCGGACTGCTTGCCGGCCTGGCCGTCGGCCCACTGGCCGATCGTCTCGCGACGAACGCACCGCTTCACGAGCCGTTTCTCAAGAGCGTGTCGCGGTCATCTCGTCTCTTCCTCGTCACCCTCGGCACCGCGCTTCTCGCAGGTGCGTGCGGGCTTGTCTACGGCTTCACGCTCGAGGCGCTGATCGCGGTGCTCTTCTGCTGGGTTCTGGTCATCGTCACGCGAACCGACCTCGAGCATCGACTGATTCCGGACAAGATCGTCCTCCCGGCAGGGGGGGCAATCCTCGCTCTTCGAACGATCGACGATCCGAGCTTCGAGTGGGTTCTGAGTGCCCTCGGCGCGGGGTTGGTGTTGTTTGTCATCGTGCTCGCCTACCCGAAAGGCCTCGGAATGGGGGACGTGAAGCTCTCGGCTCTCCTGGGTGCGGGGCTTGGTGTTGCCGTGATCCCGGCGATGTTCGTGGGGTTCTTCGCCGCGTTCCTGCCGGCAGCGCTGCTTCTCGTCCGGCACGGTAAGGAGGCGCGTAAGCAGGCGATCCCACTTGGGCCGTTTCTCGCGCTTGGCGGAGTCGTCGCTCTCTTCTGGGGCGACGCGATACTCGACTGGTACAAGCAGCTTTCGCTGTAACGCGGCGCGATCGCGCTATGCAGTAAGGCCTGCGTTCGATAAGCCATGTCACCTATGGAGAGTGCGTCGACACACAGCGGCGTTCCAGCGCCGATCGCCGCCGCCGTCGCCGCCGACGTGTTGTAAGGCGGTATTCGTGGGGTGACGCCGTCGGTCTTCGTGCTCGAGCCTGGGCGCTTCTGGCTCGTGGCGCAACGCGGGCGCGAGTCTACGAGCTTCCAGGCGAAGAATCGCCCGGCGTCCCGCGCACGAGATAGGCACATCGCCGCCGGTCCTCGGGCAGCGGTGACGGCCCCGTACGCGCGACGATGTACTCCGCGCCCTCGAGCTCGAGCGCATCGCCGGGGGCGAGGTTCGATCGGTCGATCTCGACCAGCCGGTAGTCGAAGCCCGGTACGAACGCAAGCTGCACCGATTGCGCAACGACGGGTTGGTCAGAGCTCGGGGTTGGCGGATTGGCCTCAATCTGGGATTCGAGCTCACCAAGACGCTCCTCGCGCGCCGTGACGGCACGCTCGCGTCGCTCGACGGCGGCGCGCCGGAGCTCCACTGCGCCGAGCTCGCTGCGACGACGTGCGAGGTCGGTCTCTTGGTCGGCGAGGCGGCTTTCGCGCTCGGTGAAGTCGCGCAGGAAGTCCGTGAGCTCGGTCTCTCTCGCCTCGAGGTCGGATGTGCGCAATCTGAGCATGCGCTCGACCGAGGCGCGCGAGTCTCGGAGAAGCTCTTCGCGGCGCTCGAGGTCGGCGATCGACGCGTCGAAGCGTGCCGCATGCTCATCGAGCTCCCGCCGCCGCTCCGCGAGAAGCTCCTCGAGGCGCTCCTCCGAGGTGGGGCCCGGCGTGAGGACTCTCCGGACAAGTCCTCCGAAACCGTCGGTCGTCTCGGACGATCTGCGATCGGCGGGAGGGTCCTTTCTGTCGGGATGAGTCACCGTGCGCGCCCCGGGCCGGTTTGGGAGACCGGCGGACCGATCCTAAGCCGTCGAGTTCGGAGCAGTCCGCCGGCGAAGCGCGACTTCGCCGGGCCGGCGAGGTCTCCTGCGCAGGAAAGCCTTCGTAGGAGGGTAAAGCTTCTGCGTCTCGAAACCGATAAGCCGACAATGGATGCGAACGGTGCCAGACTTCTTGCGGCGCGGATCCGTGCCGGCGTCGCTATCGGCGCGAGGATCGAATTGGTGAAGGACGCGGGCGATGACTCGGGTCTGTGCGCCGGAGATCGTGGGGTCGTCGACAAGATCGACGAGCGCGGATACGTCTTCGTGAACTGGGATCGCGGATTCGTCTCGGAGATCGATCCCGAGTCGACGCCATTCCATCCGCTGGCCGCGTAAACCTCTGATCGACTCACGACCGCGGGGCTTTCCCGCCTCGGAGCCCGAAGTCCGCTGTCACCACCATGGCTTCGGACCCACCGTACTCGGCGGGAGCCGTCGGCGTGTAGACGGCGCCGATACCCGCGTCACGCCACGCTGACGAGAGGATCACTTCGCGATGTGGGCGAGAGTCGAGCCACGCCTTCACGATCGCTTTCGCCTTGATCTCTTGCCCTTCGCTGGCAAGGAGCGCCTCGCCGACCGACCACTTCTCCCAGCCTCGATTGGAGTAGTACCGTCGGATTCGATCGCTGAAAGCGGTTCCGTCTGCGGAGTCGTGTCCGAAGAATCCGAGCTCGAGCATGGCCTTCGAATGCGCCCTCGCTGCCGACCGGAGACTCGGTGCGGCTCGCAGCGCTCGAACGCCCTTGCTGGCGCGAATCTGATTCAACTCGTGCACGATCTCTGCCTCGAGCATGGCTCGGCGCTCGAGCTTCGTTGGCGCCTCGACGGGGGCGGCAGCAGAGGTCTGAACAGCCGTGAGCGCGACGGCGAGTAGGACGAGAAATCGCATGCCTTGGAACGGCATCGACCGTTCCTACGGGACATCTCTCCCCCGAACGGGGGAGGCCGGAGATGTTCGCTACGGAGCTCTATGCCCGCTCGCGCGGCCGTTGGGCTGGTCGGTTTTCGACGATGAAGAGCTCGCCTTTGCCGGCGCCGAAGTTCCAGTCTTCTCTGCCTTGCTCCCTGTATTCGCCCGTGCTTTCGTCGGCGGCGTCTTGTCGGGGCGTGCGGTGCGGAGCGGCACCGTGGTGCGCTTCGTTTGACCGCGTGCGCTCGCCTTCGCCTCGGCGCTGCGCCTGGAGGACTGGCGCGTGCGCGCTGCGGTTGCACGAGCGTGAGCTTTCGCCTCGACCCGCTTTGCTTGTCCCGGGGCGGCGGCCTTCCCGCGCGCGACACCGTTTCCCGGAACGAGCACTCCGCGCGGAGCAACCTGTCCGAGGCGTGCCCCCGGCTTGGTCGCAGGCTTCGAGCCGATCTCCGACGAGCCGACGACTGCAACGCCGCCCGTCATCGTCGCTGCGGCAACGACTGCCGCGGCTTTCACTGCGATACCTCCGGCGAAGATCCCGCCTCCCGTAGCGCCCGTGGTGGTCACAGCCGAGCCGGCAACAGCTGCGCCGGTGGCTACAGGCATCGTCGCGGCCGTTGCTGTTCCCTCGATCCCCTTGAAGAACGAGAGCGACAGCGGAATCGGGACGAGCATGAGGCCTTTGAGTGCGCGCCGGTTTCGCTGTTGAATGCTGGTGAAGCGTGCGCAGTCGGGACACTCGCCGACGTGGTCGCGTAGACGGCGTCGCTCTTTTCGGCCAAGCCGACCGTCTGCAGCGCGCGATAGCCCGAGTTGCGCTTCCGTACAGGTGAGCTGATGCTCGAGCTCGTCCGCCAGGGAACGTCGGGCTCTGAAGAGAAGGGTCTCGAGAGCCGTCGTCGTGACGCCGAGGATCTCCGCTATCTCCGCGTACGAGCGACCCTCGAACTCACGGAGGACGATCGCTTGCCGCTGCTGCGGAGGGATCTTGGAGAGCGCGACCAGCAGCTCGCCGACGCTCGGCCCGTCGTCCTCGTCGCGGCTGGCCTCCGTCGTCCGCTCATCGAGCTCGACCTGTCGTGGTCGCGTCTGCTCCTGCCGGAAGCGCTGCTTGATCGAGTTGCTCGCGATCGTCAGCAGCCAGTTCGCCGGCTTGCGCGGGCGCACGCCCTGCTCGAGCGAGCGGTACGCATTCAGGAACGTGGTCTGCGTGACGTCTTCGGCGTCCGCGTGGTTGCCGAGGACGGCGAGCGCGTAGCGATAGATCTCACCGCCGTGTTTGCGATAGAGCTCGTCGACCTCGCTCGAAGCCCGGTGACCGGATTCGGTGACGGCCATGTGCTGAACGGTCGTCCAAGCGACGGGAGCGCGCAACCCACCTCACAAACTCTTAACACTTTCCGGCGCAAGAAAACTGCTTGCAGCGCGTCTTCTGTCATGCCGGATTGAAATTCCCCACGGAACGGAGATGTTCCATGACGAAATTCTTCATCATTGCCGCCCTCTTCTGCCTCGCCGTGCCGGCGGCCCTTGCGGCCCCGCCGGCCGGTCAAGGTCCTAGTGGCGGGTCGACGCCGAACCCAGCGCAGCTCTGTGCGGAGCAGTTGAAGACGATGGGTGCGGTGGGCTTCCAGTCCACGTACGCGCCGAACGGCAACGCTCAGAGTGCTATGGGCAAGTGCATCTCACGTCAGGCCCGGGCGTCGGCTGGCGATCAGAACAACGCGGCCAAGAAGTGCAAGTCGGAGCGCGTGTCGCTGGGCGTCACCGGTTTCAACGACAAGTACGGGACGAACAAGAACAAGCGCAACGCGTTCGGGAAGTGCGTCTCCGGTCTTGCGAAGGAGCAGGGCGAGGACCGGCAGGAGAACACGCTCAACGCGGCCAAGACGTGCAAGGCCGAGCGCGCTTCGATGGGTGTCATGAATTTCAACGAGCTGCACGGGACGAACAAGAACAAGAAGAACGCGTTCGGCAAGTGCGTCTCCAAGCTCGCGAAGGCGCAGGGTTCCTCATCCTGAATGAACTGACCATGACCAAGATCCGCAGCGGTCGGCGGCACCGGTTGCGGCGGTAGGGGGAAGAGACGAAGGAGGTCGAAAGACCTCCTTCGTCGTTCTCAGCCCTCAAGCCGGGGTCAGACCCGGGGTCTGACCCCGGCGGTTTGCATCGGCGCGGACAACAGACGTCTCAAGGACGAAAGCTCAGCAGGTCGCGGTCTCTGGCGTCCCGAATCCCAGCTACGAGCCGACGTCGGGCGGCTGCGGTGTCAGTGTCGATGAGTTCGAGCGTTGCGGCCACGTCCAGATACGACGGTGCGGGTACGAAGCCGGCTGTGGCGGCATAGCTGCTCCAGCGCCAGAGCTCAGGCTGCTCGACCATGCCTGCACGCACGGGATTCAGTGACACATAGATGATCGCCGAGACGAGATGGTCGGCGGTCTCTAGACGAGTCGAGTAGTAGCGTCCCCGGAAAAGGTGGCCCTGTCTTTCATACCGGTGGTTGAAAGCCTGGGCGTAAGGGGCCTCGAACGACTGCATTCCACAGCCGAGGTTTGGCGTTGGAGTTCGGACGACGAGATGGATGTGTGTGTCCAGGAGGCAATACGCGAGACACGACCAGCGAAACCGAGTGATGGACCGCTCGAGATAGCCGATCAGGTTTCGGCGGTCGCCATCGTCGCGCACGAGTCGTTCACCTGCGTTTCCCTTGGCGACGACGTGATGGATGGCATCCGGAGACTCGTCTCGTGGCCGACGCGGCACTCGTAAAGGATCGCCGTACGGAACGAATCCCGCGAGTGGCCGTTCAGTCCAGTGATCGACCGGGGCGGGCCCAAATCCGACATGTCCGGGGTCTGACCCCGGGTCTGACCCCCCTTGGGGGCGCCGCTATTGGGGCGTCAGCGGCTCCCAGCGCGGGAGCGTGAGCTTCAACGTCGTGGGGCCGCCGGGAGCGCTCTCGAGCTCGAACGTGCCGCCTACCATGCGCACGCGCTCGCCGATCCCCACGAGACCGAGTCGGCCACGCTGCGCGGCCTTAGCCAACGCGCGCTCCACCTCGAAGCCGATCCCATCGTCCACGATCTGGAGCTCGATCGCGCTCCGGCGCGCACGGACCCGAACTGACACGTTCGTCGCTCCGGCATGCTCGCGGACGTTCGCCAGCGCCTCCTGAATCGCCCTGAAGACCGTGATGCGCTGCGCCGACGAGAGTGAGTCCGGGTCGCCGCGAATCTCGAGCTCGGCACGAATGCCAGAGCGCTCAGCGAAGCTGTCGACCTCGCGATGCAGGATCTCCCCGAGCGGTCGGCTGATGACGCTCTTCGTCTCGAGAGAGTGTGCGATCTCGCGAAGCTGCCGGTCGAGCTCGACGAGGCGAGAGGAGAGATCGTCGAAGCGCCCGTAAGCCTGATGCTGGTAGTCGGCGAGCACGAACGGGTACACCTGCTGCTGCAGGAGACGGACGTCGGCCGCGAGAGCCAGGACGTCCTGAATCGGCCCGTCGTGCAGGTCGAATCCCAGGCGCATGAGTCGGCGCTCAGCTGAGGCCACGAGCGTCCGCTCGCGGGAGGCGGAGTGCTCCAGCAGGCGCTCCCGCTCGATGACAGGGCTCAAAGCAGCAGCGGCCTCGGTGAGGTAGGCGTCGGCGACGTCCGGTTCGACGGATCCGAGCCGCCCCACGATCGCGGCGTACGCCGCGCCAAAACGAAGCACCGGGATCGACCGCAGTTGGGACCCGCCCAGCAACGAGAGCCGGGAGCGCCGGCGAAGGGTTGCCTTCGCCTCGGCGCGCACGCGCCGGCTCGGGCCTCCGTCGGTGCCGAGGATCGCGATGCACTCGATCCCGTTTTGGTTCTGCGTCCACAGCGACACGTCACCGAGCACGTCGAAGCCGAGCAGAAGCCCGAGCTGGATTTCGACGGCGACGAGGGGCGGAAGCTCGAGAAGCCTCGAGTTCGCGACAGCCGCGCTGAACAAGACATAGCGAGCGGCGGAGAGGGGGAGTGCGCATGCCTCAGCGACCGCTGCTGCCGCGCCTCGCACGTCCGCCTCGTCGAGCTCGAGCGCTGCGCCCAGCTCGATGATCGCAGCGGCTGCGTACCAGACTGAGGCGAGCCCGTCGCCGACGTCCTCGTCGCCGTACCCGTTTCGCACCCGGCGCGCGTCTGTGAGGACGCCTTCGAGCACCGGCCGGATCTCGTCTCCACAGCCCTCGAGGAAGTACGAGTGCAGGCGGTCGAGGCGCTCCTCGGGCTCGCGATACGGAGGGCGTCCCGGCTGCGGAAGCGATCGCGAAAGCGGGAGCGGTGCTCCTGACTCGAAATGCTTGCCTGCCTCGGACGTCATATGCGCTCGTCGGACTCCGACTGGTTCACGCTCGAAGTCGCGCCTCCTCCCCCGCACACACATTACGACTCATGCTCGCCATGTCACCCTCCTACGATCGGTGTTGCGCCAACGGCTCGCTCGGCGAGAAGCCGCTCGACGTCGAGGAGAAGTTCTTCGGTCTCGTTCCAGCGATCGAAGACGCGGACTCCGGCAGGGCTCTTTCCTCCCGTGTCAGCGGCGATGACGATCGGCACTTCCGGTCGCCTCGCGCGAGCGGCATTGGCGATCCTGAGGGCCTCTGCGATGGCGTCTCCACCGTCGAGAACAGCCAGATCCAGCGTCGGTTCGAGAATCGCGTCCGGGAGTCGCTCCGGAGACGTGAGCTCCTCGACCTCGAGATCGCGCCCCCCGAGCAGGAAGCGCGCGAGTCGTACGAAGCGGGGGTCGCGACTCGCGACCAACACCCGGGCGCGTGGCTCCGACCCGTCGCCGTCCCATGGCGCCGCTCCGCCGTCGGCTCGCGCCTCCATTGCGCTGCGGGAAGCCCATGCTACGCGGTCACCAACTTCGAGCCCGCGCCGGTGGCACTCGCCGGCAGAAAGCTCGACGACCTCCCGGGCGCCACGACATGAGACCGTGCGCCACGCCCCGACCTCTGGCTCGATCTTGATCACGACCTGGTCGGCGTCGAGGAACACCGCGTCGATCGGGAAGCGCATGAACGCGGTATGAATGCTCCAGCCGGGCCGCAGCACCATACCTTCGCCTTGCCGAAGGTACTTCCGTCCGAGGAGCCCGCGCATGCGCCGGTGCGCTCGATCGGCCACGACGACGCGCTCGCAGACGATCCGACCGTCTTCCCGGCGGAGCGTCAGTGTCGCCATGTCGTTAGCCCAGGGCTTCGATGATGCTGATGATCATCGGCGTGAGGATCACCACGAAGAGTGCGGGGAAGATGCAGAAGATCAGCGGAAAGAGCATCTTGATGGGCATCTTCTGAGCGCGCTCCTCGGCCATCGCCCTGCGGCGCTTGCGCATCTCGAGCGAGAGGTTCCGCATCGTCGCGCCGATCGAGACACCGAGCCGCTCACCCTGTGTGAGCGCACGCACGAAGATGCGCATATTCGGTGCGTCGGCCCGCCGGCCGAGGCTCTCGATCGCCTGGTTCACGGAAAGGCCCATTCGCTGCTCCTGCAGCGTGAGGCGGAGCTCCTGCCCGAGGGGATCGGACATGGTGTCGGAGGCGACGCGCATTGAGGCGAGGATCCCGAGGCCGGCCTCGATGGTGACGACGAGCAGGTCGATCATGTCCGGGAGCTGCTTGTCGATCTTCTCCATACGGCTTCGTCGCTTGAGCTCGACGTAATAGACGGGCGCGTACCAGGCCGCGGCTGCAACACCTACGGCAGCAACGACTGCGAAGATGATCGACCCGCCCATTGCGGGCACGAGCCACAGCGTGAGCAGAGAGAACGCGATTGCGCACATGACCTGGTAGCCCAGAATCTTGCGCGGCGTCGTTCCGTACATCCCGGCGGAAACGAGCTTCTCGCGGATCTTCTCTTCCCCGAAGCGACTTGTGCGCCGGGCAGCGAAGTCTCCAAGCCGACCGGCGATCGAGTCGAGAGGGCGCTTCGCCCGCGCATCGACCTCGGACCCACCGGCAGTTTCGGCGACGTATCCATACGTCTGGATCTGGTCGATCGTCCCTGTAGCACCTCGCGACTTGCCGAGGTTGCCGACCAGGATCATGATCCCGGCTCCGAGGAGCAGGACACCCGCGACTGCAATCAGCCCAATGCCCACGTCACACGTCCAGTTTCGCGAGTTGCTTGATCCAGAACGATCCGATCATGATCATGATGGCCGAGAAGACCAGGGCGATTCGCCCGACCAACGAGTTGATCATCGGGTCGAGGAAGTCGCCACCGGTGAAGATCAGCGACAAGAACACGAAGATCGGCAGGCCGGTCAGGATCCACCGCGAGATGCGAGCCTGTGCCGTGAGCACCTCCACGAGCCGTCTGAGCTCCATGCGACCGCGGATCACCTCGGCGACACGGTCGAGCACTTCGGCCGTGTTGCCGCCCGCCTCGCGCTGAAGTCGCATCACCAGCGCGATCTGCTCCGTGTCGCTGCTCTGCATCCGCCGGGCCGTGACCATGAGGGCGTCATCGAGCGGTACGCCGAGCTGTTCATCCTGGAGGACACGGCGAAACTCCGAGCTCGACGGCTCGTCGGCGCTGTCGACCATGACGCTCAAGGCTCCCATCGTCGAGTGGCCCGTGCGCATCGCGCCGGCCAGCACGTCGAGATTGTCGGGAAGTTGCTCCGAGTAGTCCTTGCGCTTCTTGGTGACGCGGCGCGAAACGACGAACCGCGTGACCAACGGTGCGGCCAGGCCGATGAGCAACGCCCACAGGGACTGCAGGACGATGGCGGCGACGAGCGACGCGAGGATCCCGCCGACGATCGTCCAGCCCGCAATCGCGAGCGCCGAGAGACGGAACGCGCCGAGCTCGACGTCCGACTCGAAGCGTTGCCACCACTTCTGTCCACCGACGGTCTTGTGCGCGGTGTCTGCGAGCATCGTCGCGACCTCGGCGCGTCGCAGACGCGACTCGTCCTCGGTGGGCACGGTCACGTATTGCGCCATGCGGCGTCGTACCGACCGCTTGCGAACGTCGGCCGCGGTGAGGAGCGCAAAGGCGAGGAGCGCAAGCACGGCGACGATCACGAACACCAGGAGCCACGGTGAGGTGATCACATCGTCGATCCAACTCCGTTCGAAGGTACCGCGCGCGGTGAAGTCGAGAGCCGGAGTCGTGTACGTCGCGGTAGCTGCGCCGTACCCGGGCGCAACCACAGACAACGTCGCCGCCACGCTAGGCCCGAGCAGCGAGCGGTACGTGAGGACGTACTCGTTCGAGAGCTGCTGCCCGATCCCCTGGAAGATCGGCTTGAGCTCGGCCGGCGTTGCCGTCTCGACGTACGTCCCGCCGGTCTCATTCGCGAGGTTCTTGAGCGTCCCGGGGTCGTACTGCTTCGAGCTCAAC
>Ga0224500_10000762_pt1 | contig 20811 bp, 17 predicted proteins | sample SF_Oct11_sed_USG_FD_168126 | JGI IMG/M metagenome (GOLD analysis project Ga0224500, IMG submission 168126) | Sediment microbial communities from San Francisco Bay, California, United States - SF_Oct11_sed_USGS_4_1 | ecosystem: Environmental > Aquatic > Marine > Sediment | place: USA: California... | reverse complement strand
CTGCATGGTGGAACGAGATCGGTGGGCCATTCACCGACGAGCAGATCGAAGCTGTGGTCGCATACATGCGCTCATGGGAACCCGATGCACCTGATCGGCCAGACTGGCGCACCCCGTAACTTGTGACGAAGGTCGGGGGGCCCGGTTAGGCCCCACGGACATTCGATGCTTGTTCGGGTGCGTCTACGTCACCTCGAAGTCCGCCCACATGCCTTGCTGGTAGTGGGGCTTGATGTTGCACACCAGCGCGTAGTGACCGGGATCGAGGGTGACGGTCAACTCCTCGGTGGCACCGGCTGCGAGATCGGCGACCTCGTCGACGACGGTGATCCCAGGGGCATCCTCATCGAAGTCGTGCTGGTGGCCCATCTCCTCGCTCATGCTCTCGTCTTCAGGCACGATCGCGAAATCGCCCGCCGGAGTGTCCGTCTGCATGACGATGAACTCGTGCTCCTTCTGGCCCTCGTTCGTCACGACGAAGGTGACGGATCCCGCGGCAGCGGTCTCCTGACTGAGCCGGAGGTACATGCTGTCGGAACCGCTCTCGCCGACAGAGACGGCGATCGTGCCCTCCGCATCTCCCGCCCCCGGGATAGCTGCCCCCGTATCGGCGTCGGACGTCGAGCTGTCCCCGCCGCAGGCGGCCAGTACGAGCGCGCCAGCGACCACCATCATGATCGTGATGCTCTTTCGCATGAACTCCTCCTGGTCGTATAGACGGATTGTCGCGTTCCTTGCCGGCGAGCAACCCAGGTCCAATGGCCCCACCCTGGTGGGTCCCTCGGTCCGCCTGGACCGCTCCCGTGGCAGCCTCGCAGGAAGCCTTGGGTCCGAGGGGAGGATGGGGGCGAGCAGAGGAGGATGGCAGATGGCATCTACCGAGTCACCCGGGTGATCGGGGCCAGCCCGGTGTCCTGGGGAAGAGGTTCCCACCTCGCCGCCGGGGCTCGCAGAGCGGGTCCGCTCACGCCCCCGCGGCGTTTTCGGGCGGCGTGGCCTCGTCGTCGCCGTAGGTGGACCGGTAGACCACCTGGTAGGTGTGCGTGCGGTAGTTCGTGACGAACGCGTAGATCAGCGCGGCGACGGGCAAGGCCATGAACGCGCCCATCGGACCGAACAGCGCCCCACCGGCGAGAGCGGAACCGAACGCCAATCCGCCGTTCAACTCCATCGTCTTCGCGCTGATGTGCGGGCTGAGCCAGTAGTTCTCGATCTGCTGGTACACGAGCGCGTACCCGAGCACGATCAACGCCGGGACGAGACCCTGCAGCGCCAACGTCAGCGCGATCGGCACGGTCGCACCGATGTAGGTGCCGATGTTGGGGATGAACTCCGACACGAACCCCCCGAAGATCGAGAGCGGGATCGCGAGGCTCACCGGGACGCCCACGATGACCATCACCGCGAAGAAGCCCAGCCCGTTGATCGCGGTCAGCAGCAGTCGGGAATAGAGGTAGCCGCCCACCTGCGTGACCGACTGGTCGATCGTCCAGCCCAGGCGCTCCTGCGTCGAGGGTTTGAACCACGAAAGGAAGGAGCGCTGCAGTCGTGGGAAGTCCGCCGCGAAGTAGAAGGTGAAGGTCGCGATCGTGGCCACCTGGAAGACCAGTCCGACACCCCTCGTCACCGCGCCACCGGCCACCCCCGCGAGCTTCCCCGACCATTGCTCGAGGAACTCGCTGCTGGTCACGACCGCGTCGGAGGCGGCCTTGGCGCTCACGATGTGGAACCCGAACGTGTCCGACGTCCACCCGTCCAAGCTCGTCAGCCATTGCGTCCCGCTGTCACCGATCCGTGAGGCGAGCTGCGCGATGGCCGGAATCAACACCAGGGTGAGGAGCACCAAAGCGAGGAGCCCGACCAGGTAGATGAAGCCGACGGCCGCGCCTCGCCGCCAGCCGCGCTTCTGGTGCAGATGGTTCACACCGGGCACGAGGGCGAGTGCGAAGAACAACGAGATGACGAGCATCGAGGCCAGACCACGCGCTTGGTTGATCGCCCACAGCCCGAACAGCGTCAGCAGGACGACGCCGACCGCCCGCCAATAGCTGCGCGCGCTGATGTCGATCTGGGAGTCACGGCGAGGGGCCGGGGGCTCCGCAGGCGTACTCGTTCCATCGTGGTCTCTGGATCCCATCGGCTTCCCCCTCTCCATCGATGCCAGCCTCTGTCAGGTCCCCATTCAAGCCATGCGGGATGGAGACTTCGCGACCGCGCCGTGGCCCAACACTACCGCTGACCCCCCCGCCGTCCCTGTTCGAACTCGTGAGCCGGGAAGGATCCGCTCCCGGACGCTGGGGGGTTCGGCCGAAATGTGGGTCCCGGGCTCGTCTCATGTTGGAACCTTGGTCCACGATCGCTCCTCGATCCAAGGACATCGCCCATCTCGCGGAGTCGCGACTCGACCCGGTCCCTGTTCGCGCCCCCGACACGGCTCTGGCCGAAGACACAGCGGGTTCCGCCCCCCGACTGGAGTTGACGGGCGGCCCGGGGAAGTCCGCGTAGTTCTTCAAGTAGGGTGCTGGGAAACGACGGCCTTTGACTACGTGTCGCCAACGTTCGATCCGACCGGCGATACGGTCCTGTACAACATGCCGACCATAGAGGGCGAGCAAGAACGTTACGACCTGTGGTCCGTGCCGGTGACCGGCGGTGAGCCCACGCTCGTGCGTAGGGCAGCGACGTTCGGCGACTACTCACCCGACGGGAACCAGATCGCGTTCGTCGAGGACGGGGGGTTCGGTGACCTCTTCGTGGCGCCGACGGCCGGTGGGAGGGCGCAGAAGCTCGCCACCGGAGAGATCGTCGTGCCGCGGTGGTCCCCTGATGGAACCCGGATCGCCTACAACGACGGCTCAGGGGGCGTCTACGTCGTGGACGTACGGACCGGGGAACGGACCTTGGTAGTCGAGAGCGGATACCTGCCGGTGTGGGTCGACGACGACACGCTGAGCCGCAGCCCGTACACGGAATCGTCACGACGGGGGAGGGGGGACGTGGCCCTCTGGCGCTCCTAGCCTTGGACCACCTTCCAGCCGTCCTCGCCGTCGTCCATCAACGTCCGTCCATGCCGCTCGGTGAGCACCCTGCGGAGGGACGGGCTCCACTCCTTGAACCCGTTGGCGAATCGCGTCTCGCCCGCAGCCGTCTCGATGACGAGGATGTCGCGAACGGTCAGCTTCGTGACGTGCGCCACCCGCGTGACGTCCGTCAGCGGGAAGTCCACCATCGGAGGGCGCTCCTTGCGGAGCTTCTCGAACGCGCTCGCCGTCGCTCCCGCCAGCGCGCCGCCCGCTCCTCCCGCGGCGGCGGCATCGAACCGCCGATCGCTGAAGAAGATCCGGTCGTTGGTCAGGTGTGCGTGCCCGCGCTTGTTCTTGAGCGGCCCACTCGCCATCAGGATGGTGGACATATCGTGCAAGGGAACCTCGGGGCTACCGGGTCGAAACGCGTCGTCATCCATGGCGGCGGATGCTATCGCCCCCACAGGGATCGCGCCAGCGCTGATGCGCCGGATCTCAGGACTCACCGACCGCGGCGTGGCGGGATGTCGGATGCATCGGTATCGAGAGCCCGGCTCAGTGTGGATCACGTACGGGAAGGTACGCACCGTCCGCTCGACCCTGGAGGCCACGAGGATCGAGCTCGCCGGCCCCGAACTCGAGAGCGTGCGCACCCTCGAGTTCGACGAGGTCGAAGAGTGCGTCTGTCTCGTTGCCCTCGGGGTCGGTCCGAACCGTCACGTGACGCGCACCCAAGCAAGACGTCGACCTACTCCGAAAGGGTGTCCAACGCCAGCGTGACTGCCTGATCGATCGTCAGCTTCCGGCCCTCCACGGCTTCGCGTGCCGCCGTCGCCTCGTCGATCGAAGCGCTCGCCATCTCGCGCGTTTCATCGTTCATCCGACGGATCCATCCCTCGCCCTGGCCCTGGTGGACATCGAGCTCCTCGTACGCGGCTTCGGCGCTCGCGAGCAGTCGGATGGCGCCTGCAGCCTTTCCTTTCAACGCCAAGGCGCGGGCGAACCGACATACGTTGGTCACGCTGTTGTATCGGTCCGGCATCGCCGATCGTCCCTGTTGGAGCCGCTGGGCCTCGACCAGCAACGGGACCGCGCTCTCGACCTGCCCGTCTTCGAGGTGGTACGTGGCGAGGACGGCCAGCGTCCTGGCTTCGATGAACACGTCGCCCTGCTCGCGCGCGCGGCGGAGGTTGTCTTCGTGGATCTGACGGGCCTGTGCGATGTCGCCGAGCACATCGAGGGTCCACGCGAGCCGACGACTGGTCTGCATCTCCCAATGGTGGTCGCCGAGCTCACGGAACCCACGAACGCCCTCTTCGAACAGCGGCTTCGCCTCGGCGAATCGGTCTCCCATCGCGAGGGTGACCCCCAGCCCCATCTGCACGTATGCGACTTCCCAGGCGTTCCCGAGGGTGCGATGGATCGAGAGCGCTTCCTCGCCCCAGGCGAGGGAGGCGGCCTCCTCGCCGGCATCGCCGGCGAGATCGAACGCACCCATGAGGGCGTTCGCGCGGGCGACCGTCGGTCGGGGATCGGCCGCGAGGACCGCCTCGAGACGACGCAGCCCCTCCTTGTGCGGGCCCCGGAGCGACCAGACCCACCAGAAGGCTCCGCAGAGACGCAGCTCCAGCTCGTGATCCCCCTCAGCATCGAAGTATCCGAGCGCCGCGCGGACGTTGTCGTGCTCTGCTTCGAGTCGATCGAGCCACTCGTCGTCCTCTCGCCGGAGATGGGGCTCTGCCTCTTCTGCGAGTGCCAGGAGGTGCAGCGCGTGACGCCGCCGGATCTCGTCGCTCTCGCCGGATGACTCGAGGCGCTCGAACGCGAACTCGCGGATCGTCTCGTACATCCAGTACCGGTCGTCGGTGCGGCGGACGAGACTCTTCTCGACGAGGGATCCGAGCGTGTCGAGGTCGGCGTCGACCACACGCTCGGCCGCCTCGAGCGTTGCGCCGCCATTGAAGACGGCGATGCGCGCGAACAGATGTTGCTCGTCCGGATCCAGAAGGTCGTGGGACCACTCGATCGTCGAGCGGAGCGTTCGCTGGCGCGGGTCGGCGTCGCGGCCACCGGTGAACAGATCGAGGCGCCGCGAGAGCCGCTCGAGGATCTGGCTCGGCGCCAAGACCTTCGCACGGGCTGCCGCCAGCTCGATCGCGAGTGGCATCTCGTCGAGGGCGCCGCAGAGGCGGTCGATGGCGTCGTCGGCTTGGGCGAGGCCCGCCCGGGCAAGGAACATCTCGACCGCCTCGGATCCGGCGAGCGGCCGCACCTCGAACTCAACCTCGCCACGGACACGCAGGCGCTCCCGGCTCGTGGCGAGAACCGCGAGGTTCGGACATGCCTCGACCAGGTCGGCGATCGCGGACCCCGCGTCGATCACCTGCTCGAGGTTGTCGAGGACGAGAAGCATCGCGCGCTCGCCGATGTGTTCGACGAGGCCCTCTTTCGCGCCAACCGTCTTTCCGATCTCGTCGGTCACGAGCGCCGGGTCGCGGATCGGTGCGAGCTCGACCCAGAACGTACCGGCCTTGTGGTCGCCGACGAGCTCGGCGGCGACCTCGATCGAGAGGCGGGTCTTGCCCGAGCCTCCGGGACCGGTGAGTGTCACGAGTCGCGCGCCCTCGCGGATCAGGGCGGTCACGGACCTTACCTCGTCCTCACGGCCGATGAAGGAACTCGCGGGCCTCGGCAGGTTCGTATTCGAGATGGTCTTCAGTGGCGGGAAGCGCTCGGCGCCGAGCTGGAAGATCGGGATCGGGCGCTCGAAGTCCTTGAGGCGGTGCTCACCGAGGTCGAGCACGCCTTCCTCGAGATCTGCGGAGAGTCGCGTCGCCTCCGAGAGCAGAAGCTGCCCGCCGTGACCGGCTGCGCCGATCCGCGCGCCGAGATGGACGTCCTCCCCGACGTAGCCCTCCAGCCCAACGTGGGGCGTGCCCGTGTGGATCCCGACACGGACGCGGATCCGACCAGGCTGAAGAGCTTGGCGGCATTCCTCAGCCGCGACGATCGCCCCGCGTGCGTCGGGGAACGCGAAGAAGAACGCGTCACCCTGCGTGTCGATCTCGACACCACCATGGCGAACGAAGGCGTCTCGCAGTAGCCGCCGGTGCTCGGCGAGTGCCTCAGCGTATGCCTCGGCCCCGAGCTCGTGCAGCAGCTTCGTCGAGCCCTCGATGTCGGTGAACACGAGGGTGATGGTCCCGATAGGAAGATCGCTCCTCATCGACCGCCATCATGCACGAGCGAGGACGCGCGCATCGATGTCGGATCCGGTGTGTGTAGGTCGCCGGGCAACGTCAGAAGGGGTGTCACGCAACGTCAGCCGATGCCCTACGGGCTTAGCGCAGTCGCTTGCGCAAGGAGCGCTTCAGTCGGGGCGAGCGCCGAAACCGCCTGGAGCCGCTCGAAGATCGCGCAAGCCTGCTGCAAGTCCGGTGCGGCGTCGATCGGGCGCGATAGGCCGATGAGACAACGGCCCCGCCCGAGGAGCGCGAACGCGCGCTCGGGCACAATGCCGAACCGCTCCCATCGGTCGGCCGCATCGGCGTAGGCATCAGAAGCGAATTGAAGGTTGCCGCCCGCCTCGGCGAGGGCCGCGTTCGCCGCGGCGAGCGCGTGCTCTGCCAAGGGGTAACGAGGCTCAAGGCCGGTCACCAGCCGCGCGGCGAGGGCGCGTTCATCGATCCGCACGGCAGCCCGGACCATCGCGGGGAGGAGCGCCGGGTAGTTGAAGCTGTCCCGAACACCCGGGAACGACTCGAGCTCAGCCAAGAGTGCGGCGGCGGCCTCGTCCTTTGCGAGCTCGCCCCGAACCAGGGCGGCAGAGCCCAAGCCCATGACGACCGTCTGGGGATCCTCGGTCCCACGCGCGGCAGACACGAGCCATTCGAGCGAGTCGGCAACCTCGTTTCCCTGGCCCAGTAGCGCGGGGATCCGGACGTATGCGGCGCGGACGCAGACGAGGTCGAACACGTCCCCGCTTGCCTGCAAGCGCGGAACACCGGTCGAGGCGCTCTTCAGTGGAGTTCTGAGATGTCAGGGGCCTCAGTTCTGAGAACACCCCTTGGTGGGGTGTTCTCAGAACCCCCTGACCACACGCTTTGCCGCACTTCCGGCGGACCTCCCACAAGTTAAGAGGAGTACCTCCCACAGCAGGTCGGGGTCTCTCCCGCTCCGACGCCCATGGAGGCACACGACCACCAACAACCGCAGGTCAGGTTGCGATCGGCAGCTTGGACCCTAGGTCGCTGCACCGTCGAGCTGCATCGACGACTACCACAGCTGGTCGGGACCCCGCCACGAGGTTTCGTCCCGCACTCCGAACAGGACCCGACTCCGCGCTTCGATGCTCGCGAGCATGGCCTCACCGAGTTCGAGCCCGCGGAGCGCTTCACCCGCGCAGTAGCGCGTGAGCAGGTCGCGAGCGAGGTCAGGCCTGTCTGCGGCGAAGAGCAGCCCGGCCGAGGCCGTCACATCGGGGACGTCGGAGGCCAGTCGTGACTCGAAGGCTTCCCAGGCCGTCGTCACCTCCCCGAGGAACGTTTCGTGGTGCTCCGCCACGAGGTACAGGAGCCGCTTGAAGACCGCGACCGCCGAGCGTGTTGCCTCGACGTCCTGGGGAACGACGGACCGCGGACCGTCGTCTGCGGGGTCGAGGCCGACGAAGGCCGCATCTTCGCCTGTCGTCAGGTAACGATGCCGACGGAGTTCGGGCGGAACGGCCGATACCCCGAGGAAGAACGGAGTGAACGGAGCCGCGATCGCGCCGATCGCCGCGTGCCACATGATGCGAAGATCGGGCGGCTCACCAGGTACCAGCGGCACGACCTGCCCGTACCCGGCCATATCGCCCGTCAGGCGTTCGGTGCGCAGGGCCCACATCAGATCGGCGAGACCGATCTTCTCCGGTCGCGCGGCCCGACGCGTCAGCTCCTCTTCCATCCATCGGACACCAGCCCACCTGCCCTTGCCATCGCCGTACACGTGGTTGACGTCGAAGGAACCGCTCGCCGGATCGAACCACCCTCGCTCGACGGCGAACCCGATCAGGTTCGGCGATCCAAGGAAGTCAGGATGTCCCCGGAAGTCGGCGGGCACCTCGAGGATGTACCCGGGGCGGCTCACCCTTATGTCGTCGGCACCCAACCGTTCTGCGATCCACAGCCCCTGACCGCCTGAGAACTCGATCACTACCCATGCCTCGTCTCCGTCCGCGATCAGGTGCGAGTTCCCTCCGTAGTCCGAATACCCGTATCGCTCGACGAGTTCACCGATCACTTCCACGCCCTCACGAGCGGTACGCGCCCGCTCGAGCACAGCGCGCGCGAGGTCGCTGTAGTTGGGACCCCGCTGATCGAGAGGTGTAAGTCCCCTGAGTCGCTCGCTACTCGGCGACCACACGTCGCGGACGGCCACGCCGTGCTCGTTCAGCCCCCCGTTGGTCAGCGGACCAGGGACGCCGAGGTAGTAGGAGTAGCTCACGCGCAGATGACGCGCGGTCTCGGTGACCTGCGGTATGGAGGAACGCACGCCAGGCATCGCCGCCTCGGGTGTGACGCCGACCTCGATCTCGGTCCCCGGCTCGTGCTCGACCCTCGGCACCACCTCGAGCCAGTGGCTCGATGGCTCGTCGCCGTAGCCCGCGAGATACGCGCACCCATCCGCGGATCGGTCCTTGCCGATGTAGATCGCGAAACTCACCGGACCGAGCGTATCGAAGCGGCCACCCTGCCTCGCGGCGAGGTGCCGCGCCCTGACCAGGCGTCGACGGCCGGAGGCGATCCGAACCAAGCAGGTGGTGGCCCCCCCGTGAGTGGTCGTGGTGTCGCCTTGTTGCCGCTCAGGATGACGAGGTCGCACCCCTCCAACTCCTGGAGTACACGCCGGACGTTGCCTCCATCGCGTATCTGCGCGTCAAATCCCTCCGAACCTCGGTGACCAAGCGCGACGGCAATCGGCTCGGGCCATGCGTTGGTGATCCTGTAGTCGTACCGATTCACCGATCGAAAGAGCGTGGGGAGAGCGGTATGGAGATGGTTCATTGCCAACTCCAGGTTCGTACCAGTGTCTCCCGCGACCGGCCGTCCCTGACGTCGCTCCTCGTCGCCCGGCGTGCTGAACACGAAGGCGACGGGGATGTCTCCTCTGCAGCAGGGTCAGTTCCGCGTCTGATCGGCGCCGGCAGCGCCTCCAACCGACGCGCGATCGCGCGAAGTGACCGCCGACACCTTCTTCAGCGGAGTTCTGAGATGTCAGGGGCCTCAGTATTGAGAACACCCCTTGGACGGTGGGAGGAGGAGGATTCGAACCTCCGTAGGCATCGCCGGCGATTTTACAGACCGCTCCCTTTGGCCGCTCGGGCATCCTCCCGTGATGCGCCTCCGAGGATAGCGAACGGAGCCGGCCCGCCACATCGCCTCACAGGTATCCTGCCGACATGGCGAAAGACCAGTTCTCCTTCGACATCGTGAGCGAGGTCGATCTGCAGGAGGTGCGCAACGCGGTCGATCAGACCGGGCGCGAGCTCTCGCAGCGCTTCGACTTCAAGGGCACCGACACGAGCGTCACCCTCGGCGAGGGCACGATCGAGCTGCACTCGGCCACCGAGGACCGCCTCAAGGCCGCCTGGCAAGTGTTGCAGGAGCGGGCGGTGAAGCGCAACATCCCGCTCAAGGCCCTGCAGGCCGGGCCGATCGAGGACGCCGCGAAGGGCTCGGCCCGTCAGATCGTCACGATCGTGACCGGCATCAGCGACGAGAAGACCAAGGAGATCTCGAAGTTCGTGCGCCAGTCGGTGCCCAAGATCCAGACCCAGATCCAGGGCGCGCAGGTGCGGGTGCTCGGCAAGAGCAAGGACGACCTGCAGTCGGCGATCCGAGCCGTGAAGGAACACGACTTCGGCCTTGCGCTCCAGTTCACGAACTACCGGCCCTGAGGCCCCATTGCGGCCTTCTACGGCCCACGGGTACCCTTGGCCGACCCAGGAGGTGAGGCACGTGGATCTCGAACGGTTGAAGGCGCGTGCGGCGGAGATCGCCGACAAGGAAACGAAGGATTGGCTGGGACGAACCCAGGCTTCGGAGAAGCTCTACCAGCGTGCGACCAAGACCCTGCCGGCCGGCGTGGTCTCGAACTTCCAGGCGGGCGACCCGTACCCCGTCTACCTTGCCCACGGCAAGGGATCCACCGTCACCGACGTCGACGGCAACGACTACACCGACTTCCACGGCGGCTTCGGCGTGAACGTGGTCGGCCACGCTCACCCCAAGATCGTCGAGGCGATCAAGAAGGCGGCCGACGACGCGATCCACTTCGCCGTCACCACCGAGACGACGGTGGCCCTGGCCGAGGAGATCTGCGCGCGATTCCAGTGCGACCAGATGCGGTTCGTGAACTCGGGCACCGAGGCCACGATGGACGCGATCCGGGTCGCCCGCGCAGCGACCGGGCGCGACAAGATCATCAAGATGGAAGGCTCGTATCACGGCCATCACGACTCGGTGCTGTTCTCGGTCGTGCCCGAGGCCGACGTGCTCGACCTGCGCCACAGCGTCGATGAGAGCGGCAAGCCCTGGTACACGACCGAGCCGACGTCCAAGGGCGTGCCCGAGGCATTGTGGGACACGACGATCGTCGTCCCGTTCAACGACGCATCGGCGGTCGACGCGGCCTTCACCGACAATCCGGGCCAGATCGCGGCCGTGATCCTCGAGCCCGTGATGATGAACATCGGCATCGTGGTCCCCGCCGACGGGTACCTCCAAGCGCTGAAGGACACATGCGAGAAGCACGGCGCTGTCTTGATCTTCGACGAGGTCAAGTGCGGTGGCACGATCGCCTACGGTGGGGCCGCTGAACGCTTCGGCGTGGTGCCCCACCTCGCCGCGTGGGCCAAGGCGATCGGTGGTGGCGCCACCACCGGCGCCTTCGGCGGTGACGCCAACATCATGGAGTACGTCACCAAGGGGGCGGCGCAGCAGGGCACGTTCAACGGGAACCCGCTCTCGTCGGCGGTCGGACTCGCCGCGCTCACTCAAGTGCTGACCCGCGACGCCTACGACCACCTCGGCAAGCTGGGCACGATGCTCGCCGAGGGATGCAACCGAGCGATCGCCGACAGCGGCATCCCCGCCCACACGGTCGACCTGGCCGCGAAGGGGTGCGTCTCCTACCGGTCCGAGCCGTTGACGAACTACCGGGACTTCCTTGAGACGATCCCAGAGATCTACTGGGCCTCGTACCCGTACATGGTCAACCGGGGCATCTTCATGACCCCCGGCGACGAGGAGCAGTGGACCATCTCCGTGCAGCACACCGACGACGACGTGCAGAAGTACGTGACCGCGTTCGGTGAGTTCTGCCAGCTGCTGACCGCGTAAGAGAGCACCGATCGAGCGCGCCGGGCCGGCCCTGCAGGGCCGGCCCTTCGTGTGCGCGAAGGGGCCGACGATGGATGACATGCATCGCTACACCGACGAGACCGAGGCGTTGTCGAAGGCGATCGTGGCGTACGCCCGGAACCGCATCGCGAGCCCGCAGCCGCTCGACGGCTCGGCGAGTGGCGAGGAGCTCGCCCGCCGCGCTGGCGACACCGTGACGCCCGAGGGCATCGGCGGCGACGAGGCGTTGCGCGTGTGGAGCGAGGTGCTCGCTCCCGCCACGATCTCGACCGACCACCCGTCGTCGATGGCGTTCGTGCCCGGGGCACCCACCAAAGCCGCCGTGCTCTTCGACCTGATCGTGGGAGCCTCGTCGACGATCGCGGCCGGGTGGATCGACGGCGCCGGTGCGATCTGGGCCGAGAACCAGGCATTGCGCTGGCTCGCCGACCTGGCCGGCTTCCCCGCCGCGGCTGGAGGCGTGTTCGTGAGCGGCGGCTCCGCGGGCAACCTGTCGGCGCTGGTCGCAGCCCGCGCGAACGCCGCGAAGCGGCTCGGCGGACGCCCCCCGTCGGGGTGGAAGATCGCGGTCGCCGACAGCGTGCACTCCTCGGTCGCCACCGCCGCCCGCGTGATCGACGTCGGCATCGTCGACATCCCGGGCGATGAACGCGGGCGGCTCACCGGTGCCGCACTCGGTGCGACGCTCGATGCGCTGGACCCGAGCGAGGCCGAAGGCGTGTTCGCGGTCGTCGCGAGCGCCGGGGCGACCAACGCCGGCACGGTCGACGACCTCGCCGGCGTGGCCGAGGTCTGCGCGACGCAGGGCCTCTGGTTCCATGTCGACGGGGCCTACGGCGGCGCCGGCCTCGCAGCGCCCTCGGTGCGCGATCGCTACCGTGGCATCGAGCGCGCCGACTCGTTCATCGTGGACCCCCACAAGTGGCTGTTCGCCCCCTACGACTGCTGCGCGTTGATCTACCGCGATCCGACCACCGCCTACGGGGTCTTCCGCCAGGAAGCCGGCTACCTCGACACGGTCAACCAGCCCGACGCGACCTGGAGCGAGTGGAACCCCGCCGACTACGCCTTCCATCTTTCACGGCGGGCTCGGGGGTTGCCGCTGTGGTTCTCGCTCGCGACCTACGGCACCGACGCCTATCGCGACGCGGTCGAGCACGTGCTGACCCTCACGCGCGAAACGGCCGAGGAGATCGGCTCGCGCGAGTCGCTCGAGCTGGTGATGGAACCGGAGCTGTCTGTCGTGCTGTTCCGTCGCGCCGGCTGGGGAGATGGGGACTACGAGGCCTGGTGGCGGCGACTCCTCGAGGCGCAGATCGCGTTCGTGCAGCCGACGACGTGGCGAGGAGACAAGATTGCCCGGCTGTGCTTCGTGAACCCGCGGACGACGCTCGACCACGTCCGGGCCGTGCTCGGCACGATGACGTAAATCGCCGCCAGCACCGGCGTCGCCGCCAGCACCGCCGTCGCCGCCAGCCCCTAGCGACCGATCGGTCCTTGCCGGCGAAGGATCTCGTCCTGCGCCGCCATCAGTCGGGCCACGCGCTCGGAGGTCGGCGGATGGGACGAGAAGAGACTCGAGATGCCACGGCTCTTGAGCGCCGCCAGGGGATTCACGATGAACATGTGCGCCTCGCCCGGCTGGAGCGAGTGCGGCGGCGGCACACGCCTGGACGTCTCCTCGAGCTTCTGCAAGGCGCTCGCGAGCGCCTGAGGGTCGCGCGAGAGGAAGGCTCCGGACTCATCGGCCTGGAACTCCCTCGACCGCGAGACCGCCATCTGGATCAGGCCGGCCGCGATCGGCGCAAGGAGCCACGCGAGCAGCGCCACGATGGGGCTGCCGCCATCGTCGTCGCCGCCGACCCACAACGCCATCCACGCCAGGTAGCTGATCGCCGTTCCGATCGCCGCGGCGACCGAACCCACCAAGATGTCGCGGTTCGCGACATGGCTCAGCTCGTGTGCCAGCACCCCGCGGAGCTCGCGTTCATCGAGGATCTGCAGGATGCCTTTCGTCACGGCGACCTTCGCGTTCTGAGGGTTCCGGCCGGTCGCGAAGGCGTTGGGCTGCTGCATGTCCGAGACGTAGATGCCGGGCATGGGCATGCCCTCGAGCTGCGTGAGCTCCCGGACGATGCGGTAGAGCTGCGGATATTCCTGCTCGCTCACCTCGCGAGACCGTGTCGAGCGCACCGCGATCGAGCCGGACCACCAATACATCGCGAGGTTGAACGCGAGGCCCATCACCAGCGCGAACGTCATGCCGGCACGTCCACCCAGGAGGGCGCCGACCACCAAGAACAAACCCATCAGCGCCGCGATCAGCATCCAGGTCTTCGCCCGGTTGATTCCAGGTGTCATCGTCGTTGACTCCTCATGCTCGTACGCAAACACCATCGTCCCACAGGCATTTCGATACGAGGATGCCGATGGTTCCCTCAGGCGGCTGCGGCGCTAGGCACCGAGGCCGACCAGCGTGGAGATCTCCGCGAGGCGCGCGAACACGTTCGGCAGCACGAAGATCGCCACGAGCGTGACCATCGCAACGGCCACCACGGCGGTCACGAGGGCGGGCACACGGAGCCGTGACGGATCGGCGGCATCACGAAGGAACATCTGTCGTGGCACGACCAGGTAGTAGAAGACGCTCGCCACCGAGTTGACCAGCATCACGACGGCCAGCGCCGGACCGAGCGTGCCGCCCCGCTCGATGGCGGCCTGGAAGATGAGCAGCTTGCCCCAGAAGCCGCCCGTTGGAGGCACGCCCGCGAGCGAGATCATGAACACCGCCATGCCGACCGCGATCACGGGTGCGGTCTCGCGCAGACCGGCGAAATCCGCCACGCCAAGCGTCGGGTGCCGGCGCGAGACGGCCACGGTCGCGGCGAACGCGCCGAGATTCATGACGCCGTAGATGAGGATGTAGGTGACCGCGGCAGCGAACGCGTTCCGGTTCGAGGCCGCATCGTCGGTCACGAGTGCGAACGTGAGCAGGATGTACCCCGACTGGGCGATGCCCGAGTACGCCAGCAGTCGCACCACCTGTGTCTGCTGCAACGCCACGAGATTGCCGACCGTCATCGTCGCGATCGAAAGGAAGGCGAAGATCGGCACCCAGAACTCATGCTGGCCCGCGAACGCCACGAACATCAGCTGGAGCAATCCGGCGAAGCCGGCCACGCTCGAAGCGACCGCGAGGAACGCCGCGACCGGCACGGGGGAGCCTTCGTACGTGTCGGGCGCCCAGAACTGGAACGGCACGGCCGAGACCTTGAATGCGAACCCCACCACCACGAAGAGGATCGCGGCGAACGCGAGCGTCTCCATCTCGCCGCTCACCCCGTCGAGTGCGACACCGATCTCCGCAAGCTTGGTCGCCCCACCGGTGACCCCGTAGATCAGGCTCATGCCGAAGAGCATCACCGCCGTGGAGAGCACGCCGATGATGAAGAACTTCACGCCGGCCTCGTTGGACTTCACGTCGCCCTTGCGGAACGCCGCCATCAGGAATCCGGGCGCCGACACGAGCTCGAGGGCGAGGAACAACAGCAGCAGGTCGCGAGAGCTCGGCATCATCACGCAGCCCAGGAACGACGTGAGCAGCAGGAAGTAGTACTCCCCCTGATAGAAGCCTCCCTCGCGGAAGTACCGCAGCGACAGGGCCAGTACCACGACCGCCGTGACGAGGAAGAACCCCTTGAACAACAGGGCGAACTCGTCGACGACGTAGGTGCCGCCGAAGCTTTCTCGCGTGCCCGCACCGATCAGTGAGAGCACCCCGGCCAGTGAGCCCACCACGCCGATCAGTCCGATCGGCATCGCGAACCACTTGGCGCGCTCGGGCAGGAACACATCGACGACGAGCACGAGCAGGATCGTGCCCGCGAGGATGAACTCCGGCAGCAGCGCGTGATAGTCGATGTTCATGGACTCGTCTTAGCTCCCGAGCAAGGTCAGCAGCCCGCTCACGGCCTCGTCGGTGACGCCGAACACGATCCGCGGATACAGACCGAGCACCAGGATCAGCAGCAGCAGCGGGCCCCAGGAGACCCATTCGATCGCAAGCACGTCACGCAGGCCCGCTTCGCGCCACTGATCGGGCAGGGTGCCCATGTTCACTCGCTGCAGCATCCACAGGAAATATCCGGCGGTGAGCACGGTGCCGATGCCGCCCATCACCATGAACACGCGGAACAGACCCACCTGGTCGGCGAGGACGAACTCATTGGGACTGAAGGAGCTGAGCAGTGCCATGACCTCACCCCAGAAGCCGGCCAGGCCGGGCAGTCCGAGCGAGGCGATCGCGACGAACGCGAAGATGCCGCCGAGCTTCGGCATCGTCTGCAGCATGCCGCCGCCGATCTTCGCGATCTCGCGAGTGTGGTAGCGGTCGTAGATCGAGCCGACGCAGAAGAACAGCATGCCGGTGATCACACCGTGGGCCACCATGCCGAAGATCGCTGCCTGGATGCCGATCTCCGTGAGCGTCGCGATGCCGAGCATCACGAAGCCCATGTGCCCCACCGATGAGAAGGCGATCAGGCGCTTGAGGTCCTTCTGCGCGAGACATGCCAGCGCCGCGTACACGATGCCGATCGCTGCGAGGGCGCCGATCCACGGCGCGTACTTCTGGGCGCCGTAAGGCAGGAACGGGATCGCGATGCGGATGAACCCGTAGGTGCCCATCTTCAGCATGATGCCCGCCAGCAACACGGAGCCGATCGTGGGTGCCTCGGTGTGCGCATCGGGCAGCCAGGTGTGGAACGGCCACATCGGCACCTTCACGGCGAACCCGAGCGCGACGGCGCCGAACACGACGAGCTGGAACGTCTGGCTGAAGCCTCCGGCGATGCCGTAGTCGCGCAGCACCACCATGTCGAACGTGTGCGGATCGGGCCCCTGGAAGTACATCGCGAGGAAGCCCAGGAGCATGAAGATCGACCCGAACAGCGTGTAGAGGAAGAACTTGATCGAGGCGTACTCGCGATTGGCCGAGCCCCAGACGGCGATCAAGAAGTACATGGGCACCAGGACCAATTCCCAGAACACGAAGAACAGGATCAGATCGAAGGCGATGAACGTTCCGGCCATGCCCGTTTGAAGGAGCAGCATCAGGGCCAGGAACGCCTTGGTGCGGCCGGGGTCCGGCACGTATCGCCAGCTGTAGATCGCGCACAGGAACGAGAGCAGGAACGTCAGCACGTACAGGGGCAGCGAGATGCCGTCGATGCCGACGTGGTACCGCACGCCGATCGCGCTGATCCAGTCGACGTCGAGCACGTATTGCAGACCGTCGCGACCGTAGTCGAAGCCGACCGCGATCGCGACGGCGAGCACGAGCGCCGCCCCCGTGAACACGATGCCGAGGCCTCGGATCGCTCGGTCCTTCTCGCGCGGCATCATCGCGATCACGAGCGCTCCTGCGATGGGCAGCAGCGTGGTGATCGTGATGGCCGAGTTCTCCCAGGTCATGTGGCCTCCACGCTTCCTCTCAGACGAACCTGATGAAGATCACGGACAACGCGATCACGCCGACGAACAGCCCGACGGCGTACCACTGCACGTTGCCCGTCTGCAGGTACTTCAAGACGTTGCCGGCGCGATCGGCGGTATCGCCGGCGCCGTTGACGATCCCGTCGATCACGGTGCGGTCGAACCACGCGACGACTTGACCCATGGCTCGAGCCGCGAGGGCCGCGCCGTTCACGGCACCATCGATCACCGTCTGGTTGAACCAGTTCACGGCCCCAGACCACGTATCACGCACCGGCACCACGATCGCCCTCATGTAGAAGGCATCGATGTAGTAGCGCTGCTGGAGCACGTTCCACATGGGACCCATGGGCGCCTGCAGCGGATCCTGGGCCTTGCGCTCCTTGTACAAGGTGTAGCCCGCGAACAGACCCAGGAGGGCGCCTGCCGTCGAGAGCAACGCGATCCACGGCACGAAGACCGCCTCGTGGACCGCCTCGAAGAACACCCACTGACCGAACACCGCGTTCAGCTGCGGGGCCCCCAGCAGGCCGACACCGATCGTGGCGGCGGCGAGCGCGACGAGGGGCGCGGTCATCGTCCTCGGCGATTCGTGCGGCTGCGCGTGGCCCTTGTACTCGCCGAAGAACGTGAGGAGCACCATGCGCATCGTGTAGAAAGCGGTGATCACGGCAGTCAAGAGGAACACACCGAACAGCCAAAGCACGTGTTCCTCCTCGGCGACGACGAGCAGCTCGTCTTTCGACCAGAACCCGGCGAGGGGGAAGATCCCGGCGAGCGCGAGCGAGCCGATCATCATCGTCCAGAACGTGATCGGCATCGACTTCCGCAGCCCGCCCATATCGCTCATGTTGTTCGAATGCACGGCATGGATCACCGAGCCCGCCCCGAGGAAGAGCAACGCCTTGAAGAAGGCATGCGTGAACAGATGGAAGAACCCTGCGGTGAGTCCGACTTCGCCGAGGGAGAGCCCGGCGACCATGTACGCCAGCTGTGACAAGGTCGAGTAAGCGAGCACCCGCTTGATGTCGTTCTGCACGATCGCGAGCAGCGCCGCGCCCAGCGCCGTGATCGCGGCGACGATGCTTACCGTCGTGAGGACCCAGTGATCGGCGAGCAGGAAGATCTCGAAGAGCCTGCCGATCAGGTAGACGCCCGCCGCGACCATCGTGGCAGCGTGGATCAAGGCGGACACGGGCGTGGGACCGGCCATCGCGTCGGGCAACCACACGTGCAACGGGAACTGCGCCGACTTGCCGACGGTGCCGCCGAACAAGAGGATCGCCGCCATCGAGATGTAGAGGGGCGAGACCCCACCGAGCCCGATCTCGTGAGCGATCTCCGTGATGTTCGTCGTCGTGAAGCCGCTGACCGCGATCAGCAGGAAGATGCCGAACATGAACGGCACATCGCCGATGCGGGTCGTGATGAAGGCTTTGATGGCGGCGTCGGAGTTCTCCTTGACCTCCCACCAGTGGCCGATCAACAGGTAGGAGCAGACGCCCATGACCTCCCAGCCGACGAGGAGTTGGATCAGGTTGTTCGACACGACCACCGTGAGCATCGCCGCCGTGAACAGCGACAACACCACGTAGAACCAGGTGAACCGCTCGTCGCCGTGCATGTAGCCGAGCGAGTAGACGTGCACACACAGCGACACTGCCGTGACGACCACGAGCATGATGCCCGTGAGGCCGTCGACGAGGATGCCGAGCTCGAGATGGAGCGGCCCGATCGTGAACCAATCGATGCTGGCTTCGAACGGTCCGCCACCTTCGACGAAGTGCCACAGCAGTCCCACCGAGAACAGGAACGCTGCTCCGACAGCCGCGATGCCGTAGACCGCTCCCTTGCCGGGGGTCCGCTTGCCGAACGCCAGGATGAGCGCCGAAGAGATCAGCGGCAACACGACCACGACCCAGGCGTGCTCGACGAACCACACGCCGTTGGTCGTGGCCTCGTAGACCACCTCGCCTTCGGAGGCCAGCGCGTTCACCACTTGAGGAGGTTCACCTCGTCCACGTTGATCGATTCACGCGTGCGGAACAGCAGGATCACGATCGCGAGCCCGATACCGACCTCCGCGGCCGCCACGGCGATGATGAACAAGGCGAAGACCTGACCGCTCATCTGGTGCAGCGATGAGGAGAACGCGACGAGGTTCACGTTGACGGCGTTGAGCATCAGCTCGATCGCCATCAACACCATCACGGCGTTGCGACGGGCGAGCACGCCGTAGACGCCCGCGGAGAACAACAACGCGGAGAACATCAGCACCAGCGGCAGCCGGATCACGAGGCGTCGTCCTTCCTCGCCAGCACGATCGCGCCGATCAGCGCGGCTAGCAACAGGAACGAGACGGCCTCGAAGGGCAGCACGTAGTTGCGGAAGATCGACTCGCCGACCGCATCGGTCGTCGCGTGGAAGGTCTCGAACCGCTCCGCATCCTGCACCGGGAACGCTTCCTGGATCAAGAACACGAGGCCCGCGAACACGCCGACGCCAACGAGAGCACCGAGCCAACGCTGCTGGTTGTCCAGCGTGTCGCGCCCGATCGGCGCCTTGGTGAGCATGAGTCCGAACAGGAACAAAATCACGATCGCGCCCACGTAGATCAAGATCTGGACCCAGGCGACGAACTCGGCGCCGAGGAGCAGGTACACGCCGCCCACCGACAGCAGCGTGACTACCAAGTAGAGGGCCGCATGCACGACGTTGCGGGCGGTCACGACGGCGATCGCCGAGAGCCCGCCCACCACCGCCAGCACGGTGAACGCATACTCCTGCGCGCTCACGCGGTTTCCCCCACGGCGGCTCCGTCGGCGGCGGGCACGGCACCTTCTTCGAGAGCGGGCGGTGGCAGCACGGTGTAGGTCCACTCCTCGAGACGGTCCTTCTCATGGATGAGCAGGTCGATCTCGTGCTCCGCATATTCGAACTCGGGACTCCAGAAAAGCGCGTCGAACGGGCACACTTCGACGCAGATGCCGCAGTACATGCAGAGCGCGTAGTCGATCGCGAAGCGGTCGAGCACCTTCATGGAACGGCCACGCCCGCCGGCTGCGGGCTCATGCGTCTCCTTGTGGGCATCGATGTAGATGCACCAGTCCGGACACTCGCGCGAGCACTTGTAGCAGACCGTGCAGTTGCCTTCCTTGAGCGCGATGACCCCGCGGGTGCGAGCCGGAAGATCGGGCTTCACGTGGGGGTACTGCACCGTGACGGCCGGCTTCAACATCGTCTTCATCGTGACGCTCAGGCCCTTGAGCAGGCCCTGCCCCACGCCGGATTCCGGCTGGTCCGCGGGCTTCGACGTGTCGATGGCCACCGTGTCGACTTCCTTCTGCTAGAACGCGACCTTGAAGACGGCCGCGCCGAGGATCCAGACGAGTGAAACCGGGATGAGCGTGAGCCAGGCGAACCGCTGCAGCTGGTCCTCCCGCAGGCGAGGGAACGTCGCCCGGAGCCAGATCACCATGAACGACAGGGCGCCGATCTTGGCCGCCATCCAGACCGGGTCGGGAAGCGGGATGCCGGGCAGCCCCTTGTACCCACCGAGGAACAGCACCGCCGCGATGCCCGAGAGCGCCACGATGCCCCCGTACTCCGCGAGCAGGAAGAACGCGAACTTCAGGCCGCCGTACTCCGTGTAGGCCCCGAAGATGATCTCGGAGTCGGCGATCGGCATGTCGAACGGCGTTCGCGTGAGCTCGGCCAACGAGGCGATCATGAAGATCACGAAGAGCGGGAAGAGCGGGACCACGTACCAGAGCGACTCCTGTGCCTCGACGATGCCGATCATCGACGTGACACCGGCCAGCATCACCACGCCGGCCGCGGCGAGCACGAGCGGCAACTCGTACGCGATCAGCTGCGCGGCCGCCCTGAGAGCG
>Ga0224500_10000760_pt1 | contig 20845 bp, 20 predicted proteins | sample SF_Oct11_sed_USG_FD_168126 | JGI IMG/M metagenome (GOLD analysis project Ga0224500, IMG submission 168126) | Sediment microbial communities from San Francisco Bay, California, United States - SF_Oct11_sed_USGS_4_1 | ecosystem: Environmental > Aquatic > Marine > Sediment | place: USA: California... | reverse complement strand
CTGCAGGCACGTCCTTCGTCTCGCACACGCGCACGGCCCTGCTCATCGGATGCCCCGCGCGAGCTCCTCGGCGATCGCGGCTTCGGCGCCTTCTCGGACCTCGTCGATCCGGACCCGGTCGAGCACCTCCTGGAAGAACCCGGTCACGATCAGACGCTCGGCGTCGTCGCGAGCGATGCCTCGGGACTCCAGGTAGAACAGCGCCTCCTCTTCAACCGGGCCGACGCTCGCCGCGTGGCCGCACTTCACGTCGTTGGCTTCGATCTCGAGGTTCGGGATCGCGTCGGCTTTGGCGTGCTCGCTCAGCACGATGTTGCGGCTCGTCTGCATCGCGTCGGTCTTCTGGGCACCCGGCCGCACGTAGACCCAGCCCGAGTACACGGCCCTGCTGTGGTCTCGCAGCGCGCCCTTGTACAACAGATCGCTCGAGCAGTTCGGGGCGACGTGCTCCTGGCTCGAACGATGATCGAAGTGCTGGTCGCCGTCGGCGAAGAAGACCCCGAGCTGCTCGCTGAAGCCCCCCGGCTCCGCGAGCTCGACCTCGGTTTCGGTACGGGCCAGGTCGGCGCCGAACCCGAGACTCAGGGTCCGTAGATCGGCATCGCGGCCGGTGCGCGCACGTTGGATCGCGAGGTGCGTCATGCCGGCACCCCAGTCCTGGATCGCTGCATAGCGCACGTGCGCGCCGTCGCCGACATGGATCTCGGTGATCGCATCACTGAACGCCCGGGTCAGGTCGGGCGAGGCGAAACGCTCGATGAACGTCACCTCCGCACCCGGCTCGATGACCATCAAGGTGTGCGGGAACACGGCCGCGCCGTCGACGTCGACGTAGGTCAACGTCTGAAGCGGCAGGTCGACCTTGGTGTCGCGCGGCACGTACAGGAACGTGCCCCCGGTGCGGAAGGCGGCGTGCAGCGCACTGAACCTCGACCGCTTCGTCGGCACGAGGTCGTGCAGGTATCGCTCGACGAGGTCGGGGTGCTCGGCGGCGGCTCGGTCCAGATCCGCGAAGATAACGCCCTTCTCCGCGAGACCGGGATCGAGATGGGTCACCATCACGTCGGAGTCGTGCTGGACCTGCAACCCTGCCCGCTCGCCCATGTCGCCCGCGGCGGCGAGGATCTCGTCGGGCACGCCGTCGAGGTTCTCCGCTCGGCCGCCGGCCGTGAATGGAGCGTGGGTCAGCTCGAACTCGGAGAGGTCGGTGTAGCGCCACTCCTCGGTCTCCTGCGACGGCATGGGAAGCGCCTCGAACTCGGCGAACGCCTGCCGCCGCAGGTCGCCGGTGAACCCGGCGGCCTCGGGCAAGCTCGCCAGGGCGCGTTCGTCGAAGGTGGTCATCGCGGTGCTAGCCGACCGAGCCTTCCATCTGCAGCTCGACGAGACGGTTCAGCTCGACCGCGTACTCCATCGGCAGCTCGCGCGTGATCGGTTCGATGAACCCGTTCACGATCATCGCGGTGGCCTCGACCTCGGACAGGCCCCGGCTCATCAGGTAGAAGAGCTGGTCGTCGCCGACCTTCGAGACCGTGGCTTCGTGGCCGAGCGCCGCCGTCTCTTCCTCGACCTCGATGTAGGGGTAAGTATCGGAGCGGCTCTCGTCATCGAGGATCAACGCGTCGCAGCGCACGTTGGACTTCGCGTGATGGGCGTCGGGTTCCACGCGAACCAAGCCGCGATACCCGGTCCGGCCGCCGTCCTTCGACACCGACTTCGAGGTGATCACGCTCGTCGTGTACGGCGCGGCGTGGATCGCCTTGCCGCCCGCGTCGGTGTGCATGCCCTTTCCGGCGTACGCCACCGAGAGCACCTCACCGCGGGCACCCTTCCCCATCAGGTAGATCGACGGGTACTTCATCGTGACCTTCGAGCCGATGTTGCCGTCGACCCACTCCATGACGGCGTCCTCCTCGGCAACGGCGCGCTTCGTCACGAGGTTGTACACGTTGGTCGACCAGTTCTGGATCGTGGTGTAACGAACCCGCGCGCCCTTCTTCGCCTTGATCTCGACGACGGCCGAGTGCAGCGAGTCGCTCGTGTAGATCGGGGCCGAGCAGCCCTCGACGTAGTGCACGTAACTGCCCTCGTCGGCGATGATCAGCGTGCGCTCGAACTGCCCCATGTTCTCGGCGTTGATGCGGAAGTATGCCTGCAGCGGGATGTCGACCTGCACGCCCGGCGGCACGTAGATGAACGAACCACCCGACCACACGGCGGTGTTGAGCGCCGCGAACTTGTTGTCGTTGGGCGGGATCACCGTGCCGAAGTGCTCGCGCACCAGGTCGGGATAGTCGCGCAGCGCGCTGTCCATGTCGGTGAACAGCACGCCCAGCTGGTCGAGCTCGTCCTTGATCTTGTGGTACACGACCTCGCTCTCGTACTGCGCGCTCACGCCGCCGAGGTACTTCTGCTCCGCTTCGGGGATGCCCAACTTGTCCCAGGTGCCCCGGATGTCGTCGGGCAGCTCGTCCCAATTCGCCGCCTGCTTCTCGGTCGAACGGATGAAGTAGTAGATGTTCTGGAAGTCGATCTCGGACAGATCGGCGCCCCACCACGGCATCGGCCGCATGTCGAAATAGCGCAGGGCCTTGAGCCGCAGCTTCCGCATCCAGTCGGGCTCGTTCTTGAGCGCCGAGATCTCCTCGACGACCCGCTCGCTGAGGCCCCGCTTCGGCTCGAAGACCGCGTGCGACGGGTCCTTCCAGTCAAAGCGATATCCCTTGTCGAGTTCCTTGAGGTGTTCTTCCTGGGTGACTGCCATGGGCTGCGGCTCCTGGGCGATCTCTCGACGGAAACACCGCTTCGGGCGGTGCGAGCAACGCATCCAATGTACCCGCGGGACGCGCCTAAAGTCCACCTCCCAGGTCGGATTTGCCCGGGGCGCGACGTGATGCGTACCCTTCGGAGCGTCTGAGCGAGGAGCGCGATCGCGTGATGCACCCGAGGGTGGTCCCATAACCCGGCGGCGACGCGTCGACGCCGCCGGGCTGCTGGGTGGCCTCGTGCTGCTCGGTGTGTGTGCGATCCCGGCATCGACCGGGCGCGTGGGTCCCGCGGAACGTGCAGCGTTCGAGGCGCTCAACGGCCTCCCCGACGCGGGAGCGCCGCTGGCGATCGCGGCACAGTTCCTCGGCGTGCTTGCGATCGGGCCGATCGTTGCGCTCGCAGCCGCGCTCGCTCGACGCCGACGGCTCGCGGTCGCCGCCCTGATCGTGACCGTCGGCAAGCTGCTCGCGGAGCGTCTGGTCTGGGAGACCGTCCAGCGTGAGCGGCCGGGCGTGACCGAACCCGACGCATTGATCCGCGGCGGAGTCGCGACGACGGGCCTGTCGTTCGTCAGCGGTCACGTTGCGCTGAGCGCCGGACTCGCATGGGTGTCAACGCCCTACCTCCGTGGTCGGTGGCGCATCGCCCCCTGGCTCGTGGTCGTGTTGGTCGCCTTCGCCCGCATCTACCTCGGCGCACACAACCCGCTCGACGTGCTTGGTGGTGCCGGCCTCGGGGTCGCGATCGGTGGTGCCGCGAACCTGGTCCTCGGCGTGCCGAGGTTGGGGCCCTCGGCCCCGGTCTCGGCGTGAACCTGGGCGCCGCTATCCTCCGAGCTCGACGGGCGCGCCGACCAGCGAGCCGTACTCGGTCCACGAGCCGTCGTAGTTCTTGACGTTTCCGTAGCCCAGAAGCTCCTGGAGCGCGAACCACGTGTGGCTCGACCGTTCGCCGATGCGACAGTAGGCGATGATCTCCCTGTCGCGCGTGATGCCCTCTGCTTCGTAGAGCGCGCGGAGCTCCTCCGCGCTCTTGAACGTTCCGTCGTCGTTGGCGGCCTTCGCCCACGGGATGTTCGCGGCACCGTGGATGTGTCCGGGCACCTGCGATTGCTCCTGGGGAAGGTGATCGGGCGCGAGCTTCTCACCGCGGTACTCCTCGGGGGAACGCACATCGACGAACCCGGTGTCGGTGCCGAGCTTGCCGATCACCTCGTCGCGCAGAGCACGGATCTCGGGCCGCTCGGCGCCCACGATCGCGAACCCGGTGTCTTCGTAGCTGGGCACGTCGTGCGTGAGCTCGCGGCTCTCGAGCTCCCACTTCTTCCGACCGCCGTTCAGCAGCTTCACGTCGTCGAACCCACGGAGTTTGAGGAGCCAGTAGGCATAGGCGGCGAACCAGTTGTTGTTGCCCCCGTAGAGCACGACCGTGGAGCCCTCGTCGACGCCTGCGGCGGCAAGGAGACGAGAGAAGCCGGCCTGGTCCTGGAAGTCGCGGCCAACCTCGGAGTGCAGATCGGTCGTCCAGTTCCACGTCACGGCACCCCGGATATGCCCTTTGTCGTAGGCGGTCGTGTCCTCGTCGACCTCGATCACCCGGATCTCGGGTGCTCCGAGGTGCTCCTCGAGCCAGTCGGTGCTGACCAGCACGTCGGGCTTCGCATAATCAGTCATCGTCGATCGGTCCTTCCTTCCCCGAAGGGGAAAACGACGAAGCGGCCGCGGGATGCGGCCGCCGAGCATGCTGCAGGTCGTTGGAGAGCTCCCGGGAACGGTGGGTCAGGGGCCGCGTGGCGTTGACGTCTCCCGGTCGACGCCGGTCACCGGACAGCACAGACGCGAGGGGATCATGGCCGCCACTTCCCCGATGCACCTCGTCCGTACCAAACCACAGCTCCCCGGTCGGAATTGCAGGTGCAATACCTATCGCACGGCGCCGATGCCGTCAATCGGGCGGGCACTCAGAAGATGCCGAGGGCCGCCTTCGCCTCGTCGGACATCATCTCGGGCGTCCACGGCGGCCGGATCACGAACTCCGGCCGGACCTCGCCGACGCCGTCGATGCCGCGCAGGAACGAGCGCATCTGGTCCTCGATCATCGGCCCGATCGGACAACCCATCGTCGTGAGCGAGTACTGGATGTCGACGCCGCCGTCGTCGTGGACCTCCACCTCGTACACCAGCCCGAGATCGACGATGTTCAGGCCGAGCTCGGGGTCGTAGACGTTCTTCAGGGCCTCGAACACGGCCTCGCGGGTGTCGCCGTCGTCTGCCTCGCTGGTGGACGAGACAGGCGTGGTGTCGCTTCCTGGGTCAACCGCGATCTCTTCGTGCATGCGCGCATCCTGTCTCGACTCGTCCTATCCTGAACAGCGTACCCGGACTTCCCCACAAGCGAAGGAGCGTGTTCCGGCCCATGTCCCCCGACTCGCCGATCCGTGCGTTGATCGTGGACGACCATCCCGTCACGCGCGAGGGGCTCCGCACGGCGCTCGAGCTCTCAGACGAGGTCGTCGTCGTCGTGGGTGAGGCCGCAACCGGGGAGGAAGCCATCGAGCAGGCGCGCGAGCTCACGCCCGACGTCGTCTTCATGGACGTCCGCATGCCGGGCATGGACGGCATCGAGGCGACCCGTCGCATCCGCCAGGCCGCCCCGACCACGAAGGTCATCCTGATCACGATCGACGAGTCGCGGGGCGCGATCAGTGAGGCGATCCAGGCGGGGGTCAGCGGCTACCTGTTGAAGGACGCTTCCCCCGACTCGCTCGTCGACGCTGCCCGCAACGCGATCGAGGGCAACGCGGTGATCCACCCCCAGCTCACGAAGACGTTCATCGAGGAAGTCCGCATGGGCGAGGGCGAGGGTGGATCGAAATCGACGCCCCTGTCCAAACGCGAGCGTGAGATCCTGCAGAAGGTGGCCGATGGGTCGACGACCCGACAGGTGGCCACCGAACTCGGCATCTCGCCGCACACCGTGAAGACGCACCTCGAGCGCATCTTCGAGAAGCTCGGGGCGAACGACCGAGCGCAGGCCGTGGCGATCGCCATCCGCACCGGCATCGTGCACTAGGCCGCTCGAGCCGGGAACGGCCGGTTCTCGACCCGGGCTGACGCTCTGACACGCATCTGCTGTTCGGGCCCTCGCTCAACCATCCGTCACCGGAGCCGATACGGACTGCACATGATCCGTACCGCGCTGCTCTGCGACAAGCCGGACGAGATCTCGGCGCTGCACGTCGCGACGATCGGTTTGCCGGATCTCGTCGTCGACGCCACCACCGACGCGCTCCGAGCGATCGAGCGATCCGCACGTATGCGCCCAGATGTGGTGATCTGTCGCCTCTCCATGGAGGGGTTCACCGGCACGGAGCTGCTGGCCCGGATCCGGGCCTCGTCGCCGGATTCCCATGTGATCGTTCGGATCCGCCTCGACGACGTCACGCGAGCGTCTGCATGTTTGGCCGACGGGGCGCGCGGAGTCGTTGCCGTCGACGACGACCCGGTGGTGGTGGTGGAGGCGCTCCACGCGGTGCTGGCAGGCGGCGTCGCGCTCTCGCCGCGCATCGCGCACGCGCTCGGTGCCGCGCTGGTCGACTCCGTCGGCGAGGCCGACCACCTGCGTTCGGAGCTCGACGAGCTACAGCGGAGCGTCTCTCAAGGTACATCGGCGAAAGCGGACTTCTTGTCGAACATCTCGCACGAGCTTCGGACGCCGATAACGGTGGCAAAGGGCATCGCGCACGTGCTGCGGAACCCGTCGGTCGAGGGAGAGGAACGCGCCGAGTTCCTCACCCAGCTTCAGGGCGCGCTCGACAAGCTCATGGGAATCCTCGACGAGATCATCGCCATGTCGGAGCTCGAGCGAGGCACGCTCGAGCTCGACCTCGCCGAGGTCGACCTCGCGCCGACCGTCCGGCGGGCGGTCGAGACCGCCCGGATGCTCCACCCATCGACCACGATCGAGACCTCGATCGCGATGTCGCTGTGCACGGTCGCCGACGAGCCCCGACTGGAGGGGGTGATCGTCGAATTGCTCGACAACGCCTGTCGCTACTCCCCCGAGGGCTCTCCCGTCGAGATCTCTGCACGCTCCAAGTCCGAGGGCATCGTGATCGCCGTGACCGACCGTGGAGAGGGCCTCGACCGCACGATCGCCAAGCGTTCGTTCGACGAACCCTTCTCGACCGGGGAAGGCGTGCTGCGCAAGGAGAAGGCGGGCGTGGGCGTCGGCCTGCATCTCGCTCGTCAGCTCGTGATCGAGCACGGAGGCACCATGTGGACCGACCCGCTCCCCGGTGGCGGCACCCGGGCGGCCTTCTGCATCCCGCCCCACGACGCGCGCACGCGGGGGCGCGCGGTCGGCGCCGCCTGAGCCGGCACGACCCGCCAGGTCGGCAGCAGGCAGGTCGCCCGCCCGGCACCGGTTCGTCGTGACTATGGCGAAGCACCGCTCGGTCGCCTATCCTCGACGCGAGAGTCCCGTGCGAAAGATCGCCTTCGGAATCGCCGTCGCCTTGACGGGCATAGGGTGCAGCGCGCCCTTGTCAGCCGACCCCCCGAGCGTGCCGGACCCCATCGAGGTCTTCTCGTCTCCTACGCCGTTCACACAGGTCATGGTGGGTCCGGTCTCGGCGATCGTGCCCGACGGCTGGGAGGCCCAGCCCCCCATCGCAGGCGGCGGATTCCGAGGTGGCTTCCTCGCGTCACCTCATCCCGAGCAGTGGCGGAGGATGGATGGTGGCGTGGCGGGCATGTCCGCGACATGGGTCGACGCCACCCGCGTGGGCATGCCGTCCGACTTCTACTACATGGCGGCCACCGGCCCATTGCTCGCCAACCTGACCCATTCGCGTCAGTGCGAAGCGGAGACCCATCGCGTCTTCGTGGATCGGCGTCCCGACTTCTCGACGAAGGTTCCCTCGCACGGCGACTACGTGGCGAAGGGTGAGGGCACCTGCCGCGTGCGGGGTGCGTCGACCCGCTGGGCCTACTTCGTGGCCGCGCCGGGATACGGCCCCGTGCACGAAGTCGGAATCCCGGCATCGGGGCTCTACGTGGTCGTTGCGGTCGCCCCGGAGGGAGAGCGCGCGGCATCGCTGCTGAACCGGCTGATCCGCAACACATCGTTCGGCGGGGCTTCGGTCGACGAACTCGTGGACGCCGCCGGCGGCGTGTTCCCGACGAGCTGAACTCGACCGGGCTCAGCGGGGGCTGCGCGCCACGAACGGTGGCCTGACCACCTCGGCTGCGCCACGGCGACCCCGGATGTCCACCTCGACCGTGTCACCGACCGCCGCGACGTCGGCGGGCCAGATGTAGGCAAGGCCGATGCCCGTCTGGAGCAGTGGCGAGAACGTGCCGCTGGTGACCTCACCGATCAGCTGATCGTCGATGAAGACCGGGTAGTGCGCTCTCGGGATGTGGCGACGCTCATGCATGCGAAGGCCCACCAGTTGGCTCGGCAGCCCTTCCTCTCGTTGGCGGAGCAATGACGCGCGGCCGCGGAACTCGCCCTTGTCGAACGAGACCGCCCACGAAAGCCCCGCCTCCAGGGCCGTGCTCGACTCGAAGAGATCCTGGCCGTAGAGCGGATACCCCATCTCGAGTCGCAGCACGTCGCGCGCCGCGAGCCCGCATGCGGCCCCCCCGTACGGCTCCATCGCTTGACGCAACGCCCTCCACAGGTCATGGGCGATGTCCTGGAACGTGAACAGCTCGAAGCCGACCTCGCCCGTGTATCCCGACCGGGTCACGATCACCGGCCGACGCTTGTACTCGGACTCCACGCACTGCATGAACGCGAGGTCGGCGGTCCCCGGGAACAGGTCCTGCACCACGTGCACCGACTCCGGCCCCTGGACCGCGAGGAAGCACCAGTCCTGGTGGTACATCAGGTGGACCCGGTCGTCGGCGGGCGTCTCCTCGAGGATCTGCAGCACGCGCTGCGCGTTGGCGGCGTTGGGCACGACGAAGAACCGCTCCTCGTCGAGCCGGTACGTGATCAGATCCTCGATCACGCCGCCGCCTTCGTTCAGCACGAGGCTGTAGAGCGCCTCCCCGACGGCGGCCTTTTCGACGTCGTTCGTGACGACCTGCTGGAGCATTCCCATCGCGCCGGGACCCGCAACGTCGACCTTCCCCAGATGGGTCAGGTCGAAGAGCCCGACCCGCTCGCGAACGGCCTCGTGCTCGCTCAGGGCACCGGCGTATTCGATCGGCATGAGCCATCCCGCGAACGGGCCGAGCTTGGCTCCGAGAGCCTTGTGCTCGATCTCCAGGGGTGTGTGTTTCAGCTCAGCGGGCTCATCCACGCGCGGCATCGTAGCCGCTTCGAAGAAGCCCGGTAGACTGGCTCGCCGGATGGGCGATACCTACGACGTAGCCGTGATCGGTGGGGGAACGGCGGGCTACTCCGCCGCCCTGCGCGCCGCGCAACTCGGGCTGCGGGTGGTCCTCGTCGAGCGTGACGACCGGCTCGGCGGCACGTGCCTGTTGCGGGGCTGCATCCCGACGAAGGCCCTCCTGCAATCGGCCGCCGTCATGGACACCATCGAACGCTCGGACGAGTGGGGTATCAAGGCCTCGGGTGAACCCGACTGGTCGGCGGTGAAAGCCTTCGAGGACTCCGTCGTCGATAAGCTCGTCAAGGGCGTCAGCACGTTGGTCAAGGCGCGCAAGATCCGCGTCGTGCGAGGTCAGGCTCGCCTGGTGCCAGGTGCCACGGCCGTCGATGTCGACGGCGCGCGCATCGATGCCCGCGACGTCGTGATCGCGACCGGCTCCACACCCAAACTGCTCCCTGGGCTTGCGATCACCGATCGCATCATCACGAGCGACCAAGCGCTCTGGTACGAACGCCTTCCGGAGTCCGCGGTCGTGATCGGAGCGGGAGCCGTGGGCCTGGAGTTCGCCTCGTTCTACCGGTCGTTCGGAGCCGACGTCACACTCGTCGAGGCGCTCCCCCGCCTCGCACCGCTCGAGGATGACGAGGTTTCGAAGGAGATCGCCCGTGCGTACCGCAAACGGGGCATCACGACGTCGGCCGGCGCCTCGGTCGAACAGGTCAAGGACACCGGAGAGTCGGTCGAGGTCACCTACGACGCCGGGAACGGTGCCGTGACCGTGTCCGCCGACGTCTGCCTCGTCGCGACCGGCCGAGGGCCGGTGACCGAAGGGCTCGGTCTCGCCGAGGTTGGCGTCTCGACCCAGGAGAAGGGGTACGTGAACGTCGACGCCTCACTGCGCACGAACGTCGACCACCTCTGGGCGATCGGTGACGTAGCTTCGACACCGCTGCAACTGGCCCACGTCGCCTTCACAGAGGGGTACGCGGTCGCTGAGCGCATCGCCGGACTCCCCGTCAGTGAGATCGACTACGTCAACATCCCGAAGGTGACCTACTGCACGCCCGAGATCGCAAGCGTCGGTCTGACCGAGTCCCAGGCGCGTGAGGCGGGCGTCGACGTCGCGGTCGACAAGGTCGATTTCCGAGGCATCGGCAAGGCGAACATGCTCGCCGAGGGCGGGTTCGTGAAGGTGGTCGCCGAGGTCGATGGCCCCGTGCGCGGTGTCCACATGATCGGGCCACACGTGACCGATCTGATCGCCGAGGGCATGCTGATCGTGAACTGGGAAGCGATGCCCGCCGAGGTGGCGGCGATGATGCACCCACACCCATCCCTGTCCGAAGGCATCGGCGAGGCGCACCTCGCGCTCGCCGGCAAGCCGCTGCACACCCCCTAAGGAGCGCATCGAGTGGCGACCGAGGTCGACCCGACCACCGCCCCCGCTGAGATGTCGGGCGGGAGCAGGCCGCTGCCTGACGACGAGCTCGTCCGGATGCTGCACGTGCTCAAGCTGTGCCGCTATTTCGACGAGCGCATGGAGGCGCTGTACCGGCAGGGTCGTTTGCCCGGTGCGATCTATTCGGGTCGCGGACAGGAAGGGACCCACGTGGGCGTCACGTGGGCCCTGCGTGCCGACGACTCGCTGTTCCCCACACACCGCGACCTGACCGCCCAGCTCACGAAGGGCCTCGATCTCAAGCGGGTGATGGCTCAGTTCTGGGGACGCATCGACGGTTATACCCGCGGACGAGATGGCAACAGCCACATCGGCGACTGGCAAGGGAACAAGACCTTCACGGTCATGTCGCACTTGCCGATCGCTTATCCCGTTGCGGTCGGGGCCGCCCTCGCCTACAAGCTCAAGGGCGAGCCGAACGTCGCCCTCGCCATCTGCGGCGACGGTTCCACGTCGAACGGGCGCTGGCACGAGGCGATCAACACGTCGGCGATCCATCGGCTTCCGGTCGTCTGGGTCGTGAACAACAACCAGTTCGCCTACTCGACCCCGAACGCGCTCGAGTTCCCGATCCCGACGATCGCCGAGCGATCGGTGGCCTACGGGATCCCCGGCGTACGGGTCGATGGCGGCGACGTGCTCGAAGTCTTCGAAGCCGCGCGCGCGGCGATCGAGCGAGCCCGCGCCGGCGATGGCCCGACCCTGATCGAGTCGGTGTCGCTCCGCTGGCGGGGACACGCTGGGCACGATCCGGCCAAGTACATGCCCGACGAGCTGCTGCAGGACTACATGGCGAACCACGATCCCGTCCGCAACCTCGAGGACTTCCTGCTCGCGGAGGGCGTGGTGACAGAAAACGATGTCGACGCGTTGATGGAGCGGGTCGAGGCTGAGTTCGAGCAGGGATACGAGTACGCGCTCGCCTCGCCGTTTCCCGAGCCCGCCGACGCGACCAAGGGCCTGTGGGTCGAGGACGGCTACTGGACGAGAGAGCCCGGCCGGGCCGGCGGCACGGAGGCTTGATGGCGACCACCGTGAAGCTCGATGCAGGCGCCGCCGGTCACGGCGCCGAGCCCCGCGGCAAGCGGGACGACGACGGCCAAGCGACCTACCTGATCGCGATCGCCGAGGCCCTGTGGGAGGAGATGGAACGCGACGAGCGTGTGTACATGCTCGGCGAGGACATCGGTGCCTACGGGGGGGCGTTCAAAGTCACCGAAGGGTTCCTCGATCGCTTCGGATCGGGACGCGTGATCGATACTCCCATCGCCGAAGAAACGATCGTGGGCATGGCGGTGGGCTCGGCCATGGAGGGGCTCCGGCCTGTCGCCGAGTTCCAATACGCGGACTTCATGTCGTCGGGCTTCGACTCGATCGCAACGGTGCTCGGGCGCTACCACTACCGGTCTGGAGTGCCGCTGCCGGTCGTGCTCCGAGGGCCTTCGGGGGGCTACGTACGAGCGTCGTCGTTCCACTCCGTGAACCCCGAACCGTGGTTCGCATACGGAGGCGGCATCAAGATCGTCGCCCCGGCCTTCCCGGCCGACGCCAAGGGACTGATGAAATCGGCGGTGCGCGACGACAACCCCGTGCTCTACCTCGAGCACAAGTGGATCTACCGGCGCATCAAAGAAACGGTCCCGACCGACCCCGACTTCCTCGTACCGATCGGGGAGGCCGCCGTGAAGCGGGAGGGCACCGACGTCTCGATCATCACGTCGGGTGCGCTCGTGCACAAATCACTCGAGGCGGCCGAGAACCTCGCGCAGCGCGGGGTCTCGGCCGAGGTCGTCGACCTGCGGACCATCGTTCCCATCGACGAGGAAACCGTGCTGAACTCGATCGCCAAGACCTCCCGAGCGCTGGTCGTGTCGGAGTCGTACCGCTTCGTCGGCATCGGAGCCGAGGTCGGCGCCACGATCGCGGAGAAGGCCTTCGAGCATCTGGACGCCCCCGTCACGCGGCTGTCGCCGCCGAACATGCCGGTGCCGTTCTCCCCGACCCTCGAGGATGCGTTCTTGCCGCAGGTCGCCGACATCGAGCGTGCCGTCGAGGAGTTGTCCGCCTGGTGAATCGCGCACCGCGCCTGAGAGGAATCAGATGACCTCGATCCAGATGCCCCAGCTCGGCGAAACGATCATCGAGGGCACGATCCTGAAGTGGTTGAAGGCCGAGGGCGAGTCGATCGAACGCGACGAGCCCTTGTTCGAGATCTCCACCGACAAGGTGGACACCGAGGTGCCCTCGCCGGTCGCGGGCACCCTCACGAAGATCATCGTCGCCGAGGGCGAGACGGTGCCGGTCGGCACGGAGCTCGCCGAGATCGCGTCGGAGGAGGACGCGGCGCCCGCGGCGGCCTCCGCCACGACGGCGCCGTCCGAGCCGTCGGCATCCGGGTCGAGCGGAGGGCTCGGCCACGATGCAGCGGATCAGGACGCGAGCGACGCCGTCGCGGCGCCGCCCTCCGCCTCACCTTCTCCCTCCGGCGCCGCGGCGACGGCGGTGGATCGGGGACCCCGGTCGCAGATCTTGTCGCCCTTGGTGCGAAAGCTGGCACAGGAACACGGGCTCGACCTGTCGACGATCGCCGGCACCGGCACCGGAGGACGCATCACGAAGGCGGACGTGATGGGGATCGTGGCCTCGGGAGGCGGCCAGGCGCCGCCCGCAGCAGCTCCGCACGCGGGTGCCGTCTCGGTCACGCCCCCGTCGGTGACCACCGCGGCCTCGCAGGGCGAGGCGATCGAGCCCATCTCGCACATCCGCAGGGCGATCGCCACACACATGCTCGCGTCGGTGAACGAGACTGCGCGTGCCTGGACCATGGTCGAGATCAACGTCGACCATCTGGTGAAGCTGCGCGAGCGTTCCAAGGATGCCTTCCTCGCGACTCACGGGGTGAAGCTGACGTATCTGCCGTTCGTCGTTCGCGCGACGGTCGACGCCTTGAAGGCCTATCCCATGGTGAACTCGCGTATCGACGGTGACGACATCGTCACGCCGCGGGCCGTCCACATGGGCATCGCCGTGAGCTACGACGCCGGGCTGATCGTGCCGGTGATCCGCGACGTCGATGTGATGAACAGCGTCGGCATCGCCCGTGCCGTCGGCGACCTCGCCGCGCGGGCGCGTTCCCATCAACTCAAGCCCGACGAGGTCCAGGGCGCGACCTTCACGATCACGAACCCAGGCCCCTATGGATCGCTCGTGAGCGTGCCGATCATCAACCAGCCCAACGCCGGAATCCTCTCGCTCGACAGCATCCAGCGACGCCCGGTGGTGATCGAGGGCGATGCGATCGCCGTGCGGAGCATGGTCTACGTCTCGATGTCGTGGGATCATCGCCTGCTCGACGGCGAGATCGCGACGCGGTTCCTCGCGAGGGTCAAGCAGAACCTCGAAAGCTGGGACTTCGCAGAAGACCTCGGGGTCTGAACGGTGCCCCGGCGAACCTGGGCGTTCGAGCCGCCCGGCCTGGTCGGCTACGACGCCGCGAACGACGCGATGCACGACCTGGCTCGCCGTCGACTCGAACGCCAGGTGCCCGACTCCTTGATCCTGCTGGAGCACCCTCCCGTGTTCACGGCAGGGCGACGAGCGAAGCCCGAACACCTGGTCTGGAGCGAGCAGGAGGCCGCAGCGCACGGCGCCGAGGTGCACCACGTCGACCGCGGCGGTTCGTTCACGTTCCACGGCCCCGGCCAGCTCGTGGGGTACCCCATCGTGCACCTCGGCGGTCGCCCCGACGCCGCCGCCTACCTTCGATCGCTCGAGGAAGCCGTGATCGTTGCGGGTGCGGAGCTGGGCGCCGAACTCCATCGCCGCGACGACGTGCAGACCGGCGTCTTCGCCGGCGATGACAAGGTCTGCGCGATCGGCGTGCGGTTGATGCGCACCCAGGTCACCTTGCATGGCTTCGCGCTGAACTGCGACACCGATCTCTCGTGGTTCGGCGGCATCGTCGCCTGCGGGCTTGCGAACAACGGCGTGACATCGTTGTCGGCGCTGCTCGGGCGTGACGTCAGCGTCGACGAGGTTCGTCCGATCGTGCGACGTGCCCTCGGTGAGGCGTTCGACCTCTCGTTCGAGGACCCCCCGACCGAGGAGCTCGAAGCGTTCAGATCCCCCCTCGTGGCGTGACCTCGCCGAGAGCCGGTCAGGGCCGGTCGGCGACCACCGCGTAGCGGGGAAGATGCTCGAGCCAGCCCAGCGGCCAGGGTTCGTGCAGTCGTGCCGCCCACTCCACGTCGCGCGATCGCCGGAGGCGCACGCCCGTCCAACCGGCGCGGTAGACCGCATCGACCAGCGGCGCCGGCGAGGGCATGCGGGCGAGCGGCAGCGCCTCGATGACGTCGTCGGGATAGGGCGCGTGGTGATGGTCGGCACGGCCGAGCCACCGTCGGATTACGTCGGCGACCGCGTGCCTGGCTCGATCGGCAGGTGCCCTTGATCCCCAAACGCCTTCGAACATCACGAGCCTTCCGCCAGGAGCGACGACCTCGAGCCACGCTCGGAGCGCACCGACCGGATCGGGCATCGTCCAGATCACGTGGCGCTCCATGACCGCGTCGAACGGCCCGGAGGGCGGAGTCATCGCAGAACCGACGTCGAACGACAGCTCGAGTCCGCGGGCCCGAGCCTTCTCGCGAGCCTTCCCGAGCATGCCCTCGGAGAGGTCGAGGGCCGTCACCTGATATCCGAGCTCGGCTGCGAGCAAGCTCAGAGAGCCGGTGCCCGCCCCGACGTCGAGCACCGCGGCGGGCGGCTCGGGAAGGCCGTGGCGGATCGCAGCGCGCCATGCCGCGGCCTCCACCGGATCCGACACGGCGTGCGAGGCGGAGCGGTCATACGTGTGGGCGTCGCGGTCCCAGAATTCGCGGATGCGGTCGTGCACGTCGGTCACGCGTGCCCCCCGCCCTAGAAGAGCCTGGCCGCGAGCTTCGGGCGATACTCCTTCACGAGCGGATCATCTTCGAGCGTGTCGAAGACGTCGACCATCGACTCGCGAGCCGCATCGGGGTCGGAGTCGAAGGCCGCGAGGAACCCATCGAGCGCCTCGCGCCATCGCCCGTCGGACGCCGCCCGCCGTGCCTCCCAGATGGGGCCTTCGCCCGCCATCGAGGCCCACTCGTGCACGCGAACGACGGCCATGACGCGGGCAGCATCGGGGTCGGGCAGCAGCGGCTCGGCGAGCGCCCTTCCTTCCTCGACGTCGCCACGCCTCACCAGGATGCGGGCCAACCCGACCGCGGCCTCAGCGTTGGTGGGATCCTTGGCGAGGGCGGCGCGATAGCCGGACTCCGCCGACTCGAGATCTCCTGAGCTCTCCACGGCCTGAGCTTCCTCGGTCACCACCTCGGCCTCGGTCGGCAGGATCTCGTCGATGAACCGGTTCACTTCCTCTTCGGGATAGGCGCCGATGAACATGTTGACGGGTTGACCGCCGCTGAACGCAACGACCGTAGGGATACCTTGACTCTGCACCGCTTGCAGCAGCGCGTTCCCGACGGCGTTCGCATCGACGTCGAGCTTGGCCAACAGGAACGCGCCACCGCGCTCTCCCGCCACTTTCTCCAGGGTCGGACCCAGCGTTCGACACGGCGCGCACCACGAAGCCCACATGTCCACCACGACGGGTCGTTGCATCGACCCCTCGACGACCACGCGTTCGAAATCTGCGTCGGTCACGTCAACGACGTGGGTCGCCGCCGCCATCTCGCCCATGTCGACCATGTTCTTCACCCTCTCATACGCTCAGCGCAGCGACGTTCTCGCCCCTCGTCGGCGTGGGCGAGGTGCCACGCGCCCGTCCCCGGTTGTACCGCCGGAGCCTGAGGGCGTTCAGCACGACGGTCACGCTCGACACGGCCATCGCGGCTGCTGCCCACATCGGATCGAGCACACCGAAGACCGCCAGCGGGATCATCACCACGTTGTAGGCGAACGCCCAGAACAGGTTCTGCACGATGACCCGGTAGGTGCGGCGGGCGAGATCGAGCGCGTCGGCCACCGACGTCAGCGAGCCACCGAGCAAGGTGACGTCGGCGGCCGCGAGCGCGACGTCGGTTCCGCTTCCGATCGCGATCCCCACGTCGGCCTTCGCCAGAGCCGGCGCATCGTTGAGCCCGTCGCCCACGAAGACCACCGACCGGCCATCTCGCTGTAGCCGCGCCACCTCGTCGATCTTGCCCTCGGGAAAGACCTCGGCCATCACGTCGTCGATGCCGACCTGGGCAGCCACAGCTCGAGCGGTGGCCCGATGGTCGCCCGTGACCAACCCGACCCGCATCCCGGCATGACGCAGTCGCCGCACGCTCTCGGCCGCTTCGGGCTTCACCTCGTCGGCGACCGCGATCAGACCAACCGGGGTGTCGTCGCGCCAGACCATGAACGCCGTTCGACCTTCAGACGCGAGTCGATCGACCTGTTGGGTCAGAGCAGCCGTGCGCGATTCCGGCCGCCCGACGCGAACTTCGACACCGTCGACCGTGGCCAGCGCTCCGAGCCCCGGCTGCACCCGATGGTGACCGGCGTTGGGAACCTCGCGACCCCGCTCGCCCGCGGCATCGGTGACCGCGAGCGCGATCGGGTGCTCCGATCCGCCCTCCACCGCCGCCGCGAGGGCAAGCACGGTTCGGTCGTCGATCCCGTTCGCGGGCACGATGTCGGTCACGCTCATCGATCCCCTCGTGATCGTGCCTGTCTTGTCGAGCAGCACCACATCTGCGCGCCGAGCGGTCTCGAACACCTCCCCGCCCTTGAAGAGCACGCCCAGCTCCGCTGCACGACCGGTTCCGGCCATGATCGCTGCCGGGGTCGCCAGCCCGAGTGCGCACGGACACGCGATCACGAGCACCGCGACCGCATGGAGCATCGCGGTGGCGGCCGGCTCGCTCGTGAGCGCGAGCCACCCGACAAGGGTCGATGCCGCAATCGCCACCACGACCGGGACGAAGATCGAGGCGACGCGATCGGCGAGTCGCTGGATCGGGGCCTTTGAGCCTTGCGCCGCCTCGAGCAGCCGGACGATCTCGGCGAGCCGGGTCCCGGCGCCGACGGTCGTGACGAAGACAAGGAGACGCCCGTTGCCGTTCACGGTCGCGCCGACCACCTCGTCACCCGGGCCAACCTCGACGGGAACCGATTCTCCCGTCAACAGCGACAGATCGACCCACGACGTGCCTTCCTTCACCACGCCGTCTGCAGGGATCGACTCCCCTGGCCGCACGACGACGAGCTGCCCGGGACGGAGCTCGTCGATGGGAACCCGGCGCTCTTCGCCGCCGATGTGGACTGTGGCGTGCTTCGATCCCCGCTCGAGGAGGATGCGGGCGGCATCGCTCGCGCTCGCCCGAGCGCGCGCTTCGAGCACCTTGCCGAGCAGGATCAGCGTCACGATCACAACGGCGGTGTCGTAGTAGTGGTCGTGGCGGCCGAGCAGGTCGGCAGCCACGCTGTACCCGTAGGCGGCGAGCGTCCCGAGGGCGATCAGGGTGTCCATCGTCGTCGTGCCGTGCCGAGCGGCCCTCGTGGCGGCGCGCAAGAACGGCCACCCCGCGTAGAACACGACCGGCGTGGCGAGCATCCACGCGAGCCCCTGGCTCCAGGTGGCGTGGGGGAACACGAAGGTCAGGCCCAGCACGGCGATCGTGAGCGGGGCCGCCACCGCGAGCCGCACGGCGTACCCGCGCGCCTCCTCGGTCGCCGATCGCCGATCCGTGTGTTCGCTCGCGCCGTACCCGACCCTTCGGACAGCGTCGACGAGTGGTTCGAGTTGCGCGGTTGGATCGTGCTCGCTCGAACCGACGACCCTTGCGGTCCGCGTGGCAAGGTTGACCGAGGCTTGGTCGACGCCTTCCACCCCTCGAAGCGCCCGCTCGACCTTCTGCACGCACGATGCGCAGGTCATGCCCTCGATATCGAGCGTGACCGCAGGACCCTCGACCTTCACGGTGGTCACGTCTTGGGCGCTCATTTCCCGGCGATCCGGCCGACGGCCGCCATCAACTCCTCGATCTTTGCTTCCCCGCTTCCCTGCTCGATCGACTCACGGACGCAGTGGCGCACGTGATCGTCGAGCAGACCCATCCCCACGGCGCGCAGGGCTGCTTGCACCGAGGTCACCTGCGTCAGGATGTCGATGCAGTACTTGTCCTCCTCGACCATGCGTTGGAGTCCGCGCACCTGTCCTTCGATGCGCCTGAGCCGATCCTGCAACGCCTTCTTGTTCATCTCGTAGCCGTACATCGTCGCCCCTCACATGTGTCGTTCGTCATCGCCGAGCGACAGGAAGTGCTCGGGATCGTCTCGGAAGCGCCGCATGCATCCCACGGAACAGAAGAGATACGTCGTGCCCTCGTGCTCCCATGCCGCCGCGGCGGACCCCTCGTCGACGCTCATACCGCACACCGGGTCCTTCACGCGTCGCCTCCTCGATCGTCTTCCAGCCGTTCCGAACTATACCACGGGGGGGTATCATCTCGACTGCCATGGGTCGGTCCCGTGCCGGTGTATGCTCGCCGCACGGTGCGAGGAAGGCGTCTCTAGGTGTCCACACGGGTAGCGCCGACCCCCCACGGGGCGCTCGGTCTCACCGACGACGACGTCCGCTCGATGTATCGACTCGTGCTGACCGCGCGGCTGCTCGATGAGGCGGCGCTCCGACAGAACCGCATGGGCCGCGCTCCGTTCGTCGTGCCGGCGGAGGGACACGAGGGCTGTCAGGTGGGCACCGCCTGGGCCATGCGTACGGGCATCGACGTCTGGCTCCCGTACTACCGCGACGGGGGAGTCGTGCTGGCGGCCGGCATGACGCCGTACGAGATCTTCCTGGGCATCTTCGCCAAGGCCGACGATCCGTCGAGCGGCGGGCGTCAGATGCCCTCGCACTGGGCACACCGCGAGCTCGGCGTGATCACCGGATCGTCCCCGATCGCGACACAGGTGCCGCACGCGGCAGGCATCGCGTACGCGATCAGGTACCGGAAGGAGGACGCGGTCGTCGGCTGCTGGTTCGGCGACGGCGCCACGAGCGAAGGAGACTGGCACGAAGGATTGAACTTCGCGGGCATCCACCGCCTGCCGGTGATCTTCGTCTGCGAGAACAACCAATATGCGATCAGCGTGCCGCAGTCCAAACAGATGGCGATCGTCGACGTCGCGGATCGCGCGGCGGGGTATGGCTTCCCGGGTGTCGTCGTCGACGGCAACGACGTGCTCGCGTGCTACGCGGCGATGAAGCAAGCGCACGATCGCGCACGCGCCGGTGGGGGGCCCACGCTGATCGAGTGCAAGACCTACCGCTTCCTCGGGCACACCTCCGACGACGACGACAAGACCTACAGGTCGAGGGAAGAGGTCGAAGATGCTCGCCGGCACGATCCGCTCCATGTGTTCGGCGAGTACCTCCGAGCCGGCGGATTGCTCGACGACGTCGGAGCCGAGGAGATGCGTGCCTCCGTGAAGGGGGAGATCGAACAGGCACTGGCCGCCGCGTGGAGCGCTGAAGACCCGGAGCCTGCCTCGGCCTTGCGACACGTGTTCGCCGAGCCCGACCCGAGCGATGGGTCGCGATGACCGAAAAGAACGTCGTCACCGCGATCCGCGATGCGCTTCACGACGAGATGGCCGACGACGATCGCATCGTGTTACTCGGAGAGGACGTGGGGAATCGAGGAGGCGTGTTCCGCGTCAGCGCGGGCTGGATGCAGGAGTTCGGCGAGGAACGCGTGATCGATACCCCGCTGGCGGAGTCCGGTCTCGTCGGCATCGCGATCGGCATGGCGATGCATGGCTTGTTGCCTGTCGCCGAGATCCAGTTCGCCGACTTCATCCACCCGGCGTTCGATCAGATCGTGTCCGAAGCCGCCCGCATCCGCTACCGCTCGAACGGAGCCTTTTCCTGCCCGCTCGTGATCCGGACGCCGTGCGGAGGCGGCATCCATGGCGCGCTCTACCACTCGCAGTCGATCGAGGCGTTCTTCGCCCACGTGCCCGGGCTCAAGGTCGTGATGCCGGCGACACCATCCGATGCGGCCGGCCTGCTGCGAGCTGCGATCGCAGACCCCGACCCGGTGCTGTTCCTCGAACACAAGAAGACCTATCGGGCGATCACGGGAGAGGTTCCGAGCGAGCGCTTCCTCGTACCGATCGGGAAGGCCGACGTCAAGCGTGAAGGCAGCGATCTCACCTGTGTGAGCTACGGATACGCCCTGCACACGTGCCTGGACGCGGCGAGCCGCCTGCAGAACGACGAGGGCCTGTCGATCGAG
>Ga0224500_10000759_pt1 | contig 20890 bp, 19 predicted proteins | sample SF_Oct11_sed_USG_FD_168126 | JGI IMG/M metagenome (GOLD analysis project Ga0224500, IMG submission 168126) | Sediment microbial communities from San Francisco Bay, California, United States - SF_Oct11_sed_USGS_4_1 | ecosystem: Environmental > Aquatic > Marine > Sediment | place: USA: California... | reverse complement strand
CGCCGGTGACGCTGAGCATCACCCAGTAGTAAGCAGCGACGCCGATCAGGCCGAGGCCGACCACGAGCATGCCGGTGATGGCGCCGCCGCGGAACGCGACCTGCAAGGCGGGGTTGAGTCCGACGCTTGCCGCCTGGGCCGTGCGCACGTTGGCGCGCACCGAGACGTTCATGCCGATGTAGCCGGCGAGACCGGAAAGGATCGCGCCGACGGCGAAGCCACCTGCCGTGCCCCACGCAAGCGTGAAGCCGATCACCAGGAAGAGCACGACTCCGACGATGCCGATCGTCGAGTACTGGCGGTTCAGGTAGGCGTTGGCGCCCTGCTGAATGGCGGCAGCGATTTCCTGCATGCGGGCGTTGCCTGCAGGCTGGGCGACGATCCAGCGCACGGACAGGATGCCGTACAGAATTGCGGCCACGCCGGCACCGATCGCGAGCAGCAACGCGAAGTCAGTAGTCATGCTCAACCTCCCAAACGGGTCTTCACTCGTAAACCTGGCGGGGTGGCGCGGGCGCCGAGTTCTGCGACTCGATCCAGGCCCCGGTCAGCCCCGGAAAAAAGGCGCGGGACTATACCACAAAGGCGTTTTTGAGCTTCTTTTTCACGGGTTTGTTCTTCAGCACCACGTACTTCGGCAGGCCGCCTTCGTACGGCGGGTAGTCCTCGCCCTGGATCAACGGCGCGAGGTACCTGCGGCCCTTGGCGGTGATATGGAAGCCGTCAGGGGTGATGTAGTCGCGGGGGAGCATCTTCTCGACGTTGGCCACCTCGTCGAGGCCGGTCATGCCGATCTTCCACCGGTAGGGCCTGTTCGACGTGCGGACGATCGTCGGCATGACCGAGTTGTGACCCTTGAGCGCAAATTCGACGGCGGCCTTGCCGACAGCGTAGGCCTGCTCGACATCGACCTTCGAGGCGATGTGCCGCGCGGCCCGCTGCAAATAATCGGCCACGGCCCAGTGGTACTTGTAGCCGAGCTTGTCCTTCACGAGTTGCGCCACGACCGGGCCCACGCCGCCCAGCTGCGCGTGTCCGAATGCGTCGCGCGTGCCCGCATCGGCCAGGAACTTGCCATCCTTGTTGCGCACGCCTTCGGACACGACGACCGCGCAGTAGCCGTACTTCTTGACGCACTCTTCGGTGCGGGCGAGGAAGGCCGCTTCGTCGAACGCGATCTCGGGGAACAGGATGATATGCGGCGCGTCGCCGGTTTTCTGCGACGAGAGGCCGCCCGCAGCCGCGATCCAGCCGGCGTGGCGTCCCATCACTTCCAGCACGAACACCTTGGTCGAGGTGCGCGCCATCGAGGCGACGTCGAAGCCGGCTTCACGGATCGAAACGGCGACGTACTTGGCCACCGATCCGAAGCCCGGGCAGCAATCGGTAATCGGCAGGTCATTGTCGACCGTCTTCGGCACGTGAATGGCCTGCAGTGGATAACCCACCTTCTCGGCTAGCAGCGACACCTTGAAGCACGTGTCGGCCGAATCGCCGCCGCCGTTGTAGAAGAAATAGCCGATGTCGTGTGCCTTGAAGACCTCGAGCAGTCGCTCGTACTGCGCCGGGTTGTCCTCGTACTTCTTGAGCTTGTAGCGCGCCGAGCCGAACGCGCCGGCAGGCGTGTGCCGCAGGGCGCGGATGTCCGTGGAACTCTCCTTGCCGGTGTCGATGAGCTCCTCGGTGAGCGCGCCGAGAATGCCGTTGCGCCCGGCGTAGAGCTTGCCGATCCTGCGCGGGTGCTTGCGGGCCGTCTCGATGACGCCGCAAGCGGACGCGTTGATGACGGCGGTGACACCGCCGGACTGGGCATAGAAGGCGTTGCGCGGACCTGTCGGCTGCTTCATCGTTGCTCCCGAAAATATGCCCACAATCGTGGACTTACGTGCGTTCGTCAGCCACGAAGGATAACCCGGGCGAAAGCCTTCTTCCGACATTTTGTGCGCGGGGCGACGAGCTGCTGCGGAAGCTGCTTCTGGCCCCGACGGGGCATTTTCGGTAACGTGCCCGCCTCTTGAAACCGACCCCGAACGGCCCCGCAACATGAGACTCGTACTCCTAGGCGCACCCGGCTCCGGCAAGGGCACTCAGGCCCAGCGCCTGCGTGACCAGACGGGCATCCCCCAGGTTTCGTCCGGCGACCTGCTCCGGGACGCCGTTGCACGCGGCACCGAACTCGGCAAGCGCGCCAAGGCAGCGATGGACGCAGGCGAACTGGTCACCGACGACGTCGTCCTCGGCCTGATCCGCGAGCGGCTCGGCCGCCCGGACGCCGCCAAGGGCTTCATCCTCGACGGTTATCCGCGCAACGTCGCGCAGGCGGGTGCGCTCGACCGGCTGCTGGCCGACCTCGGGCAGCCGATCGACGCGGTCGTGCTCATGCAGGTCGACGAAAAGGCGCTCGTGCTGCGCCTGACCGGTCGTCGCACGTGCCCGGACTGCGGCAATGTGTTCAACGTGTATTCGTCGCCCTCGGGCAGGGGCGAGCGCTGCGACAACCCGGTCCACGGCGCGGAGCCGCCGCTGCTCAGGCAGCGCGACGACGACAAGGAAGACGTCATTGCCAACCGGCTCAAGGTCTACAACGCGCAGACCGCGCCGTTGATCGAGCACTACCAGGGTCGCGGGTTGCTGAAGGTCGTCAACGCCGACCAGCCCGTCGATCGTGTCTACGCCGAGTTCGTCAAGGCCACCGGCGCCTGAACCTAGGCGAGCGCTGCCAGCAGCTTCGAGCCCACCACGTCCCTGCGCCAGCCGCGCATGAGCGGACTGTCGTCTGGCGCACCGGAGCCGAACGCGATCGCCTCGACGTCCTTGCGTGTCGCGAGCACTTCGGCGCTCATCTCCAGGTCTGCAGCGACCTCACGCACGACTTGCAGCAGGCGGGTTGCGCGCGCCATCTGCTCCGGTTCTGGGCGCTTCGGCGCGGAGAGCGGAACGCCCGATTCGTCGGCGCGCGCGGCCCGTAACAGCTCCACCAGTTCATCCCCGCGCTTGCGGATGACGCTCGGCGGTAGTGCCGGGACGGACTCCAGCGCCGCGATCGACACCGGGTCGCGGGTCGCGAGCGCATAGAGCGCTTCGTCCGCCAGGATCCAGCCGCGCGGCCTGTCCGATTCGATGGCGCGCCGTTCGCGCCAGTCGGCCAGCGCACGGGCTGCCGATTGCTCGGCCGGTCGCAGCCGGTTCAGTCCCTTGAGCCGACGCCAGGCCAGTGCCGGGTCGGTGCGATACAGCGCGGGATCTTCATACGCGGCCGCTTCCTCGGCGACCCAGTTGGCCCGCCCTTTCGCGACCAGGGCCGCCTGCAGGTCGGTGTGCAGCGTCAGGAGGTGCCGCACGTCGTCGGCGGCGTATGCGACCTGTGCGGGCGTGAGTGGCCTGCGCGACCAGTCGGTCCGCGTCTGGCCCTTGTCGATGGAGTGCCCGAGCTGCCGGGCGACGAGCTCCGCATAGCCGACCTGCGGCGGAAACCCCAGCAACGCGGCGGCGACCTGCGTGTCGAACAGGGGGCCGGGCACCGTGCCGCCCGATTGCAGCAGCACCTCCAGGTCCTGTCGCGCGGCATGCAGGATCTTCAGCTTCGAGCGGTCCCGCAGCAGTTCGTGCAGCGGCGCGAGATCCAGGCCGACGAGCGGGTCGATCAGGTAGCAGTCGGGTTCCGTGGCGATCTGCACGAGGCAGAGTTGCGCGTGGTAGGTGCGCTCGCGCATGAACTCGGTGTCGAGCGCGAGCCGATCGGCGCCATGCAGGCGAAATATCGCCGCCTCGAGTTCACCGGGGTCCTGGATCAGCCTCGCTTCGCGCATCGGATCGGTCACCTGCGTGTAGAATCGCCGCTCCTCAGGCCGCCGCTTCGAATCGTGCTGCACTTCCTGAAGGCATTTCTCGACATCGTACTCTGGCGGCGTGGTCCACAGGACCTTCCAGCCTCGCGTTTGCTGCTATGGCTGACCGCCGCGGCGTACGTCGCCGTGTCGGTCCTGCAGCTCACGCTGCTCGAGGAACCGGCCGCGGCCTGGCTGGTCTTCGTCGTGCTCGATCCGGTCCTGCTCACGGCGGGCGTGTACCTGTTGCTGAAACTGTTCGGCAAGACCGACCGGTTCCTGCAGACCGCCACCGCCGTGCTCGGCACGGGCGTCGTGCTCGGATTGTGCATGTTCCTGCCGGTACAATGGCTGTTGACGCAAGCCGGTGTGTCGCCGCAATCCACCGCGGCCGGCTTGATCGCGCTCGGCATGGTCGTGATCTTCGCGCTGGTGACGGGCCGCATTCTCAAGCTCGCGACCGAGTCGAACCTGTTCACGGGCGTCACGCTGTCGCTCACGTACTTCCTGCTGATCAACCTGCTGCTCGGCCTCGCGAGCGGCAGAGGGGGCTGACTTTGCACCTGCACATCCTGGGTGTCTGCGGCACGTTCATGGGCGGCATCGCCGCGATTGCGCGCACGGCCGGCCATCGCGTCACGGGTTCCGATCGCAACGTCTATCCGCCGATGAGCACGCAGCTCGCGGCACTCGGCATCGACGTCATCGAAGGCTACGAACCCGACCAGCTCAGGCTGAACCCGGACGTGTTCGTGGTCGGCAACGTGATGAGCCGTGGCAACCCGCTGGTCGAAGCGCTGCTCGACAGCGGCAAGCGCTATGAGTCGGGCCCTGACTGGCTGGCGCGCAACGTGCTGCAGGTCGATGACCGCTGGGTGCTCGGCGTCGCAGGGACGCACGGCAAGACCACGACCAGCAGCCTGCTCGCGTGGATTCTCCAGCACGCGGGCCTCGATCCCGGCTTCCTGATCGGCGGCGTGCCGCTCGATTTCGACGTGAGCGCGCGCCTGGGCGGCGGCCGTCATTTCGTGATCGAGGCCGACGAGTACGACACCGCGTTCTTCGACAAGCGCGCGAAGTTCGTGCACTACCGGCCGCGCACGGCGATCCTCAACAACCTCGAGCACGACCACGCCGACATCTATCCGGACGTCGCCTCGATCCAGAAGCAGTTTCACCTGCTGCTGCGCACCGTGCCCGGCAACGGCCGGCTGATCGTCAACGCCGACGAACCGCACCTCGATGAAGTGCTGCGCATGGGGTGCTGGACGCCCGTCGAGCGCTTCACCGGCGCCAGCACGGCCGGGTGCGAATGGCGCATCGCCGCCGCAGGCGGTGACGCAAGTTTCGCGAGCTTCGACATCTGGCGCGGCGAGCGCTGCCTCGGCCGTGTCGACTGGGACCTGCTGGGCCGCCACAACGCGGCCAACGCGATTGCGGCCGTGGCGGCGGCGTGCCACGCGGGTGTCGATGAAGATACGGCGCTCGAGGCGCTGCGACGCTTCGGCGGCGTGAAGCGTCGCCTCGAGGTGCGTGGGGTCGTGCGCGACATCGTCGTGTACGACGACTTTGCACATCACCCGACCGCCATCGCGACGACCCTCGACGGTGTTCGTCGCCGGGCCGGGCAGGGCCGCGTCATCGCGGTGCTCGAGCCACGCTCGAACACGATGAAACTCGGCACGCACAAGGCAGCGCTGGCCAGGTCGCTCGCGAGCGCGGACCGTGTATTCGTCTACCAGTCGTCCGAGGTGAAGTGGGACGTGGCGGGCGCCATGCTGCCCCTCGGGTCGCTGGCCACGGTGCAGGCGGACCTGCACCAGCTCGTGGCTGCCCTGGTCGCAGAGGCGCGCCCGGGGGATCACCTGGTGCTGATGAGCAATGGTTCGTTCGGCGGCCTGCACGAACACCTGCTGCGGGCCCTGCGCGCGGCAGCGCCATAATTGCGCGGACGCGGCATAATCGGCCCATGCTCGACCCGGTTTCGAAGCGACAGGAAATCCCGCTGTTCCCGCTCGGCACCGTCCTGTTTCCGGGCGGTCCGCTGCCGTTGCGCATCTTCGAGGCGCGCTACATCGACCTGGTGCGACGCTGCATGCGCGAGAATTCCGGCTTCGGCGTCGTTCTCCTGACGGACGGACCGGAGGCTGGCGACGGTCCCACGGCCACGAGCGACGTGGGCACGTATGCGCGCATCGTCGATTTTTCGGGCCAGCCGGACGGGTTGCTGGGCATCGAGGCTCGTGGTGAGCGTCGCTTCCGGATCCTGTCGCGCAGCCGCGCGCGCGACGGTCTCAACCTGGCCGAAGTGGAGTGGCTGCCGGACGAAGTGCACGTGTCGCTTCCGGACGAGTTTTCCGATCTCGGCCCCGCGCTCGATTACGTGCTTGGCCAGGTCGGCGATCCCTACGAATCGCTCGAACGCCAGCTCGACGACGCCGGCTGGATCGCCGGCCGCCTGGCAGAGATCCTGCCCCTGCCGCCAGCGCACAAGCAGCACTGCCTGGAACTCGACGACCCCGTCGAGCGACTGCGGTACCTGCGGCCGCTGTTCGAAATCACGACCGAGCCGCCGACGGCGGGCAGCGAACCTGACGACGACTGAATCCGCGCAAATTACAGCGTCAGGGCAAGTAATCCCGCTCGCGGTCACTGCCGCCCTCGCGTCGAATGACGGCGTTCCGCGCTCGGGCGGCGCGGCGTCTCACACTGCGAGGAGTCATCGATCATGGACGACATCAAGGCTGCCGAAATCCTGAAATCCCTGGCCGCAGGCATGGACCCGACCGCGGGGCAACCGCTCACGAGCATCGCGCCGCTGCAGTCGCCGGACGTCGTGCGCGCGCTGTTCCTGGCGGCCGATTCGCTCGAGATGCGCCTGCGCCAGTCGCGGCGGCAGACCACGCTCCCGCGCAACGCCGGCAAACCGTGGTCGTCCGACGAGGACGAGCGCCTGCTGGCGGGTTTCGACGCCGGCACGCGGGTCGACGAACTTGCAGCAACCCATGAGCGCACGCGCGCGGGCATCGAGGCGCGGCTGGTGAAGCACGGCAGGCTCGAGGCCGACCAGGCGCCTGCCGCCCGCATCCGCTGAGCCACCACTCGCCGCGGGATACAATCGCGGGATGGTGACGATCCCGCCTCCCGCTGATGCACGCGTGCCGCCGGTGGCGGGCTCCGTGACGGGCCGTCGGCTGCGCGTGCTGAACGTCATTCTCTCGCGCGGATTCGCGGGCTCGGAGCGAGCAGCGGTGGAAACCTGTGCGGCGCTGTCGCGACGGCACGACGTCGCGCTCGTCGTCCGCAGCGATCACCGCGACGCCGCGGGCGTCAGCCTGCTCGACGAACTCGAGCCCGGCATCCAGGTCTTCGAGGTGCCGCCGCGGTGGCGCACACAGCAGCGGCTCGCCGGGATCATCGACCAGTGGCGGCCGGACATCATTCACACGCACCTGCGCCGCGGCACACGCTATGTCGCGCGCATCAAGCACGCGGCACGCCACGTCAGCACGCTGCACCTGCACCTCAACGGTCCGCACTACCTGCGGACCGACGCGCTCTTCTGTATCTCCGAGTGGCAGCTGGCGACGGTGCCGTCCACCTACCATGGCAAGACGTACCTGGTGCCGAACTCGCTCGTGCCGCAAGCACGGCTGCCGCCGGAGCGCGTGCGCCAGCTGCGCGCGGAACTCGGCGCGGGAGACGACGATTTCCTGATCGGAGGGGTCGGACGCCTGGCGCCGCGCAAGGGCTTCGACCTGCTGCTGCAGGCGTTTGCCGAGGCGCAGCTGCCGCAGGCGACGCTCGTCATCGTCGGCGATGGCAGCGAGCGTGGATCCCTGCAGCGGCTGGCCGGAAACAACGTGCGCTTCGCCGGCTTCCGCCGCGACGTGAAGGATCTCTACCAGGCCTTCGACCTGTTCGTGTGCCCGTCGCGGTACGAACCCTTCGGGCGCGTGATCGCCGAAGCGCTCGACGGCGGCGTGCCGGTCATCGCGTGCGAATCGCAGGGGCCGCGCGACATCGCGCGGCGGTATCCAATCGACCTGGTCCCCGTCGATGACGTGGCGAGTATGGCCGCAGCCCTGCGCCGCCATCACGCCGCAGGGCGCAGGCGGATCGAATCGGACCTGTCCGAGTTCAGCCTCGAACGGACGGCTGCGCGCATGGAGCAGGCGTACTGGGCCGTGCTGTCGTCGCCGGCAGCGGCCACCAGCGGTAGATCCGGATTCGCCGCCGCGCCGCAAGTGACCGCCGCGGGCGCGAATGCTCCTGCCGCTCGCGTGTTGTTCTCTCCCGTATCGGGCCCCGGCGGCGCTGGCGAGCTGATGCGCTGCCTGATCATCGCGCGTGAGCTCGCGAAGGCGGATCCCGCCGCGGATATCCGTTTCCTCGTGAGCCGTCACGCCGTGTTCCGCGAGTCGGTGAACTTCCCGATCATCGACTGCGACGCTTCACCGACCCGGAGCACGCCGCAGGTGCTGGCGACGATCGAGTCGTTCCGGCCCGACGTGATGGTCTTCGACAATTCGGGTCGCACGTCACAGCTGCGCGCGGCGAAGCGGGCGGGGGCGCGGCTCGTCTTCTCCAGTCGCTCGCCGAAGCTGCGCTGGAAGGCCTTTCGCCTCAAGTGGATGCGCCTGCTCGACGAGCACTGGATCGTGTTCCCGTCGTTCGTGACGGGCGGCCTGTCACGGGTGGAGCGCCTGAAGCTGCGCCTCTTGCCCCACTACGGCGTGCGCCAGTTCGACACGCTGCTCACGCCCGCGGAGCCCGCGACCCGCGCCGCGTGGCTGGCGCAGCACGGGCTGCAGCCGGGCGCCTACGTCGTCTTTGTGCCCGGTGGACGCGGCGAAGCCACCCGCGTGGCCGAACCGGCCGAACTCTTCATTGCCGCGGCGCGCGAATTTGCCGCCGCCACGGGCCAGCGCACGGTGGTGCTGACGGGGCGCAGGACCATCGCGGACCAGGACGATGCGAGCCTCACGTTGCTGCCGCGGGTCGAGCCCGACGAAGTGCAGTACCTGCTGTCGGAGGCGCTGATGGTCGTCAGCAACGGCGGCTCGACGATGATCCACGTGCTGGCGCATGGGCGACCGCTGATCGCCATTCCGCTCGCGGGCGACCAGGATCGGCGCATTCGCCGCGCGGTACGCCTGCAGATCGCGGCAACGGCCGAGCGCACGCCGGCCGCAATCGCGCAGGCCGCTGCCACGCTGCTGCACGACCCGGTCCGGCGCGCGACGATGGTTCGCTGCACTGCCGAACTCGGCATTGCCAACGGTGTCGGCGAGGCGGTAGCGGCACTGCGGGCGCTCGCCCGTCGTCGCGGCTGACATCCACGCCGGGAACGCCGGGATCAGCCGGCGCGCAGGATGTCGGCGAGATCGGCGACGTAGACGCGCCGCTTGCCCTGCGGACAGGCATTGAATGCGACGCGCGTATAGGTGCGGTCCCAGGCCGGATGCGGATCGACTCGCAATGCGCCGGTAGAGCGCTCGGCGAGCGGCCGGATCCCGATGCGCACCAGTTGCGTTTCGCTGGCGCTGTTCAATTCGACGAGTCGCAGCGGCGTGGTGCCGTCACCGAATGCCAGCGGTTCGTCCACGTACGCGTCGGTGAGCAGGTGGCGGCCGTCGGGATGCAGGGTGGGGTGGCCCGATCCCGTTATGGCGGGCACCAGCGTCTCGCAGGTCGAGCCATCGAGCGCAAGGCGTGCGAAGCGCAGGCCGTCGCCCCGGGTGTCCAGGTTCATCAGCACGTGTTCGCCATCGGGGCACCAGTTGGGGTGGTGTCCGCCCCTGGCCCAGCGCTCGGCCGAAACGGCGACGCGGACGTGGCTGCCGTCGGCGTTCATCGTGATGACGTGCTTCGCGCCGTAGCGGCGCTTGCGCCTCCACGGCAGCAGGCTGCGCGGCAGCCAGCGAAGTGCCAGCATCAGCCGCGTGCCCTGCGGGTTCCATTTGACGTGGAAGCCGAAGAAGTCCCCGCGCTCGCGTGCCACGGGCAACGGCGGCACGGCTTCCGCCACGATCTGCGCAAGGGACACCAGCAGGCGCGCATGGCCACTCTGCAGGTCGGTGATCCAGATGCCGTCGTCTGCGCTCGCGCCCCGGTTCTCGGGGATGTACTGCCGCGGCACCACCACGCCGTAACCCTGCTGCGTCACGGCCATCCGGCGCAGGCAGGGGCTGGCGGCCCAGCGGCCGTCGGGCGACACCGAATAGATCGTGCCGCCGAGCCGCCGCGACTCGCCGGTCTGCAGGTCGCATCGTACGCCGTACGGCATCCAGTCGCGGACTTCGAGGTCGTTGAACAGCAGCGTCCGGTCGTCCGCACCCCATTGCGTCTGCGCGCCGAGCTGCACGTCCCAGCCGCGCGTCTCGGCGACCGTGCGCAGCTCGCCGGTCACGAGATCGATGACGGCGATCTCGGCGATATCCCCGGGCCTTGGCCGGCGGTCTTCGAACGGCAGGCGCGTGACAGCCAGGTAGCGGCCGGAGGGACTGAAAGGCGAGCTGTCGTAATAGCGATGAATGTAGCCGGTCGCTCCCGGAGTCACGCAATGAACCGGCACGCGCGGCGCGAACTCGGTGTAGGCGGGGAACTTGCCGGCGAGCGAGGGCAGCATGCGTTCATTGTAGATCGTCATGCCGCCAAAGAAATCGCGTGAGCGCCGTTGGGGAAAGCCGTCCGCGGACTGTCGCGAGCACGCGCCGACCAGGCTGGCAGCCGCCAGACCCGTGATTACCTCGCGCCGATTGACTCCTGGCACGCCAGTCACCGCTTGAAGATCTGCGCGAACAGGGGCTCCAGCAACGAACCGCCGCGCAACGTCAGGTGATGACTGTCGAAATAGAGCGGCAGGCCATCGCGGGTCACGGCACAGCGTACCTCGCGGCACAGCACGGCGTCCGGACGCAGGACCACGACGCCTGGCAGCGCGTCGAGTTCTTCGAGGACGGCGAGCACGTGCTCCTGCCGCGCGGCGTACTCGGCGCGCGTCGGCGCGTCCGGCGGCATGCGACCGAAGCGGTGCGACCGCGCGAGCACCGATGGCACGTCCCAGCCCACCTCCGGTACGGACGCCACGAGCCACACGCGCTTGCCCTGCGCGAGCAGGGCGGTCACGGATCCGCGCAGCGCTCGAGCGAACACCTGCTGGTTGTTCGCGAGCGAGCGCTCGCGCGAGTGCGAGTCGGTGAGGATCACGGGCTCGCCGGACTCGTGACCGTAGCGAGTGCCTTCTGCCAGCAGGGCCCAGCGGCCCGCGAGCACGACATCCGTGACGCCGGGCGAGCGGGCTGTCAGACCGAGCACGCCTTCGGTGAAGGCACTGCAGTCGTGCTCGGCATCCTGACCCGCGACTTCCGCATCGCGCAGGGGTGCACACCCTGATCGCAGCGCCAGCAGGCCCACGCCGTCGGCATGCGCTGCGGCGGCGCCGATCGCGTCAGCCATTGCGCGAGCGTGCGAGTCACCCCAGACGATGAACGTGGGCGCGCCGGCCTGCGGGCTTCCCGTTCGGCACAGGTCGCCGCTGCGGACCTTCGCCATGCTCGTGTTGCCGCATTCCCAGTTGCGCGTACGCCGGTCGTTGCCACCGTCGATGATCCGGCGAACGGCGGGATCGGAACGCGCGGGCCAGCCCTCGGCGACGATCGCCGCCGTGCTCGCAACGACCGCGACTCCCATCAGAGTGGCTGCTGCGGTGAACAGCAGGCGCCGTTCGAGCAGGCCGCTCTTGCCACGGAACGGCCGTTCGACGTAGCGCCAGGACGCGACTGCGGCGACGGCGGCGAGCGTCAGCAGCAACGCGGTCTCGAGCACGGTCAGATCGCGAATGGCGTAATAGCGCCCCAGCGTCAGCAGCGGCCAGTGCCAGAGGTAGAGCGAATAGGAGACGAGTCCCGTGAGCACGACCGGTCGCGCGCTGAGCGCATCGCCGACGACGTTGTGACCGCCACTGCCGGCCCAGATGATCGCAGCAGTCCCGAGGCAGGGCAGCAGTGCAGTCACGCCCGGAAAGACGGTCGCGGGGGTGTACAGCGTCACGCTGCAGAGGAGCGCGCCCAGGCCGAGCAGGCCGACCACCGAACGCACGAGGCGTCGATGCGCGACCGGAATCGCACCCATGGCGAGTAGGGCACCGAGACCCAGCTCCCAGGCGCGCGCAGGCGCCAGGTAGAACGCGGCGTCGCGCTCGACCGCGACTGCCACGGCGCACAGTGCAAACGAAACCGCGGTCACGAGTGCCGTCGCGGCGACATACGGCTTGCGCGTGCGTCCCGCGATGAACGTCAGGAACAGCGGAAACAGGATGTAGAACTGTTCCTCGACTGCCAGCGACCACGTGTGCAGCAACGGCATCTCTTCCGCGGCACGACCGAAGTAGCCGGCTTCCTGCCAGAAGAGGAAATTCGAGGCGAAGAGGCTCGTCGCCAGCACGCTCTTGGCGTAATCCGCGAGATCCGCGGGCAGCAGGAGCCACGCAGCGAGCACCGTGACCACGAGCAGCATCGCGAACAGCGCCGGCAACAGCCGGCGCACGCGCCGCTCGTAGAAGTTGACGAGCGAAAACCTGCCCGTGTCGATCTCGTGGCGGATCAGGCCGGTGATCAGGAACCCCGAGATGACGAAGAACACGTCGACGCCGACGAAGCCGCCCGAGAAGAAGCTCGCGCCCGCGTGAAACAGCACGACCGGGACGATCGCGACCGCCCGGAGTCCGTCGATGTCGGCACGGTAGTGGTGCATTCGGCAATGACCGGCTCGACCCGTGCGTCACCCGCCCCGAGCGGGGGCCGGCAACGGCGGATCAGAGTCCCTTGAACACCCGCGCAGCCGCGCCGATCGTTGCGTCGATGTCCGCTTCGCTGTGCGCGACGGAAACGAATCCCGCTTCGAACGCCGACGGCGCGAGGTACACGCCCTCGTCCAGCATGCCGTGGAAGAATTTCCTGAAGCGCTCGACGTCGCAGGCCGTGGCCTCGGCGTAACTGTTCACGCGCGGGGCGGCCGTGAAGAACAACCCGAACATGCCGCAGACGTGATTGGTCGCGAGCGGCACGCCTGCCTGCTGCGCCGCCTGCTTGATGCCGTGCACGAGCCGGTCGGTGAGCCTGGCGAGGTGCGCATGGAAGCCCGGGACGTCGATGCCGTTCAGCGTCGCGAGGCCGGCCGCCATCGCAACCGGGTTACCGGACAGCGTGCCCGCCTGGTAGACCGGACCCAATGGCGCGATGTGCGACATGATGTCGCGACGTCCGCCGAACACGCCGACGGGCATGCCGCCGCCCACGATCTTGCCGAGCGTGGTGAGGTCCGGCTTGATCCCGTAAAGCTCCTGCGCGCCGCCTTTCGCGACGCGGAAGCCCGTCATCACCTCGTCGAAAATCAGCACCGCGCCGTGCTTCGTGCATTCCTCGCGCAGCGCTTCGAGGAAGCCGGGCACCGGCGGAATGCAGTTCATGTTGCCGGCGACGGGCTCGACGATGATGCAGGCGATGTCCGGGCCGATCTCCCCGAACAGCTGCCGCACCTGCGCGATGTCGTTGTACGAGAGCGTGAGCGTGTGCGCGGCGAGTTCCGGCGGTACGCCCGGTGAAGTCGGCACGCCGAGGGTGAGCATCCCGGAGCCGGCCTTGACCAGCAGCGAGTCCGAATGGCCGTGGTAGCAGCCTTCGAACTTGACGATCTTCTGCCGGCCCGTGAAGCCGCGCGCAAGGCGGATCGCGCTCATCGTGGCTTCGGTGCCGGAGCTGCACATGCGGACCAGTTCGATCGACGGCACGAGTTCGATGATCCTGCGTGCGACGACGGTTTCGATCTCCGTCGGCGCGCCGAAGGAAAGACCGTTGACCGCCGTTTCCTGCACGGCGCGGATCACGTCGGGGTGCGCGTGGCCGAGGATCATCGGACCCCATGAGCCCACGTAGTCGATGAACTCGCGGCCGTCGGCCGACCAGGCCCGCGAGCCCTTGGCCCGCGCGAAGAAGACGGGTTCGCCGCCCACGCCGCGGAACGCACGCACGGGCGAGTTCACGCCGCCGGGAATGTACTTGCAGGCTTCTTGGAACAGGCTCACGTCGTTGGGCTCCCGCGGTGTCTGGTGCCGTCCCCTGCCATGGCGGGGCGGCGAGTGCGGCGTATCTTAGCAGCGCACTCGCGTCGCTCCGCTGCGGGCCTTAGACTGCTGCGGAAAACACGGACGCGACGGCCGCGCGGATGCGCCGCCGCGCGCTTCGCCAGGGAGATTCATCTGACTGAACCCACGTGGCATTGGTACCTGCTGGTTGCCGTCGGCAGCGGCCTGGGTGGTGCCGGCCGGCTGCTCGTTGCGACGCTCGTCGGGCGCGTTGCGGGCTACGGTTTCCCGTGGGGCACGCTCTTCGTCAACGTGCTGGGCTGTCTTGCCGTCGGCGCGCTGGGCGCGTTGTTTGCGCCGTCGAATCCGCTGCACCTGCGGCACGACCTGCGCATGCTCATGATCGTCGGGATGCTCGGTGGCTTCACGACGTTCTCCGCGTTCTCGCTCGAGACGCTGCAACTGGTCGAACGCGGTGCCGTCGGCGCCGCCGCCGCTTACACCGTGGCATCGCTGGTGTTGTGCCTGCTCGCGGCCGCGCTCTCGTATGCGCTCGTGACGTCGCTGCTGCGCTGAAGTCGGAGGCGACGGGCGGTCTTGGTATCCGGACACGTTCCGGAAACCGTGCGCGGCATGGACGCCGCGCCCGGAGCCCCCATGGACGGGTTTACGGCGTTTTCCGGGACGTGTCCGGAGACCGGGGCCGAACGTCGCTATCGACGTAGTCCTCCAGCCACACGACCTCGGACGCGATCGAGCCATCCGCGAGCAGGTCGATCACGCGATACCCCGGCGGCCGGTCGTCTGTCGCGAAGTCGTTGCGCGGCTTGAACTGCATGCACGTCGCCGGCGTGCACATGAACCGCACGTCGCCTGCGCGGTACAGGTCGAGCGCCTGGTGCGCGTGACCCCAGCACACGCCACGGACCCGCGGATGTCGCGCGACCGTGGCGGAGAGCTCGGCACCGTCGAGCAGTCCGAGTTCATCGAGCGACGGCGAATCCATCGGCACCGGTGGGTGATGCAGTACCACCAGCGCATGCGGCTGCGTGCCGGTGGCCAGCGCGCGCTCGACGGATTGCAGCTGCGTGGATCCCAGTTGCCCCTCGCCATCGGCCGATTCGGCGAACCACGATTCCAGCAGCAAGACCTGCCAGCCGTTGCGCGTGACCCATTCCCCACCGACCTGGAACGGGCTGTGGCCCAGTTGTCGCCGCATCGCGTCGGGCACGTCGTGATTGCCAGGAATCGCCAGGATCGGCACGCCCAGCCCGCAGAACAGGAGATCGACCGTGCCGTAGGCTGCGGGCTCGTCGTGGACGATGTCGCCCGTCAACAGCACGGCCTCGACTGGGAAGAAATGCCGCTGCGCATGCGCGAGACAGGCCTGCAGCCGCGGCAGCGTCCGTGCTCCCCGCAGCGCGGCGGCGGGATCCTGCATCAGGTGCGTATCCGTGAACTGGACCAGGCGGACGCTGCCCGTGCGCAGGGGCGGGTCGCGCGGCAGCGCGGAAGCGGTAGTTGTCGTCTTTGGCATAGAGGACGGGCATCATCGCAAATCCGCCGGCGACGCAGGAGGCCGCATGTCGAATCGCTCGATCGTGCTCACGGATTCGCTCTACGAGTACATGACCGACGTCTCATTGCGTGAATCGTCGCTGCTGCTCGCCCTGCGCGAGGAGACAGCGGGGCTGGCGCAGCGGGGCATGCAGATTGCCCCGGAGCAGGGTCAGTTCATGGCGCTGCTCGTGCGCCTGGTCGGCGCCCGGCGCTGCCTCGAGGTCGGGGTGTTCACCGGATATTCGTCACTCGCGACGGCGCTCGCGCTGCCCGACGACGGGCGTATCGTCGCGTGCGACGTGAGCGAGGAGTGGACTGCCGTCGCGCGTCGCTACTGGCAGCGTGCGGGCGTCGCTCACAAGATCGATCTCCGGCTGGCGCCGGCAACCGGGACCCTCGATGCGCTGGTCGCGGCAGGGCACGGCGGGACTTTCGATTTCGCGTTCATCGACGCGGACAAGACGAACTACCTGGCTTACTACGAGCGAACCCTTGTGCTGCTGCGCTCGGGCGGACTGGTGCTGATCGACAACACGCTGTGGAGCGGGCGCGTCGCCGATCCGGAAGTCGCGGATGCCGACACCGTGGCGCTGCGGCATTTCAACGAAGTGCTGCACCGGGATGAGCGCGTCGACCTGTCGCTGCTGCCCCTGGGAGACGGGCTGACGCTGGCGCGGAAGAGGGGATAGGGCGGCAGCAAGAGCGACGCGACCCACGCCGGCGGTCGAGCATGCTGTCTGCGCCATGGCGGCAGCAACGGCTGCCGCCGTTCCAGGACTGCTCACGCCTTGAATCACCCGGACAGCGCCTGGCGCAGGCGGGCAATGCCGTCGTGGATATCGGGCACCGTGTAATGCGCGAAGCTGAGGCGCAGGCAGTTCTTCTGGCCGCCGGCCATGGAACACGCGGGACCGGGCAGGAAACCGGTGCCGGCCTGGCGAGCGGCTGCCGTGAGATCCTCGGTATCGAGGTGGCCTGGCAGCTCGAGCCAGAAGAAATAGCCGCCCTGCGGTTTCTGCCAGGTCGCCATTCCGGCGAGGTGGGTGCGCAAGGCCTGGTCCATTGCCTCCGCCCGTGCGGCGTAACTCGAACGCAGGTGTGCGATGAAGGCGGTCAGTTCGCCATTCTCGAGCAACTGGCGAACGAGATGCGAGGTGAAGTGGTTGAAGTTGCCGCCGCTTACCAGCATGCCGCTGGCCGTGAGCACGCCCATGAGCTCCGCGTTGCACTGGATCCAGCCGAGCCGCAGGCCGGGCGCAAGGATCTTCGAGAATGACCCGAGCGAAAGCACGTTGCCACGCTCGACCAGCGTGCCGAACGACGCCGGCGGCGGTGCGCCATGGTGCAGCAACTGGTAGACCTCGTCGGCCGCGACGATGAAACCGTGCTTGCGGCTCAGTGCAACGAGGCGCTCGCGCCGCTCCTGGCTCAGCGTCTGTCCGGTCGGGTTGTTGTACGCCGGGATCGTGTACAGGAGTTTCGGGCGGTGCTCGGCGAGCTTGAGTTCGCACTGCTCGATGTCCAGGCCCTGTCCGTCCAGCGGTATGCCGACGATCTTCAGTCCGTGGTCGCGGAAAATCTGGAATGAATACACATAGCTCGGTTCTTCGACGAACACCGTGTCGCCGGGCCGCGTGAAGCGGCCGCAGACGAAGTCCAGTGCCTGCGAGATTCCGCCGGTGAGCATCAGCGACTGGGGGCTGGCTTCGCCGCCGCCTGCGTTGCTCAGCAACCCCGCGAGCGCCGCGCGAAACCGCGGATCGCCCTGGCGCTCGCCGTAGTTCAACTCGAGCGGCTGGGCGCCAGCAAAAAAACGCTCACAGGCGCCGCGCAGCAGCGCCATAGGCAGCAGGTCGGCGGACGGTTGCCCGACACTGAAGTTGATCGTGCCTCGTTCCGGCGCGCCATCGAAAGCCGCCACGCTCATGTCGCGCCCTCCGTCGGCGAAACCAGTCGAAACACCTCGTCGGGGCGGCCTTCGAGGAACGCCCGGATGTTCTGCGCCGAGATGCGCCGCAGATCAGCCAGTGCCGACTCCGAATAGAATGCCACGTGCGGCGTCAGCAGCACATCGTCGCGGCCGGCGAGCGGATGATGCAGCAGATCGGGCGAATCCTGCGCCAGCACATCGAGTGCCGCGCCGGCGACGAGGCCCCGGTCGAGCGCTTCCACCAGGTCGGGTTCGACGATCAGGCCGCCGCGCGCGACATTCAGCAGCAGTGGCTTGCGCTGCATCAGGGCGAATGTGGCGCGGTTCAACAGGCCGCGATTGGCGGCGTTCGCATTGCAGTGCAGGCTGATGATGTCCGACTCGGCCAGCAATTCTTCGAGACCGCTCGGGTGCGCGCCGAGGCGGCTTGCCGTCAACGCATCGACCAGCGGATCGCACACGACGACGCGCAGGCCAAAGCCGAGCGCCCGGCGACAAACCGCCTGCCCGATGCGGCCAAATCCGACCAGGCCCAGGGTCTGGCCGGCGAGGCGCTGCACGCCGTGGATTTCGTTCCAGCGCCAGCTGCGATCGGCCTGTACCTGGCGGTGATACGCCAGCAGGCGGCGGCTGAGCGCGAGCAGCAACGCCAGCGTATGGTCCGCTACCTCGTCGGTGCAGTACTCACCGATACAGCTGACGCGGATACCCCGCTCCGCCGCGGCCTGCACATCCACGCAATCCCAGCCGGTTGCCGCCACCGAGATGATGCGGCAGTGTTCCAGCCGCTCCAGCACGGCCCGGTTGAACGGGACGTAGTCCGTCAGGATGGCGCTTGCCTCGCGGCAGGCGGCGACCAGGGCGTCCTGATCGCCCGAGTAGGTGAAGTTCTCGATGCGCGCAGCGGCGGGCAGGTGCTGCCGTTCGATCGACAGGTCGCGGCCCGCCGCCTCCGGCATCTCGGCAAATACGATGGTCACCGGTGACGTGCTCAGGCGACCGCCTTGGCAACGCGGCGCGAACCGAAAACGGTCAGGACCAGCAGCAACGCCGCTGAAACCAGCAATCCCGGCCACAGCGGATCGATGCTGAACAGGCCGCCCATGCCGGCGTCGGCCGCGATGCGCCAGCCGATCACGGTTGCGAGCGACGTGCTGCTGCTCCAGAACGCGGCGCTCGCCGGCACGTGGTTCCAGTAGACCGCCGCAATCGTCGGCAGGAACAGCGCCGCCGAGTTGATCGTGAACCCGAGCTGCAGGATGTCGATGATGTCGCGCATGTTCCACGCCATCAGCAGCGCGAGCAGCCCCGCGCCCAGCGACGCCAGCGTGCCGAGTTTCAGCATGGCGGTGCCTGCGATGTCGCGCTGGATGTAACGCTGGTGGATATCGCGCGTGTAGTTCGCCGATGCAGTGAGCACGCAGATGGAGGCGACCGACATGATGGCCGAAAGAATGCCGATCACCATCAGGCCCTTCAGGCCTACGGGAAAGGACTCCAGCACGAAGGTGGCGAGGATGCCGCCGGCGGCGGCGTGGTCCGGGTACATTACTGCGCAGGCCAGGCCCAGCCATGCCACCGCAACGGCGATCGGCAGGATCAGGACTATGGCAAACCACGCGCCATTGCGTGCGGCTGCTGCGTCACGCGCGGCGAAGCTGCGGGAGAAGCTGTCCATCGCCACGAAGAAGCTGAGCACCATCGACACCACCAGTGCCGCGATCTTGTCCCAGCCCTGGGCACCGAGATCGTAATAGGAAGCGGGCAGCACGGCCCGCATATCGGCCCAGCTGCCGGCCTGGGAGATCGCGACCGGAACACCGACTGCCACGATCCCGAGCAGCACCAGTGCGACCTGCACCCGGTCGGTATACGTCACGGCCAGGTAGCCACCGAGGGCGGTGTAGAGGATCACGATGGCGCCGGACAACAGCAGCGAGGTGCCGTAATCCCAGCCGAGCAGCGCCTGCAGGATTGCGGCCGCTGCAGCGAACTGGCCCGCCGTGTACGCCGTGTACGCCAGGACCGTCGTGATGGTGGCCACCACCCTGGTGCGGCTGTCGTAGTGCTGCTCGATGAAATCCGGGTAGGTCAGATGCTGGTGGCGGTCGCCGAGCTGCTTCACGCGCCGGGCCATGGCCAGGCCAAACAGCAGCAAACCAATCGCCTGTGCCAGGATGTACCAGACACCGGTCACGCCGAGTTCGTACACGCGCGTCGACGTGCCCACCACGGCCGCTCCGCCGATCCAGGCCGCGACCCACAGGGCCGCAATCGTGAAGGGGCCGACCCGCCGGCCCGCCACGAAGTAGTCCTCGACGTCCTGCTTGCGGCGCTGCGCGTAGAAACCGAGGCCCACCATCAGCGCGAGGTAGACGAAGAGAATGCTGGTATCAACGACGCCCATGTCAGAGTCTCCCCGGCAACGAGGGTAGGTGGGATCCTCGCCTGGCGCAATGCGCCAGCGTCCTGCCGGGGGCACATGGGCTGGCGCTCTGCCAGCGGATGGGCCCGGTCGAGTCACCAGCTTCATGAGGGCTGCCGGATAGGCGCCTGATGCCAATTCACGCTATAACAGCATCGTGCTGTAGTGGCACCAGTGACTTAGGAGCGGGGCGATCCCGTTATGCCGCGGACTAGCGTCAACTTGCCGAGGCGCAAACAGGCGCGGTGCCGCCTAGTGCCTTGGCCCAATAGTTGTTAGACCTGCCAGTAGCGTCGCTGGAGTCAGACGGCAGGCGTTGCCAATTCTGATAGAGTATGCATACGATATGCATATGGAGATTGAGTGGGACGCTGCCAAAGCGGCTGCAAACCTCAAGAAGCATGGAGTCAGCTTCGAGGAGGGTGCGACGTCCTTGCTCGATCCGCTCGCCTTAGCTCAGGAGGATTACGGCGCGACTGATGAGGTGCGCTGGGTGCTGATCGGAATTAGCGCGGCGGCTCGACTTCTGACCGTTGTCTATACACTTCGCGCCGAAAATCGAATCCGCCTCATCTCTGCGCGTAAGGCCAACCGTAAAGAGGCAAGTTTCTATGCGTAAGCAGTACGATTTCTCGAAGGCAAAACGCGCCAAGAGCGTCCCCCACCTTGCCCAGCTGCAAGCCGAAGCGAAGGGAAAGACTCGGATCACAATCATGTTGGACAACGATCTGTTGATGACGTTCAAGGCCAAGGCAGAGTCCGAGGGTACGGGATACCAGACGCTTATCAACCAGACACTACGCCGGGCGGCCGGCTCGGTATCGGTCGATGAGGCAACGTTGCGTCGCGTCATACGAGAAGAGATCAAGGCCGGCTAAGCAGGTCTAACATGTCGCTGGAGCGCAGCCGTGATCGATAATCTGCCCCGTCATGCAGTCGCTATGCGGCGCGCTCAGCTTCATCTATAAGGACTTCCCCGTCGGTCAAGCGTTCCGACACGGATGTGTTCAGCGCATGGTGAGTCTCCGCGAAGTGCCACTGCAGCGCGAAGCAAGAGATCG
>Ga0224500_10000758_pt1 | contig 20894 bp, 20 predicted proteins | sample SF_Oct11_sed_USG_FD_168126 | JGI IMG/M metagenome (GOLD analysis project Ga0224500, IMG submission 168126) | Sediment microbial communities from San Francisco Bay, California, United States - SF_Oct11_sed_USGS_4_1 | ecosystem: Environmental > Aquatic > Marine > Sediment | place: USA: California... | reverse complement strand
ACGGCCAAATCGATAGTGCCTGGCGGGCGCTTCGCGCCGATCGCGTTGTTGCCGGGTCTTGCAAGGGGACCTACCCTTGCTGCGCCCCGGCGCCTAGCGCTCGACGCGAATCGCCTCACCAGGGGGCCCACGCGAATCATCAATGTCGCGCACATCACCACTACCGATTTGACCGTTACAGTCCACTAGCCCGCGGCGCCCGCGCGCGAACGGCCGGGCTTCGCGAATCGCTGGCCGGAAGGCGCCGCATGGCGCGCGTCGCCGGAGCGTTGCTGGCCGTCGCCTGAGCGTCCGCCCGGCGCGTGGTTGCCGCGGCGCGGGTGCGAGGGTTGCACTGCCCCCGGCCGCCGCTGCCCGCGCTGCGCGAAGACGGGCTGTGCCACGGCGCGCGGGTCGGGCTCGAAGCCCACGACGACTTCGCTCGCGATCCTGCGCTTGATCAGCCGCTCGATGTCGCGCAGGAACGCGTGCTCGTCCACGCACACCAGCGAGATCGCCTCGCCGTCGGAACCGGCGCGCCCGGTGCGGCCGATGCGGTGCACGTAGTCCTCGGGAACGTTCGGCAGGTCGTAGTTGACCACGTGCGGCAGCTCGACGATGTCGATGCCCCGCGCCGCGATGTCGGTGGCGACCATCACGCGCACCGCGCCCTTCTTGAAGTCGGCGAGCGCCTTGGTGCGCGCGCCCTGGCTCTTGTTGCCGTGCAGGGCCACCGCGCGCAGGCCCGCCGATTCCAGCGACCGGACGAGCTTGTCGGCGCCGTGCTTGGTGCGCGTGAAGACGAGCACCTGCTCCCAGCGGTGGTGGCCGATCAGGTAGGCGAGCAATGCGCTCTTGCGGTCGCGGTCCACGGGGTGGACGCGCTGCGCGATCGCGTCGACCGTCGCGTTGCGGGGCGCGACGTCGATCGTCTGCGGCCGGTCGAGCAGGCCGTGCGCGAGCGAGCGGATCTCGTCGGAAAATGTCGCGGAGAAGAGCAGGTTCTGGCGCTTGCGCGGCAGCAGCGCGAGGATGCGCCGCACGTCGGGAATGAAGCCCATGTCGAGCATGCGGTCGGCCTCGTCGAGCACGAAGATCTCGATCTTCGAGAAGTCGACGTTGCCCTGGCCCTGGTGGTCGAGCAGGCGGCCCGGCGTGGCGACCAGGATGTCGACGCCGCGCTTGAGCTGGGCGGCCTGCCCGCCGAAGCCCACGCCGCCGAACACCGCGGCGGAGACGAGCTTCGAGTGCTTGCCGTAGGTGCGCACCGACGCTTCGACCTGCGCGGCGAGCTCGCGGGTCGGGGTGACGATCAGCGCGCGCAGCGGCCGGCGGCCGTTGCGCTGCGGCTGCGGCTGCGCGGCGGACAGGCGCTGCAGCATCGGCAGGACGAAACCGGCGGTCTTGCCGGTGCCGGTCTGCGCGGCGGCGAGCAGGTCGCCGCCGGAGAGTACCGCCGGGATCGCCTGGCGCTGGATGGGGGTGGGCACGGAATAGCCCTGGTCGGCGACCGCGCGCACCAGCGCGTCGGACAGCCCGAGTTCGGCAAAAGGCATGGTGACTTTCGAATGGCAATGCTTGGCCACTCGCCCATTGCGGGGCGGCCAGTCTTAGCCAAACGGGGGGAACGGCTAGGGGGTCGGAATCGACTGCGGCAAGGGGACTGGAGCAAACGCCGCAGGGCGCATCATACACGGTTTCGCCCGGGACCGCCGCGCCACGGGGCGCGCCTTGCGGAACGTGAGCGCGATCAGGCCGCCGTGTGCGTCCCGCCGCCGCTCCAGCGCGGGGCGACGTTGAGCGCGCGCACGAACCAGGTCTCGTTCTTCGTCTCGCGCGTCGCGGTGAAGCCGTGGTCGGCGAGCAGCTTCGCCACCGCGGTCGCGTACTGGCCGCTGCGCCTGACGCGAACGAACCTCGTCTGCTGCCCGGTCGGCGTGGCGAACAGCGCTTTGAGCATCGCCCGCCCGTGGCCGCGCCCGCGCACCGCGCCTTCGAGGCCCGCGAGCCACAGCTCGTAGCCGCCGCTGGGCGACGCGCGGAACAGGCCGAAGCCGACCGGGGGCTCGCTGCCGGCCGTTTCGTCGGCCCAGTAGACGTAGCCGGGCACCGCGACGGTCTGCATCGTCCCGGACTCGCGGTCCTCGACGACGAAGTAGCCGGTCTTGAGCGCCTGGCGCAGCTCGCCGAAGAAGCGGTCGGAGGCGGCCGAGTCCCACGCGAGCTCGGGCTGGAAGCTGCCTTCGCGCGCGCCGTCGCGGATCAGCGAGCGCAGCATCGCGAGGTGGCCGATGTGGGCGGGACGGAGCATGACGATGTGCGGGTGGCGTGTGCCGTACTGTAACTCCACCGCGGCGACCCCGGGGTTGCGGGGTGCATGCGCGTGGTCCGGGAGGCGACAGGCGGCGGGGTTTGAGTACGCGCGGAGGGTGGAGCAGAATCGCCGGACTTGCCGCCAGGCGGGAGGGAACCCATGGATGCCGTCGCGCTGATCTTCCTGCTGCTCACCCCCGCAACCTACTTCGTCATGCTGGCGATCGAGCGAGTCGGGGCCGCGCGCGCGTTTCCGCCTCGCTCGGGATGGCAGTGGATCGGCATCGGCTTCATGCTGCTGTCGATGGCGATCGGCACCGCGCTGCCGTTGATCCTGCCGGTCGACTGGATGGCGGAGCATCGCCTGGTCGACGGGACGGGGCTCGGCGTGGTCGGCGGCGCGCTTGTCGGCTTCGTCGTGCTCGAGCTCGGCGTCTATCTGTGGCATCGCGCGGCGCACACGTTCGGTTTCATGTGGCGCGCCTTCCACCAGATCCACCACAGCCCGCGGCGCGTCGACATCCCGGGTTCGCTCGTCTTCCACCCGCTCGAGACCGCCGCGTACACGATCATCCCGCTCGCGGTGACCGTGCTCGTGCTCGGCCTCGATCCGCTCGCCGCCGCGATCACCGGCTACCTGTTCACGTTCGCCGGCATGTTCCAGCACTGGAACGTCGCCACGCCGCAGTGGGTCGGCTACGTTCTGCAGCGCCCGGAGTCGCACTGCGTTCACCACCGCCTGGGCTTCCACTACTACAACTTCTCCGACTTCCCGCCCTGGGACATGCTGTTCGGCACGTTCCGCAACCCGAAGCGGTTCATGGGCGACTGCGGCTTCGAGGGCGACGCGGACCGGAAGATGGGTGCGATGCTCGCCTTCGCCGACGTGAACGCGCCGCTCTACGGCCCAGGGAGCCGCGGGGTGCGGCCGGGCGGGGGCCCGCCGCAGGCGCAGGCGGCGGACTGATCCCGCCGCCGGGCCGATGCCCCGCGCCCCGGGCGCCATGCGCCCGGGTTGAAATCGGCGCCATCTGGGGCTATTATTAGCACTCGCATCGGCCGAGTGCTAACACCGCGATCCCCGTTCCGGGTCGATCGCGGGCCCGCCAGAGCGCCGGACACCCGGCCCGTCGTGCGCAACCATTTGATTCTGCTGTAAAACCACTTCAGGAGCGAGTCTACCCATGAAGCTGCGTCCCCTGCACGACCGGATCATCGTCAAGCGGCTGGAAGAGGAGCGCAAGTCCGCCGGCGGCATCGTGATCCCCGACACCGCGGCCGAGAAGCCCTCGATGGGCGAAGTCATCGCGGCCGGCCCCGGCAAGACCGACGACAACGGCAAGCTGGTCCCGATGGGCGTCAAGGTCGGCGACAAGATCCTGTTCGGCAAGTACTCGGGCCAGGAATTCAAGATGGACGGCGCCGACCTGCTGCACATGCGCGAAGACGACGTGATCGGCGTGATCGCCTGATCGCCGCCTCCCCAATCCAGACACCCCGCATCAGGAGAACCTACCCATGGCAGCCAAAGACGTCCGCTTCGGCGACAACGTCCGCAACAAGATGGTGAACGGAGTGAACATCCTCTCGAACGCCGTCAAGATCACGCTGGGCCCGAAGGGCCGCAACGTCGTGCTCGAGCGCAGCTTCGGCGCGCCGACCATCACCAAGGACGGCGTGTCCGTCGCCAAGGAAATCGAGCTCAAGGACAAGTTCGAGAACATGGGCGCGCAGATGGTGAAGGAAGTCGCGTCCAAGACCTCCGACGTCGCCGGCGACGGCACCACCACCGCCACCGTGCTCGCGCAGTCGATCATCGCCGAGGGCATGAAGTTCGTCGCCGCCGGCATGAACCCGATGGACCTCAAGCGCGGCATCGACAAGGCCGTCGTGGCGGTCGTCGACGAGCTCAAGAAGATCAGCAAGCCTTGCTCGACCAGCAAGGAGATCGCGCAGGTCGGCTCCATCTCGGCCAACGCCGACGAGTCGATCGGGAAGACGATCGCCGAGGCGATGGACAAGGTCGGCAAGGAAGGCGTGATCACCGTCGAGGACGGCAAGGGCCTGGAGAACGAGCTCGACCTCGTCGAGGGCATGCAGTTCGACCGCGGCTACATCTCGCCGTACTTCATCAACAACCCCGACAAGCAGGTCGCCGTCCTCGAGGACCCGTACGTCCTCCTGCACGACAAGAAGGTCAGCAACATCCGCGACCTCCTGCCGGTGCTCGAGCAGGTGGCGAAGTCCGGCAAGCCGCTCGTGATCGTCGCCGAGGACGTCGACGGCGAGGCGCTCGCGACGCTGGTGGTCAACAACATCCGCGGCATCCTCAAGACCGTCGCCGTCAAGGCGCCGGGCTTCGGCGACCGCCGCAAGGCGATGCTGGAAGACATCGCGATCCTGACCGGCGGCACGGTCATCGCGGAAGAGCTCGGCCTCAAGCTCGAGAACGCCTCGCTCAAGGACCTCGGCCGCGCGAAGCGCATCGAAGTCGCGAAGGAAGACACGACGATCATCGACGGCCACGGCGAGAAGGCGGCCATCGAGGCGCGCGTCAAGACAATCCGCAAGCAGATCGAGGAAGCGACCTCCGACTACGACAAGGAGAAGCTGCAGGAGCGCGTGGCCAAGCTCGCCGGCGGCGTGGCGGTGATCAAGGTCGGCGCGGCCACCGAGGTCGAGATGAAGGAGAAGAAGGCCCGCGTCGAGGACGCGCTGCACGCGACCCGCGCGGCCGTCGAGGAGGGCATCGTGGCCGGCGGCGGCGTCGCCTACCTGCGCGCGCGCGCCAACATCAAGGGCCTGAAGGGCGACAACGCCGACCAGGAAGCCGGCATCAAGATCGTGCTCCGCGCGATCGAGGAGCCGCTGCGCCAGATCGTGCAGAACGCCGGCGACGAGCCGTCGGTCGTCGTCAACAAGGTCGTCGAGGGCAAGGGCAACTTCGGCTTCAACGCGGCCACCGGCCAGTACGGCGACCTGGTCGAGATGGGCGTGCTCGACCCCACGAAGGTCACGCGCTTCGCGCTGCAGAACGCGGCGTCCGTCGCTTCGCTGATGCTGACCACCGAAGCGATGGTGGCCGAGTCGCCGAAGGACGAGAAGCCGATGGGCGGCGGCGGCGGCGGCATGGGTGGCATGGGCGGCATGGGCGACATGGACATGTGACGCTCGCGGACGCGAGCGTCATCCCCGCGCAGGCGGGGATCCAGCGTCTCTGTCAGTCGCAGCACCGAAGCACGAAAAGCCCGGCCTCGCGCCGGGCTTTTTCTTGTCCGCGAGCTGCGCTAGCGCGCGGGACCGTCGGGTGCGTCGGCTGCGCTGCCGATCACCTGCCACAGCGCTTCGGCCGTCGGCGCGATCGCGGCGCTCTGCCGGTAGAGACGCACCTCGATCGGCACGCGCCAGCCGGCGGCGGCGACGGGCACGAGCGCGCGGCTCGCCGGCCCGGCCTCGTGCCGGCTTCGTTCTTGCGGTCGCGAACTGCAGGAGGCCGGGGGCGGGAGCGCGCGGCAGCGGAATGCCTCCGCCGACCCGGCAAGTCGCTTCCTCCCGGTCCGGGCGGTTTGCCGCAGCGCAGCATCGCGATTGCAAGGTAGTGGGCCGAACCATCGTCCCGACCGGCGGTCGAACGTTTGCCGCGTTCGCACGAAGGAGGGGAGCATGAGCAAACTTCGCTGGCAGGACATGGTGAATCTTGTGCTGGGCGCGTGGATCGCCGCCTCGCCCTGGATTCTCGGCATCGCCGACGAGCATCCGACGGCCATGTGGAGCGCCGGCATCACCGGCGGCCTGATCGCGGTCCTTGCCGCGATCGACCTCGACACGCCGGCGTCCTGGGAAGAGTGGGCGATGGGCGCGCTGGGCCTCTGGGCGATCATCTCGCCGTGGGTTCTGGGCTTCGCCGCGCAGCGGCCGATGACCGTGAGCTGCGTCGCCGCGGGCGGGCTGGTCGCGGCACTCGCCGCCTGGGCACTGTACGCGGCAGGCGCGGCAGAGACGCGCCGCCACGGATCGGCGCACTGACGGGCGCTACGAGCTGCAAGACAGCATCGAACAGCCGGCCCGTTCGCGTGCCCAGTCGGGGCGCTTCGCGGCAAAGCGCTCGCGGCCGGGCTGGTCGTCGTACGGCCGGCGCATGACGTCGAGCAGCTCGTCGATGCCGGCGGTGTCGCCGTCTTCGGCGCGGTCGATGGCCTGCTGCGCGAGGTAGTTGCGCAGCACGTAGCGCGGGTTGGCGCGGAGCATCGCGGCGCGGCGCTCCGCGGGGGCGCGCGCGTCCGAGCGGACGCGCGCGGCGTAGTCGCGCAGCCATGCGGCGAAGGCTTCGGCGTGCGCTGCGCGCTTGCCGGCGTCGTAGAACGCCTCGTCGAACGTCGCGAGCGACGGCGAGCCCGGATCGGCGTCCGCCAGCGCGCGGAAGAAGATCGTCATGTCGGCTTCCGCCGCCTTCAGGAGCGCGCACAGCGCTTGCATCAGCCTGAGGTCGTCGTCGGCGCACGCCGCGAGGCCCAGCTTCGCGGCGACGTTCGCGCGATGGGCCCCGACGTAGGTCCGCTCGTAGCGCTCGAGCCCCTCGTGCAGAGGGTCCTGCGTGGCGAACAGCGGCGTCAGCGCGCCCGCGAGGCGCGTGAGGTTCCAGTAGGCGACCTGCGGCTGGTGGCCGAAGCGGTAGCGGCGGCCGTGCGCATCGGTGGTGTTCGGCGTCCAGTCGGGGTCGAAGTCGTCGATCCAGCCGTACGGTCCGTAGTCGATCGTGAGCCCGAGGATCGACATGTTGTCGGTGTTCATCACGCCGTGCACGAAGCCGACGCGCATCCAGTGCGCGACCATCGTCGCGGTCCGCTCGGCGACTTCGGCGAACCAGCGCGCGCGCACCGTGTCGTCGATCGGGTCGGCGTCGCCGGCGAGGTGCGGAAAGTCGCGCCGGATCGTGAAGTCGACGAGCTGCGCGAGCAGCGCGTGGTCGTCGCGCCAGTAGGGCAGCTCGAAGTTGCCGAAGCGGATGAACGACGGCGCGACGCGGCAGACGATCGCGCCAGGCTCCTCCCTCGGATGGCCGTCGTAGAACATGTCGCGCACGACCTGCTCGCCGGTGCCGACGAGGCAGAGCGCCCGCGTCGTCGGCACGCCGAGGTGATGCATGGCCTCGCTGCAGAGGTACTCCCGCACGGACGACCGGAGCACGGCGCGGCCGTCCGCGGTGCGCGAGTAGGGCGTGGGCCCCGCGCCCTTGAGCTGCAGCTCCCAGCGTTCGCCGCGCGCGTTCACCGTCTCGCCCAGCGTGATCGCGCGGCCGTCGCCGAGCTGGCCTGCCCACTGGCCGAACTGGTGGCCGCCATAGTTCGCGGCGATCGGCTGCATGCCCTCGAGCAGGCCGTTGCCGCCCATGACCTCGGCGAAGCGCGGCGCGCGCACGTCGTCCTCGGTCCAGCCAAGCACGGCGGCGCACTCGGGCGACCAGGCGAGCAGCCGCGGTGCCGCCACGGGCGCGGGCTGGACGTGCGAGTACAGCGCTCCCACGACCTGGCGCCGGCCGGGGGCGGTCGAGGGATCGGCCGGCAGCTCGCGGGCGAAGCGGTTGTCGAAGCGGAGCGGTCGCACGGGGACGGGCAGGGGGGCGCAGTCGCGCCGGATAGACGCCGCCGCGCGCGAAACGTTCGACCCGGCCGGCGCGGCATAGTGCCACCAGGCATTGGCGCAGTCGAAATACTAGCCCGGGCGACAAGGGGCGCGTCTGCCACGTGGGCGCCGGGCCCGGCGCGGCGGACCTGCTGACGGTGCGCGTGGTGCGCGTGCTCGCGCGCGCCGGCATCGTCGTCCGCGACGCGCCGGTCGATCCGGCGGCCCTCGCGCTGGCGCTTGCCGCCGTGGAGGTCGCAGTCGGCAAGCGCTGCGGTGCGCACCGGACGCATCGGCGCTTCGTCGACAGGCGGCGGGTGGACGCGGCCGTGCGGCACGCGGTCGTCGTGCGGCTCGAGGGGGGACGCCATGCTGTTCGATTGCGCGCAACAGGAGATCGACGCGCTCGTCGCCGCCCTTTCGCCCACGGCGTGCCGCGCGACCGGCCCGTCGCGCTTGTCGGGAACGCGTCGCTGTCCGGCCGCGCCCGGGCGGCCGGCACGCTGGGCGGGCTGCCCGCCCTCGCTGCAACCCGCTGTCGCGGTCTCGCGCTCATCGTTCCGGGCGAAGTGCGCCGGAGGGCCGCGACCGGCAGCCGTCAGCAGGCGGTCCCGCGAGCGGCGCCCGCCCGACCTCCCCGGTCCGGGGCCCTCGCGTTGCGGAGCGCGATGCTGTGACCTATTGTCCACAACCACCCCACCACCGGCCGCCAGCCGCGGGCAAATGCGCCTACCAACGGGCGGAATTGCTATAGACTTCGCGAGGTTGCTGCGCTAAGTCCGCGTAACCAATGAGGGAACGCGGCACGCAGCTTGTACGCTACGAAAGTCGAGCCGCTGCAACCGGGAAGGCGCGCGACGGGCGTCGGCCCGTTTCGCACTGCACAGCAAAGCACGCATGACGTCCGGCATCCTGTTCGCGCTCGCGATCGCCGCGCTTGCCGCCGCGGTGATCGTCGGGCTCGTCCGCCGCAACCGCGCCACGTCGGCCGGCGTGCGGGACGATCCCGAATCGCCCAACACCACCGCCCAGTGGACCGAAGGGGAGACCACGCGGCTGCTCTCGTCCGCGGAGCTGCCCGGCCTCTACCTCGTGCGCCCGCGCTTCCTCAGCAAGGCCGAGGGCGTGGTCTACCTGCTGCTGCGCGCCGCCTTCCCGCGCCACGAGATCTTCGCGCGCATCCGACTTTCGGACGTCCTGCAGGTGAAGATCGGGCCGCAGGGGATGGAGCGGCTGCGCGCGTTCCGCAAGATCGCCAACCAGCACGTCGGCTTCGTCATCTGCGACCGCGACATGACCATCGTCGCGATCGTCGACGCCAAGGAGCCCGACACGGTCATCAACCCGCGCGACCAGAAGCTCGAGATCATCAAGCAGCGCTGCCTGCAGGCCGCGCAGGTCAAGTACGTCTGCGTCTACCCGCCGCAGCTTCCACGCTACAAGGACCTGCGCGAGCAGATCCTCGGCCCGGCCGCCGAACTCGCGTAGGCCGAAGAAAAACGCAGGCCGACTGCCGCCCGCGTTTTTTTCTTCGGGAGCGGAAGTCAGGGCGGCGGCTTCGGGCGCCGGCCTCGTTGCGCCGGACTGCCGTGCGAAGCCACTGAGCGTCGGCCGGCAAGCGCCGACTCGCCATGGCCGTCGATCCCCGCGCGCAAGACGCGCGGGGCCCCTCGCCGGCCGCTCGCGTCGCGGCCCGTCTTTGCCGGCCGGGAAACGGCAACGAAACACCGCGCGCCGTGCGCGGCGTTAGCGTTTCATGCGGGGCGTTGTGCTCGGCGGCGTACCATTTCGGAATCCGCGACGCGCTCCGCAGGTTGCCATGGCTGACGGATTCAAGCTGACGTACTCGACGATGTTCGATCCGCCGCCGGAGCTGCACGCGCGGTTCGAGGCGGCGCTGGTCAACGTGCGCACCTACGCGGGCGCCGAGCACCCGATGCTGATCGGCGGGCGCGACGAGCGGGCCTCGCGCCAGTTCGAGCTCGCGAGCCCGATCGACACGCGGCAGGCGCTCGGCCGTTTCCAGGCCGGCGACGCGACGCACGCGCGCGCCGCGGTGGCCGCGGCGAAAGCCGCGTTCCCGGCGTGGAGCGCGACGCCGTGGACCGAGCGCGTCGCGCTGCTGCGCCGCGCGGCCGCGCTCATCGAGGAGCGCGTCTACGAGCTCGGCGCGGTGCTCTCGCTCGAGGTCGGCAAGAACCGCATGGAGGCGCTCGGCGAGGCGCAGGAGACCGCCGACCTCATCGCCTACTACTGCGACCGCATGGAGGCGGCGGACGGCTTCGTGCGCGACATGGCGCGCGACCCGTTGCCCGGCTTCGTCTCCGAGAACACGAGCGCGCTCAAGCCCTACGGCCCGTGGCTGGTGATCGCGCCGTTCAACTTCCCGATGGCGCTCGCCGGCGGGCCGGCCGGCGCCGCGCTGGTCGCGGGCAACACGGTCGTGCTCAAGGCCGCCACGGCGACACCGTGGAGCGGGCGGCTGCTGGCGCTCGCGTTGCGCGATGCCGGCCTGCCGCCGGGCGCGTTCAATTTCGTCACTGGAGCGGGCGCCGCCGTCGGGCAGGCGCTGGTCGACGACCCCGACGTCGCCGGCGCGACGTTCACCGGCAGCTACGATGTCGGCATGCACCTCTACCGCGCGTTCGCGCAGGGCCGCTGGCCGCGGCCGTGCATCGCCGAGATGGGCGGCAAGAACGCGGCGATCGTATCGCGCCACGCCGACCTCAAGGACGCGGCGACGGGCGTCGCGCGCTCGGCGTTCGGCCTCTCCGGGCAGAAGTGCTCGGCGTGCTCGCGGGTGTACGTCGAGCGCACCGCGTTCACCGACTTCGTGGCCGCGCTGCACGCGGCGACGACGAAGATCGCGATCGGCGATCCCACGCGGCGCGAGAACTGGATGGGGCCGGTGATCGACGCGTCCGCCGTCGCCCGCTACGAGGACGCGGTGGCGCAGGTGCACGCGCTCGGCGCGTCCGGCGCGATCGTGGAAGGCGGCGCGCGGCTCGACCAGCGCGACCTCGCGCACGGCCACTTCGTCGCGCCGACGATCGCGCGCGCGCCGTTCGACCACCCGCTGTGGCGGCGCGAGCTGTTCGCGCCGTTCGTGCTGGTCGCCCCCGTCGACACGATCGACGAGGGCCTGGCGCGCGCCAACGACTCCGACTACGCGCTCACCGCCGGCTTCTACGGGTCGAGCGACGAGACGGAGCGCTTCTTCGCCACGGTCGAGGCCGGCGTCACCTATGCCAACCGGCCGCAGGGCGCGACCACCGGCGCATGGCCCGGGTACCAGGCGTTCGGCGGGTGGAAGGGCTCGGGCTCGACCGGGAAGGCGGCCGGATCGCTGTACTACCTGCCGCAGTACCTGCGCGAGCAGTCGCAGACGCGCGTGCGTCGCCACACCTGACGCCCGTCCGGCACCGGGAGCGGCCGCGGGAGCGGTCGCGTTGTGGCGCTGTGCGAAAATGCGCAGTTTCGCCCCCCCGAACCGAAGAGAAGATCCGTGCACCGCGCACTCCGCCCGCTGGCCTGCCTCGTTGCCCTGCTCATCGCTCCCGCCGCCGCCGCGCAGGCGGTGCCGCCTCCCGACGCCGGGAAGCTCGCGTACTTCGGCGACACGACGCGCGCGGCGATCGGCTGGGACAGCGACAACCGCCTGCGCGGGGAGTTGTGGCACGTGCTGCGCGAGGACGAGCGCACGGCGTGGATCGGCGAGCTGTGGGCCACCGACCGCAGCGCCGGCGGCGCGAAGCTCTCCTATCACTGGCGCGGCGACGGCGACGCCGGCGTGCGCAAGGCGTTCGCGGCGCTCGACCAGAACCGCTGGCACGACCGCAAGGTCACGCTGGGAGGCGGCTACGAGGCCGAGCGCTGGTTCGCATCCGGCTACCTCTCCGCCGGCGTGACCGGCAGGCGCGAGGTCGCGGTCGACTCCATCTCGTCGACGCAGACGATCCTCGGCGTCGACAACGGCCGTCCCTACGCGCAGGACGTCACCACGACGATCACCACGCGCACGTTCGAGCGCGCGTACGACTGGGGCGTGGGCGGGCGCGTCGGCCACTTCTACGCGGAGCCGCTGCTGCGCGTGGAGGCGGGCCTCGACTACGAGCGTGGCCGGGGCTCCACGGGGCAGGCGACGCTCTCGCTCGGCGCGGAGAAGTTCTTCGCCGGCACGCCGCACAGCGTCGGCATCGCCGGCGAGGCGTACCGCAAGCACGGCGGCATCGAGCCCGACCGCGACGACGCGCGCGTGTGGCTGACCTATCGCTACGCGTTCGGCGGCACGGCGTGGCGACCGGAGAAGACCTATCGCATGGTGGAAGTGCCGCGCGCGGCACCCGCCACGGCGCCCGCGGCGACGCCGGCGACAGCCTCCCCGGGCGTCACGCCGCCGCCGCCGTCCGCGCCGGCGAGTCCTCGCGTCGAGAAGCGCATCGTGAAGACCACTGCCACCGCGAGCGCGGACGCGTTCTTCGCGCTCGACAGCGCGGCGATCCGGCCGGAGGCGAAGGCTGCGCTCGACGCGGCGATAGCGCGGATCCGGGCCGCAGGCTTCGAGGGGAACATCCGCGTGAGCGGGCACACCTGCGACCTCGGCAGCGCGGCGTACAACCTGCGCCTGTCGCAGCGCCGCGCCGATGCGGTGCGCGGCTACCTCGTCGAGCAGGGACTGCCCGCGGAGCGCGTGCTCGCCGAGGGCCTCGGCGAGGCCGCGCCGCGCCACCCGAACGCGCCGGCCACGCGGCCGCTGAATCGCCGCGTCGACATCGAGTTCGTCACCTACGAGGACAAGGTCGAGACGGTCACGATCCCCGCCCCGGCGCCGGCCGCCCCCCCCGCCGCCGTTCCGCCGGCCCAGGCGAAGCCCGCGCCGGCGGCGCCGCCGATCCCGGCGGTCGAGTGGCGACGCGAGGAGGTCGCCTCCGAGCCCGCGTGGATGCGCCGCGCCCTGCGTTCGACCGCCGGGCACAAGCAGACCGTCGACTTCTACCGCAGCGCGACCGAGACCACGGCGGTGGTCGAGGGGCCGAAGCGCTTCCTCAACCGCAACCCGCTCGCGCGCAACGATTCCGCGAGCGTGGAAGCGGACTCCGCCGCGCAGCCGATCGCCGTGCTCGGCAACGACGAGGATCCGGACGGCGACACGCTCTCGATCGCGGCCGTCGGCGCGCCTGCGCACGGCACCGCGACGATCAGCGGCACGCAGGTGCTCTACACGCCGTCGCGCGGCTACGTGGGCGCCGACTCGTTCAGCTACACGGTGAGCGACGGCAAGGGAGGCACCGCGAACGCGACGGTCGCCGTCGCGGTGGTGCGCGCGAACCGTCCGCCGGTGGCCAGGGACGACTACGCCGTGGCGGGCTACAACCAGCCCGTCGACGTCGACGTCCTGGCCAACGACAGCGATCCCGACGGCGACCGGCTGACGGTCGTCTCGTTCACTCAGCCGCAGTTCGGAGCGGTGTCGCGCGGGCCGGGCGGCACGCTCACCTACCGCGCGGCGCCGAACTACATCGGCTACGAGTCGTTCACCTACGAGGTCGGCGACGGCAGGGGCGGCAACGCCCGGGCGACGGTCGTCGTGTACGCCGACCCCTAGGCGATCGACGCAAGAGGCGTTCGGGGGCGCGGCGGATGCCGCGACGTCGACGCAGCGCCTCTTGCATCGGGCCGGGGATCACGCGAGCGCCCTCGGGGCGGCCCGCCGGGCGCTCGCCGGCAACGGCACGCAGCAACGTGCGCCGTGCACGCGTTGGTGCCCCAGAGGTCCTGTCGCACCATGCTGCTGGCAGACGCCAGGTCGACCGTGCCTGGCGGGCGCTTCGCGCCGATCGTCAGAGCATCTCGGTCAGGTGGCGCCGCCGCGCCGCCTCGCTGACGAAGTCCTCGAGGTCGGGATCCATCGCGCTGCGGGCGCTGACCATGCCGATCACCTTGCCGTCCTGCACCACCGGCATGTGGCGGAAGCCGCGCTCGTGCATCACCAGCAGCGCGTAGCCGAACGGCTTGTCGGGAGCGACGACGTGCGGGTCGGGCGTCATGACGTCGGCCACGCGCGTGGCCGCGGGATCGAGTCCGCGCGCGACCACGCGGAACACGATGTCGCGCTCGGTGCAGATGCCGACCAGCCTGTCGTGGTCGATGACGAGCACCGCGCCGGCGTTCTTGTCGGCCATCATCCGCGCCGCCTTGCGGATGTGGACGCCGGGGGCGGCCTTCAGGATGGCCCGCCGCGCCATCACGTCCTTCACCGGCATGTCGAACATGTCCAGGTTCCCTTGGGGGAGCGGCAGCACGCGAGCGCCGCCGCTTGCGATCGGCAGACGCTACCGCACCGGCTTTCCCCCCGGGGTTGACCGCGATCAAGGGAGTCGCACTCCGCCGCGCCTTTAGGCACGAACCGCCCATCCGCATCAAGCGGACGCGCCGGAGAGGATCCGCTGGTAGGCTCCGCGGTCGACGTTGCCGCCGCTCAGGATGACTCCGACGCGCTTGCCCGCCCCCGGCCCCGCCTTGAGGACGGCGGCGAGCGGCGCCGCACCCGCGCCCTCGGCCACCTGGTGCGTGTCGTCGAAGTAGGCGCGCATCGCCTCCGCGATCTCCTCGTCGGTGACCGCCACGACGTCCTCGGCACCGCGCAGGATCGCCTCCAGCGCAGCGGGAACCGGCACGCGCACGGCCACGCCGTCGGCCATCGTGTTCGCGCTCGCCGTCTCGATCGGGCGCCCGGCGCCAAACGACTTGAGGTAGGCGTCGGCGCCGGTCGCGACGACGCCGACGATGGCCGTGGCGAGCCCGAGCGCGTCGCGCACGGCGATCAGGCCGCAGATGCCCGAACCGCAGCCGATCGGCACGTACACGCGGTCGAGCGCGCCGGCCGCGGCGAACAGCTCGCGCGCGTAGGTCGCGACGCCGGCGACGAGGTCGCGCTCGAACGGGCCGACGAAGCGGTCGCCTCGCTCGCGCGCGAGCTCGGCGGCGGCAAGGCGCGCCTCGTCGAAGTCGCGGCCGTGCTCGACCAGCTCGGCGCCGAGCGCGCGCATCGCGGCGTTCTTCGACACCGAGTTGCCGTGCGGGACCACGATCGTGCAGCGCATGCCGGCGCGCCGCGCGGCGAAGGCGAGGCTCTGCCCGTGGTTGCCGCGCGTGGCGCTGACCACGCCCGCCGGCGGCGCGGGCGACCCGGCGAGCCGGCCCACGAGGTTGAGCCCGCCGCGCACCTTGAACGCGCCGGTGGGCGTGTGATTCTCGTGCTTGACCCACACCTCGCGGCCGGCGCGCGCGGCGAGCAGCGGCCACGCCACCTGCGGCGTGGCCGGCATGGCCGCGTAGACGCGCCGCGCCGCGGCTTCGACCTCGTCGAGGCCGATCGCCGCCGCTTCGCTCACTTCACGAAGTTGAGGTAGACGAACAGCGTGACGATCGCGCCGATCACGGAGAGCGCGATGCCGGCCGGCTGGATGCCGGCCTTGCCGCGCGAGAAGAGCGAGCCGATGAAGCCGCCCACCAGCGAGCCCACGACGCCGAGGACGGCGGTGCCGATCCAGCCCATAGGCACGGCGCCGGGGTAGAAGAAGCGCGCCAGCGCGCCGACGATCAGGCCGACGATCACCATCCACACGAAGTTCATCATGGCCATGCCTCCACGAAGCGTTGCGGGAACGGACCGGCCTACCTCACGACCTGCGCCAGCTCGCCGGTCTGGTACTTGCGCGCGACGGCCTCGAGCGGCAGCGCCTTGATCTTCGAGCCCTGGCCGGCGGCGCCGAACTGCTGGTAGCGCTGCACGCAGATCGCCTTCGCCGCCGCCATCGCCGGCTTGAGGAATTCGCGCGGGTCGAACTTCGACGGGTTCTCGTGGAAGAAGCGGCGGATGGCCGCCGTCATCGCCAGGCGGATGTCGGTGTCGATGTTGACCTTGCGCACGCCGTGCCTGATGCCCTCCTGGATCTCCTCGACCGGCACGCCGTAGGTCTCCTTCATGTCGCCGCCGTACTTGCGGATCTCGGCGAGGATGTCCTGCGGCACGCTCGAGCTGCCGTGCATCACCAGGTGCGTGTTCGGGATGCGCCGGTGGATCTCCTTGATGCGCTCGATCGCGAGGATGTCGCCGGTCGGCTTGCGCGAGAACTTGTAGGCGCCGTGCGAGGTGCCGATGGCGATCGCCAGCGCGTCGACCTGCGTGCGGCGCACGAAGTCGGCCGCCTGCTCGGGGTCGGTCAGCAGCATGTCGCGCGTCATCGTGCCCTCCGCGCCGTGGCCGTCCTCCTTGTCGCCCTTCATCGTCTCGAGCGACCCGAGGCAGCCGAGCTCGCCTTCGACCGTCACGCCGCGCAGGTGCGCCATGTCGACGACCTTCCTCGTGACGTCGACGTTGTAGTCGTAGGTCGAGATCGTCTTGCCGTCCTCGCGCAGGCTGCCGTCCATCATCACCGACGAGAAGCCGAGCTTGATGGCCGACTCGCACACCGCCGGCGACTGCCCGTGGTCCTGGTGCATGACGACCGGGATCTGCGGGTAGCTCTCGACGGCCGCCTCGATCAGGTGGCGCAGGAACAGCTCGCCCGCGTACTTCCGCGCGCCCGCCGAGGCCTGCATGATCACCGGGCTGTCGGTCTCCGACGCGGCGGCCATGATGGCCTGCACCTGCTCGAGGTTGTTGACGTTGAACGCCGGCAGACCGTAGCCGTGCTCGGCCGCGTGGTCGAGCAGTTGGCGCATGGAAACGAGGGGCATCGCGACCTCCGCGAGTGGAACGACCAAAGGGCGCCGCGCGCGGCGCCGGATGCAGCGATTCTACTCCGCGGCGCGATCCGGCCCGTAGGTGCGCCTGCCGCTCGCGTGGCGGTATTCGGTCAGCCGGATTGCCTCGCCGACGCGCGGCAGCGGGTCGCCGACCGCGACGTACGCCTGCGCGCCGTCGGGCAGCTCGACCTTCGCGATCCTCGCCGCCGGGCGCGCGGCGTCCTCCGGCGCGCTGCGCACGATCGCCGCCACGGTGGCGCGCGCGACGACGGGATCGTCGCCGCCGCGGAACAGGAACAGCCCCGCCGCGGCCAGGACGAGCAGGACGGCGAGGCCGCCGGCGACCGCTCGGCGGTTGCGCGCGACGAGGTCGTAGGCCACGTCCGCCCTGCCGCTGTCAGCAGGCGCCCGCGTAGCGGGCCTTGCAGGTGGCGAGCACGTCGTCGCCCGGGACCTTCCACCAGCGCTCCGAGAAGATCTCCACCTCGTGCGCGCCGCGGTAGCCGGCCGCTTCCATCCAGCCGCGGATGCGCGCGAGCTCGATCACGCCGTCGCCCATCATGCCGCGGTCGTTGAGCATGTCCTTCGTCGGCACCAGCCAGTCGCAGAGGTGGTAGTCGAGCAGGCGCTGCGCGGCGCCCGCGCGCGCGATCTCGCGCTCGAGGCAGGGGTCCCACCAGACGTGGTAGACGTCGACGATCACGCCGAGCGCGGGCCCCTCGCCGGGGGCCAGCTCGTCGCACAGGTCGTTCGCCTGCGCGAGCGTGTTCACGCACGCGCGGTCGGCGGCGAACATCGGGTGCAGCGGCTCGATCGCGAGCGGCATGCCGGCGGGCTTCGCGTAGTCGAGCAGCGCGCCGATGCCGTCGCGGACCATGCCGCGCGCGCCGCCGAGGTCCCTCGACGCCGGCGCGCCCTTGCTGTCCTTCGGCAAGCCCCCGACGACGAGCACGAGGCAGCGCGCGCCGAGCGCCAGCGCCTCGTCGACGGCGCGCCGGTTGTCGTCGCGCGCCGCGCGCAGCCCCGCGGCATCGGTGGCCGTGAACATGCCGCCGCGGCAGTAGCAGGTCACGGCGAGCCCCGCGTCGCGGATGCGGCGCGCCGTGTCCATCAGGCCGGCCTGCGCGACCTGGTCGCGCCAGGGCGCGATGCCGCGGATGCCGTGGCGCACCAGCGCGTCGACGATCTGCGGCATCGTCCACTGCGCGCGGACTGTGGCCGTGTTCAGCGACAGCAGGGAGGGATCGGGTGGCGAGGGCGGCTTCATCGCGGGGCGCGTGCCGGAACCGCGATTTTACGCCCGGACGCGGGCGCGGCATAGAATTGCGCATGGCATTCCTGCGCATCGCGTCGAACGCATCGGGAGGTGGATCGTGAGCGTCGCTGCCGTGCTCGTCACCGGGGCCAGCCGGGGCCTGGGACGCGGAATCGCCGTCGAGGCCGCCGCACAGGGACTGTCGGTGGCGATCAACTACGCCAGCAACCGCGAGGCCGCCGACGAGACCGCCAGGCTGTGCCGGCAGGCCGCGGCGTCCGACGCGCAGCATTTCGTCGCGGTGCAGGGCGACGTGGGACGGCGCGAGGACCGCGAGCGCATCGTCGCGCAGACGCTGTCCGCGTTCGGCCGTCTCGACGCGCTCGTCAACAACGCCGGCATCGCCCCGCGGCAGCGGGCCGACGTGACCGAGACCACGCAGGCGTCGTTCGAGGAGGTGCTGCGCACCAACCTGGAGGGCCCGTACTTCCTCACGCAGTCCGTCGCCAACCACTGGCTGTCGTCGCGCTACGCGTCGCTGCTTCCCGGCGGGTTCAAGATCGTGTTCGTGTCCTCGATCTCCGCCGCCGCCGCGTCGATCATGCGCGGCGAGTACTGCATCTCCAAGGCGGGGCTCGCGATGGCGTCGCAGCTGTGGGCGGTCCGGCTCGCCGACGAAGGCGTGCAGGTGATCGAGTTGCGGCCCGGCATCATGGCGACCGACATGACGTCCGCGGTGAAGGAGAAGTACGACCGCCTCATCGCCGAAGGCCTGGTGCCCCAGCGTCGCTGGGGCACGGCGGAGGACGTCGGGCGCGCCGTGCGCGCGATCCTGGCCGGACTGCTCCCGTACACTACCGGCGACGTCATCCACCTGGACGGCGGTTTCCACGTCCGCAGACTGTGAACCCACGCGCATGATCCGCATCGACACCCAACTCACGCCGGCAGCGCTCGAGCGGCCGATCGAGCGCCTGTTCGAACTCTCCGCACAGAAGATCGCGGCGCTGGAGAAGCGCTGGAACCCGTCGGACGGGACGCCGGTGTTCACGGCCGCGGGACGCTACACCTCGCGCGGGTGGACCGAGTGGACGCAGGGCTTCCAGTTCGGCGCGGCGATCCTGCAGTTCGACGCGACCGGCGAGGCGGCGATGCTCGAGACGGGGCGCCGCAACACGGTGCGGCACATGGCCACGCACGTGAGCCACGTCGGCGTCCACGACCACGGCTTCAACAACGTGTCGACGTACGGGAACCTGCTGCGCCTGGCGCGCGAGGGCCGCATCGCGGCGACCGAGTGGGAGACGTCGTTCTACGAGCTCGCGCTCAAGCTCTCCGGCGCGGTGCAGGCGGCGCGGTGGACCGCGCTCCCCGACGGCGGCTTCATCCCCTCGTTCAACGGACCGCACTCGCTGTTCGCGGACACGATGCGGAGCCTCCGCTCCCTCGCGCTCGGCCACCAGCTCGGCCACGTGCTGATGGGCGAGCGCGACCGCAGGATCTCGCTGCTCGAGCGGCTGGTGGGCCACGCCGACGCCAACGCCCGCTACAACGTGTACTACGGCGAGGGGCGCGACCGCTACGACGTGCGCGGCCGCGTCGCGCACGAGTCGGTGTTCAACGTCAACGACGGCTCGTATCGCTGCCCGAGCAGCCAGCAGGGCTATTCGCCGTTCAGCACGTGGACGCGCGGGCTCGCCTGGGTGCTGCTCGGCTACGCGGAACAGCTCGAGTTCCTGGCCACACGCGAGAGCGCCGAGCTCGCGCCGTTCGGGGGCGCGGCCGCTGTCGTCGATCGCTACCTCGCGGCGGCGCGGGCGACCGCGGACTTCTACATCGACAACACGCCGACCTGCGGCGTGCCCTATTGGGACACGGGGGCGCCGGGGCTCGCCCGCATGGACGGCTGCCTGGACCGCCCCGCGGATCCCTACAACGCGCACGAGCCCGTCGACAGCTCGGCGGCGGCGATCTCGGCGCAGGGACTGATCCGCCTCGGCCGTTACGTCGGCGCCAGCGACGCGGCCGCGGGCGCGCGGTATGTGGCGGCCGGGCTGACGGTGGCGCGCACGCTCCTCGCGGAACCGTACCTGTCGGCCGATCCGTCGCACGAGGGCCTGCTGCTGCACGTCGTCTATCACCGGCCCAACGGGTGGGACCACGTCCCGCCCGGGCGGAAGGTCCCCTGCGGCGAGTCGGCGATGTGGGGCGACTACCACCTGCGCGAGCTCGCGCTGATGATCCGTCGCCTCGCGCGCGACGACCCCTACTACGCGTTCTTCAACGTCTGATCGGGCGCTCGGCCGGACGTGAACGCGGCCGGACCGCGCGCGCCGCCACGATCCGGCGCAGGTACGTCAACGAACTGCCGATCCGCCGCACCATTGCGGCGGCCTGCAAGTACCACAACGTGCCGGCATGGGCACAACACATCGTCGTCCCCGCGAAGGCGGGGACCCAGCGTCTCTTGGGCGGGTCCGCCGTCATCAGAATCCAAGACACTGGGTCCCCGCCTTCGCGGGGACGACGGCAAAGTGGCAGGTACTCTCTTGATTGTCGCTAGGCGAGCGGCGGAACGTCGACGACGCGCCGCTGCGCCCAGCTCTGGTGGCCGCACTCGGCGAGCTGCACGCCCTTCGCGCCCTCGAGCAGCCCCCAGCGGAACGGCTCGCCGGCCGCGACGTGCCTCAGGAACAGCTCCCACTGCACCTTGAACGCGTTGTCGTAGGCGCGGTTGTCGGGCACCTTCTGCCAGGTGGCGAAGAAGTCGATCGCCTGCGGCACGTCGGGATTCCACACGGGTTTCGGCGTGGCCGCGCGCGGCTGGATGCGGCAGTCGGTCAGGCCCGCGACCGCCGAGCCGAGCGTGCCGTCGACGTGGAACGTGACGAGGTCGTCGCGGCGCACGCGCGTCGTCCAGCTGCTGTTGATCTGCGCGATCGCGCCGCCCTCGAGCTCGAACGTCGCGTAGGCC
>Ga0224500_10000756_pt1 | contig 20898 bp, 16 predicted proteins | sample SF_Oct11_sed_USG_FD_168126 | JGI IMG/M metagenome (GOLD analysis project Ga0224500, IMG submission 168126) | Sediment microbial communities from San Francisco Bay, California, United States - SF_Oct11_sed_USGS_4_1 | ecosystem: Environmental > Aquatic > Marine > Sediment | place: USA: California... | reverse complement strand
CTATTTTGCGGACTTCGCAGACGGTGACAGTGAGAACAAGTTCGGCATGTTCAGGCATTTTCGATTTACCACGACGAGCACAGACAGCTATACGATCACAGCGACTGCAAATCCGGCGCCAACAGCCACCACCACGACAGGCGACGATCCGCCGCGGGACGACAGCGATCCGGACTTGTTCCTGCATCGCGCAGTACCGCAGTGGTGGTTTCCGTTTGCCTCCAGCACCGACGACGGCAATGCCTCGGAAATTTTTACGACGCCAACAATGAGCGCCGGTACATACATATTGCGCCTCCAGGAATGGCGACACGTCGATGACTCACGCGCTGCAGGATTCCCGTCACAGGTTTGTTTTGATGTTTCAGTGAGCCGATAGAGTGCTCACCCAACCAAGGTAATAGTAATGACCAGAATGACACTCAGCATATTCTCCGCGCTGGCCCTGCTGGCGCTGGCGGCGTGTGGTGACGATCAGTCGAGCTCGACGACAATTGCGCAAGAGGAGAAGGCAGCGCTAAAGGCGAGCGAGGATCCGTATGATGGAACGGTTGCAAAACCGGGTTCCCCATACGCCATCAGCTACCGAATCATCGGTACGCCTATCGTGGGTAGCCCGGTGACGGTTGACCTGCGCGTTACTTCGGCACTGCCAGTGCGTCCGATGACACTCGACTATCGAATTAACGATGCGACATCGATGATGTTCGCCGAGTCTCAGCCCGACAGTGTTCGCATGGAGCTAGCGGAAAATGAAGAGGCGTTTCAACAGCGGGTCACGGTCATTCCACAGCGAGAGGGGCGGTTCTATCTCAACGTCAGCGCGTCCGTCGAAACTGAGGACGGCACGGTGTCCACGGGTATGGCCATTCCCATCCAGGTCGGCAGCGCACCACGCGAAATGCAGGAACACGGCGAGCTGCAAGAGGACGAAAACGGCGAAGCGGTGCGGGTTCTGACCGGTGACTAGGCCAGATATAAGGTCACTGTCACCTTAATTTGGATATACGGTGACAGTGACTTTATATCCAAAAAAGGGAAAAAATTCCCAAAAAATTTTCCAGAATTGAATTTGCGTCACAGATCAAAACCGGGCGGATAATCTAGAGTCGTTGACCAAGCTGTAGGACGCTGGTCAATGCAAAAGGACTTACGGGACAAGATCAAGGCCGCCACGGTAGCATCCGGCCTAACCAAGCCGGACTTCGTCGAGCTGCTGTCATTGATCGACCAGCATTATGACAAAATGGAGGCGACCATTACGCAGTCGGTGCAGGTCGCTACCCAGTCCACTAATCTAACCCCCATTGAGGCGATTTTTGACAGCGTCGGCGAAGGGCTTCTGTCCGTTGCTGCCGACGGCATCATCCAAAACTGCAACAAGGTCTGCTCGCGCTACTTCAAATTGACGAAAGAGCAGATTATCGGTTCCAGGATTTCCGCTCTCCTGCCTGGCGCCAATAATCAGTGCGTCAGCGAATTCCTCGCGCCGTACACGTCCAATCTCGAAGCTACCAATGTTGACCTTGCAGGGGGCGAACTGGATGCCGTGCGCGCGAATGGTGAGCGATTCGTTGCAGAGGTCAATGCCAGCAGCGTCGCGACGCTCGACGGCGAAATTTTCGTCATCAGCTTGCGAGATATTACCGATCGTAAATTGTCCGAGACCGCCCTTCGCGAGAATGAAGGTCGTTATCGCGCACTCGTCGAAAACGCGCCTGAGGCGATCATCGTTTTTGATGTCGATCAGAACCGGTTCACAGACGCCAACGATAAAGCCTGCATCCTGTTCAATTTGGCTCGTGCCCGATTGCTTACCGTGGGCCCGGAAGCGATCAGTCCAACAACGCAACCTGACGGCACGCCGTCATTTGGAATCCGCAGGGGTTATGTGGACCGTGTATTCAAGGGCGAGCACCCGACCTTCGAATGGACGCACCAGGATTCAACCGGACGCGAATTCCCCTGTGAGGTGCGCTTCAGTCAATTGCCGTCAGATGAACGGCGGCTGATCCGGGTCAGTATTACTGACATCTCAGAACGCAAGCGCGAAGAAGCGCTGGCATACGCACAAAACAAGGTTCTTGAGATGATCGCGTCAAGTACGCCACATGATCGAACCTTGCGCGCCATCTGTCGTTTCGTCGAGAAGCTCGGCAGCGATTTCAAAGCCGCGATCATGATACTCGATGCCAATAGCCATACGCTGTCGGTTGCACAGGCACCGAGCTTGCCCGAGAAGTTCAAGCTGTGCCTCGACTTCGTCAAAGTTGAAGTCGATGGCCTTACCTGCGGCGCGGCGGCTTATCACAGCCAGGACCGTATCACCAAAAGCATAAAGAAAGATTCGGCCTGGGAGGGCAAGCGGAAATCGGCCGCCCAGGCTGGCATCAATGCTGCCTGGTCGTTCCCGATCTATGGTGCGGCTGGACGAGTGGTAGGCACACTGGACACGTATCTTGATGAGCCGCGTGCTCCGACGACAGATGAACTCGACAAGCTCAGTGGTATGGCACGTTTGGCTGGAATCGCTATTAAACGACAGCAGGACGAGGACAGGTTGCGCAGCAGTGAGTCGCGTTATCGAGGTCTTTTCGAAAACGTCGTTGACGGCGTATATATTGCTTCGCGTGACGGAGAGATAATTGCAGCTAACCCGGCACTGATCGAGATGCTTGGCTATGAAAGCGTCGAGGATTTAAAGGCCATCGGTAAGACGACAGTGTTGTATGTGAACCCAATCGATCGCGAACGGGTATTCGCCCGCCTCGAGGCGCAGGGGGTTGTGAAGAACTTCGAATACCGTTTGCGCCGCAAAGATGGCGTCCAGATTGTCGTGTTGGAAAACTCGCGCGCAATCAAGGACGAAAACGGCGTTATCGTGGCACATGAAGGAACGATCACCGACATCACTGAACGTAAACGCGCAGAAACGCGAATATTTGAAGAGAAGGAACGTGCACAGGTAACACTGCAGTCCATTGGCGACGGCGTTATCACGACAGATGCGGACGGCAAGGTCGACTACATCAACCCGGTCGCCCAGGATCTCACTGGCTGGGATATGCGCAGTGCGCGAAACGTTCCTGTCACCGACATCATGATGCTTGTCAATGAGCACACGCGGGCGACGGTTGAGAATCCGGTTATTCGCTGCCTCAAGGAAGGCCGGGTAATTACGCTCGCCGACAATTCGATCCTGATCACCAGGACGGGGGACGAGGTGCCGATTCAGGACTCGGCGGCTCCGATTCGGGACAGGATAGGTAACATTATTGGTTCGGTGATGGTGTTTCACGACGTCAGCAAGGATTCACGTTTGTTCCGCCAGCTGAGTTACCAGGCATCACATGACACCTTGACGGGATTAATCAACCGCCGCGAGTTCGAGAATCGATTGTTTGCCGCGTTGGACAGCATCCGGGACAATGCGGAACATAATCATGCATTGCTGTATGTCGACCTCGACCAGTTCAAGGTCGTCAACGATACATTCGGTCATACGGCCGGAGACGCATTACTGCGGCAACTCTCCGAGCAAATACAGGCAAAAATTCGCTCAACCGATTTGCTCGCGCGCCTGGGTGGTGACGAGTTCGGCATCTTACTTGAGCGCTGCAATGAAGAGCGTGCCATCAAGGTCGCGGAAGACATTCGCCAGTCCATTGAAGGCTATCGTTTTGAGTGGAAGGATTCTTTTACGACCGTGCGCTGTTCAATCGGTGTGGTCATCGTTTCTGGTGAGAACGCAGATGTCGCGAGTGTCATGAGCTCTGCTGACGTGGCCTGTTATTCGGCTAAAGATATGGGTCGCAATCAAGTCCATCTTTATAAGGACAGCGACGCCTCATTGCGGCATGAGGAAATGAAGTGGGTGTCGCGAATTACCAGCGCGGTCGAAGAGGATCGCCTGGAACTGTTCTTCCAGCCAATCATCGGCATCGGCAATCGCTCAGGGAAAAGCCGCGGCCACTACGAACTCCTGTTGCGAATGCGTGACGAGAAAGGCGAACTGGTTGGTCCGGATCAGTTTATTCCGGCAGCGGAACGTTACAACCTGATGTCGACCCTGGATCGGTGGGTGATCCACGAGGCGCTGACAGAACTGGCTGACCGAAATGACGAAGGCGAAGCGCGTTATACCCTGGCAATCAATCTATCAGGCACATCGCTCAGCGAGGATCGTTTCCTGGAATTCGTGATTGACGAACTCAAGAGACAGAATCTTCCGAAGGGCGCGATCTGCTTTGAAATTACCGAAACTGCGGCGATTTCAAATTTGTCGAGAGTGGTGCATTTCATGCAGACCTTGAAAAAGCTCGGCTGCAAATTCTCGCTCGACGATTTTGGCAGCGGCCTGTCGTCGTTCACATACCTCAAGAATCTGCCTGTCGACTACCTGAAGATCGATGGTCAGTTCATTCGCAATGTCGCGGAAGATGCTGTTGACGAAAGTATGGTTATTGCTATCAGCTCTGTCGGCCATGCGATGGGCATAGAAACGATTGCGGAGCGCGTGGAATCCAAGAAGGTGCTGGACAAACTTGGTGCACTCGGTATCGAATTCGCTCAGGGCTATTACATTGCGAGGCCTGCATCGGTGCAGTCGTTCGAACCCTGGGGAAAGAAAGCGGGACAGTTGCTTGCGTAAGTGTAATCCGAAGTCTCGACAAGTGGCTTAGCGCCTGTGTTGCGGTAAACTGGCTCGATGACGACAGGTGACCGCCCCGACAACGCTTCCGAAATAGCACCAGGCCTGCTGGCCGCGGATGAACCGGGCCCGTTCCAGGTACTGAACCCCCTCTCTGTTTTACCGATATTGCTGGTCTGTGATCACGCCAGCTGTCGGTTTCCGAGGTCGCTCGGCGAGATGGGCCTCGATCCGTTCGCCCGACGCTGCCACCTCGCGGTCGATATCGGGGCCGGGCCCCTGACCGAAAGCCTGGCCGCCAGTTTGGGCACGACAGCCGTGCTCGCACAATATTCGCGCCTGATTGTCGATTGCAACCGGGAATTAATGGATCCCAGTGCGTTTCTCGAGTACGGCGATGGCATCGTCGTGCCCGGCAATCGAAATCTGCATCAGAGCGACAAGGACTTGCGTGCGGATGCGATTTACTACCCCTACCACGATGCCGTCGACGGCCAGATACGACGCCTGCAGGATCTTGGTTCCTTACCTGCCTTTATCGCCATACACAGTTTTACGCCGGTGATGAATGGCGAGGCGCGGCCGTGGGAGTTCGGCATACTTTGGGATACAGATCAGCGACTGCGGGATATTCTTCTCGATGACTTGCGAGACGCGGGTTATCTTGTTGGCGATAACGAACCATACTCGGGCAAGGCACCTCAGGATTTCACGATTGATCATCACGCTGAAGCGAAATTACTACCGCATGTTGGTATCGAAGTTCGCCAGGATTTGATCGACGGGGAGGAGGGGGTGGAGAAGATCGCGGGCCTTATGCACAAAATAATAGAGTCCATACCGCGGCGATTGGAGAAAATGGGGGCAGACAATGAGAGGAAGCGAACCGACGTTCACAATCGGCGTTGAAGAAGAATACCTGCTCGTCGATAAGGAAACGCGAGCGCTCGTGATTGACCCGCCTGCGACGCTGATGGTCGAGGCCGAGGAAAAGTGTGGCAACCAGGTAACGTCCGAGTTGTTGCGCTCGCAAATTGAGGTCGGCACAAAAGTCTGCAGGAACGTGCAGGAAGTCAAGCAAGACCTTGCACGACTGCGTCGCAACATCGTCGAAGTGGCCGATCGACATGGCCTGGCACCGATAGCGGCATCAACCCATCCGTTCTCAAGCTGGACGGAGCAAAAGCATACGAAAAAGGACCGCTACGACACCCTGACGCTGGAAATGCAGGGCGCCGCGAGACGCCTGCTTATTTGCGGCATGCACGTCCATGTCGGCATCGATGATGACGAGTTACGTATCGACCTGATGAACCAGCTGTCCTATTTTCTTCCACACTTGCTGGCTCTGTCTTGCTCGTCACCGTTCTGGAATGGGCGGGATACGGGTTTGAAGAGTTACCGGCTGACGATTTTCGATGCCTTGCCGCGCACGGGATTGCCGGAACGGTTTGCGAGCTGGGCGGAGTATCAGCGGCACATCAATATCCTGATGGATGCTGGCTTGATCGAGGATTCGACCCGCATCTGGTGGGATCTCAGGCCGAGTGCACGTTTCCCTACCCTGGAAACGCGCATCATGGACGTCTGTACGCGATTGGAAGACACGATCGCGCTCACGGCCTTGCTCGTATGCATACTTCGCATGCTGTACCGCTTGCGCACGCGCAATCAGCGTTGGCGCATCTACACGCCGATGTTGATTCGCGAGAATCGCTGGCGAGCCATGCGTTACAGCTTTGACGAGGGAATGATCGATCTCGCCAAGGGCACAGTGGTGCCGTTCTCTGACCTGACCGACGATTTGCTTTCGCTGGTGGCGGAAGATGCGAAAGCACTGGGTTGTGAGAGCGAGGTCAACGGGATTCTCCGCATTCTGACGCGCGGCACCAGTGCCCACCGGCAATTGAAGGATTACGAGCTCGAGCGAGCATCCGGCGCCAGCGTTGAGGACAGCCTGAAGTCCGTGGTCGACACACTGATCGAAGATACGGTCGAGGGCCTCGAAATGTGACCGGATACACGCTCCGGTTAGCGGAATGCGGCACAGGTCGCATTATGTAGTCCTGTAGCCCGTTAGCATTACCTTATGTCTTCGCTAAGCCCTTTGGTCGCGCCATTCCTGGCGACATTTGCTATCGCCTATGCGGCGCTGGCCGTGCGTGTATCGCGGTCCAGCCCGCAGTATGCGAACAGCAATGTCAGCTTCTTTTTGTTCCTGATTGCAGGGATGCTGGCCGGTTCGGCTTTTTCCTACGAGGCGACTGACCTTACCTATTACGGCATAGGCCGGACATTGAGTTTTTTCTCGGCCGGTTTTATACCTGTCGTGTTCTATTCCATCTATCGCGAATATACGGTCGGCGCACCGAAAACAATCATACTGGTGATGCTTTGCATCGTGCCTGTGGCGACTACGGCGTTGGTAATGACGAACTCCATGCACAGCATTATCTGGGTCGTTCGCGAAACCGCGACAGGTCCCAGTTACTCCGACGTCACGGATCACTATTGGTATCGAATGATTTATGCGCCATTCACCTATGGGCTTTTTGGCTACTCCGCGATCGCCCTTGTTGGTCGCCTCCCCACCATTGCTCCCGCGCATCGGAGAACCATTTCCTTGCTCCTGACATGCGCGCTGTTGCCATTCGTGATCAGTATCGCGAACACATTTCTCGGAATGGGGCCAAGCCAGTTTCCGTTTACCTCTCTTTCCCTGGCTTTGGTATTTCCTTTCTTCGCCTACGCCAGTTTGAAAATGCGCGTGCACGAATTCAGTCCGCTTGCTTACCAGACCCTGTTCGATCACGTTCGCGATCCTATTTTCGTCGTCGATAACGAGCAATGCATCATCTGTGCGAACAAAGCAGCTCAGCAGTTACTCGACGGCGACGAAAAGGAACTGATTGGCCGCAAGCTCTGGGAAGATTTTCCGGAGGCCCGCGCCATTCTTGAGCAGGCAAGGGAGCTCGATCTTACGCAAACGCTGCGCATGAATAGCGACAATATTTACGAGGTAAGCGTAGGACCGCTAACCGGCCGAAAGGGACAAAACCTCGGCATGGTCGTCGTTTGTCGTGACGTTACCGAACGGCGCATGGCCCTGAGTCAATTGGCAGAGAGCGAACACCTGATACGGACGCTTATTGAAACCTCGTCCAACGGCATACTTCGATTCGCACGCGACCAGAACGACATCGATCGAAAATTCCGATGCGTATTTGCAAATCGCGCTGCGGAGGCATTTGCAGGAGAAGGGCAGGGAACGCTCGTTGGCATGCCGCTCGATAAGTTACAGCAAATCAATCCGGACAGACTCAAGGGTCACTTCGACCTGGACAAGAGAGCGACGACACAAACGAGTTTCGAAGTGTCCATAGAATCCGAACGGGGCGAAAAGTGGCTGCGCATTGTTGGTGAACCGGTAGGTGATGATTTTTCCGTTACATTGATCGATATCACGCAACGCAAGCGCAACGAAGACAAAATGCTTGCCGATGCGCTGAGGGATCCGCTCACCGGAATACTTAACCGGCGTGGTTTCGATCAGGAAGGTTCTTCGTGTATCAGGCGCAGCAGCGTTGGCGCCGTGTTGTATCTCGACCTCAACCAATTCAAGTCAATAAATGATCGATTCGGCCACCAGGCCGGAGACGCGCTCCTCAAAGCATTTGGACATCGCCTGGAGTTCTGTCTGAGGCCCGAGGATATTCTTGGGCGCCTCGGCGGCGACGAGTTTGCGATCGTATTGCCCGGCGTGCCGGTGGAGGATGTCAAACACATCGCGGAACGCCTCGTGCAGACAGCATCCGAGGCGTACATCATTCAAGGACAGGAAATCCGGTGCACAGCAAGCGTCGGAATCGCACTGATGCCGAAGCACGGCGAAGAGTTGTGGCACTTGCTCAGTGTCGCGGATGGCGCAATGTATGACGCCAAAAACCTTCCGCAGGGTGACGACGCCGCCAATGATCGCGCGGCTTACGTCGATGCTGCTACAGCCTCGTAGCACTTTTGGTGTTTGCGGCTAGGGCGTGCCGAACAACCGCAGGTCGAGAACTGCCGGATCGGCAGTATCAAAAACGATTAGCTCAATCACGTCCCCAAGAGTGACATTCACATTGACGGGACCGGCCAGAATGTCAGTCGCTCCGAACTCTGTCACGTAGGCATCGTAATTGCCCGGTATCACGCTGAGTGCCGGGGCACTCGCAAAGGGTGGAAACCCGGTTCGAGAAGGTGATTTGCCATCAATAGTTTCGCCCTGATCGACCAGGTAGAGATTCAGGAAGTCAAAATTATTGGACGTCTGGTAGAAGCCAATTTTAGCGGCAGAATCAATGGGCTGCCGGTCCACAGGGGCAACTGTAGCTACAAAATCCGGACTGACGCCGCCGGCTACAAATCGATAGCGCTTGCCCGGGGAGGCAGCCAAATCTCCCTCCAGCGTAACCGCCGTCGTGTCACCGGCTGGCGTGTAGCGGAAAGTATTCAGGCCGGGAGTGATCGAGATCTCGGCTGACAGGTCCGTGTAGGCGTGGTTGGCCAGGATTCGCGAGAGCAAGGTCTCGTCGTCGTAAATGTCCGATGTTCCGAGGTCTTGTGCTGCATGCAGGAATTCGACGGCGGCCGGAATACTGCTGTCTGCAAGCGAGCCTGTTCCACCTGACAAGCCAAACACCTGCACAGTAAACTCTCCTATGTCGTTGGCGGTTGCATCAAATGGCGAAATTATCAGGTCCGATTGAGCCGCGTATGAAACCTCATCCGATGTGAAAAGTATGTCTGCAGGATTGTCCGCTGAGGTAATCGTCAGGACGTAGGACCCCGCTTCAAAATCCCTTGCGGGGGCGATTTCGCCGAAAGACAGGCTTGCAACGGCCTCTCCGCTGGCCGGGGCGATGCCAGCAGCAGCAAAATAGAAATCAATCGGATCGGTAAAGTAATTTGCATACTGTGAAAAACGCACCTGGAAAACGGTATCGCCGGCGGCAAATTGGCGTTTCGCCGATTCCCAGACTGCCAGCGACGGATTGCCGAGTGTGCCACTAATAACCAGTGTGTATTCCTGGTCAGCGACGAAATCGATGTACTGGCTCGCGATGCGAGTCAGCTGGGTGTCGCCAGCGAAGAAGGCATCGAAGTTGAAGGTGTAATCGAGATCGTCCCAACTGGATATTGCAGTTGCAGACCGGTAGGTCAAATTTCCAATCGTCCGTTCTTCAATGAGAAAGACAAGTTCTGCAGAACCCGACATCGCGTTGATCGCGCGAACGCTCGCTTTGCCCGTCGCTTTCGGCAGACTCGATTCACCACCACAGGCCGACAGGAGCAGCGCTAGGGCGAGCGGCAGAAGTATGGCAATCCGTTTCATCAATCGTGTCACTCGTCGTAGCCGTAAACCGACTTGACCTCCAGAAATTCATCCATGCCATGGGCACCCCATTCCCGGCCATTGCCCGACTGCTTGTAACCGCCGAAAGGCGCCAGCGCTTCGAGATCAGCACCGTTGATATGCACCATTCCGGTGCGCATGCGCGACGCGACGCGTCGTGCTCGCTCAAGACTTCCGGAGGAAACGTAACCGGATAGCCCATACGGAGTATCGTTGGCGATTCGAATCGCTTCGTCTTCATCTTCATACGGGATGATCGACAATACGGGGCCAAATATTTCTTCACGTGCAATCGTCATGTCATTACTGACATTCGCAAACACGGTAGGTTTCACGTAATAACCCTTGTCGAGACCTTCGGGCCGGCCGGTTCCGCCTGCGACCAGTGTCGCGCCTTCGTCGATGCCTTTCTGTATCAGTCCCTGGATCTTGTTCCACTGCAGTTCCGACACCACAGGCCCTACACGAGTTCCTTTCTCGCGAGGGTTGCCAACCGCCGTCGCTGCCGCGACTTTGGCTGCAATGGCGGCCGCTTCCTTCATCCTGTTTTTTGGCACCAGCATCCGGGACGGCGCGTCGCACGATTGCCCCGTGTTTTCAAACATACTCGCCGTGCCATCACTAACAGCCTGTTCAAGATCGGCGTCGTCGAGAATGATGTTGGCCGACTTGCCGCCGAGTTCCTGTGCAACGCGTTTGACGCTCGGTGCAGCATTTTGGGCAACCAGGACACCGGCCCGTGTCGATCCGGTGAAAGAGACCATCGCAATACCGGGATGCTGACTTAATGCGGTGCCGACACCCGGGCCATCGCCGTTGATCAGATTGAAAACACCGGCAGGTACGCCGGCCTCGTGAAGAATCTCGGCAAACAGGATGGCGTCAAAGGGCGCGATTTCGCTTGGTTTCAGTACCATTGTGCAGCCCGCCGCAATCGCTGGCGCAACCTTGACCGCGATCTGGTTCATAGGCCAGTTCCACGGTGTAATGAGACCGCAAACGCCGATAGGCTCCTTCACGATCATCGTCGAACCGATCTTTTCCTCGAACTCGTAAGTCTTCAGCGCTTCCAGAGCGGCCGAGATGTGCTGCGTGCCACTCGCAGCCTGTGCGTGTTTCGCAAGGCCCCAGGGCGCTCCCATTTCGTCCATAATCGCTTCGGCGACCTCATCGGCCCGTCGTATGAATACATCCAGCATTTTCTGCAGGAGTGCCATACGCTCTTCGCGACTGGTCGTTGAGAATGTTTCGAATGCACGGGTCGCTGCAGCGACAGCTTTGTCCACGTCCAGAGCGGAGCCGATGCTGATGCAGCCATAGACCTCCTCAGTCGCCGGATTAATGACGTCCAGAGTACGTGGCTCAACAGGGTCAACCCATTGGCCGTCAATGTAGAACTGCAATTTTTTGAGCATTTCGGTCCTCCTGAAACGAGCCGCGCATGATAGCGTAATTTCCGCTGTGCGGCCTGTCGAAATGGGGCATTGACGAGGTGGGCGGTGTGAGTGCGACAATGGCCACCGTAAGACACGCTAAAGCGGCCGGAAATACGCGGCCAAATTATTGATAGTTATGGAGAAAAGAAGGTGGCGACGAATTCAGAACTGCAGGCGATACGCGACGCAGTGACACCGCAGGGTGTGGGAATCCAGACACGCGTTTTTGCGGACAAAGCAAAGAACGCTGAAATCTGGGATGTTGAAGGCAAGCGGTACATCGACCTGGCCGCGGGCATCGCCGTCTGCAACACGGGACATAATCATCCCGAAGTGATCGCCGCAGTTCGTACCCAACTGGAGCGCTTCAGTCACACCTGTTTCCAGGTTGCGCCTTATGACGTGTACGTCAGGCTGGCCGAGAGGTTATGCAGGATCGCCCCGGGCAAGACTCCGAAAAAGGCATTTTTCCTGACGACCGGCGCTGAGGCGGTCGAGAACACGGTTAAAATCGCACGGCGCTATACAGGCCGGTCCGCGGTGATTGCATTTTCCGGCGCGTTCCACGGGCGCACGATGATGGCGATGGCTTTGACGGGCAAGGTTGTTCCGTATAAGAAAGGGTTTGGCCCGTTTCCGGCAGAAGTTTATCACCTGCCGTTTCCGATCGAATATCACGGGGTTTCAACCGAGGACTCACTCAAAGCGCTGGATAAGCTGTTCAAAGCGGATGTCGAGCCGGGCCGCGTGGCGGCGATCATTATTGAGCCTGTGCAGGGCGAGGGTGGATTTTACGCAGCACCGCCTGGATTCCTGAAGCAAATCCGAAGTCTTTGCGATGAGCATGGTATTGTCATGATTGTCGACGAGATCCAGACCGGGTTCGCTCGCACCGGCAAAATGTTTGCGTCGGAGCATGCCGGCATCGAGCCGGACCTCATGACCGTAGCCAAAGGTCTTGCAGGCGGCTTCCCACTCTCCGGCGTTGTTGGCAAAGCCGCAATTATAGATTCTGTAGAACCTGGCGGACTCGGTGGAACCTTCGGCGGCTCGCCGATAGGTTGTGCTGCTGCCCATGCCGTTCTGGATGTGATCGAGAAAGAAGATCTCTGCGGTCAGGCTGTCAGGATCGGGGCGCAGATCCGCAAGTGGGCCGAGAAGCTGCAGAGTGAAACATCCTGTGTCGGCGATATCCGGATTAACGGGGCGATGAGCGCCATCGAACTGGTCAACAATGGAGACGCTGATAGCCCGGCCGCGGATCTGACGAAAGCCGTGGCTGCGGAGGCCGCGAAACGCGGCGTCATTACGCTGACCTGCGGCGTTCGCGCTAATGTCATTCGATTCCTGCCGCCATTGACTATCGACGAAAAATTGCTGGCCGAGGCGTTGACCATCATCGGCGACATTATTCGTGAAAAAGCAGGGTCTATTCGAAAAGCGAGCTAGACGCTGAGGAACTTTTGCCGATATTCGGCAGGCGGCAAGTCATACCAGGATTTGAACGCGGTCGTGAAGGTGCTGATATTCGAGTAGCCAAGCAACATGGCAATCTCGAGTGACTTGAGCCGTGCGTCGCTCAGGTAGTTGACGGCCAGTACCGCGCGAACTTCCTGCAGTACTTTCTGGAAACTCGTCTTTTCAGCCTGCAGGCGACGTTGCAGTGTGCGACGACTCAGTTTCAGTGCGCGGCAGGCCGCATCGGCATTGGCTTCGCCACGGGCCATGAGGTCGGCCAGTTTGCGTTTTAGCTCCGCTGCGATATCGTCCTGATTATAAAGAGAGCGGAGATATCGTTCGGCCTGATCGGTCAGTTGTCGGTACATGCACGCATTATAGCCTACGTGGCTGCAAAAAAAGGAATCAAGATGTCATCTCCCGTACGATACGAGCTCAAGGGCAATATCGGTGTAATTACCGTTAATAATCCACCTGTTAATGCGCTGTCCCACGCGGTTCGCCAGGGCTTGCTGGACGCGATAAACACCGCGCAGCGCGATGCCTCGGAAGCGGTGCTCATTTGTTGTGAAGGCAATACCTTCATTGCCGGCGCCGATATCACTGAATTCGGCAAGCCGTTCAAGGCGCCGGGTCTTCCTGACGTACTGGATTCAATCGAGGCGTCAAAGAAACCCGTTGTTGCAGCGCTACACGGCACAGCGCTCGGTGGTGGCTTTGAGACCGCGCTTGCAGCGCATTACCGGTGTGCGGTGCCTGCCGCGAAAGTCGGGTTCCCGGAGGTCAATCTGGGTCTGTTGCCCGGTGCCGGAGGCACCCAGCGAACCCCGCGACTGGCTGGAATCAAGGCTTCACTGGACCTCATCACCAGCGGCGCGCCGATATCGGCCGCCCAGGCGGTCGATATCGGGTTGATTGACGAAATAATCGAAGGAGATTTGCGTAGCGGAGCACTGGTCTGGGCCAAAAGCCTGGTCGCAAGTGGCGCGCAAGTGAGAAGGACCAGTGAACTGCCCGCTCCTCAACACGACGCTTCGATTTTTGACGGCTATCGCGCTGCAATCGCCAGGCGCGCGCGCGGTCAAATTGCACAGGAGCACATTGTGACAGCCGTCGAGGCCGCTACGACCATGTCCTACCAAGAGGGCGTTTTGGTAGAGCGTAAGGCATTCATGGATTGCCTGAACAGCCCGCAGTCGGCCGGAATGCGTCATATCTTTTTTGCGGAACGGCAAGCATCGAAAGTCGATGATCTCCCGAAAGATACGCCGTTGCGACCGGTAAGAAACGTGGGCGTCATCGGTGGTGGGACGATGGGTGGCGGCATCGCCATGAGCTTTGCGAACGCGGGCATCGCCGTGACGATGATCGAAATTAGCGACGAGGCACTGCAGCGTGGCCTCGGGATAATCGAGAAGAATTACGAAGGGAGCGTCAAGCGCGGCAAGCTCAGCGAAGATGATGCTGCAAACTGCCGGAGCCTGATTTCCGGGTCGACGGACTATGCCGACCTGGCCGACGTCGACCTGGTGGTCGAGGCGGTCTTTGAAGACCCGGAGTTGAAGAAAACGATTTTCAGGAAGCTGGACGGCGTATGTAAGCCGGGTGCCATTCTGGCCACGAATACCTCCTACCAGGATGTCGACGCCATCGCTGCCGTGACGAAGCGCCCTGAAGATGTTCTGGGCATGCACTTTTTCAGCCCCGCGCACATCATGAAATTGCTGGAAGTTGTGCGCGGCGCAAAGACCTCGGATGCGGTCCTGGCAACGGTGATGGCGCTGGCCAAGAAGATCCGCAAAGTCGCCGTCGTGTCCGGCGTCTGCTACGGATTTATTGGTAACCGGATGCTGAATCCCTACGGCAAGACCGTGCAACTGCTCTTGCTGGAGGGCGCATCGCCACAACAAATCGATACTGCGATGGAGAACTGGGGAATGGCGATGGGACCGTTGCGCGTATTCGACCTCGCGGGGCTGGACGTTGGTTACAAAGCGCGACAGGCTTTGCCGGATGACCAGAAAGGCGATCCGAAGTCATATCGAGTCCCCGACCTGTTGGTCGAGGCGGGCAGGCTGGGACAAAAGTCAGGCGCAGGGTTTTATACCTACGACGAAAACCGGGCGCCGACGCCGGATCCAGCCGTTGACAAGGTGATCCTTGCGGCAGCGAAGGAGTTTGGTATCGCCCGGCGGTCCATTTCGGACGAGGAGATCGTTGATCGTCTGATTGCGTCGCTGGTCGACGAGGGCCGAAAAATACTGGACGAGGGGATCGCGCAGCGCTCAAGCGACATTGACGTGGTCTATGTCTATGGCTATGGATTTCCCGCTTCCCGTGGTGGTCCAATGTTCTACGCGGGTCAGAAGTAGAGGAGTCATGTGATGGATACATCGTGGATACAAGTGTTCGTGCTGACGCTGGCGGAGTGCGTCGCCCCTGCCGGGAAGACGGTTTGCCAGGAACAACAGTTCGAACTGCAATTCCTGAGGAAGGCGGATTGCGAGTACGCATTAGAGCAGCTCGTCGCCGCCAAGTCGGAACTCGATTACGTCATCGTCAATCGTCAGAAATCGGGCTGTGTACCGTCTGCCACTCAAAGCGAGACGTACAAAAGTCTTGAAGATATCAGTGCAGCACTTGGCGATTCGCCCGGTTGGCGAGTTCCGGGCGATGATGCGTCAAGGCGGGCTGTCGTGCAGGAAGACCACGGGAAGCGCCTGGCGAATCTCATGCCCTGCGAAGAAACGAACTACGTCGTGCCCTGCAAGGTCGGCGAGATCATCGTTGAAGAGATCAACGGCGATAACGTCGAAGTCTGGAAGCAGGATTGAGTATTAGTCAGGTACCGGACGTGCTTCGGGAGATGATTGTATGAGAGGAAATGGATACCGATACCTGCTCGCGTTAATTTTCGCGCTGCAGGCAGGCTGCGCGAGTATTGACTTCGACTACCCGCGTGAAGAGTCAACGGCGATTGTTGCAACGGACGACAGCTTTCTGGGTTCCGCCACGGCGCGACTAGAGGCGTCTGCACCAGAAGGGGAATCGGGTTTCCACCCTTTACCCGATGGCATTGATGCCCTGGCGGCGCGACTGGTATTGGCTGATAAAGCCGAGTACTCGATCGACACGCAATATTACCTGATCAAGTCGGACACAGCAGGCAAGGCCTTCCTGGGAGCTTTGTTAAGAGCGGCCGATCGCGGAGTTCGTGTTCGATTGCTCGTCGATGATGTATTTACGAAGGGATATGACGCCGGTATGGCCGGACTGGATTCGCATCCGAATTTCGAGATCCGCATATTCAACCCTTTTAATCGCGGCGCCGCGGGCAAAGTCTGGAGCGGTGTGACCGATCTCACCCGCGTCAATCGTCGCATGCACACCAAGACGTTTACCGTCGACAACAAGATTACGATTGTGGGTGGGCGGAATATTGCGGATGAATATTTCGGGGCGCGCGAAGATGCGAAATTCGGCGATCTGGATGTCGTCGGCATCGGCGCGGTGGCAAACGAAGTGTCGGCCATGTTTGACAGCTTCTGGAATCATGAGACAGCACTGCCGGTGCCCGCATTCGCAAAGATGCCTGACGATCCTGCAGAGGAGCTTATTAAGGTCAGGGCGCGTTTCGCGGAGGCCCGCGACCAAATCAAAGATTCAAAGTATGCAGAAGCGGTGATGGCAACTGCGCTTGGGTTTCTGTCCGCCGACAGTGGTTTCTTTGAATGGTCACCCTACGAACTCGTATATGACTCGCCCGACAAAGGCATACGATCGGAAAGCGGCCCGACCATAGCAATCATGAAACCATTGGTCGAGGCATTGCAGGTTGCCGAAAAAGAGCTGGTGGTTGTGTCGCCCTATTTTGTGCCGAGAAAAGAAGGTACCGCGTTCTTGTCCGAGCTCCAGGCGCGTGGCGTGAAGGTGACGATCATCACTAATTCGCTGGCCGCAAACAATCAGGTCACAGTGCACGGCGGCTACGCCCCCTCACGCAAACCTTTGCTCAAAAGCGGAGTCCGAATCTATGAAGTACGGCCTGATGCAGATGTACAAGGTTCGGAAATTGTTGCGGCCAGTGGCGCCAAGGCCACCTTGCACACGAAGGCGTTTCTGGTTGACCGTGAAACGATATTCATCGGTTCGTTCAACTTTGATCCCCGCTCTGCCAACCTGAATACCGAGTCCGGCGTCATTATCCATTCTGCAAAACTGGGCGCGGAGTTGGGCAATAACGTTGATGCGGCCTTCAAATCACAAACCTGGGAGCTGTTTCTGAACGACGACGGCAAGCTCCGTTGGCGAGGCTACGAAGACGGTCAGGAAGTGATCTATGACAAAGAGCCGCAATCGACCTGGACGCAGCGCTTCGTCGCCGGAATTATCCGCATCCTGCCCGTGAAGAGTCAACTCTAGAAACGAAATACCAGTCCGGCTTTCGCTTCCCACTGAGTCACGAGGTTCGAATCAAACTGCACCAGGCAGGCGCCGGCGCCGTTGATGCTGCTGCAAAATATCCTGCTTTCGCCGTCCGTGAAGGTCGAATGGACACGGGCTTCGAGTCGGATACCGACGCGGCTTTTGGCGTTAATCTGGACGCCACCTCCGAACGATGCTGAGAAGAATCGCTCGGAGTTTGTGTCTGCAAGCGACGGATCGATCTCGGTAACGCCAAGAGTCAGGACGATAAACGGCCGGGTCCTGTTGCCGTCGAAGAGGTAGGTACCACCGAATTGAAAATACTCGATGTCGAGGTCGATGGTTGGGTCATTGGTCAGGAAGCCCTGCGTATCCGCATCGGTGCTCTGGCGCGCATATAGAAACTCATATTGGGCATTCGGATTGGCCAGAATACTGAAGGTGATGCCCTCGGCGTTCGAATCATTGATGTCGACGCTGCTGTCACCATTCTCTTCATCAAAGCTTCCGCCCATCCTGTAGCCGATGTAGGGTGCAATTTCGAAGCGATAGGTATCGTCTTGCGCCTGGACCGATGCGCTGAGACCCAACCCAACCAGGGCGATAGCCCCCCGAATACCAGCCTTTCTGTTATGCAAATCCATAGTCAAGCTCTTCAGACCAAAAGGAAAGATCGCCAGTGTACGTCGCCTTCAGCAAAAAACAACGAATACGAGCAGGTACAGGTATCACTAGTAGGATGTTTCAGGGCGAGGCCTGCCTTGCGCTACAATCGAGTCACAACAATACGAAAGCAACGTGCTTTCACAGGAATGTCTCCATTGAAATTTGCGAGCAACAAGGTGAGGCTGTTTTCCCTGGTCGCAGTTGGCTTACTGGCAAGCACCGACTTATTTGTGGCTTTGGCCGCCGAGCCGACCGAGGAAAGCGCGGTCGTAGCGGAATTTTCCAGCGTTTTGCCGGAGGAGTTTGCACGTCTCTGGCAGCCGTGGACCGGCGATCTGGCAGGAATGATCGAGCGGCGCGCTATTCGGGTGGTCGTTCCTTTCGGCGGCTACCAGTTCTATTACGAGCAAGGCAAGCCTCGCGGCGCGATTATCGAAATGCTGCGGCATCTCGAGACCTTTCTCAATGACGAGCTTGAGCGCCGCCACGTTCGTGTTCACATAGTACCGATTCCGATGGGACGCGAGCATCTGCTGACCAGTCTGTTGCAGGGTAATGCCGATCTGATTGCGGCAGATCTGACGATCACTGCGGCGCGCAGTGGCGCAGTTACATTCACGCGGCCGTTGCTCAAAAACATCAACGAAGTCGTGTTAACCGGCCCGTCGTCTCCTGTCCTTAAATCGATCGATGACTTGTCGGGCCGGGAAATCGTCGTCAAGGAATCAAGCAGCTACTACGAGCACCTGTTGTCTCTTTCCCGTCGCTTCGAGGAAGCCGGCAAGTCACCGCCGATAATCGTCAAGGCCAACGAAATTCTTGAAGCTGAAGACCTGCTCGAGATGCTGCACGCCGGAATGATTCCGTTGACTGTTTTGGATGATTACAAAGCCCGGTTCTGGGCCGATGTTTTTCCGAATCTGGTTGTTCGGGACGACCTCATTCTTAATCAGGGCGGCGAAATAGCGTGGGCTGTTCGTACATCGAGCACAGAATTGTCTGCACTTCTGGAACGATTTTTGCGGCAGTACGGAAAAGGCACACTGGTCGGCAATGATATATTCAAACGCTACCTGTCGAGCGCCGATCGGGTTCGTTGCGCCGGCAATATCGAGGCCGTTGAAAAATATCCCGAGCTGGTCAAGCCGCTACAGGCCTATGCGGATATGTACGATTTCGACTGGCTAATGCTGGCGAGCCAGGGCTTCCAGGAATCCGGATTGCGCCAGGACAGACGCAGTCCGGCTGGTGCGGTCGGCGTGATGCAAATCAAGCCGTCAACGGCCGCCGACAAAAATGTAGGAATAGATAGCGTCGACGACGTGGATAACAACATCCATGCCGGGGCAAAGTATCTCCGATTCCTGGCGGACCGCTATTTTTCGGACGGCATCGATCCCTTGAACCAGTGGTTTTTCGCGTTGGCCGCCTACAATGCGGGTCCGGCGCGAGTAGCCAGCCTCCGCGATGAGGCAGCGGAGAACGGCTACGACCGAAATCGGTGGTTCGACAATGTCGAAATCATCGCCGCGCGACGCATCGGCGCAGAGACCGTCGGGTACGTGAGCAGCATTTATAAATACTACGTCGGCTATCAGCTTGCGCGAGTCAGGCGAGACGAACGGCGCGAACAGTACGGAACGGAGCTCACCGGTTGTCAGCAAGATCCTGGATAACAAACATCGAGCCTGCCGTCGTTAATACCAGCGGCTGCTGCCGACGCTCATATAGCCGTGACTGCCGATCGGAACGCCGACACTCAATCCGATACCGACGTTGCCCGAGCATCCGCCAAGCAGCAGGCAGGACATCAAGGTCATTGCCAGTGCCGTTTTTTTAATCAGTTTTCGCATTTCGCCAGCTCCTTTTCAGCGAGGCCATTTTTGCAATACGAGTATTGCACCTGATGGATCCGCGACGACTGCCATGCTGCTCTCGCGAAGTTCCGGTGACACGGGTACCAGTATTTTGCCGCCGAGCTCGACGGCGTTATTGGCGGCCGCCACCGGGTCTGTGACGCCGAAATAGGTCAGCCACACCGGGTGCCAGTCGGGAGACGGGTTAGCCAGGATGCCGACCCGATCGATGCCGCCGTTGCCGAGCAGGGTATAGGTGCCGCCGCGACGTTCAATGCTGCGCGCGTCGTAGCTGACAATCGACCGATAGAAGTTCGTGGCGTTCTCACTGGCGTTCGACAACAACTCGGTCCACACGACGCGCCCCGGCGCCCCTGCCGTGGTAAGGTCATCGGTGTTGATACCGTTACGCCACGACGCTCTTCGCCCAATGACAAGCGGAAACAGGGGCAAATATTCGCCCCCCTTTGTTTTCTATTGACACGATAGGCTGGACGCGACCGCGGCACTCACGCGCCAATTACTCATGCTTGACTGCGTGCCACGAAGAATTCACGCTGATATCTGCGAATAGCGAGCAGCCGTGCGGATAGCGACCTCGATAGTTGTTAGCACCGCTGTAGTACCTTAGATGAGCACCTGGTTGGTAACCTAGTCTGCCCCCCGCCCTTCGAAGGCAGGGGTCACAGGTTCGATCCGGCGAGCGAAGCGAGGACAGGCCGAAGGCCGATCCTGTCGGGCGCGCCATATTTTTCAGAAAGTTACGTGGCTCTAGCGGTCATCCCGACTCACGTTGTGACCACCAGGTGAGCATATTATGAGCAAAATCTGCAAACAGCTTGCGGTCCGCGATGGTTCTTTCGTGAGCCTAGAGCGCGCCCCGTTGTCTAGGCAAATACAATCGTCTTATTGCCATTCAGCACAACACGATGCTCAGCCTGAAGTTTAACCGCTCGCGCCAAGACCTGTGTCTCAATGTCCCTGCCAACCGCGGCAAGTGCCTCTGCG